>Ga0172371_10000987_pt1 | contig 44940 bp, 42 predicted proteins | sample Lak12m_FD_114543 | JGI IMG/M metagenome (GOLD analysis project Ga0172371, IMG submission 114543) | Freshwater microbial communities from Kabuno Bay, South-Kivu, Congo - kab_022012_12m | ecosystem: Environmental > Aquatic > Freshwater > Lake | place: Democratic Republic of the Congo: South-Kivu... | reverse complement strand
GCAGCGCTACCAAGACAGCCAGTGAGCACATGCTCACTACTCGCTCAGGCTACTCTCGGACGGGAGTGAAGTAGAACACCACGCGGGCCGAGTTCAGAGCTTCGCGTAGTCGCTCGCGCTCGCCCAGGAAACCATCGCCCTCCGCGTCCGGCCGCTTCAGGAACAAGCCGTAGTTGTCCCTGCCGTGCTGCCAGGCTCGGACGGTCTTGGTGATGTCGAGCACCACGGGACGTTTACGGCCGGGCAGCGCCATGTACCACGAACAGCGCAGCGAATCGAAGTCGCCTCCTAACCGCTTCCATGGCATCGTCCACGTCACCTTGTCGCGCCCCCACGCCGTCTGCGCGCAGTGAGTCACGACTGTGACGGCGGACTGATTAGTATCAGTTAAGAAACGCGGGGAACGTGAGTTCGGCAAAATCGATTCTGGCGCTCTGTACCTGCTCGGGTACGTCCACGTGGAGCACAATGCGCGCCACATCGTTGTCGCTGACGTTGCCCGCTATCACGGCGATGTCGCTGAGCCCGACGGAAAGCGTCTCGCCCAGCGCACTGGTCACGCCCGCAATCGCGAAGACCGCGAGCAGCAGCACAACCGTTCTCGGTCCATATCTTATCTCTGTCTCCTTCAGCCTGTATTCTGCAGATAGGGGCGCCGGCCACACCCGGTGGCGGTTTCGCTACGCTGCCTGGACAGCATCAGTATCTCATCAACCGGCGATGGCCACGCCCCTGTTGTGCGATTATACTCCCACCCTCTGTCCTGTCAAGGTGTCGCGGCGTCAATTCGCTACGAGCGCTTGTCTGTCATCTCCGCTTCAGCATTCAGCAAGTGCAGAAGGAGGCTGCACCGCGCAGCAGCGGGAGCCGCCTGCAAGGAGCGCGGGCTAGCCCTTGCCGTCCTTGCCCTGCCGGCCCTTGCGGAAGTACTCTTCCCACTCGGCGACTTCGGTCGGGCTGAGGGGCGCTTCCTGCTTGACCGACGTGTTGGGCCCAAGGTTGGGCACCGAGGGGCCGAGCTTGGCCGCGAACTCAGCCGCGGGAAGAGTCTTCGCCCCGTAGTCGCGGGCGTAGAGCACAATCGAGTTGTCGGACGTAACTACGGTCCATGACTTCGGGCTTTTCTCCAGCGCCAGCATGTTCTTTATCTTGTCGTCTGCATTTTGAGGCGCGCGAGAGAAGACCACCTCAATTCCTCCGGGCGGCCACGTCCGGGGTCCGGGAGTCCCGGTGCCGTCAAAGACGACGGTGACGCGCACCTTCCGTTGCGACCGATAGACCGCAAGCTTCGTGACGAGCGCTTCGCGTGCCCGCTCCAGGTCGCTTCCTACGAGTCGCGCCAGCTCGGGGATGGCGTGAATCAGGTTGTACCCGTCGATTACAATCCGAGGCTGTGCCACGGTGAAGTAAAGCACCGGAATGGCGACTTGTCAATCACACCCGTCCGCAGCTTGCAGGGCTGGTAAAGAGGTGTATACTTGACGCCGTACAGGAACTATTCTTCCTGATGAGTCTGCTATGCTTCTCTCTAACATCGATAGAACGACCGACGGGCTCGGTCGCTGATGGCTATGCCCGAAGAGAAGCCGACGAAGAAGGGGTTTGCCGAGTACTTCGGCATCTCCGACAGCGCGATGCGCTTGAGCAGCCTCGGCCTGACCCTGGTATTCTCGACGTTCATCGGGTTCGGGCTCGGCTGGCTGCTGGACAAACTGCTCAAGACCCAGCCCTTTCTCACGATTCTGCTGCTCTTGCTGGGAATCGTCGCGGGCTTCATCAACGTCTATCGCTCAGTCAAAGCTGAAGCGGAGCCCGACGAAGAGGAAGAGGATGAGGACGCGGACAACTCAACGGGCCAGGGCGGGGGCAAGTAGTGTTCGCGCGCGGCCTGTTTTTCGGCCTGCTCGCGGTCGGTGTGAACTTCGCGCTCCTGTACTTTGCCGTCCGCTGGATGGTGAACCGGCAGTCACGCGCGGCCCGGCTGCTGACCGTGCTGTCCTACGCTGCGCGTTATTTCGTGTTCGGCGCGCTGATCTTCCTCTTCCTGAGATTCCAGCTCGGCAGCATCATCGGGCTGGGTGTGGGTGTGACTGCGGGCATCGCCGCGTTCCTGATATGGCAAGGAGTGTATGCCGCACATCGGCGAGGCGATAGAGTACAGCCTTAAGATACCGACCCCGCTGCTGATGAGCTGGGTGACGGTCCTCGTGCTCTTCGTGCTTTCGTGGCTGGCCGTGCGACGCCTGCGTGAGACGCCGGGCCGGCTGCAGGCGCTGTTCGAGCTGTGCTTCCAGTTCATCTTCGACCTGGTGGACTCCTCAGTCGGTCCCGACGGCAAATCCTTCTATCCCCTGTTCCTCGGGATGTTCCTCTACATTCTTGTCGGCAACCTGCTCGGGCTCGTCCCCGGTCTGATGTCGCCGACCGCGAACCTGAACACGACCATCGCCCTGGCCCTGGTGGTCTTCTTCAGTATCCACTTCTTCGGCATCCGGAAGCACGGGTTCTTCCGCTACCTCGCCCACTTCGTTGCCGGCGTTCCGCTCTGGCTCAAGCCGTTGATGTTCGTCATCGAGTTCATCAGCGAGCTGGCCCGGCCGCTCTCGCTCGCGTTCCGTCTGTTCGGCAACATCATGGCCAAGGAAGTCCTGCTCGGCATCCTTGCCTTCCTTGTGGTTTTCCTGTATTCTGCGGGCGGCGTGGTGGACACGGCGATGACCGTCGTGCCCCTGCTCTTGCGGCCGCTGATAATCCTGCTCGGACTGCTGGTCGGTTTCATCCAGGCATTCATCTTCACCCTGCTCTCGATTGTCTACGTCGCGGGCGCGGTGAGGACTCACAGTGAAAGGAGCCGTTAGTTATGAAAAGAGTCCTGCTAGTGACCGTGGTCGGACTGGTTTCGAGCTGTCTGGCCCAGGCGGCGGATAGCACCGGCGCTTTCTTCATCTGGACGGACGCGGTGTCAATCATGGCGCTCACCATCGCGGTGGTCGCGTGCGCCCTCGCACAGGGCAACGCCATCAACAAGGCGGTTGAGGGCATCGCCCGTCAGCCCGAGGCCGCGGGGAAGATTCAGCCGCTCTTGCTGGTCGGGCTCGGGTTCATTGAGTCCCTGACCATCTACGTCCTGGTGGTCGCGCTCATTCTCATCTTCGCGAACCCGGCGACGTCACACTTCCTGAAGTAGCGAACAGGGCAACTGATGGTCGTGGTCAAGTGGTCTAGCGCTCCAGTGCGGGACGTCCAACACCTGACCACTCGACCATTGGAGCACTTGACCACTTCTCTCGGCGCGGAACGGTCGCGTTCTGCACTTGATCCCTCGATCCCTCGATCCCTTGATCCCTTCTGCGCACATGATTGACATCAACCCGGGCCTGCTCTTCGTCCAGATTGCGACCTTCCTGCTCGCGGTCCTGATACTCTGGCGTTTCCTCTGGAAGCCGCTGGCCAAGTTCATGGAGAAGCGGACACACGGCATCGAGCAGGACATCGCCAACGCGAAGAAGAGCCGGGAACAAGCCGAGGAAATGGAGGCCCAGTTCAGGGTCCGCCTCGCCAATATCGACGAGGAAGCCCGTGGCATCATCCGCCGTGCCGCCGATGAGAGCAAGCAGTTGCGCGAACGGATGCTGGCCGAGGCGCAGGAGGAGGCCCGGCGTCTCATCCAGAACGCCAGTCGCCAGATTGATACCGACAAGCGCCACGCCATCCGCGAACTCCGGAACGAAACCGTCCGACTCGCGGTGCTGATTGCCGAGAAGGCGCTGAAGCAGTCGGTCAACCCGGAAGTCCAGGATAGGCTCATCAACGAGTTCGTCGAGGGGCTGAAGCATGAGTAGCCTGCTGACGAGCACGCTGGAAACGACCGAGCAGGACTTGAAGCGCCTGACCGACATCGTCGAATCCGAACCGCTCGTGGTGCTCTTCCTCGACCACCCGCTCATCACGCTGGCCGAGAAGGAACACGTCTTCGACAGCGCAATCGAGAGCGACTTGACGCGGCGCTTGCTGCGCGTGCTCATTGCCCTCCGCAAGTCCCGCCGGATGCGCGACGTTTACGACACGTTCGCCGAGATGGTGCGCCGCGAACTGGCGATGGCCGAGGTCGAGGTGCGGGTGCCCCGGACGCTCACGCCGGAGGAACACAAGCTGTTGCGTAGCGCCATCGAGCAGTGGGTCGGCCGGCGCGTACACCTCACCGTGGTCGTTGATGAAACCGTGATCGGCGGCGTGCGCGTACAGGTCAGCGGAAAGGTCGTCGACAACACCCTGAAGTCCCTGCTTGAAAGCATCGAGGAGAAACTGCTCGCAGCATGAAAACCGACGACTTCCTCCACCTTATCCGGCAGCAGCTCGATGACTACAAGACCACCCTCAAGGTCGACGAGGTCGGCTACGTCCTCCAGATCGGCGACGGCATCGCCCGCGTCTTCGGCCTTGACCGGGCGATGGTCGGCGAGCTGCTGGAGTTCCCCGGCAACGTGTTCGGTATCGCGCTGAACCTCGACCGCGATTCGGTCGGCGCCGCGGTGCTCGGCGACTACAGCGGCATCCGCGAGAACGACGAGGTCAAACGGACTGGCCGGGTGTTCGAGGTGCCGGTCGGCGACGGCCTGCTCGGCCGCGTGGTCGACCCGCTCGGCAAGCCGCTCGACGACAAGGGCGCGGTCCATTCCGACAGGTTCCGACCGATCGAAACCCCGGCCCCAGGCGTGATCGACCGCCAGCCCGTCGAGGAATCGCTCCACACCGGCATCAAGGCGGTCGACGCGATGATTCCCATCGGCCGCGGCCAGCGCGAGCTCATCATCGGCGACCGCCAGACCGGCAAGACCGCCATCGCGGTCGACGCGATTATCGCCCAGCGCGACGACGATGTCGCCTGCATCTACGTCGCCATCGGCCAGAAGCAGTCCGGCGTCGCCCGCACCATCGAGAAGCTGGCCGCGTTTGGCGCGCTTGCGCATACCATCGTCGTCTCGGCCACCGCCAACGACTCGGCGCCGCTTCAGTACATCGCCCCTTATGCCGGCTGCGCCATGGCTGAAGAACTCGCCGCCCAGGGCCGCGACGTGCTCATCGTCTACGACGACCTGTCCAAGCACGCCGTGGCCTACCGGCAGCTCTCGCTCCTGCTGCGCCGGCCGCCCGGCCGCGAGGCCTATCCTGGTGACGTCTTCTATCTCCACTCGCGCCTGCTCGAGCGCGCGGCCCGGCTCTCGGCCGAGCGCGGCGGCGGCTCAATCACCGCCCTGCCGATAATCGAAACCCAGGCGGGCGACATCTCGGCCTACATCCCGACCAACGTCATCTCGATTACCGACGGCCAGATTTACCTCGAGTCCGGGCTCTTCTACGCCGGAGTCCGCCCGGCGATAAACGTCGGCCTCTCGGTCTCGCGCGTCGGCGGCGCGGCCCAGCTCCGCTCGATGCGGAAGGTGGCGGGCCGCCTGCGCATCGACCTCGCCCAGTTCCGCGAGCTGCTGGCCTTCGCCCAGTTCGGCGCCGAACTCGACGAGGGCTCGCGCCGGCAACTGCGGCGCGGCGAGAAGCTGGTTGAGGCCCTGAAGCAAAACGAGTCCCGGCCGCTTGCCGCGGACAAGGAAATCCTCATCGTCTACGCGGGCGTGAACGGCCACCTTGACGACGTCCCGGCCGACAAGATACCGGCGTTCGAAAAGGCGCTCTTCGACTACTACGACCGCGAGTTCCCGCACCTCGCCGCCCGGCTCCGCGACCCCGAAGCCGGCGACAAGGCGCTGCCCGAACTCGAGCAGGTCGTAACGAGCTTCAAGCGGAAGTCATCACCCGATGCTTGGCACTAGGGAACTCCGGCGCCGCATCCGCACAATTGAGAACGTCGAACGGGTCACCGACGCGATGCAGAAGATCTCGGCGGCCCGCCTCTCCCGCGAAAAGGCCCGCGTGCTCGGCGCGCGCCCCTACTTCGAGGGTGTGGAACACGCGGTCCGCAACATGGCAACAACCGACCGGCCGCTCAACCCGCTACTCCGGCACAACTCGAGCAGCGACTGCCTGCTCATCGTCATCGCGTCGGACAAGGGCCTGTGCGGCGCCTACAACTCCAACATCATCCATGCGGCCGAGAAGTTTGTCGCCCAGCACCGCCATCGCCACCTCCATCTCATCACTGCCGGGCGCCAGCTTCGCAAGTTCCTGCCGCGGACTGGCCGACAGGTCCTGCGTGAGTCGATCCGCGTCCCGGAGCCGCCGTTCGAGGAATACACGGACGAACTCGCCGGGACGGTCATGACGCACTACCTGATGGAGCAGATCGGGGAAGCACACCTGCTCTACACCGAGTTCCGGACCCTCGGCGCAAACCGGCCTTTGGTCAAGCGCGTCCTGCCGGTCGAACCCATCCCCCAGCGCCGGCCGATGAACTACACCTATTTCTACGAGCCGGGCGTGACCGCAATCCTGGAACGGCTCCTGCCCGAGTACCTCCGCCTCGCGATTAGGGAAGCGTTCGCTGAGGCGACGGCCAGTGAACATGCCGCGCGGATGGTGATGATGGAGCAGGCCTCGGTCAACGCCCGCGACATGATTGACGACCTTGTGCTCGAAGCAAACAAGCTGCGCCAGGCCGGCATCACCCGTGAACTGCTCGACATCGTCGGCACATCCGAGGCGCTGGCTGGACGCGGCCGGAAAGGATTCGCGGCATGATTACCGGGAAGATTGCGCTGGTCACGGGCCCGGTCGTGGACGTTGACTTCGAATCGGGGCAGGTGCCCCCGCTCTACAGCGAACTCCGGGTCAAAGAGACGGTGCTCGAGGTGATGTCTCACCTCGGCGAGGGCAGCGTCCGGGCAATCGCGCTGGGCCCGACCGAAGGCCTGAGCCGGGGCGTCGACGTATCGAGTACGGGGCAGAACGTCACCGTCCCGGTCGGCCACGAGACACTCGGCCGAATGATGAACGTCCTCGGCCAGCCCATCGATAACAAAGGCCCCATCACCACCCAGCTCCGCTACCCCCTGCATCGCCCGCCGCCCACGCTCGTCGAGCAGGATGTCGAACTCAAGATCTTCGAGACCGGCATCAAGGCCATTGACCTGCTCGCCCCGTTCCCGCAGGGCGGCAAGGTCGGGTTCTTCGGCGGCGCCGGCGTCGGCAAGACAGTAGCGGTGATGGAACTCATCCGCAACATGGCGGCCGAGCACGGCGGCATCTCGGTTTTCGCCGGAGTCGGCGAGCGGACCCGCGAAGGCAATGACCTCTACCTGCAGATGACCGACTCGGGCGTGCTCGACAAGACCGTGCTCGTCTACGGCCAGATGAACGAACCGCCCGGCTCGCGGCTCCGCGTCGCGCTGGCCGCGGTCGACCAGGCCGAGTTCTTCCGCGACGTCGAGAAGCTGAACGTGCTGCTCTTCATTGACAACATCTTCCGCTACGTGCTGGCGGGCAGCGAGGTCTCGACCCTGCTCGGTCGCATGCCCTCTGCGGTCGGGTACCAGCCCACGCTCGGCACCGACATGGGCGAACTCGAGGAGCGCATCACCTCGACGCGCTCCGGCTCCATCACCTCCATCCAGGCCATCTACGTGCCCGCCGACGACCTCACCGACCCCGGCGTCGCGACGGTCTTCAGCCACCTTGATGCCTCGGTCGTGCTCTCACGCGCCATCTCCGAGCAGGGCATCTACCCGGCCGTCGACCCGCTCGAGTCCAGCTCAAGCATCCTCCAGCCCGTCATCGTCGGCCCTGACCATCATCGCGTGGCCACCGGCGTACAGAAGGTGCTCCAGCGCTACAAGGACCTGCAGGACATCATCGCCATCCTCGGCGTCGAGGAACTCGCCGACGAAGACAAGCTCATCGTTGCGCGCGCGCGCAAGGTTCAGCGCTTCCTCTCCCAGCCATTCTTCGTGGCCGAGCCCTACACCGGCCGCAAGGGCGCCTATGTGCCGCTCAAAGATACCATCCGCGGCTTCGACGAGATAATCACCGGCAAACACGACGGTGTTTCGGAACAGGCGTTCTTCATGCACGGCCCGATTGAAGACGTGCTCGAAGCGGCCAAAGAATACGAACAGAAAGACGATGAAGACGCTGCGTCTTGACCTGGTCACGCGGACCGCGCGGGTCTGGCGCGGCGACGTCCGTACCGTCACGGTGCCGGCCTGGAAAGGCAACATGGGTGTGCTGCCGGGCCACGCTCCGTACTTGAGTTTGCTCGTAGCCGGCCCGGTCACGGCCCGCCCGTCGGCCCGCGGCGAACATCCACTATCCTTCACAATCTCCGGCGGCTGCGTCGAAGTCCTGCCCGACCGCGTCACCGTCATGGCCGACTCCGTCGAGTCCGTTCCGGCGCCCCCGGTCCCTGGCCCCTGACCCCCGGTCCCTTGCGTCCGCTTTCCTACGGGCAACTCCGCGACCCGCGCGACTTCTTCGAGTTGATGGAGGCGGCGTTTGGCGAAGTCGCCGCGCCTGAGCACCCCGGGCTGCTCCGACGCTACGACGAACGCCGCACGCACGAGTTTGGCTTCGGTGTGTATCGTGGCAGGACACTGGCGTCATTCATCGGCGTCGCGGAACTGAGAATGCGGACGCGCTCAGGCGAGACCGAGACCGCCCTCGGCATCCACCATGTTGCCACTCATCCGGCCTTCGCCCGCCAGGGCCTCTCCCGCCGACTGTTCGACTTCGTCCACGAACGCTACCGCAAAGAAGGCCGCCGGTTCTCATTCCTCTACACAAGTCGCACTCTAGTCGCCCCGGCCCTCTACCGCGAGATCGGCTACGAAGAGATACCGCTGGCCGGAACCCGCGCGCCTCGCGCCCTGCTCATCCTGCCGGAGACGCGCAGACGGACGAAGGTGAACCGCACCCGCGTCGCCGACCTTGCCGTCGCTGAGAGGCTCTTCGCTGAAGCTGCAACAGGCGAATACGGTTTCGTCGTCCGTCCCCGCGGCTGGGTCCTCTCCCGCCTGAGGCAATGGAAGATGAAGCCCGACTATGTCTTCATCGACCGCAACGGGTATGCCTTCACCAATCCGGATAGGTTCGGTCGGTACATCGAGGAGTTCATCTGCCGCAACCGGGCCGCCTACGTCCGCCTGCTCGACCGCATCTTTGCCGCGACCCGCGGCGGGCTCGTTGACTACTATGTCCGCGACCCGATTCTCAGAAAGCTCTACGTCGAGCGCGGCGCGCGCTTCCGACGCGAGACCTACTCAAGCCTGATGGTCAAACCTCTCACCCGCGCCACCTTCCGCTCCGTCTTCGGCCCCCGCTTCTTCCAGTCCCCGGTAGACCAGTTCTAGTCCTGCCCACTTGCGCAGGACATGACCGTCTGAAGTTACGGGTCGTGCCCCGTCACGCGCCGACCTGCTCCGCCTCGCCGTCGCCCGCGAGACAATCTCCCACCTTCAGTCGTAGCGCGCGGACGCACCCCGCACAACTCCGGCCCGCCCCAGTCTGACTTTCATACTGCCCTGCCCCACAAACAGGACAGCCGCAGTTCTCTAACTCGACACCACAGACGAGGCGCGAACGCAGCCCAGCAGTCACATCAGCACCTCCAGTTTCAATCTCTGACCGAATCCCGATTCCACCTTCAGGTTGACTTCCGGACTGGTCTCCAGCCTGAATCCAAGACTGAATCTGAGATTTACACCCGAGGTCACGGCAGGGTTCTGCCTGAGATTGATTTCAAGAATGACTCCAGCGGTGAACCTGATGTTGTATCCATCTGTGAATCTAAGAGTTACCACGAGAATCGCCCTGAGGTTCAGTTCAGAATTCGCCTTCAGATTCGCCTCCAGATTCAGTTAGGGGACCGTCCAGGGGACGAATCCGGGATTGAATCCCAGGGTGACTCCCAGACTGCATCCGAAACTGCCTTGGCACACGCCCTCACCAAGGCTCAGGTCCACCAGCCTAACCGCGCCACTGCCAATGCTTTACGCCCGCAGGGATATGGACTCAGAGAGGCCGGATGGAAGCCCTGCCAACAATGGTCACTACGCAGAGTCGGGTGCAGTTCGGAATCCGTTCCGTACCCTCGGCGTTCTCGGCCCCATCGACCACAAGGCCTTCCTGTCCCCTGACTCTCAGGCAGGGCCGAACCCTTATCCCCAACCTCTGACCCCTGCTGTTCCATACCGGTGACCCATGTAGAGTCAATCAAGGCTTGTCCTGAACGAAGCCAAAGGATAGCGGGCGCGACCAAAGCCCGGACGGCGCTGATGGTTCACGGCCTGCGGCTCACAGCCTGCGGCCTCGGTCGTTCATCGTTCCTTCGTGGATCGTTCTTCGTTCCCGGAAACGGTGAACGAAGTACGAATCCGCCGAACCGACGAGTTGGAGCGGTCAGCCGCAAGCTGTTGGCCGACAGCCCGCATCATCCGCGGCCGCCGCGGCCTTGACCTCCCGGCAGCGAGATGCTATATTGACTCTGAAAGCGTGAGGTAAGAAATGAAGACACTCGATGAATTGCTGGAAGTGACAAAGGAACTCCCCGAGGAGCTGCAATCCGAGGTCAGGGACTTTGCTCGGTTCGTCAGGGATACGCGCGTCCGCAGACCCGCTGGAAAGATGAAGCTCGACTGGCGGGGAGCACTCAGTGACATGCGTGATGAATTCACGTCGGTTGAGCTGCAACACGCGATACTCGAATGGCGGAAGAAACACGCCTGCTCATAGACAGCAGCGTCCTGCTTGAGTTTCTCCTGGACCAGGAGCGTGCCGATGAGGTTGCGCGCTTCTTCGAAAGGACGCCTCAGGCCGCGCTCTACGTGACTGATTTCGCATTCCACTCGGTCGCTCTCATTCTTGTGAGTCGCAAGCGGGGAGAAGCGCTCGCCCGGTTCGTGAAAGACCTTCTCGGTGTCCGCCGGGTGACGTTGCTCAGGTTGACTCCCGACGAGGTTGTGTCGCTCGCAGCCAGGACAGGCGAGCTTGGTCTGGACTTCGACGACGCCTATCAATATGTGGCTGCCGAGAAGCACGACCTGACGCTCGTTAGCCTCGACGCCGACTTCGACCGAACCGACCGGGGCAGAAAGACCCCGGCAGAACTGCTGGAAGAACCACCTCTGGCACACGACCGTCCTGCCACCAAACCCCGCCGCCGCCGCAAGCTGTGAGTTCCTCCATCCTTTGTCTTCTTTCCTCCTTTTTCACTCCTCCGTCTTCACTCCTCAGCCTTCCATCCTCAATCCTCTTCTCAACCCAAGACCGCCCGCCGTCGCATGCGCAAGTTGTGAGCCGCAACGCAGGGGCATGACCGACATATCAGGCATTCCTGGTCGCGTCCCAAGCGCAGTCGGTTGCCATGAGCGCCGTCTAGCATGGAATTCCTGGTAGACAGACGCAGGACGCGGTACGAGTACGAGCCTGAGACTGAGTCCAGCGAACGCGACCTGCTTGGCCTCGCTGGGCCGTTCAAGCGTTTCCTTGAGGACCGGCTCGGTAAGGCCAACCGTGTTTCTTCTCTCACACCGAATCCCCACTACTACTCACTCGTTGCCCTGCGAGAGGCACTGGAAGGAGTCCGCTGGCCGCCGGGGTTCGTTACCTATTGGCCGCACAGACTGGAGCGTCTGTTCTTTACGGTCAACCGGAAGCTGTTTCAAGAGGAGTGGCTGTTCGCCCAAGGTGCGCGTCAGTACGAACGCGACGGCAAAGAGGTAGTCTTCGTGATGCGTACCAGGGAGGTGACCCAGCAGGACGCATATCATCGCTACAAGCTGGCCGGGGGCGAGTACCGTGACGACGACATCCTACAACGATGGGTCAGAAATCACCGACTAGAGCTCCGTTCGCTCCTGTGCAAACGAGAACTGAGGTCCGCGGACCTGAAGAAGTACGGTTGCTGTCTCAAGAGACTGCCTTTCAGCAGAGTAGGAAACAAACTGGTCTTCAAGGCAGTGTATGAGCGACTGAAGAGAGACAACCAGAGGGCGCTCAAGCGAGTGCACGACCAGAAACTCAGGAGGGATGTAGAGCACCTGCAGGGCTTCTTACGTTCTTTGGAGAATTCGGCCTACCGCTACCTCAAGGAAGGTAAGCTCGGCGATACCATACAGAGACTCCCGAAGGAATTGCTGGATGCGATACCTTTGTGCTACAGGCAGTTTTCAGGCCGCGTGATGGTCGAGAGGCAGATGCTGCGTTTGAACAACGCGTACTACTCACACACGGGCGGCCGGCTCTTCGAACTGCGGGGCAACAGAGTCAAGCCCTTGATTGATCTTCCCGGTTCCGCTCCTGGTACGAAGCACTCGTTCTGGGTGGCGCTGAACAAGCTCTCGGAGTTCTTGCCTAGACTCTCAGCCTATGACAACCCTTAACAAGCTGTTTGACGCCTCGCCAGGCGAGCAAGTGCAGTGGTTCCTGGCATTCACATACAACTTCGACGTGGACTTCGTTCGCGCCGTTGTTGAGGAGAACAACTACGAGAACTACTTGGTATTGGCTGACCTCTCGCAATGGCGCGCAGCGAAGGAGACGCTACCGTACTACATTGTGCCGTACAATGACCGCCGGACGTTTCACCCGAAGGTCTACTTGATAGACCGTGGCTTCAGGCTGGACGCGCTTTTCGGGTCATTGAACTTCACGCCGGACGGCTTCTGCCGGAACTATGAGCTGGGCGTCCATGTGTCGGTGGACAAGAATGGTTCTACCGAGGATCCGCGGGTCGTGAGTGACCTCCTGGCGTTCTGCTCCGATGTGCTGGCACATGCGGGCATGCCGCCCATCTTCGCGCGAAGATACCTAGACTGGCTGAAGGAATGGCGCGGTCGAATACGTGGTTCCGCGAGTTCGCCTAAGGGAGACGTAGCCTTGTGCTGGAATCTAGATGGCCGGACGACGCTGGAATTCATGAAGCACCATGTCGGCCAAGTCAGGACCTGCCAAGCCATAGCGCCCTTCGGGTTGCCACGGCAAAGACTGCGGGAGTTGCTCGGCGCGATGGAGCCGGTTAGCTACCACAACGTCAGCCCCAGGTTCTACGACGGCTGCGACGAGCAGCACGCCAAAGCCTATTACTTCGAGACTACCCAACAGCGCAAGTACGTGCTTATCGGCTCTCAGAACGCCACCTATGGAGGATTCCGGGACAACGTGGAGCTCGGCATCATCAAGCGTCTCAACAGACACGGCGACCCACTACGTCGGCTATTAGGAGCCGAGTTGACGGAAGAGCCAAGCCGAAGCGAAGTTCAGAGCGCGACCGGTTTCGCGGTTCTCTGGGCGGAGATGTCAAAGGACTTCAGTCGGCTGCTGTTCGCGACTACTGCCGGGGAGTCACAGCTACCCAGTGACTTCCGGTGTCGGGTTGAACTGGGCGAGGGAAAGAGACTCGGGCCCTGGACCCGGCAGGTTGGAGGCAGCGACCAGGGCACCAAGCTTGTCACGCTGGATGACAGGCTGCGCGAGAAGGTCCGCGATGCCGTCAAGCACAGAGACGAGCTGTACCTTGCGTACTGCGCCGACGGCAAGAGAAAGAAGGTGGAGATAATCCGCGACGAGGGGGTACGCAGGGACGCACTGGACTTCGAGGAGTTCATCTTTGAATTCGCCGGGAAGGCCGCGCCCGAGAAGCCGCCGGCTGGGAGAGGAAGGAACGCCGGCAGGCCACCGGAGAGCGCCGAAATGATAACTGCGGCCAACTACCTGTTCGCTGACCACGGTGAATTGGACGAGGCGTTCCGCCTCGTGAAAGACCGCCTGCTCGAATGGGATGAGCTACGCAGGAAGCCTGGCGGAACACAGCAGCTTAGAGAGCAGCTAGAGGAGTTTCAGGCAAGGTGCGCACAGTACAGTGACGCTCACAAAGAAAAGGCACCTGCTCGCTGCCGCTACGCCGAGAAGTACCTGCAGCACCGCTTGAGGGAGATGGTGAATGCCCGATAGTGATTCCTTCAAGAGGTCCTACCTCAGGCACGCTGGTTACGTCAGCCGGCGCATGCAGGAGACCTTTCTCTTCTGCCGCAACCTGAGTCTCAGACGCCGTCCGCCCGGTCTCGACCGCGACCAGTGGAATGCAGTCGCAACAGCGCTGTTTCTGCTCAGCAACCGGGGCGTTCCGCGCGGCGCGATTGAGCGATGTCGAAGGGGTATCATGCTCGCCGACGATGTCGGCAAGGGCAAGACCTATGAAGCCCTGGCGATTCTAGCCTACATCCGGAAGTACGAACCGACGAAACGTGTACTGGTGCTACTGCCCTCACTGCGCCTGCTGAATGAGAAGTGGCTCAACATCGGGTGTCAGAGACGCAGAGAGAAGAGAGACCTGCTGTGTCTCGGAAGGAAGACTGAACCTGTACTTGAAAATGAGTACTTGGTGAAGCCGGCAGGACGGCCGCATTGCGTGCGTCCCGGTTCTGCCTGCCCCGCCTGCCGACATCGGCTCAACCTGGATTGTGAGGGTGCGCTACCGGCGTTCTTCCGCAGCAGCAAGAGTCTGCTCAAGAAGCCGGGCCTCTTCAAGCCGTCTGACATCTGCGTGCAGCGCGGCCGACGGCGTATCGAAGACATGAATGGGACTGAGCGCGCGCGGAACTTCCGTGTTCTCTTCACAACGTTTGGCTACGCACGACGTCCAAGCCGGCGCCACAAGGCAACGATCGTCCAACGGCGCGGGTACTGGGACTACATCGTCGTCGAGGAGTGTCACCATCTCAGATACCGCGACCATGGCCGATGGAAGACACTGGATGAACTGCGCCGACAGAACCGGGACGCACGGTTCATCTTCCTGACAGCGACTCCCTATCAAATCAACGCAGCCGATGAGATTGTCAACATACTCAGCTTCCTCGACTACAGGTACGAGGATGTCCGCAATTCCGTGAACGGCCAGGACATTGGAGGATACTGCCGACTGCTTGAAGAGGAACTCCAGTCCGATGACGAGCACGGACGACCGCGCGAATTGACGCTGGAGCAAGAGCAGAAGTGGGCGCCGTTCATTCAGCGTACGAAGAAGTCACTGGTCGCGCAGATAGACATCGGCCTGAGACGGCTTCAGGCCAGGTACGACCGTGCGCTTGACGAAGGCAACTTGAAGCAACTCCGAGAGACCGTTGAGAAGCTGTACCACTGGTCTGACTTGGATCACGATGACATGCCCGGGACGAACTATCTGACTACTTCCCCACGTGAGCAGCAGGGCCTGGATGACTATCTACGTCAGTTCATGATTAGAAGCGAGAAGAAGCGCCTGAAGGCGCCGGAGAAACCGATTCGACCCACAGAGCTGGATGAGCCGGCAGCCCGCAGATTGCCGCCGAGTCTGAGCTACCTACGCGTACGCGAGTACCTGTCCTTAAGGGGCAGAATGCAGGGCAATACCATCGCCCAGGGCTTTCGCATGCTTCAGTACTGCTCCGGAGACGAGGTCATGAAGGGGTATATGGGCAGGTGCAGCAGCAGGCGGCACAAGCAGGAATTGGACGTACTCCTCAGGAAGGCAAGACTCCCCCTCAAACGGAACGCGCTCGTCGGAGTACTCAGAAGAGATGTATGGAAGACCTTCCCTTTCAGCGACAAGATCGTCGTCTTCTGCAGGCACCACGGAGTCAAACCGGTTATCAGGAGTGCTGTACAAGAGCGGCTCAAGGAGATAGAAGAGGAGCACCGCGGATCAATCAAGTCCGCGTGTCGCAGCAAACGCAGGATACCGAGGGAGAAATGGGAGTGGGCACACATGCTCGTAGGCCGCAAAGGCCTGCGCAAGAGGGGAATCGCGGTGGACTGCAACTCCGATGCAAGGAGAGGCTTTAACCGGCAAGATTCCCTGCCGCTAATGCTGATAGTGACCGGTGCACATAGCGAGGGCGTTGACATGGAGAAGGGGAAGTGCACCAAGGCGGTGCACTTCGAGATGCACTGGAACCCGGCGGTCATCGAACAGCGCGAGGGCCGAATCTACCGCGGCAGCCAGATAGCGAACCAACGCGAGTTCCGGCTGTGGGCGCTGGTTATCCCGGAGACGCTCGAACAACGGATGTACGAGACGTGCCGCAAACGCGCAAGGCTGAAGGATTTCCTGCTTGGCAATCAGGCGCTCGACAAGCTGCTTGACAATGAGCAGGCGTTCAAAGGCATAGTCGAGGATAGGAGGTCCTTCCGAGTGAATCTTGATCCGATTGAGTTCCGCAAGGGCCAAGGTTAGGGGCGGTGACGGCCCGATGACGGCAGCGGTGGGACTTGTCTGCTGAGCAGACCGCGGCTCACCCGTACCCGAAGACCGGACAGGACTACACCATGTTGCCGAGGATTGCCACTTGGCGAGCGCCCGTAGGTTTGGGCAAGAAGGAACCGCATGCGGTCGAGAAAGCCCGCACAAACAAAGGATGTGGAAACGTGAGCAGAATGATCCGAACGCTTGTACAAGACATCAGGGTACGCGAAGAAAGTGACATAACGCGCTTCTGGCAGGATTCGTTCAACATCAACGCAATTGCCGGCCTTTTGGCTTATGGCAGTCAGGGAGCATGGGGGCGCGCGATGCGTTTCAACTTCCGAGCCTACTGCCTGCCACTCAACAGAGCCTTGGGCGAGAACGTCTACAAGACCTGTACGCAGACGGCAGCGAAGCTCGGACTCGCCCGTGACGCCATTGAGTTCTACGTGTCGAACGACCCGGACTTCAACTCGTATTCTTTTGCATCAGATACAGCGGACGGACCGAGCTGCATAGTCATCAACCGGGGATTGCTGGAGCGGATAACTCCCGGCGAACTAGCATTCATCGTGGGCCACGAAATCGGCCACCTCGAGTATGGCCACGTGCAGCTGCAGCAGGCGCTTGACTTCGTGTACCCTGAGTCCGATGAAAGGCCCCTCGTGTTCCAGAATATGTACTCCTTCTGGGAGAACGTCCGCGAGGTCTCGGCAGACCGGGTCGGACTGCTTGCTTGTGGCGACATTGAAACGTCCGTGCGGGCGTTGTTTCGGTTGTCGTCTGGTCTGGAAGACAGGCTTTTCAATCCGGATATCACCACCATGACGGAAATGGTGGACCGCGCTCTTGCTCAGCTTGCCGGTCAACCGGACTACAGCAGAACAACGCATCCGGCGAATCCCATCCGCGTGAAGGCTTTGCTGGCGTTTGCCCGGTCGCGGCTGTGGAAGTCCATCTCCAGGAGCGGCAAAAGCGTCACTGATCGGAATCTGGACTCAGAGGTTTCGAAGTTGCTCGGGGTGATGCGACATGAGCCGGCCGACGAACAGGAGAGGACGGAACTGGTATTCCTGGCTGCTGCGGGACTAAGGCTGATAGCTGCTGACAGACAGGACTGCCAGGAGGAATACGTCCACCTGTACAATGTTCTGAGCGAGTATGTGGACTGGCCACCGTCATTCATCGCAGAACTGACGAAGGTCAACGTGAAGTCCGAACTCATAAGGGCCGCCAAAGCAATCGTCAGAGAGTACCCTCACCGGTCGATGGACTTGCTCAGGAGGCTCGCGCCCATCGTGGTGCGGGACCGCCGAATCGATGATAGAGAGGTGGGCATGTTCCTGAACCTGGGTTGCAACATGCTCAGGCTACCGGAGACTGAGGTCGTCGCAGTCCTGCTGGACGCCGTCCGCAGAGACTACAGACCGCTGTCCTGAACCACGGGCAGAGAATGAAGGACAGTCACCTATTCCTGAGCGATGTCAAGGCGCGGCGGGTCTCGTACATCGTTCCTGGCCTCAGCGGCCCCTGTCTGACAGTGCGTACATCGTTCATCGTTTTCGCAGCCCCTTGGATTGGAGATTGGCGGAGCGGATGGTGACGGCTGACGGCCTCGGTCGTTCATCGTACATCGTTCTTCGTCCATCGTCCGGAGCGGTAAGCCGTGAGCCATGTGCGGAAGCTAGAGTGACGCCCCGCGCCACTCGTTCCGCTGCCCGGCCGGACTATGCCAGCAGGTGCCCTATCGGAATCGCCCAGAGCCGCTCGTCCAGTCTCACGGCTTCCGTGCCGTTGTAGGCGAGCACTGCCGCACGGCAATCCGGGGTCCGGTCGACAAACGCCCGCAGGCCAGATAGGTCTCTCTCGTTCCACCGCGTGGCTGCCTTGACCTCAATCGCGACCGTCTTGCGGTTGTGTTCGATGACGAGGTCAACCTCGTGCCGGCCGTGTTCCTGCCAGTAGCTGAGCTGAGCGTCGGGCAGGTGGGCCTCAAGCAGCGCGGCCACATTCTGGGCAACATATGCCTCGAACAGCGCTCCGCGCAACAGGCTGTCACGGCCCGGGTCCAGCGCGGTCACGCCGGCCAGGTGCGCGGCCAGTCCGCTGTCGGTGAAATGCAGCTTCGGTGACTTCACGAGCCGGGAACTGCGGTTACGGCGGAAGGCCGGCAGGCGCCGAATGAGAAACGACGCTTCCAGCAGGCCCACGTACCGTGATACAGTGGCGGCATTGAGCCGGGCGTCGCGGCCGAGTGAACTCATCACCAGCATCTGCCCGGTACGCAGAGCGGCAAGTTGCGCCAGATTGCGGAAGCCCACCAGGTCCCCAACCTGCGACAACTGCCGAACGTCACGTTCGACGTAGGTCTGCACGTACCCACGGAACCACTCAGCGACATCTCCGGCTGGACTCAGGGCCACGGGCGGCAGACCACCGGTCAGGACCTCATCCTCGGTGACCGGCCGGGCCCGGCCGCGGGGCGCCTCCGGCGAGGCCAGGAAATCAGCGAGAAACGGACGGTCGCCCGTCTCTCCGCGGATTTCCCGGCGGGTCATCGGATACAGTGTGAGATACGCGGCGCGGCCGGCGAGGGTTTCGGAAACGTGTCCGAGCAGCGCCAGGTTGGCCGACCCGGACAGGATGAACCGACCGGGCCGCCGGTGCTCATCGATGTTCTTCTTCAGCGCGACGAGAAGCTCCGGGCAGCGCTGCACCTCATCGAGGATGGCCGGTTCAGCCAACAGCGACTCCGGATTCGAGCGGGCCGCGGCCAGCGTGGCGTAATCGTCCAGCGTGCGGTAGACGTGCCCCTGAATCAGGACCGTCTCGTTCTGAAGCAAGGTGCTTTTACCTGACTGCCGCAACCCGGAGAGCACCACGACCGGCAACTGGCGCCGGGCACGCACCAGCCTGGGCGTAATCTCGCGGGGAAGATAGCCTGTCATATTCGCTTAGAGTATAGTGGCAATTTGCCATAGGTCAACGTGCTTCACCTCGCCCTGAACGAATGAGAAAACGTGTGTCGTAGTGCAGCGCGGTCTCAGTCGGCCACGCTACGTCATCTCGGGGAAAACTGAGCGGGGCGCGTGTCTGGTAGCAGGCAAGTTGGGCCTTGGCCAGGATGCCGCGGAGCAGAAACAGCAGGTCGGGCCGGACTCAGCAGGTCATCGGCCAGGACCCACTTCCAGAAGGGCAGGTAGTGGATCGTTCGGCCTTCTATGCGCTCTTCTCCCGAATGGAGTTGGATCTGCCCCCAACGAGGATGGGTGGATGCATGATACCATTTCTGGCCGCCAATGGTATCATGAATGATACCATTGCTAGCGATGGACTGGGGTCCCAGCCGACAGCGTGTGCGGATTGATGATTGAGGGAAAGCCGGTGAACGCGGTCAGTGAACGGACTCTGCGGTCGCGGGCGCGTTGAGTGGACCCAGGGCGCGGATCTGCGCGGTGAACTCGCGCACGGTGTCGGCGAACTTGGCGCCTTCGGCCGCGGATATCCACTCAAGTCTGAGCCGCTCTTCCTCGATGCCGAGCTGCCGCATCAGGCCTTTGAGCAGGAACACGCGCTTCTGAGTCTTGTAGTTGCCGCTCTGGTAGTGGCAGTCTCCAGGATGGCAGCCGCCGATGAGAACCCCGTCAGCACCGTCGCGGAATGCCTCAAGCACGAGCGATGGGTCAACCGCACCTGAGCACATCACACGGATGGTGCGCGTGTTCGGCGGGTACTGAAGTCGCGAGGTCCCGGCGAGGTCAGCGCCGGCATAGGTGCACCAATTGCAGAGAAAGGCGATGATGCGAGGCTCAAACGAACTCCGATCGCCGAACTCCGAACGTCGAGCGTCAGGGGTGGTGTCTTTCGACGATGGCGACATGGCTAGTGGGCTGCCTTTCCCGCTTCATCCTTCAGCCCTTCCGGCTTGACCTTGAGCGCGGCCCTGAGCATCGCTCTCGTCTGGTCAATCCTGAATCCGAGGTGGGTCATGGCGCCGGACGGACAGGCCGCGGCGCAACTGCCACAGCCTTTGCACAGCGCCTCGTTGACGTGCGACACCGTCCTGCCGTCCTTCTCAATCAGACCGGGCGCGCCGTAGGCGCAGACCGGCACGCAAATGCCGCAGCCCGAGCAGAGCTGTTCGTCCACGTGGGCGGTCACGGCTTCGGCCTCGTAGGTGTCCTTCGAGAGGATGGTAGCAGCGCGGCCCGCCGCGGCTTCAGCCTGGGCCGCGGCCTCGTCGATGAATTTCGGGAAGTGACACAGCCCGGCGGTGAATATGCCCTCGGTGGCGAAGTCAACCGGTCGCAACTTCACGTGGGCCTCGAGGAAGAAACCATCGGCGTTGAGCGGCACCTTGAGCATCTGGGCCAGTTCCTCGGAACCACTCTGCGCAACGATACCGGTGGAAAGGACAAGGAGGTCGGGCTGGAGTTCAACCGGCCTGCCCAGTATTGGATCGTTGACGGTTATCACCGGCTTGCCTTCGGTTACCCGGACATCCGGCTTTGCCTCCGGCGAGTAGCGGATGAAGACGACGCCCTTCTCGCGGGCCTTGCGGTAGTACTCCTCGCGCATGCCGTACGTACGGATGTCGCGATAGAGAACGTAGACATCGGCATCAGGGCTGAGTTCCTTGATGGCAAGCGCGTTCTTGACTGCTTCCGTGCAGCAGATGCGCGAGCAGTAGGGCCGATCAGCGTCGCGCGATCCGACGCATTGGATCATGACGACAGAACGGAAGGAATCTAGGATTACAGGATTCGAGGATTCGAGTGCCCTACCCTTGACCCCTTGACCCCTTGACTCCTTGACTCCTGCCAGTGCCTGTTCCAACTCTTTCTGCGTGACGATGCGTGGGCTCTGACCGTAGCCGTACTCGGTCGGCGTGCGGTACTGCGCGCCAGTGGCCACGACGACGACACCGTGCTGCAGCGGAACGTCGGACTTGTCAGACGAGTCGGATGCGTCAGATGGCCTGACGGTGGTCCGGAAGTTGCCGACAAAGCCCTCGACCTTCCTGACCTGAGTGCCGAGGAACGTTTTGATGCGCGGGTGACTCGTGACCCTGTCGGCAAGGTCTTTGAGGTGCTTCTGCACGTCGTCGCCCTCAATCGTCTTTGCGATGCTGCGGGCGTTGCCGCCGAGTTCCCTCTCACGCTCGACCAGGAAGACATCGAATCCCTCGCCGGCAAGCGTCAGAGCCGAGGTCATACCGGCGATGCCGCCGCCAACCACGAGCGCCTTCTGCGTTACCGGCAGGCTCACCGTATGGAGCGACTCCAACAGCCGCGCCTTGGCCACTGCCATTTCGACCAGGTCTTTAGCCTTGGCCGTGGCCTTGTCCGGCTGGTCGCTGTGGGTCCAACTGCACTGCTCGCGGATGTTGGCCATCTCGAACAGGTGCGGATTCAGGCCCGCCTGCGCCAGGGTTTCCTGGAATAGCGGCTCGTGCGTTCGCGGTGTGCATGACGCGACGACCACGCGGTTCAGCTTGTGCTCGCGGATGCGGTCTTTGAGCCGCTCCTGAGCGTCGCCCGAGCAGGAATAGAGGTTCTCTTCGGCAAAGACAACGTTGGGCAGGGTCCGCGCGAACTCCACAACCTCGGGTACGCGTACCACGCGGCCGATGTTCACTCCGCAGTGGCAGACAAAGACGCCCACGCGCGGCTCAGCGTTTGCGACATCCTGCTCTGCCGGCGCTTCAACCTGCGCGACCAGCTTGCCCCTCTCCTCTGCCAGGATTGCCCCGGCCGACGCGGCCGCGCCCGACGCGCCGGTCACGGTTTCAGGAATGGCCATCGGCTGTGCGAAGCTCCCCGCCACGCTGATGCCGGACTTGCTGGTTGCAGTCGGCGTCCATGCGTCGGTGGCGGCGAACCCGTACTTGTTCAACTCAACGTCGAGCCGCCTGCCCAGGTCAACCAGTTCCGGCGGCGGAACGAACCCGCAGGAAAGAACGACCATGTCGAACTCCTCGGAGAAGCTCCCGGCATCCGAGGCGTAGCGGACAATCAGGTTGCGCGTTGCCGCGTCCTCGCGGATTTCCGGAACTCGTGCGCGGACGAGGCGGACGCCATACTGCTTCTCGGCCCTCTCGACGTAGGTGTCGAAGTCCTTGCCGTAGGAACGCATGTCCATGTAGAACACGGTCGGTTCAACGTCGCGTGAGTGCTCCCGGGTGATAACCGCCTCTTTGACCGCGTACATGCAGCACATCGCCGAGCAGTAGCCGCGCTCGATTGAGTCGTCGCGCGAGCCGATGCACTGGAGCCATGCCACCTTCTTCGGCGCTTTGCCGTCGGATGGCCGCTGGACGTGGCCGGAATACGGACCGGACGCGGAGAGAATGCGCTCGAACTCGAGGCTTGAAACAACATTCGGATACCGGCCGTGGCCGTACTCGGGCCGGAGCGCGGTCGGAGCGATCTTGGACCCGGCAGTGACCACCACTGAGCCCACATCGATGACCACTTCCTGGTCCTGTTGGCTGTAGTCTATGGCCCCTGCTTTGCACGCCTTCTGACATGCTCCGCACTTGTCCTTCTGGAACTTGATGCAGTGTGCGCGGTCGATGGTCGGCACGTTCGGCACGGCCTGAGCGTAGAGCCGATAGATGGCGCGCCGATTCGACAGCCCGCCCTCGAACTCATTCGGCAGGTCCTTGACCGGGCACTTGGTCAGGCAGTCGCCGCAGCCGGTGCACTTTGACAGGTCGACCGACCGAGCGTGGCGCTTCAGCCTGACCTTGAACGCACCCGGTTCTCCCTCGACGCCCAGCACCTCGGTCAGCGTCATCAACTCAATATCCTTATGCCTGCCCGCAGCGACGAGCTTCGGCGACAGGATGCACATGGAGCAGTCGTTGGTCGGGAAGGTCTTGTCGAGCATCGACATGATGCCGCCGATGGCCGGCGCGCGGTCAACGAGATAGACCTTATAGCCCGAGTCCGCCAGGTCGAGCGCCGACTGAACGCCGCCAATTCCGCCGCCCACCACAAGAACCGCTCCAACCTTGGTCATTGGCATTTGGTCACTGGTCATTGCCCGGACGCTCGAGTGCAGCGAGAGGGGCCGGGTATGTGTATCCGTCCTCGATGGCACACTGCTTGATCGCGTTCATTATCTTGCTGATCTGTACTCCCTGCGGGCAGCGGGAGATACAGCGGAAGTGGGTTGCACAGATGTCCTTGAATTCATCAGCCAGCGCTTCGTCACGCAGCCCCAGGTTGACCTTGCGTATGAACCGGCGCGCGTCCTTCTCGGGGTCAAACAACGCCTCTGGGCAGACTGCGGTACAGGAGCCGCAAGTGAAACAGACGCTCACGCTCGCCGCGGCCTTCATGACCTGTTGTTTGAATGCCCTATCCATCTCCGCTTGTGTGACCTTGTCCTTGTGTTCAGCGTGGTGTTTGCGCTCTGCCTCGGCCATGCGCGAGACTGCATCCGCCACCTCGCCGATGTTCACCTTCTGAGGACAGCGATTCAGGCAGGTCGTGTGGTAGGAGCACATCCAGACGAACTCGGACTTGTACACTTCGTCCTTCATGCCGAGGATTGCCATCCGGATGATGCGCCGCGGGTTGTATTTCTCCTCCAGCTTCCGCACCGGGCACGAGGCCGAGCAGGAACCGCAGGAAAGGCAGTGCATGAACTTGGTGTCCCCGTACCTGGCGGCCAGCCGGACCTTGAACTCGGTGTCGAGGTCGTTGACGAGCAGTTCCTGCACGTCTGCCAAAGCTATTCCTCGCCGACTTTCAGGAACTCGGACTCACGGAAAGTAGTCAGCGGCAGCGGCTCTTCGAGATTGCGGCCGGATACGTAGTCGAATTCCTTCTGTGCGTTCTGCGAGACCTTCTTGAACAAGGTGGCAAGACCGATGGTCACCGGGCATGAATCCTCGCAGATGCCGCACTGCACGCACGATGCCATCATGTGGTTCATGCGCGTCAGGTGGAAGAGCAGGGTCTCGGACGGCATCCGGGTCGCGCCCTTGCGCAGAGAGACTCTTACGTGCTCCCCGATGTCGCGCTGGAACGTGTCGGAATCGAAGAAGCACTCGCGGCAGTAGCAGACCGGGCAGACTTTCATGCAGTTATGGCAGTTGAGGCAGTCAGAAAAGTACTCGACCAGCTTCTCCGGCCCCATCATCGCCTTGTCCAGTTCCTCGATACGCTTGGCCGTCTTCGCCTTGCGGGCAGCGCTCAAGCCCTCCAGGGCTTTCTTGCGTTTGTCAGGCTCGTCCTGCGCGTTGAGTTCGATGCCCTCAAGTAGTGCCTTGCCCTTGTCGGTAGCGGCCTCAATCCAAAGCTCCTTGCCGGTGTCCATGCCGACGAACCCTACATTCAGGTCAAACACAAGCGGCTTCGCATACTCGCACATCTGGCAGGCCATCCTGAAGTTCACATTGTCCGCGTAACCCGACTGCTCGCGCACGTGCTTGTTGTCGAAGTCATCGTCCTTGCCGCGGACGTTGCGGAACCCGGCCGCCTTGTACGTCCCGGCGCAGTCCGCTCCGATAAGAACCAGGCTGTCGGGCGCGATCTGCTTCAACTTCATCAACTCGACTACCGCCCGTAGCTCACACGGCCGCAGGAACAGCCCGACCTTCGCGTTCGCGGATGCGTCCCGCGCGATCTCGGCCACAATTGACGCCGCGTTGACGCCCATCGCCGGGAGCAGCGGCGCGGCCTCGGCCAGCTTCTCCGGATTCGAGACAAGGGCCACCGTCGCGATTCCCGTAGCGGAATAGGCCGGAGTGAGGATTGCCGAGAGCTTGCCCTCCTTGAGCCACCTGGCGAACAGGCTGCGGATTGTCCCTTCAGGATTCTTCGCGTCTACCTTGAGAGTGCCCTTCATCGTCGCCTCACACTTCCCATTTCTCTTTGAAGGCGCTCGGGCCCTTCTTGCTGAGATGCTCGGTCATCTCAGTGATGGTGTCCGCGAACTTGCGACCCTCGGCCGCGGAAATCCAGCGCAGCCAGACTCGGTCGGTGTCGAGTCCCACTGACTTCATCACCGAGTTGAACAACACCATCCGCCGCCGCGCCTTGTAGTTCCCCGAAACGTAGTGGCAGTCACCCGGATGGCAGCCGCCCATGAACACGCCGTCTGCCCCTTCAAGTAGGGCACGCAGGATGTAGACTGAATCAACCGCGCCTGAGCACATCACGCGAATCGGCCGCATGTTAGGCGGATACTGCATGCGCGACGTACCGGCGAGGTCCGCGCCGGCATAGGTGCACCAGTTACAGAGGAATCCGACAATCTTCGGTTCGTAGTTAGCCATCTATTGCGCCTCCATCAGAGAGCCGCGTCGACCATGGAAATGACATTCTTCGCCTCAAAACCCTTGAGCTTGATCGCCTCGGACGGGCAGGCAGCCGCGCACGCGCCGCAGCCCTGGCACAGCACCGCGGTGACTTCGGACTTGCCGGTCTGGGGGTTGAGCCGCGCTGCCTCGTACTGGCATATCTCCTCGCACGTGCCGCAGCCCGTACACCAGCGCGGATTCACCTCGGCCACGACTGCCTCGGTCATCAGCTCTTTGCGCGAGATGATCGAACAGGCCCGCGCCGCGGCCGCATAGGCTTGTGCTACCGTCTCGGGAATCCTGCGTGGGCTGTGCGCCATCCCGGCCATGAACACGCCGCGGGTGGTGAAATCGACCGGCCGCAGTTTCATGTGCGCCTCGAGGAAGAAACCGTCCTCGTTGAGCGGAACCTTCAGCAGTTGCGCGAGCTCGTGGTTCGACTTGGGTGGAACCACGCCAGCCGAGAGCACCAGCAGGTCGGCATTGATGCCGAGCCTGCGCTGCAGCACCGGGTCGTACACCGATACGTGCAACCGCCCGTCGGCGTTCGCTACTTCGGGCTTCGTTTCCGGGTCGAAACGGACGAACATTACGCCTGCTTCTCGCGCGTCACGGTACAGCTTCTCCTTGAACCCGTAGGTACGCATATCGCGGTACAGAACGTAGACATTTGCCTTGGGGTTGTTGCTCTTCAGCTTGAGCGCGTTCTTCACCGCCTCGGTACAGCAGATGCGCGAGCACCACGGGTGTTCCTTCTCGCGCGACCCAACGCACTGAACCATGACGATGTGCTTCAACTCGTTCGCCTTGTCCGGGGTATCATTGAGCATCGCCTCGAACTCGGTCTGCGTCTTTACCCGCTCGTCCGTCCCGTACAAGAACTCGGTCGGCCGGTATTCATCAGCCCCGGTCGCGACGATGAACACGCCGTGCTCGATTGTCGTTGGTTGCCGGCCGTTGCCGGTCGCTCGGATAGTTGTCTTGTAGTTGCCGACATAGCCGGTTACGGCGGCCAGTTCCGAACCAGTGAATACCTTGACCTTCGGATGCGCTATCAGTCTCTGTTCGAGCCGCGCGGCGTATCCGGCCAGGTCATCCCCGGTCTCCGTATACTTCAGCCGCAGCAGGTTGCCGCCGAGCCGGTCGCTCTTCTCGACGAGGAATGTCTCAAACCCCTGGTCGGCAACAGCGATTGCCGACGTCATGCCGGCGAGCCCGCCGCCGATGACGAGTGCCTTCTGGACAATCGCCTGCGGCGACGTGCTCAGAGGCCGCAACAGGCGTGAGTTGGCCACGGCCATACGCACGAGCTCTTTGGACTTCTCCGTCGCCTCGGTCGGCTCCTGCATGTGGACCCACGAACACTGGTCGCGGATATTTGCCATGGTGAACAAGTAAGGGTTAAGCCCCGCCTCGGCCAGCGTCTCCTGGAATAGCGGCTCGTGAGTCCGCGGTGTGCATGAGGCAACGATGACCCGGTTCAGCTTGTGCTCATCAATGGCCTTGCGAATCTTCTGCTGAGTGTCTTGCGAACAGGTGAAGAGGTTGTCGTCGACGTGGACGACATTAGGCAGGGTGCGCGCGTACTCGACCACGCTTGGTACCTTCACCACGCCGCCGATATTGATACCACAGTTGCAGATGAACACGCCGATGCGCGGGTCCTCGCCCGACACGTCGCGGAAAGGCGGATACACCTTGGGCAGAACCAGCGTATTACGAGCCGGTGCCAGCATCGCGGCGACTGCGCCGGCAGCGCCGGTCGCCTCCGTCACAGTCTCGGGAATGTCCTTGGGCTCAACCAGCGCGCCGCAGGCATAGACACCCGGACGGTTGGTCAGTACCGGCTCGAACCGGTCGGTCTTCACGAACCCCTGCTCGTCGGTCTCGACACCGATACGCCGAGCCATCTCGGCCACGCGCGGGTTCGCCGCGAGCGCAGTGGAAACGACAACCATGTCGTAGTCCTCGGACTTCAGTGACCCGGCTTCATCCTCGTAGCTGATGGTCAGATCCTCGGAGCCCTCGGCGCGGCCGAGCACGCTGACCTTGCAGCGCCGGAACTGGATGCCGTACTCATCCTTGGCCCGGTCGTAGTACTTCTCGAAGTCCTTGCCGAAGCAGCGCATGTCCATGTAGTAAACGTGACAGTCGAGATTGCCTCCGCAGTGCTCGCGGGCGATTACCGCCTCTTTGGTCGCGTACATGCAGCAAACGGATGAGCAGTAGTAGTGCTCGGCGTTGCGCGAGCCGACGCACTGAATCCACGCCACCTTCTTCGGCTGCTTCAGGTCGCTCGGCCGCTTCACATGGCCTTCGTACGGGCCGGAAGCCGAGAGAATGCGCTCGAATTCGAGGCTCGTGACGACGTTCGGATATCGACCGTAGCCATAACCATACTCGCCGGTCGGCTTGTACTCCTTGAACCCGGCCGAGAGCACAACCGCGCCAACCTCGATTACCTCTTCGACGGCGGTCTGCGTGTGGTCAATGGCCTTTGCCTCGCAGGCAGTGACGCACTGCATACACTCGGAGCAGATGCCGCAGTTCAAGCAACGTTGTGCCTCGGCGACGGCCTGTTCCTCGGTGAACCCCTGCGCCACCTCGCGGAAGTTCCCGGTGCGGTCCGCAACCGGCAGAGAGGACTCCGATGCCCGCTCGCGCCGCTCGATCTTCGCCCGTGCCGCAGCCGACTCCTCGGCCTTTGCCGCTTTCTCCTTTGGCTTCTCGCGCCCTTCGGCCAAGTCCTGCCGGTTGATGAATCGGTCAATTGATGTCGCGGCCTCGTGCCCGGCATTGACCGCCTCAATCACCGAAGCCGGACCGGATACCATATCGCCGCCGGCGAACACGCCGGGCATGCTCGTCTCGAGCGTAAGTCTGTTGACCTTGAATGTCCCGCCCGGCCCGCGCTCGAAGCCATCGAACCCGTCGGCATCCACCGCCTGACCGATGGCAAGGATGACGGTATCGGCCGGCACGAAGCCCTCGACGCACCCGAACTGCGGATTGAACTTGTGAGCGTCGTCGAAGACCCGCGTGCACTCGATGGTCCTGAGTCCTGTGACCCTGCCGTTCTCGCCGGCAATCGCCTGCGGGCCCCAGGATGGATTGAGCTTCACACCCTCAGCCACGGCGTCGGCGATCTCCCACTCGTGGGCCGGCATCTCCTCGCGGCATTCGAGGCAGACCATCGTCACGTCCTCGGCACCCATCCTGCGGGCGCACAACGCCGCGTCCACGGCGACGTTGCCGCCGCCGATGACCACGACGCTCCTGCCGACCTTCGGCTTCTTCCCGGCGTTCACGTCGTGCAGGAACTCGATGCCGTGGAGGACTCCGTCGAGGTTCATCCCGTCGATCTTGAGGGTCCGGCTCTTGCCACAGCCGAGCGCGACGAACGCTGCGGAGTATCCCTGCCCGAGCAAACTCTGGACTCCGGTTGTTCCGTTGACCGGACTCTTGAGCTTCAGCTCAACGCCGGTGTCGGTAATATCCTCGATCTCACGGTCGAGCATCTCACGCGGCAGACGGTACGCCGGAATACCCCAGCGCATCATACCGCCCGGCTTGTCTGCAGCGTCGAACACGGTCACCTTGTAGCCCTTGGCTCTGAGGTCGAGCGCACAGGTCAGGCCCGCCGGGCCGGCTCCGACCACCGCGACCTTCTCCGAACGTTCCGCGGCCGGTTCCTTGACGACCGGGTACTCGACCTTGTTCGAGTACACGTAGTCGGCAACGAACCGCTTCAGGGCCCGGATGGATACCGGTGACTCGTAGTCCTTGCGGTTGCACTCCTGCTCGCAGGGATGGTGGCAGACGCGACCGCAGATGCCGACGAACGGCAGCCGCTCGCGCACCAGTTCGTAGGCCTCCTTGAACTTGCGCTGCGAGATGAGCGCGACGTAACCCTGAGCGTTGACGCCGGACGGGCAGGCAATCCGACACGGTGCCTTGCCTTCGTTCTTCTCAATCGCGACGGCGTTGGGAATCGCCTGCGGGTAGAGCTTGTAGGTCGCGCGGCGAGTGGCAAGCTTCTGGTTGTACTCATCCGGCACCGCGACCGGGCAGACCTTGGTGCAGTCCATGCACCCGGTGCACTTGTCGAGGAGGACGAACCGAGGCTTACGGCGTATCTTCGCCTTGAAGTGACCGGGCTCACCTTCGAGGCCGAGTAACTCGCAGTAGTTCAGGAGCTCGATATTCTGGTGGCGGCCGGTCCCGACCAGCTTCGGGGACAGGATGCACATCGAGCAATCATTGGTCGGGAAGGTCTTATCGAGCATCGCCATCACGCCGCCGATAGCCGGCCCTTCGTCGAGCAGGTACACCTTGAACCCGGCCTCGCCCAGTTCCAGCGCCGACTGAATCCCGCCGATTCCCGAACCAACGACCAGCACCGCTCCGACCGGCTTCGCGTCCTGATTGGTCATTGGGACTTGATCCTTGGTCATTCGTCCCTAGAACGTATCTGCCATCTCGAAAATGGCCTTCTTTGTGGCATTCTTGTGAGTCATCGCGCCCGAAGGACACGCTACCGCGCAAGCACCACAGCCCTCGCAGAGCGCCGCATTGACGACTGCCTTCTTCCGCGCCGCGTCGACCTTGACCGCATCGTACGCGCAGGTCCGCTCGCAGTACCCGCAGCCAACGCAGATCTCCTCGTCTACCTGGGCCGTCGTCGGCGAATGAGTCAACCGCGTGTTGCCGAACATCGCCAGCACCTTGGCGGCCGCGGCCGAGGCCTGTGCCACGGTCTCTGGAATGTCCTTCGGACCCTGTCCGCAGCCGGCGAGGAAGAATCCCGCGGTCAGGGTCTCGACCGGCCGCAACTTGGGATGCGCCTCAGTCATGAATCCGTGAGCATCAATCTGTGTCTTCAGCTTGCGGGCAAGGGCGACGCCATCTGGATTCGCGACCACCGCGGTCGCGAGCACGACCATGTCGGCCTCAAGCTCAACCTTGCGTCCGGCGAGCGTGTCCGAGGCCCAAACCATCACCTTGTCGCCCTGTCTGAAGATCTTTGAGACTTTGCCGCGCAGATACTGTATGCCGTCGTCGGTAGCCCGCTTGTAGAACTCCTCAAACCCTTTGCCCGGTGTCCGGACATCGATGTAGCAGATCGTCGCCTGTCCATCGTGTACCCGGTGCCGGTAGAGGATAGCCTGCTTGGCGGTGTACATGCAGCATATCTTCGAGCAATAGGGCATCCCGTTGGTCGAATCGCGTGAACCCGCACACTGCACGAACACGATCTTCTTCGGGGTCTTGCCGTCGGAGGGCCGCTTCACCTCTCCGGATGTGGGCCCCGAGGCCGAGAGCAGGCGTTCGAAGGCCAACCCATCAACCACGTCAGGCACCAACCCGAAACCGTACGACCCGAGCCTGGCTGCATCGAAAAGCTCGTAGCCGGTCGCGAGCACGATCGCGCCGACTTCTTCCTCGACGAACTTGTCGGTATCGTCGTAGTGGATGGCGCCGGTCGGACAGACCTTCGCACAGTTGCCGCACTTGCCCTTGGTCAGGTAGATGCAGGATTTGGCGTCAATTACCGGCTTGTTGGGCACGGCCTGGGGCAGCAGCCGGTATATCGCCTTGCCCTTGGTCAAACCACGCTCGAATCGTCCCTCAGTACGGCCAGGACACTTCTCGAGGCAGACGCCACAACCGGTACAAGTCTTGAAGTCAACATAGCGCGCCTTCTGCCTGATCTTCACCTTGAAGTTGCCCACGTACCCGGACACTGCGTCCACCTCGGAATAGGTCATCAGCTTGATCTTCGGATGCCGGCCGGTCTCGACCGTCCTCGGCGTGAGGATGCACTGCGAGCAATCGAGCGTGGGGAACGTCTCGGAAAGCTGCGCCATGTGCCCGCCGATGGAAGGCTCCTTCTCGACCAGCACGACCTCGTAACCGGCATTGGCGATGTCGAGCGCCGCCTGGATTCCGGCGATGCCAGCACCGACCACGAGCGCACGTTTGTTGATTGGGACCGTGATGGCATCAAGTGGCAGGTCATTCTCGACCTTGGCTTTGGTGGTGCGGACTATTTCGGTTGCCTTGTCGGTCGCCTTGTCTTTGTCCTCGGTCACCCACGCGCACTGCTCACGGATGTTGGCAATCTCGCACTGGTAGGAATTCAGCCCGGCCTCGGCGCAGGCGTTGCGGAAAGTAGTTTCGTGGAGAGTTGGCGAGCAACAGGCCACGACCACACGGTCGAGCTTGTCGCTATTGATAGAATCCCTGATCATCTGCTGCCCGGGGTCCGAACAGCAGTACTTGTAGTCCTTGGCAACCACCACGTCGGGCATGATTCCGACACGCTCGAGCAACTCCGGTATCTTCACCACACCTGCGATGTTAATCCCGCAGTGGCACACGAAGACGCCAACCCGAGGTTGCTTCTTCTTCAGTGGTTCAGCCGGTTCCTGCATCATCGTCTAGAGGAGCCCCTTGGTCTTGAGGAACTCGATGGGATCCCCGGCATTGTGCTCGAATCCGAGTTCGTCCTGACCCAATCCGACCGCCACTCCAAGCAGTTGCGTAAAATAGAACACGGGCAAGGAACCATCGGTCACAACTCTCAACTTGTCCAGATTGTACTGGCACAGCGGGCAGGTGGTCACAATCGCTTCTGCGCCCCAGGCCTTGGCGTTGTCCAGTATCCTGTGCGACGCCGACTTGGCGACGTCTCGCCGGTTCACCACCAGGTACCCCCCGCAGCACTCGGCCTTGAAGTCGAATCGCGTGGGCTCGGCCCCGAGCGCCCGCATCAGGTCATCCATTACCTGGGGATTCTCCGCGTCGTCGAATTCCAGCACTTCTTTGGGCCTGACCATTAGACATCCGTAATAGGACGCGACCTTGAGCTTGGCCAGCGGCTTGACAACCTTGGACTTGATTGCCTCAAACCCGATGTCCTGCTTCAGGACCTCAAGATAGTGCATGACGCGCACGGAACGCTCGTACCTCTCGTCCACAAACGTCTTGAGTCGTTCGCTCTCGACCTCGTTGCCCGGCTGGTCCAGCCGGTTCTGCACGCGCTTCAGCACATTGTGGCAGGCTGCGCACAGAGTGACCAGCTTGTCACCAAGCTGGCTCGCCTTGGCCAAGTTGCGCACCGGCCCGACCTGCGCGGCGAGGTCATCGCTGGTAGCATTGTAGATAGCCCCGCAGCAGTTCCATGTCGGCATTTCCGCGAGCTCAAACCCGACCTTTTCGGCCGCCTTTCGTGCGCACAGATCGAGGCTGCGTGCCTTGGTGTACAGCGTGCAACCGGGGTAATACGTGTATCTTCTCATACGGATGACTTGCGGAAAGCGGCGATGAACGCTTGCTGGGGAATCTCTTCAAGCTCCGGAGCAGTCACGGTGTCGGGGTCCACCCTGCTCTGTTTGGACCGGAGATTCATCGCCCGGCATGCCTCGGCAATCCGGGCGTAGTCTACGCCCCTCGGGCACCGGGTCCCGCAGACCAGGCAACTGGCGCACATCCAGATACCTTCGGAATCCAGCAGTTCCTGCGCCCTGCCCAGCTGCAGGAGCCTGATGGCCCTGCTCGGAGGCGGGTCCATCGCCTCCCCAATCGGACACCCCGATGTACAGCAGCCACATTGGTAACACTCGCTGACGACCTGTCCGCTCAGGATTTGCACCTGCTCAAGCAGCTCTGCTGGCGTATGGGACATTGCCATTGGTGGAAAGAAATGATAATTCGAGCTAGACACACTGTCAAGAAACCATGGGCTCTATCGCAAAAAACTTGACTTGGGGTGGGGAGGCCGTATATTAATGCCGGTTATGACCGACGAAGAGTTCTTCGATACACTCCTGGCTGAGTGCATCAAGCGGAACGCATCCGACCTGCACATGACAGTTGGACGGCCGCCGACGCTCCGTATCGACGGCTATCTCCATCCCATTGAAGGCTGCCCGGTTCTCATCCCCGAGATGACCGAGAGCTTCAAGAACATCGCCACCAAAGATCTGCGACACCTGCGCGCCCAGATCGACAACGGCGGCGGCGGCGACTTCGCGCTTAACTATCGCAATATGGCCCGCTTCCGTGTAGCCGTGTACAAGCAGAAGGGCTACTTCGGCATGGCGCTCCGACTCATCCCGCGCCGCATTCTGTCATTCGAGGAACTATTCGTAACAACGCACCTTATACCACGCCTCAAGAGCCTCCTTGACCGGCCGCACGGTCTCATCTTGGTGACCGGGCCTACCGGCATGGGCAAGACCACCACTCAGGCTACCTTCGTGGATTATATCCTGGAAAGCCCGCGACACGTCCTCACCATCGAGGACCCCATCGAGTTCAACCACGACCACAAGAATGGCTTGGTGACTCAACGCGAAGTCGGCGTGGACGTTTCCTCTTTCCGTGAAGCGGTCATGAAGGGACTGCGCTCCAACCCGAACGTCATCCTCATCGCTGAGATCCGAGACCTGGCAACCTCGGAAGCCACCATCTGGGCCGCAGAATCAGGTCACTTGGTCATCGGCACGCTGCACACCACTAACGCCCCGGAAACCGTCACCCGCTTCATCGACATCTTCCCACCGGAAATCCGTGACCAGATCCGTATTCAGTTCTCGCTGTCACTGCTCGCCGTCATTTCCCAGCGCCTTCTGCTCAAGGCCGGCGGCAAGGGTCGAGTCGGCTGCTACGAAATAATGATGGCCACGCCCGCTGTGCGGAACCTCATCCGCGAGCGCAAAACCGAACACCTGGCATCGGCCATTCAGACGAGTTCGGCCGAGGGCAGCATTTCGTTTGACGCGTACCTGGCCGAGCTATACCGTGCCGGCAAGGTCACGTACGAGACGGCTATCGCGTCTGCCGCTGACCCCAAGGGATTCCGCGAGTTGGTGGAATTCGGCCGGCGCACCGGTACCGCCGCCAAGAAGTAAGCGCCAGCTCACAGCCTCGTTACTCTGCGGCCCAAAGGGGCCGCTCTCTTTTCGAGTCACTGGTGGAAGAGCCGGGTGGCCGCGCGAAGCTGCAGGACGGCTACGGCAGCTCGCGCCGTGTGCGGGTGATTGCGAGCACCGTCCGGTTCGGCATCGCCTGCCATCGGACCTCTGGCAGGGCGACGAGCGGTTTGGTGGAGAAGTACCTCGCCAACCCGCCCTCTCCCAACCACAACGGCCCTCCCGGCTCGTGCGCGCCTCCGTACCAGCATCCGACCAGCATCATCTCCGCACACATCATGCAGAACGAAAGCGACCCCTCATCCCCCAGCGCGGCGATGGCGTCGGTCAGCGACTCCACCGGGGACTGCTCATTGAGTTTGCTCAGGAGATGGAGGAAGTACCGTTCGCTCGGGTTCCGGGAATCGGTTATGCGACCGCCGGTTTCCAGCCGATCCTCATGCTCCACGATCCCCGGGTGGCAGAAAGCCCAGACGTGACCAGCTTCGCGTCTGACGTAAGGTTTGAGTTCGCGCGGTGAGGCCGGCGACATGCCGCCGATGCTGACCAGGACCATATCGGTTCTGATCTCTTCCAGCTTCGCGAAATCCGGGTCCTGCGCACAGGGCTGGGCAGACCTGATTGTCTCAAGCCGATTGCCGTAGCAGTGAGCCAGACCCCAGCCCCCGGAGTCGCAGTCGGCGCCCGCCACGCCACGCGCCGCGCGGACAAGGATGTCCATCTGGAATCGGCCGGCCGCCGCGACCAACGTGCTCACGGCTAGAACTCCATCGTTATTCCGGCCCCGAACGGACCGAGGGTGAGACGCATCTCCCGGTCGAACCCGTACATCTGTGCCGAGACATAGGCATCAGCCATCGAGAAAGCGATGACGGCGCCGGTCCACCAAAGCAGCGCTGTCCGCCGGTCACGGTGCCGCACGTAAGCGGCCGAATCTCCTTGACGCAGAGCGTCGGTTGCAGCCAGGTGCTCTCTGATCGAAAAGTATCCAAGAGTGACCTCGGATGGTGCGATAATCGCCGCCTTCCACCAGTTTCCCGTGTAGAGCTGGCCGGCGCCGGGCAGGAGAAAAGAAAGCAGCACCGCTGTACCGGGAGACTTGGCCGGACGGTAGTGAACGGCTGTATCCGCTCTGAGGGTGCTTTCGGCCGGCTCCACCGGCGGCTTCAGGGTGTCAGGTATCTGCGCAAAGAGGAACCCGGCCAGCAGCGCCAGGCCCACGAGCGCGCGGCTGATCACCTATTCCTTACGACGATCTCAACTCGCTGTCCGGCGGAACCGGAAACCGCACCGGTTGCACGCGGATCAAGCAGACTCATCACGCGGATCCGATCCGGGGCCACGCCCCATGCAACCAGGCGGGTTGCGACCGCTCCGGCCGCGGCAGCGGAGTAGTCCCAACTACCCGGGTACCGCTCCCTGGCCGACGTCGGCGCCTGCCCGATTCCGGCATGGCCGATCACCTCGACGGGCCCGGAGTACGACTGAAGCGAAACAACGCATGTTCGCAGCAGGGAATCGGCCGCGGGCACGAACTTCAGGTCGGTCGCGCCGCCGAACAACTCGTCGAACGAATACGAGACGCTGAAGACGGTATCCCGCTCGGTCCCGACCCGTCTGATGCTGTCGTTCACCTGCTGCAGTTGACCGATCCACATGTTGATCTCGTTCTGCTGACGGATGATACGGTCCGCGCGCGGCGCATACGCAAAGTTGTAGAACAAGAGAAAACCGACGGCAAGCGCCAGGAACATTATCCAACCGAAGCTCGCGATGAACGACTTCATGCTAGAATCCTAGCACAACGCCGGTGCCGTTACAAGTGGGCGGGCCCTCTTCTCTTCGCCTCACTGCCATGCGTCATGCTGCTTCTTCAGCCGTTCGAGCTTGCCGGCGAACTCGGCGCGACGGGTGCGCTCGGCCTCGACCACGTCGGGCCTGGCGCGGGATGCAAAATCGGGGTTCGCGAACTTCGCGTCGATCCCGGCAACCAGCCTCTCCAGGTTCGCGATCTCCTTCTTCATACGGTCGAGTTCCTTCTCGACGTCGACCACGCCCTCAAGCGGGACGTACGCCTCGCAGCCGGGCAGCACCGCGACCGACGATTTCTCCGGCCGCGCTGTTCCGAACTCGAGCACCGAAACCCCGGCAAGTTCCCGGACCAGCGCCTCGCTGCTCTTCAAGAATCCCGCCAGCCGCGCGTCGGCCGAGTTCACGATGCAGCGTACCCCGGTCCTGGCCGGTACTTCCATCTCGGCCCGGATGTTCCTGACCGCGACAATCAGCTCGCGCATCGTCTCGACCTGTTCGCTCTGGCTATCTTCGACCGAGATCGTATTCGGCCATTGCGAGCGCATGATGCTTCCCCCGAACTCAAACCGCTGCCAGAGCTCCTCGGTGATAAACGGCATGAACGGGTGGAGCAACTGCAGCGTGCCGCGCAGAACATGGTGGAGAGTCCAGCGGCAGGCCGCGTCGTCAGCCTTCAGACGCAGCTTGGCGAACTCCAGGTACCAGTCGCAGAGCTCGTGCCAGAAGAAATCGTACAGCCGCGACGCAACCGCTGAATACGCGCAGCCATCCAGCCCGCCGGTCACCGACTCGACCGTGCGGTTGTATCGATTGACAATCCAGATGTCCTCGGCCACCAGCAGCGGTCGCTCGCCCTCGATCGCCGCGCCCGCAACGTGCGGCGCGACCAAACGGCACGCATTCCAGACCTTGTTGGTGAAGTTCCGCCCGAACTCGAACCGCTTCTCACTCAATCGGTAGCTCTGTGACTGGCTTTCGAGATACGCAAGCGTGAACCGCACCGCATCGGTGCCGTATTTCTGGAACATGTCCACCGGGTCGATACCGATGCCCTTGGACCGGCTCATCCGCTCGCCCGTCTCGACCAAGATGAACGAATGGAAATAGACCCGCGAAAACGGAATGTCGCCCATGAACTTGAGCCCGGAGAAAACCATCCGCGCCACCCAGAGGAAAATGATGTCCGGCGCAGTCGATAGGAAGTCGGTGGGGTAGAACTTGGCGAGGTCCGGCGTCTTCTCCGGCCAGCCCATGGTCGAGAATGGCCACAGCGCCGAAGAGAACCACGTATCAAGGATGTCCTCGTCCTGTCTCAGGTTCTTCGAATGCCACTTCGGGCATTCGGTCGGGTCCTGCCGCGAGACGATCATTTCGCCGCAGTCGCAGTACCAGACCGGAATCCGGTGACCCCACCAGAGCTGACGTGAGATGCACCAGTCACGGATGTTGTACATCCAGTCCAGGTAGACCTTGGTCCAGCGCTCGGGAATAAGCTTGACGCGGCCGGACTCCACGACTTCGATTGCCGGTCTGGCCAGCTCCTGCATGCGTACAAACCACTGCTCGGAGACGAGCGGCTCGACCACGGTCCCGCACCGCTCGCAGACGCTCGCGCTCAACTTGTAGGGTTCGATCTTCTCGATCAGTCCCTGCGCCTGGAGGCCTTCGACGACGCGCTTGCGGCACTCCTCGCGCGAGAGTCCCTGGTACTGGCTCGGGACCTTATCGGTCATTCGCGCATCCTCGTTGATAACCGTGATGAAATCGAGGTTGTGCTTCTTCCCGATTTCGAAGTCGGTGGCGTCGTGCGCCGGCGTCACCTTCACGGCGCCGGTGCCGAACTCGGCCATTACCAGTTCGTCGGCGATTATCGGAATGACACGGCCGACAAGGGGCAGGACCAGCTTCTTCCCGACCAGGCCCCTGTACCGCTGGTCGTTCGGGTTCACCGCCACCGCAGTATCGCCAAGCATCGTTTCCGGTCTTGTCGTGGCCACCACGACGTAAGCAGCCGGGTCGTCCGCCATCGGGTAGCGGATGTACCACCAGTGACTGTGCACTTCGACGTGCTTGACCTCGAGGTCAGAGACAGCCGTGTGGCAGCGCGGGCACCAATTGACGATGCGAGTACCGCGGTAGATGAGCCCATCCTCGTAGTAGCGCACGAACGCCTCGCGCACCGCGCGCGAGAGCATTTCGTCCATAGTGAACCGAATCCGTGTCCAGTCACAGGCACAGCCCAGGAGCTTTAGCTGCTCGATGATGCGCGTCCCGTATTTCTCCTTCCACGCCCAGGCCCGCTTCAGGAACTCCTCGCGGCCGAGCTTGAACCGGTCGGTCCCCTCTGCCGCGAGAGCCCGGTCAATGTGCGTGTGAGTACCGATGCTCGCGTGGTCGGTGCCCGGCAGCCAGAGCGTCTCAAACCCCTGCAGCTTCTTGAACCGAATCTGCGCATCCTGCAGCGTATTGTTCAGCGCATGGCCGACGTGCAGCGAGCCGGTGATGTTGGGCGGCGGTATGACGATGGAGAACTTCGGCTTGGGCGAGCCGGGGTCTGCGGTGAAGAACCCATTCTTCTCCCAGAACTGATACCACCGGCCCTCTACCGGTTTGGGGTCATACCGGGAGGGAAAATCGCTGGTGTTCGCTTCTGGCATCAGTGGCTATTATAGAGGCTAACCGGAGAGTGTCAAAACCGAGAGCCGCTGAAGTACGGAATCAAAACTCGGCAGTGGCCCGGGCTCGTCTATTCGTCCGGTATCTGGTTGCAGCCCCCGCACCCGCGCCGGTCAGCCGGCGGCGGCTGGTTGACGACCAGCGAGATGAGTGCCGGTTCGCCACATTGCCCCTTGCTGCCAAGGACGGTGGCCCGGATGACGCAGGGACTGGGAAAGGTCTGCCCGGCTCGAATGACCGCCGAGTCGGAACTCCACGCCCCGACAAAGAAGCCCCGGTCGTGGCGAAACGAGCCGATCACGTGCCAGGCGCGGCCGGCCGAGTCGCTCCCGAGCGAATACTCGCCGATGCACAGCTCGGCGTCCGGGATGTCGGACGTAACCACGAAGGAAGCGTTCCCGGTTACCGACCGTCCGGGATGAGGGTAGGTGAAGTCGGCACGGGTGACTGCCTGATTCGTGCCCGGCTTGTACACAAACGTGCCGGTGAGGCTCTGCGTACGCGCGGTGTCCCTCGCCATGCCGTCGGTGTCCGCGACCGCCACCCGCCAGGCGTAGGTCCTGCCGGCCACCAGCGTACTCCCGGCATCGATGCGGAGCGCGGAAGTCGCCACCTGACGATCCTCAAATACGGACGGATTGTTCCTGACCGCGGCCAGGGCGTTCTGCCCGCGCCTGACCTCCACGACGCGTAAACGGTAACGGTAGTCGACAAACGGACCCGACACTTCCGGCGGTTCCCAGACGAGAATGGGCTGGGTGTCGGTGACCGCTGCACCACTGGGCGGCCAGGCAAGCTTTATTCGCCTGGGCAGCCGCACGCGGAAGAAGAACACCTTCTGCGTCATCCTCGGGGCCAGCGTGATGAGATAGGTGTAATCGCCTGGCGGGAGCACCCTCTTCGACCCGACAAAAGCCTCGTAACCCTTCTTGCATGATACGTCGGTCAGTTTAATGTCCGACGAAGTGAGTCGGCGCTCACCGGGGACGAGTTCAGTCGCGGGAGTGCAGGCGGAGAACACCGTTCCGCCCCTGGCTTCGCGCGCCTCGACTCGGAAGGACACCGAGCAGGCTTTGGTGGTCGGGTTCTGCAGCGTGATGTTCCAGAGGTACTTGAAGCTCTCCTCGCCCGGCTGCGGGGCGACTGCGTCAAAAGTAACCGTTGCGACCGGAAGACGTCCCGTTCCCCCGAATAGCAGGGAGGCGAGAACAAGAGCGGCACAACTGACCGCGACTGCTCTCTTCATTTCTCGCACAAGGCGCTAAGCCGTATCACTGACAACCAATGATAGCGCAATCTCGCCTGCCTGCCAAGCCAGACATCGCCACGGTAACCGTCTTGACCGGCGACTGCACCATACCTATCATCTTTGTATGGAAAACGGTGACACGGATACCAAGACGTTATCAACGCCGGCGCGCGACAACTGCCACGCCCGGCTGCTGACCTTCATTCTTCTGACACTGCTGGGTGTCCGGGCTGCGGCCGCTTCGCCGTCCGGCATAATCCGGACTCCCGACTGGCTTGCGGCCAACCTGACCCGACCGGACGTCAGGCTGGTCGATTTGCGCTACGGGATCGAGTACTACTGGGAAGCGCACGTACCAGGCGCAGTCCACCTCTATCCCGACGCACTGACGTGGCCGGCCGACGGCGTCTCCGCGAAGCCGATCCCGGCGGAGGTGTTCGCGCGGCTGCTCGGCAACATGGGCATTACCGACACAACTACCGTGGTGGCATATTCTGAGGTAATCGACTCCCTGTCGCCATACTTCTCCTGGCTGCTCGACTACGTGGGCCATCACCGTCAGGTGCTGATTGCCGGCGAGCTTGACCGTTGGCGCTCCGAGGGAAGACCGTTGACGCCCGACTTCCCCGAAATCAAGCCGGCGGTCTATCCACTGCCGCTGAAGCTGAACGAGAACGTCAGGGCGCGGCTGGCCGACGTCAAAGCCGCGCTCGGTGACAAGAAAACGGTTTTGCTCGACGTCCGGTCGCCGGCGATGTACAGCGGTGCTGCCGGCTACACGAAACGGCGCGGGCACATACCGGGAGCAATCAATCGCCCCTGGCTGCGCGACCTTACCGGTGAGTATACGTGGCGCGATTCGGCTGAGCTCAAGAAAGAATACGAGGCGCTTGGCGTCACGCCGGACAAGAGAATCATCATCTACTGCACCCGGGGATACCGTTCAACTACCACCTATGTGACGCTGAAGCACGTGCTCGGGTATCCGAATGTCGCGGTCTATGATGGGAGCTTCAGCGAGTGGGCCGCGGCCCCGGACACGCCGGTTGCCAACGGGCAGTAGCAGCCGTTCGGCCCCAACCTGGGACCTGGGCTCCGGCATAGCTGTCGGCGTCGCCGCGAAAGCGACCTTTGGAATCGCCGCCAAAACCCCGGTGCGAGTCGCCGCCGCGATCATGGCGCGATTCACGCCCGAGTCCGACCCGCTCGTGGTATCGCGCGTCGGCGGCAGATTCGCCGTGCAAGTGGGCCCGCAGATGACGATAGCGACCGACATCCGAAACCACTCCTGTCTCTCACCGGGCATCACGGTCTCGGAGGCCGCGGAACTGGTCCTCCATATCACCTCGGGAACCGTTCCGGGGACGGTCCCCATGGTGATCCCAAGAGCCCCTCTCCGGACGCTGCCTGCCGCGCATAAAGCACAATCTTTCAATATCTTGCATAGAAACTGGACCCGGTGGCACATGCGATGTCCGATCCATCCTGGCTGGACTGCGCTTTGGAGGCGCGAAAACCGGCGGGTGACTAGGAGCCTGCAGCCGGCGAGCGCCGGACGCTGATGCGGTCCAGCGCCGCCTCGATGCGGTGCCGGTTCTGGTAGTAGACGAGGCCGAGAATCGCCGCCACCAGTCCAACCAGGGCCCACTCGCGCCAGCCGAAGTGCGTCGCGGATGCCCCGACTGCGCACTCGAGCAGATTCGACGGCAGCCGGGCAATGAACACGAGGCAGAGGAAAACGGGCAGCGGCATCGACGTCATGCCGGCAAGATAGTATACCCAGTCACCGACCGGGTTGGGCACGAGCAATAGCAGGAAGATGTAGAACGTACCGCGTCGCAGGATGACGGCATCCAGCCTGGCCAGCCGGTCCGGCGGCAGGAAGTACTTGAGCAGCGTGCGCCCCAGCAGCTTTGTCAGCAGAAAGTCCACGGCCGCCCCCAGCACCACCCCGAGCACCAGCCAGACGATAGTCGGCCAGACGCCAAGCGCGTAACCCGCGGCAAACGACATTGCGTTTCCGGGCAGCGGTGCGACCACAATCTGAACGAGCTGCAGCAGGACGATGCCGACCGGCGCCCACATACCCCAGCTCCGCATCAGCAGTCGCAGTTCCTCGGGGTGGCGGAATAGATGCCAGACCCGACCACCAGCTAACGTCAGCACAACCGCGATGCCTGCGAGCGCGACGAAGGTCACAACCATCGCCGCCCTCTGCCCCACCGTGTGCGGCGGAGTCGTAGAACGACTTCGCCGCTCGACCGACGTGGAACTACCCGACGAGGACGGCTCCACCGTTGACGTTCAGAATTTCGCCGGTGACAAAGGTCGAAAGCTCGGATGCAAGGAAGAGCACCGCGCCGGCGAATTCCTCGGGCCGGCCGACCCGGCCCAAAGGAATCGTGGCGACAACCTGGTCGCCGATGTCAGGTTTGCTCAAGCTCGGACGCGACATATCGGTGTCAAACCAGCCTGGTGCGATGCAGTTGACGAGGATACGGTCCGCAGCCAGCTCCGGCGCCAGCGACTTGGTCAGACTGATAACAGCGCCCTTGCTCGCCGCATAGTGTGAATGGAATGCCTCTCCCCGCTGTCCTGCGGTCGACGCTACCAGGATGATACGGCCGCCGCCTGCCCGGCGCATCAGGGGCACTGCCTCACGGCAGCAGTAGAAGACGCCGCGGACATTGAGGTCGAGCGTTTCGGCAAGCTGCCGGTCGGTCATCTTCTCGATGGCCGCGCCCTTCCAGATGCCGGCATTGGCGACAAGGATGTCGAGCCGCCCGAACCGCCGCTCGACACCCGCGAATAACCGCCTGACCTCGCTGGAAGATGCCACGTCGGCCTTGACTGCTGCGGCCCGGACTCCGAATTCATCGCACTGTCTCGCGACGTCGACGGCCGCCCGCGAGTTGCGCCGGTAGTTAATTGCCACGTCGGCCCCGGCCCGAGCGAGCGCCAGTGCCGCAGCCCGGCCGAGACCGCGGCTGCCGCCGGTAACGAGAGCGCCGCGGCCCGCGAGGTCAATCCCGACCATCACACAACCAGCTCGCCGCTGGCCGGCAGCGCGGCGCAGAACCGTTCGACCTCTTCCTCGGTGTTATAGAAGTGCGGCGAAATGCGCAGTCGGTTCTCGCGCAGTGAACAGATGAACCCCTGCTGCTTGAGCCGTGCGTGGAGTACCGACGTATCGATGTCCGACCGGCCGGCCGTTACTATCCCGGCATGATGCTGCGGACCCGCCGGGGTTATAATCTCAAATCCCCTCTCCTCCAGCCGCCGCCGCAGCAGCTGCGCCAGCATCAGAACGCGTTCGGTGACAACGCCCATCCCGGCATCGTGCAGGATACGCAGCGACTCGCGCAGGCCGTAGATACCGATGTAGTTCTTGGTTCCTTCCTCGAACCGGTTCGCGCCGGGCTTCAACGGCTTGGTCGTGTAGATATCGTTGAAGTCCTCCCACCGCGCCGACAGCCATCCGAGGTTAGCCGGCTTCAACCTGGGCAGCGTCGCCGAGTTGACGTAGAGGATCCCGCTGCCCTGGGGCCCGAGCAGCCACTTGCCTCCGCCGGCATAGACGAAGTCGACGCCCAGCTCCCCGAAGTTCTGGTCGACCGCGCCCAGGCCCTGCATCGCGTCAATCAGGATATAGATGGCGCGCGTCCGGCAGAACGCGGCGATGGCCGCGATGTCGGCCCGCGCGCCGGACAGAAAGTGGACCCAGTCGACGACGATGGCCCGCGTGTGCCGGTCCACGAGTCGGAATACGCAGTCGGAATCCCTGGCCAGCTCGACGCTGGTGACGTAGCGCTTCTCCACGTGGGGCAGCAGATAGTGGAACGGATAGACGTTGGTCGGGAACGCGTCGCTCATCATCACGACGTTGTCGCCGGGGTGCCACTCAATGGAACCGATGGCGATTATCGCGCCGGCCGATGCATTCCTAACAAACGCGATCTCGTCCGCGCCTGCGCTCAGCAACCGCGCGGCCAGCACGCGGCCCTCTTCGACTCCCGCTTCGGCCTCGGCGTACGGCACCTCGCCGTGCTGGTGGCACCGCTCGATGTACCCGTTCATTGCCCGGACAACCGTTGTCGCCAGCGGACCGTTCGACGCGTGGTTCAGATAGACGTAGCGACGCGTGACCGGGAACAGCTCCCGGAACGTTTTGAGCTGCAGGTCAGTCACAACCTGGGATTATGCCGGGCAAATCGGCGCTGGCAAGCCCGGCTGTCGTGCCGAGGCTATCGCAGAACTATGACCGATACGGTGCCGGCGCCGGCGGCCGAAACGTAGTACGTTCCCGGCGGCAGGTCTAGGAGGTCCAACTCGGCCTGACGATTCCCGGCCGGGACGACACTCCTTTTCACCAACCTGCCGCAGACATCGTGCACGCGGAGGTCGCGGGCTCGAGCTCCCTCGGGAAGCTCCACCAGCAGAATGCCCCGGCACGGACGCGGACGCACCTGAAGTGCACCGGCCGGAACCACACCTTTCCCCTCAGTGACGGCCGGTGGCCCCTGCTCGGCCAGCTCGTGCAGGTAGAGCAGGATTCGCGTAAGGTCAAGCCTCTCCTGCTCCTCCGGAATCCAGCTCGGTGCATCCTTGAGAGTATAGACCCGGTTCGCGCGGTTCATCACCGAGTCATTGACCCGCGTGCCGACGCTGATGCCGGCACCGCCGTACGCAACCGCCGTGGCGCTGTCGACTAACTGGATGCAGTGCCGGTTGTCCGGAACCGCTGGATTCCTGTCGACCGCCGTCTGCATCCGCAGGTAGGCACTCG
>Ga0172371_10000986_pt1 | contig 44954 bp, 34 predicted proteins | sample Lak12m_FD_114543 | JGI IMG/M metagenome (GOLD analysis project Ga0172371, IMG submission 114543) | Freshwater microbial communities from Kabuno Bay, South-Kivu, Congo - kab_022012_12m | ecosystem: Environmental > Aquatic > Freshwater > Lake | place: Democratic Republic of the Congo: South-Kivu... | reverse complement strand
ACTGGATTCCGACTTCCGTCGGAATGACGAGTCCGTGGCTTCGTGGAAATAAAGAGTGGCGGACGAGAGTAGTAGGGCTTAAGTCACCAGCATTGTCCCGGACCCTCCCCAAGAAACTCCAACAGTTGTCCGGCTTCCGCTGGTTGCCGGAGCGGCGTGCTTGCATGGGCAGGGGCATTCTCATTTTTCGTTGAGCCCCACCGGAGCATGGCGGTTCAGATCGGCACTGAAAAAGTTGGTATGTCGTGTTATCAACATTGAAATGCAAGCGCATCGGGGGGAGCCCTCGGAACGAGAGAAATCCGGCTGGGCTCTCACAAAGGAATGCCATGAAACGCGAAATCAAACACAATTGCTACAAGAAGGCCTCGCCGAGCACGGGGTTCTTTATTGTCTTCGAAGGGATTGACGGCTCCGGGAAATCCACTCAGGCCAGGATGCTTGCGGAGCGGCTTCAAAGAGCCGGGATACCGGCGATCCTCACCGCAGAGCCATCGAACGGCCCGACCGGGCTCCTCATAAGATCATTCACCACCCGACCCGACCCGGACGAAGAGGCGCGGCTATTCACCCGGGACCGTAGAGAACACGTGGAACTGGTCATTCTGCCGGCTCTGAGGGAGGGTAGGGTGGTGATCTGTGACCGTTACGTTTATTCCTCCGTTGCATACCAGGGAGCGCGCGGCCTGGACCCGGCCGGGATCTTCTCGATGAACCGCTCGTTTGCCCCGGCCGCTGATGTAACGATACTGTTGGCCGTGCCATTGGACCTGGCTCTGGCGAGAATCCGGAAGGGGCGCGCAAGTGGGTTTTCAAGCTTCGAAAAAGGAGAAGACCTCGAAGCCGTGGACGCAATCTACAGAAGCCTGGACGATCCCGGCATCCGCGTCGTGGACGGAAACGCGCCGCAAGAAGTAGTCCACGACCGGATAGTGGAGATCCTTCGACACGCGGGTCTGAATCTGCCTGAATAGCTGACTTGTGGAGAATTCTTCCCGTGCATGACCGCCAATCAAAAACAAAACCCCCGTGGCACGTGGCCGCGGGGGTTTTGTTTTTGATTGGCGGTCATGCCGCCGTTGTCGTTTCTTACAGGATGTACGGCACCAGAAGCAGGGCCACCATGTTGACAACCTTGATGACCGGGTTCAGGGCCGGGCCGGCGGTATCTTTGTACGGGTCGCCGACCGTGTCGCCGGTAACAGCGGCCTTGTGAGCGTCAGAGCCCTTGCCGCCGTAATTCCCGTCCTCGATATACTTTTTGGCGTTGTCCCAGGTTGCGCCGCCGCTGGTCATTGCAATGGCCAGGAACAGACCAACCAGAATGCTTCCGATGAGGGCCCCTCCCAGGGCTTCCTTGCCCAGGCCGGGAATGAAGGCCACCACGACAGGCATCAGCACCGGAAGTATGGAGGGAATGACCATCTCCCTCTGTGCAGCAGCGGTAACCAGGTCCACGCACTTGCCGTACTCGGCGCGAACGCCCGGCGTGCCTTCCTTCAGACCCGGGATTTCACGGAACTGGCGCCGCACCTCGTCCACGATGGAGCCGGCAGCCTTACCGACTGCAAGCATACACAGCGCTGCAAAGAAGTAGGGAATTATCCCGCCGATCATGAGACCCACCAGGGTCTTGGGGCTGGAAAGGTCGAACGTCATCACGGTGCCGGAAAGCTCCTCAATCGCCCTGGTGTACTCGGCAAAGAGTACGAGAGCCGCCAAAGCTGCGGAACCGATCGCGTATCCTTTGGTAACAGCCTTTGTGGTGTTTCCCACTGCATCGAGGGGGTCGGTCCTGTTTCGGACTTCTTCGGGGAGATCCGCCATCTCGGCGATACCGCCCGCGTTGTCGGTGATGGGGCCGTACGAGTCAATGGCAACCACGATACCGGTCATGGAAAGCATGGACACGACCGTCACGGCGATGCCGTAGAGGCCGGTCCCAGTCCCGCCGGAAACGCCGGAGAAGCCGCCGCCGAGCCCGTAGCCGATGAGGATGGACACCGCCAGCACTATGACCGGAAGGACCGTAGACATCATGCTGATGGCAAGACCCGCGATGATGTTGGTGCCGTGACCGGTGGTGCTGGCCTTGGCCACATACTTAACCGGCCCGTACATGCCCGTGAAGTATTCGGTGATGACGACTATAAGTCCCGTCAACACCAACCCAAGGACCGCCATCCCTAAAATCGCCATGGGCGGGATCACGAAAGCCCCGCCCTTGGGCGGGCCCAGAGGCAGCCAGCTGGCGACGAAATAGAAAGCTATCGCGGCAAGGACACCCGACACAGCCAGACCACGATAGAGTGCACCCATGATGTACAGGTCTTTTTCCGGAGTGGTACGGCTCAGCCTGACGAAAAAGGTCCCGATGATGGAGGCCACGATGGCCACGCCGCCGATGAAGAGCGGCATGTGGAAGGCTGCCGTGTTTATGCCGCCGTAAATGGTGCTCCCGAGGAGCATGGCGGCCACGAGGGTAACCGTGTACGTCTCGTACAGGTCAGCGGCCATACCTGCACAGTCGCCAACGTTGTCACCGACGTTGTCTGCTATGACGCCCGCGTTGCGGGGGTCGTCTTCGGGCAGGTCGGCCTCGACCTTACCTACCAGGTCCGCGCCCACGTCTGCCGCCTTTGTGTAGATACCGCCGCCCACACGAGCAAACACGCTCATCAGTGAGCTGCCGAATCCGAGTGCCACCAGTGCGCTGAAGATCTTGTGGGGATCGGGATTGTATCCCTTGGCCAACAGGTAGAAGCCTGCAACGCCGAGGAGGGCCAGACCGGTCACTACGATACCGGTAACCGAGCCGCCCTTGAAGGCAACTTCCATAGCGTCGGGCAAGCTCTTGCTTGCTGCGGATGCGACGCGCACGTTGGCGTTAACGGAGACCTTCATCCCCAGGAAGCCCGCGAGACCGGAGCCCACAAGACCGATCACGAACCCGATGGCGGGCATTATGCCCAATGTGAGCCACAGGACCACCACGAGAATCACTGCGATGATGGCAACTACTTTGTACTGACGAGTGAGGTACGCCATGGCGCCCTCGGCCACGTAGCCGGAGATTTCCTGCATCCGCTGATTTCCAGCGTCCTGCTTGAACACCCAGCCCGCTGTAATCAGGCTGTAGGCAACTCCCAATGCCCCACATATGAGGGCCGCAATAACCACCCAGTCCATCCACCTACCTCCTTATGAAAATATCGCCGATTTTAAAGGGGGGAACACGAAAATATCGCTGAAAAATATCGGTATTTGCCGGTAATGTCAAGGACAAAGACGACCCCTTGTGCCCGGCGGGGCCTTTTTTCGCCGCGCATCCACCCACTCCAGATCCAGGCTTAGTCTCTCCAGCCGGCCCTATTTCCCCACAGCCACCACCAGCAGCGGAATAGCTCCACTGGGGAGCTTCAGAACCGACGAAACCTGAGCCTCTTGAAAAGCCCCTACCGCCCCTGCATGAAGCCCCAGGGCCTGTGCTTGAAGATAAAGGTTCTGGCTGGAGTTCCCGGCCTCCATAAATACGTATTGCACTCCACGATTGCCGTATCTTGCGGTAGTGCGTGCGAATACGCCCCCGACGACCACCAGCGCGGGAGCGCGGGCAAGCCACATCTGGGACAGGCACGCGTTGGCCAACAGGTTGCGGTTGTCGCCCTCGGCAATGAGCTGCAAGGAGTGGGTCTGAGCCTTGTACGTGTAAACGCCGGCAGGGACCCCTGCCACGGTATCTTTGCCCGTCACAAGGTAGACCTCCAGAGGGTACAAACCGCCGGCTGAGGGAACAACCTTGGAAGTGGCGCCGGAAACCGCGTCCGCAGGCAGATTGCCGTTTGCGGCCCAGAGCAACTGCGAAATCTGGGCGGTAGTCAGCGGCGTCCCCTTGAAGTTCCGCTCAGTTCTTTTGGCCACGATGGCCGCTTCGACGGACAGCTTACCCGTCAAAGACGGCGCGGGCAGCTTGATCTCGCTTTCGCCGGCCGCAAAGGCGCGCGGCGAAGCCACCGCCATCACCAACCAGGCTAGAATAAATATTTGCCGGAAGGTTTTCATCTCAATCTCCTAGCCGGTGCCACCGGCCCATTAATCGGAGGGGCCTCCGGCTCCCAGCATTGCCAGAATCAGCCCTCCGGCGACCATGCCGCAACAAAGGAGTATGGGCAGGGAAACCGCGGCCACGGACCTTCCTGTTGTCAGACCGTGGACTGCTTTCACCCCTATTACCGTTATGTAGAATTTCCAGATCAAAGTGATGATCCAACCTATCATGGGCACCGCACTGAAAAGGTCAGGCCCCGAAGCATACGCCACGATGCGGAAGGTGACCTCGAAGGGCTGCCTGGCACCGCCCAGCATGAACAGCGCTACGTGCAGGAGAACAGCCCCGGCCAGGATCCCGATGGCCACGAACACCGGGATCAACAACCCGACAACTACGGACATCGTTCCCGCCAGCCTGGTGCTAGCCATGAACGGATGGTGGTCCATCACCAGGCCGGTCAGGTAACTTATCATGGCTCCCAGCGAACCGACTATAAGCCCGTAGAGCAAAGGATTCAGCATCCCGCCCTGCATCGGCATCCGAGCGAAAAACTCGTGGGGTTTGAATAAACTTTGCTGCAAAGTCCCTAGAACCCCTTGAATGAATCCAAGATTGTCCAGATCCTCCCAGGGGCAATATTCGTCGCGTGGACTTGCCGCTGCGTCCCGGAACTCCAGCTCGGGCTCCTCATCGCGTGAAGTCTGCCGTTGCTCGGCCATCCCGGCATCGCCCGAGGGTTTATCCAGGGTTCCACCGCAAAACGAACAGAACTTCTGCCCTGGAATCTCCATGAATTCCCGGCTGCAATTCGGACACTTCACAATGGCCTCCTTTTCGGCGGTGCTATTTTTACGAAGACTGCCCCAGCACTCACAAGACACGCTCCGACAGCCAGTCCTCCGCTGCGGTTTCGGATACGGTTATCACCGACTCTCGGCCGTCCGGCCATCGAACCACAATCCGCTCGCCGCGGGAAGGCTCCTTGGAGTACCTGCGAATAACGCTCCCGATTAGAGCATTCTCATTCGGTTCAGGATTCCCTATGCATACAATCGTCGGGCCAGGGAATTCACTGGGTGAAAATATCATATTGGGTCCCGCCAATTCTTCCAGGCGCCGGTTCTCCTCCTGGTTGCGGCCAACCACTATCTTGAGGCCGGGCCTCAGCCTGAAATGCCTTCCAACCCGGAGCAGTTCCAAGTCTTCGGGGGTCGGGTTCTCGATGGCTTCCAGGAGATCCCTTAGGCGTGACGAAAAACCCTTGTCGGTAAGAAGACAGCCCCCCGCCGGAGGTGAATATCCGGACAGTCCTATCTCCCGGGCCATTCTCAGTTGAACCTTTCTTCCCCGGCCGCCGACGTTGAGGAGTTGCTCCCGGTCAATGATTCCTGCCTCCTCTGGAAGGGTGGGCGGCATGAGTAGCGCGGACAAGGGTCTCAAGACGAGTCCACGACACCCCGATTCCTTGTCAATGAGAGCCATCGCGTCCCTTCGCTGGGACATGGGACGCTGGCCCAGCACTTCCCCGGTAACTATGAAAGACGCGCCCATCTCCTCCGCCAGTTCCCTGGCTTTCCTGAAGGTGTAAATGCGGCAATCTATGCAAGGATTGAGATTCTTCCCATGCCCGTGAGCCGGATTCCTGATGAGCTCCAAAAAATCTGTTCCCTTGGGCCGCAGGATCAACGGGACGTCCAACTGTTGTGCGAGGATTTTCACTGTGGAATCTGGCAGATCCGCGTCGAGGGGAGAAAAAAAGGAGGTAAAACTGACGGCAGTGACGTCCACGCCCTGGCGTTTGACCAGATAAATGGCCAGGGCCGAATCCAGCCCACCTGATAGAAGGGCCAGCGCCTTCCTGGTGAGCCGATGTCTTCCCGAAGCCGTATCAGAAGACATCGGCTGAGAACACATAGATTTCGGTCTCCTTGTCTTTCCACGCGTCTACGGGGAGACCGGCTTTACGGCAGGTCTCCTGAAGGAAGGTCTTTCTGTCCCAGTTTCTCTCCGAGGCCACCTGGGGCAGGAGGAGGCCCGAACAGTACCCTTTCCTGATCATTACGCCGTGGACTCCCACCTGGATCGCGTCGGGGTCCGAAATTCTTTCCAGCGGCGTCAACACCGAGATCTCTAGCTCCACATAAGGAAGCTCGTCCTCGGACAGGGGGCGGAATCGTGGATCACGAAAAGCCGCTGCTTCGGCCATGTCTTCAACGGTCCGATAAACCGGGGCCGTAGCCTCGAGACAACCGATGCAACCCCGGAGCATTCCCTTCTTGTATATTGTTACGAAGGCCCCGCGCTTTTCGTTCAGTTTCTCGCCGGAGGGCAGAAACTCCGGGACGGGCTTCCGACGGGCCCGGTTTTCCACGACGGTCTTGGCTATGCGGAGCAGTTCTTTCTTTTCCTCGTCCGTCAAACCCAGGTCAACGCCAACCTGCTTATCTTGTGACGACATGCCGCCCTCCGAATGAGGTTAGAAGCTCACGGAAAAAACGGAAGCCCCTGAAGACCCGAGGTCTCTTCCAGGCCCATTATCAGGTTCATGTTCTGGACCGCTGCACCGGACGCACCTTTGACAAGGTTGTCGAGCGCCACCATCACCACAACCCAGCCGGTCCTATCGTCTATCTCCACCGAGATGTGGCATTGATTAGAGCCCTTCACCATCGCGGTGTCGGGGAAAGTCCCTCCCGGCAGTATTTTTACAAAGGGCTCGTCACGGTAGTGCGTGTTGTACGTCTCCCGGAGGTCTGCGATGCCTATCTTCTTTTTCAACGGCAGATAAATGGTACTCACCATGCCTCGGCTGGCAGGTATCAGGTGAGGGGTGAACCTTACCTTCACCGTTCCGCCTGCCAGAAGTGAGAGTTCCTGCTCCATTTCCGGTATGTGCCTGTGGCCGGTGACCGCGTAGGGCTTGAATCCTTCGCCGGCCTCACAGAAGCTCGTGTTCAGCTTTGCTCCGCGGCCTGCGCCCGAAATCCCGGACTTGGAATCCGCGATAGGGCATGAAGTGTCCACCGCATCTACCCTTAAAAGAGGAGCAACGCCCAGGATTACCGTGGTAGGATAGCAACCGGGATTCGCTACGAGATCTGCTTTCCGAACCTCGGCCCGCTTTATCTCCGGGAGCCCATAAACGGCTTGTTCAAGCAGGTGGGGGGCCCCATGCGTTCCGTACCATGACTCGTACACCCCGCGATCACGGAGGCGGCAATCAGCGGAAAGATCCACAACCTTGATTCCTGCCGCCAAGAGCGGGGGGATCGCGGCCGCGGACTCTCCGTGGGGAAGAGCGAGGAAGGCGACCTCAGCCTGGGGATCCCGCAAGGCTTCTTCCAGGGTGCAGAGCATAAAGTCTCGTTCGACGCGAATGTAGGGCAGGACCTGGCTTGCCTTCCGGCCCTGCCAGTTTCTTGAGGTCCCTTGGACCACGGCCGCTTCAGGATGGGACGCAAGGATTCGGATCAGCTCCAAGCCGGTGTAACCGGTGGCCCCACAGATTATTGCTCTGATCATGATGAGGAAACCCGCTCCTTTTCAGGGCTCACGGCGATAGTTAGGCGCCTCTTTGGTTATGACGACGTCGTGGACGTGCGACTCCTTCAGGCCCGCCGCCGTAATCTTCAGGAAGACCGAGTTGTTGCGTAGTCCTTCCAGGTTCCTGGCCCCGACGTAGCCCATGCCGGCCCTGAGACCACCAATGAGCTGATAAATCAACTGCGCCGCAGGACCCTTGGCAGGGACCATTCCCACGATTCCTTCAGGGACGAGCTTTTGTTCCCCGACTTCCTGCTGGCCGTACCTGTCACGGGATCCTTCACGCATGGCCTCGAGCGAGCCCATGCCACGGTAGGACTTGTACGAGCGGCCTTGATAAAGAACCATCTCTCCGGGGCTCTCGTCGGTTCCGGCCAGTAGGCCGCCGATCATTACCGTGTCGGCCCCTGCCGCTAGAGCCTTGGTGATGTCACCGGAATATTTTATGCCCCCGTCCGCGATGATGGGAACGCCCAGCCTTTTGGCCTTGGCCGCGCAATCCAATACTGCCGTGATCTGGGGAACCCCCACACCCGCTATTATCCTGGTGGTGCATATAGAGCCCGGCCCCACGCCTATCTTCACACCGTCGGCGCCGGCTTTCACCAGGTCTTCCACGGCCTCGCCGGTGGCTACGTTACCTCCTATGATGACAACACCCCGGAAGTTGCTCTTCAGATCCCGGATGGTATCCATAACGTTCTTGGAATGGCCGTGGGACGTGTCCACAACTATGACGTCACATCCCCGGCCCATGAGCGCCGCCACTCTCTCCTCACGGTCGGGCCCCACGCCGACCGCTGCGCCCACACGGAGTCTGCCGAAAGGGTCTTTCGAGGAATTGGGATAAGTTATGGCTTTTTGGATGTCCTTGATAGTTATCAATCCCTTGAGACGATAATCCTTGTCCACCACGAGGAGCTTCTCTATCCGATGTTTGTGGAGCAGCGCTTTGGACGCCTGTATTCCGATGCCTTCGTCAACGGTGATGAGGTTCTCCTTGGTCATCACCTGCTCGACTTTCATCTCAAGATCCTCGATGAAGCGAAGATCTCGATTGGTAAGAATCCCCCTGAGATAGCCGTTTACCGTCACCGGCACGCCGGAGATGTGATACTTGTGCATAATCTCCAGCGCGTCGGAAATTTTCTGATCTGGGCTGACAGTAATGGGATCCACGATCATGCCTGATTCAGAGCGCTTGACGCGGTCCACTTCCCGGGCCTGCTGCCTGATGGATAGATTGCGATGAATAATTCCGATCCCCCCCTGCCGCGCGAGACTTATGGCCATTTCGGATTCCGTTACGGTGTCCATGGCCGCACTGACAACGGGAGTGTTGAGCGTAATTTCACGTGTCAATCTGGTGCTCACGTCCACTTCGTTCGGGAGGACTTCAGAATGACACGGCTTCAGAATCACATCGTCAAAAGTCAGGGATTCCTCGACAACCATGCGATCATCTCCGTTTCTATCTAAATATGAGGCTGTCTCCTAGCAGAGCCGGCAGGAGCCTAATCAATCCGGATCGTTCCATCACGCCCGATAGAATGCCGGATGTGGAGTCCGCCAGGAACTCCAGGTAGCTTTCCCATTTCTTCTTGGGGTAGACAAGTTCGGGCTCGGTCTTGATCCCACCCATTGCCGCGGCTATCTTGACGGCATCGTAGAAGTTCCCCATGTCGTCCACCAGCCCCATCTCTTTGGCCTTCTCACCACTGAAAAAACGTCCGTCAGCGATTGTTCTCAGCTTCTCCTTGTCTATCTTGCCCTTACGGCCTTCAGCCACGTCCGAGATGAATTGCTCGTGGATCTCGTCGGCAAAAGAGACCAGTATTTTTCTTTCCTCTTCGGTCAGGGGACGGACGCCTGTGCCGATGTCCTTGAACTTGCCCGCCTTGATGACGTTCACGTTCACGCCGATCTTTTCTATCAATTGGTGCAGGTCCGTCAACATCATTATTACGCCGATGCTTCCCGTAATTGTTCCTTTTGACGATACGACCCTGTCCGCGTTGCTGGCTATGTAATACGCCGCCGATGCGCCTACGGTCTCCATTGACGCTACAACAGGTTTCTTCTCCTTTATTTTGCCTATCTCGCGATAGATCTCCTGAGCAGGAGCCACCGCGCCGCCTGGAGAATTTATCCTCAAGACTATGGCCCTCACCGACGATTTCTTTGCAAATTTCCTGAGCTGCTTGAGCGTCTCGTCCGACTGTGTGATGGCTCCTTCGAGCTTCACCACGCCGATCTTGTTACCGCGGCCGAACAATTCGGTGAGACCCGAAGACTCCGAATCCGTCTCTGACACCAGCGAAGCGGCTAACCCGGCCACTACCGCCATTGCCACGAGAAGGACGATTACCAGGATGGACTTTCCCGCCCGTGATTTCTTCATAGGATGTCTCCAGCGAAATCAACCTGCTTAAATATCAATATATTGACCATTCAATTCCTTGAAGGTGCGAAACCTTAACAGAATTCCTCAGGGGCCGCAAGAACCCCTGCGAACACTTTGAAACAAGGGTGCGGGAATTTTCACGCCGAAGAGCTTTTCCAGCAAAGGCGTTGCATGGCCGACAAGGGGGTGATATTGTGAGTGGCCTGGTAGAAAACATGTCATTATTTCAATAGCATAAGGAGCAGCCATGCAGGCGGCGGAATTCGTACATTTACACCTGCACACCCAGTATTCTCTACTCGATGGTGCCATCCGGATCCCGGATCTCGTCTCCAAAACCAAGGAATACAGAATGCCGGCCGTGGCGGTGACAGACCACGGGAATCTGTTCGGGGCCATGGAGTTCTACAGCCAGGTGCAGGCCGGCGGCCTCAAGCCCATAATAGGATGCGAGGTCTACGTTGCCCCAGAATCCAGATTCGACCAATCTTCCCGGGTCGGGGAGACGTCCTATTACCACCTGGTGCTGCTTTGCGAAAACGAGAAGGGATACCGCAATCTCTGCAAGCTCGTGACTCAGGCGTATCAGGAGGGTTTCTATTACAAGCCCCGCGTGGACGTGGAACTCCTGAAACAGTACAACGAAGGACTGATATGCCTCAGCGGGTGCATGTCCGGCGAGATACCGGCCCGCATTCTGGCGAGAGAAGACAAGGGAGCGGCAAAGCGGGCGGCACTTTTCAAGGATATCTTCGCCGGCGGCCGCTTTTACTTGGAGCTGCAGGAGAACGGTCTCGATGACCAGGCAAAAGCCAACCGCGGCCTGTTGCGGCTGGCCAAGAAACTGGACATTAAGACAGTTGCTACCAACGACTGCCACTATCTCAACCGTGGAGACCACCGTGCCCACGAAATTCTGCTGTGCATTCAGACCGGGAAGAAACTTGCCGACCCGGACCGCTTGAGCTTCAGCTCAGACCAGTTCTATTTCAAATCTCCCGAGGAAATGGCCCGGGACTTCAAAGATGTCCCCGAGGCACTGAAGGCCACCCTCGAAATAGCCGAAAGGTGCTCGCTGCTGTTGGAGTTCGGGCAGTTGCACATGCCCAGGTTCGACCTTGGCACGGGCGAAACCCTCAGAGAACGATTCGAAAAAGAAGCCCGTGCAGGATTTGAAAAAAAGTTGGCACTTTTGTTGTCACTGGGGGAAATCAAGCCGGCGGATGAACAGAAGTACAGAAAACGACTGGATTATGAAATCCGAATGATCCAGGAGATGGGATATTCAGGTTATTTCCTTATTGTGGCCGACTTCATCGGATTTGCACGGAGCAACGACGTCCCCGTGGGGCCGGGGAGAGGCTCTGCAGCGGGGTCTCTGGCCGCGTATTCCCTGAGTATCACCGACATAGATCCCATAAGATACAACCTGCTCTTCGAGCGGTTCCTCAATCCTGAACGGAAGAGTATGCCTGATATTGACGTGGATTTCTGCACGCAGGGCCGTGAAAAGGTCATCGAGTACGTCAGCGGGAAATACGGGAAGGACAACGTCGCGCAGATCACCACTTTCGGCCGGATGCAGGCGAAGGCCGTGGTCCGGGACGTGGCGCGGGTTCTGGGGTTCTCGTACGCAGATGCGGACCGTATTGCAAAACTCATCCCGGACGCACTGAAGATGACCCTGGACAAGGCCCTGAAGGAAGAACCCAGGCTCAAAGAACTGCTGAAGCAAACGCCGGAAGCCAAAGATCTCCTCGAGTCCGCCCGTGCGCTGGAGGGGCTGGTGAGGCACGCGTCAACCCACGCCGCGGGGATAGTGATCTCGGACAGACCCCTGGTGGAGCATCTTCCCCTCTACGTAGGGAATAACAAGGAAACCGTCACTCAGTTCGACATGACCTGGGTTGAGAAGATAGGCCTGGTCAAGTTCGATTTTCTCGGATTGAAGACCCTCACGGTGATTGACCAGGCCCTGCGGCTCATCGAGAAGGGCAGAGGGAGCAAGCTGGATATCGCCACTATTCCTCTCGACGACGGGGCAACCTTCGAGTTGCTCTCTCGCGGGGACACAATGGGTATCTTCCAGCTGGAATCATCAGGCATGAGGGACGTCCTGACCAAGTTCAAGCCTTCGGTTTTCGAAGACCTGATAGCCATACTGGCCCTTTACCGTCCAGGGCCCCTGGAATCGGGAATGGTTGACGACTTTATCAATCGTAAGCACGGCCGGACATCCATCGAGTACCCGCTGCCGGAACTGGAGCCCATTCTCCGGGAGACGTACGGAGTCATCGTTTATCAGGAACAGGTGATGAACATTGCCACGGCCCTCGCGGATTATTCCCTGGGCGACGCGGACCTTCTGCGGAGGGCTATGGGGAAGAAGAAGCCCCAGGAAATGGCGGATCAGAAGAGCCGTTTCGAAAAGGGCGCGGCCAAAAACAAGATAGATCCTGAAAAGGCCTCTTATATTTTCGAGCTCATGGAGAAGTTCGCTGGATACGGGTTCAACAAATCCCATTCCGCGGCTTATGCCATGGTCACGTATCAGACCGGATACCTCAAAACGCACTATCCCGCGGAGTTTATGGCCGCGCAACTGAGCTGTGAAGCCGGCAACACCGACAAAGTGACCGTGTACATCTCAGAATGCCGAGGCATGAACATCGAGGTCCTGCCGCCCCGCGTGAACGAATCCTTCGAGGATTTTCACGTCAAAGAAGGCAAGATCCTGTTTGGTCTTGCGGCAGTCAAGAACGTGGGCGAAGGAGCAGTGAACTCGATACTCGAAGCTCGAAGCGAGGGGGGGCCGTTCTGCAACCTGCAGGATTTCGCAAGGCGCGTGGATCTTCGCAGGGTCAACAAGAAAGTTTTGGAAAGCCTTATCAAATGCGGCGCGTTCGATGGCATGGGGTTCACCCGCAGAGCCATGAGCGAAGCCCTGGACGCTGTGCTGGATCGCGCAGCCAGTTTTCAAAAAGAAAAGAACGAGGGCCAGTTCAACCTTTTTGCGATGGAATGCGAGCCCGGAGAGACAGGCAATCACTCCGACGCGCCCATCCCTGAGCGCCCCGAATGGGAAGAGCTTACCAGGCTGTCATACGAGAAGGAGATGATGGGCTTTTACGTTACCGGCCACCCTCTGATGAAGTATGAGGAACTGGTGGACAGGTTCACCAATGCGACCTCCGAGAGCCTAGGCGGACTGGCGCCGTCGTCTGCAGTGAGGATCGCCGGGCTGGTCAAGAAGATCAAGGAAATCACTACCAAGAAACAGGAGAGGATGGCTTTCCTCTCGTTCGAAGACTTGGTGGGCACAACGGAAGTGACTGTTTTTGCAGATCTCTATCAACAGAACAGGGAATTGCTGGACTCCGGGGAACCACTCATAATATCGGGCACAAAAGAAGGGGATAAGGAATCACCCAAGCTCCTGGCGCAAGAAATCCACCGCCTTGAGGATGCCCCGCGCCATTTCTGCAAAGCAGTGAGGATTACTATCTCGGCCAGAGGCACGGACCGAAAACAGATCGCAGAACTTAAGAGGATACTCTTCAGGCACAGAGGCAAGCTTGCGGTCAGGCTCCACGTGATCATCCCCAACCGCACGGAGACGGTGATAACCCTCCCTTCAGTCACATGCGACGCGTCCGAGTCCATGATTGCTGAGATGGACAAGACGTTTGGATACCAGCCTATCAGCTTCGAGTAGGTCCACGGGGGGCGGGTCTCCGACGATGGCGGCACCGTCCGGGAGCCGGTGCTTGACTTGCGAGTCTACATGAGGTAATAGTACTGTAGTTTCAAAGCATTGTGGGTAATTCTCGCTCGTCTACCAAAGTGAACGCAGGACATCCTGAAGTCGGAAAGACCTCATGTTAGTCAAGTTCTGGGGAGTTCACGGCAGTCTCCCTCGGCCTGGACCGACGACGCTCAAATACGGAGGCAACACTGCCTGCGTGGAGGTTCGTTGCGGCCGGACGCTGATTATCTTTGACGCGGGAACCGGCATCCGGGAACTCAGCGAAGACATCTTGCGCCGGAGAGTCGAGACCGGGGAAGACGGGTCCGCTCTGACGGCTCACATCTTTTTTTCGCATCTGCACTGGGATCATGTTCAGGGCTTCCCTTTTTTTGCCCCCATCTTTGAAAAAGGGAACAAGTTTCATCTCTACGGGGGGCGAGGCCTCAATCTCACCTTGAATCGTCTACTGAACGACCAGATGTCCCACCCCAATTTTCCCGTGACTCTCTGTGATCTGGCAGCGTCGTTGACCTTCCATGATCTGGAGTCCGGGGACCATGTCATTGTGGACGACGCCGTGATTGTGGCCCGGCACCTGAATCATCCGGGAGGTAGTTTCGGATACCGCCTTGAAAGGAACGGCAAGTCGCTCATATACGCAAGCGACACGGAACACGACGGGGGCCTGGACCCGCGCCTCCTGGAACTAGCCCTCAACGCTGATGTGCTTATTCATGACTCCATGTTCACCCCCGGGCAGTATCTCGGTCTCCGCGATGGGGTCTCAAGGAAATCATGGGGTCACAGCACCTGGGAGGGAGCGGTGGAGGCGGCCCTGGCAGTGAAGGCGAAACGCCTTGTGCTTTTCCACCACGGCAACGACGACGACACGGTATCGGAAATAGAAAGCCGGGCCCGGGAGAAATTCGCGAACACTACTGCCGCGTATGAGGGGTTGGAAATAGAACTGTAGATTCTTGTTCCCCGGTGCCGGCCGCAGCTGATCAGTCGGGAGAGACAACCTTGGCAGCGGAGTTCAGAGTTTCTATGACCTCGAACATGTTGGTGGCCCGTCCAACCTTTAGCTTCTCTTCAAGCCCGAAATGCTGAAGACACGTCCCGCATGACAGTATCTCGACGCCTTTTTGTTCCAGCATTGAAACGGCTTCCGCCGCCTCGTCGTCTACGGTAGTGAGCTCCACACCCGAATTGATGAAGATCATCCGCCACGGTTTAGGTTCAACGTCAATCCAAGTCCGCAGAAATCCGCGCATGAGTCTTGTGCCAAGATCCTCGTCTCCCCTTCCCATGGATCTGCTGCCCACGAACACCACTATCCTTTGGGATCCCGCCGCCGGTGCAGCACATGGGAGGAGTTCTTCCTTCACGACCGGAGCTGTAACGTCGGTTCTGCTTATCTTTATCTCGAACTGGTTCCCGACCGTTTCCAGGACTTCTACCAGGCAGCCCCGGTTTCGAGCGAACCTGCACACGTTCTCCCGTGAAGTCTCGTTGTCAACAAGCACGGAGAAAATGGAGGCCAGGTCTTCATCCAGCACTCTCTTGGTTTCAAGCACAGGCTGAGGGCACGCGAGGCCTCGGGCGTCAACGGTGAGCTTGTCGTTCATTACAGGTCTCCTCTTCAAGGCTCACGGCAATACCATTTCGCGTCCAAACGAGTGGTTCTGTGTTGCCGGCGGGAGGCCTCCGGAGCGAAGTCAGGTCCTCCGTTCCAAGCGGAGGAGGTCCCCCGCCGGTTTCACTGGCTCGAAAGCGTGTTGGTACAAGCTGGTGCAGTCTGTGAACCTGGTATAATTTCATGGGCTGAGAGTTTTTTCCGTGTTAGTATGCACGCTATGATAGCGTGATCCGTCGTTATAGGCAAGGGTAATACCTTCCATAGATCATGCCTTGATCAAGAATATAGTCACCTGGAGAAGGAAGTGGAAAGGATAAGCATCATCGGGATCGGGAATATGGGATCCGCTCTCGTGAAGGGGCTGATTTCAGCCGGAAAAGCGACAACTCAGACTGTCCGGGCCTATGACGTTGATCCGGCAAAAGGCCGATTCTGTGAAAAGGAGATGGGAATACGGACAGTTTCCACGGTGGAAGAGACTGTTCAACCTGAGACCACGGTGCTGATCCTTGCGGTCAAGCCCCAGATTATATCGGGGGTTCTGGACCGTCTCACCGGCGTCATTCATGAGCGGCTACTGGTCGTGTCCATTGCCGCAGGCATACCCACAAGCTTCATTGTGTCTCGTTTCTCTTCCCCTGCCAGAGTGATACGGGTCATGCCCAACGCGGCGGCGATGGTGGGATGCAGCGCCACTGCTCTATGCAGGGCGGGCCTCGCGGACCACGAGGACATGAGAAGGGTCCTGGATCTCTTCTCTGCCGTCGGGGCCGCAGTGGAAGTGGACGAGAAGATGATGAATCTTGTTACGGGCCTTGCTTCCAGTGGGCTCGGGTATCTGTTCGCGATGATGGAGGCCTTTACCGACGCTGGTGTCAAGCTGGGATTGGACAGGCCCACCGCCAGGCAGCTCACCGTGCAGACGTTCACAGGAGCCGCGGCCATGGCCGCAGATTCATCCGTACCGCTCAGTGAACTCAAGGACAGGATCACTTCCCCCGGCGGCACCACCATCGCGGGATTGCACGTCCTGGAGAGGTCCGGGCTGCGAGGCATCCTGATGGACATAGTGGAAGCGGCGACCAGACGGGGCGAGGAGCTCGCGCCGAAGGATTAACGGTAACGAGGGCGTTTGCGTGACCCCGCAAGCCGAACAAGAGTTTTGGCGCCGTTTTACACGAAGTTCCCTGAAGAAATTATAGCGAGTGCCGAAATAGGTGTCCGATTTCCCTCAAAGACAACTGCCGCCTCTCAAATGATTGCTTGGACAGGCAGCAGTCTCAATGGAGCGGGTGCCACTGCTGGACAAGCCAGCAGTGGCACCCAACACGTAATTCCTGCTGAGTCGGCGTCGAATCCAAACGGACAGAAATTCTGTCACTCAGTATAAGAAGACCGAACATCATTAAAGGCGGGCCGCCACCGGAAAGAGTTTTCTTGCAGCAGCTCCAGGCCACTCCGGAAGGGATTATTCCATCCTCGCGGGAAGAATCAACGTTGCCTGGGCGGCACTGCTACCCACATACCCTTTGGTTATGAGGTCGTAGTACACGTAGAGCACCCGGCCTTCCCTCCTGCTGGTGACGCTCTCCGTAACCCTGGCCCACGGAGCGCCGAATCCTCTCACAACGGTGCCGACAGTAACTCTACGAACGTCCACGAAGTAGTGCCTTCGCGTCTCCACCGATTCCGGGCGGGCTCGCAAGATGATTTCCCGAACGCCTTTGGGGACGTCCACAAGATGACTCGTCTCGTGATAGAAGGGGGACCGCAGAAGCAGCACCACTCCCGGGACTACGAAGAAGGCGGCGATCAGCACTGCCATAGTTGGGGTGTCCGGGGCGCGGATGGTCCCGCTGGACGCGGCTTCTTCCGGTAAGCGGAACACGACGTAGTAGAGTCCGGCCGTAACCATCAGCACCAATATTACCGACCACAGAACATCAGTGGGGAAATGGCCTCCCTGGGCAATTCTGGCCACACCCATTATCCCGCCGTAGAGGATCCCGCCGGCCAGAGCCGCCGTCGCGGCCACGGGATGATAAGGATAGAAGGCTGCCAGTGAAGCCACCGAGACTGCAGCCGCGCAGTGTCCGCATGTAAATGATTTGCCGCTGCCGGCAACTCCCGGCTGCCAGACGGGCCTGTATTCCCACTGCCCTCCGAAAATGGTTACATCCTGTGGTCGAGGTCGGCCCCAGTAGTTTTTCAGCACCCCGTTTACCAACACGCCAGGACCGATGACAATTGTAAGAATGACCACGAGGCAGGGTTTTGAATACTGACCGCGTATCCTCCCCAGTCTGGCAGCAACGTATCCCGCCAGACTCACGAGTAAGAGCACCACGCCCACAGCCTCGCCGTAGTCGTAGAGAAGGCTCCACGGCTTTTCTCTGCCATGTATCCATCCGTTGTTGGTCCCGCCGGGTTCGTAAAAGGCCGCGGTCCAGCCGAGATCCCAGCCCGTCGCTTCCAGGATGATGCTTCCGGCGACTCCGAGCAAGAACAATGCCGGCATCAAAGCCAGACCCTTTACTCGTGCACCGACTGAGGACATGAAAGCTCCAGGCTTACAGCCTTGCTCAAGAATGTCACCGGCGAGAAAAAAACCACGGACGGGGGAACAAGCGCCGGCGGGCCCGGGACGGCTCCGACCAAGGAAGATGTTTGATACGTGAACAGGGCCGCATTCATTTTATTGTTCGTTTCGACCAAAGGTCCTGGTTTTTTTATGGCCAATGGATCATGCCACGCTGGAGATCAGTTATCAACGGCGAATTCCCCGACCCGCCGCAAACTTTTCATGGTACGGAAACCGATGCACGATTGGCCAACCCTGTGGTAGAATCAAGATCCAGGAATACGTCCTACCGCTTTGCCGAGCCGAATGGGGAGGTCATTGGAAACACTGATCCGATTGTGCTCATACCATTGCCTTGAATGCAACTGGCAGGGCGCGGTAAAGACTCGCCTGATCTACGACGCGGAAGAATTGCTGCACGCCGCCCCTGTAAACCCCAACGAAGTATGCCCAAGGTGCGGCTCGAATCTCCTCGAAGACAAGAGGCGTTACTCTCCGAAATTAATGACCCCCCCTCAACTGCCGCTATGGTCTTCATTTGCCATGACCCCAGGGGGGGCGGCGCACGATGAGGCTCTGTGGAGATGGATCCTGGGAGGCGACGTAGGCCCTGATGTGAAGAATGACTCGGAGATAGTCCAGAAGCGTCTGAGACTGGCAACGAAGGGATACGATCTCTTCGCTCGTTCCCAGAAAACCGGGGCCGTAGTCACTGTTGAGGCGTGGGAACCTCCAGAGGGTGTCCGGGAGCCTTTCACGGTTCTGCTCTACCGCAGAGACACTGGTGAGATGGTCTCGCTGGACCGGCTGCCGGAAGATGAAACGCGCAAGGAAGAAGTGTTGGCATACGCCCGCAGATTTACGCCGGTTGTTGAAAACTCACAAACGGAGCCACCCGACGGGACCCTCCAGGCACAGTCTGAAGAGTAGAGTGAATCTAATCAAATAATTGCAGCTGTTGCCAAGTCTTCCGTGTTTCCCGATTTCGTATTCGACAGATGAGAATCATTCGGCCGTGAGCCATCAATCTTCTTGCCCGCAAACCGATGGGTGTGTTTGTTGGCTCGCTCTAACGCTACTTCCGGGTCGGCATGGGCTCGACTGCAACTCGCGGTATCCCTTGCTTGAGTTCCCTGACCTTGTTCTCGGTTTCAAGTTGCACCGCCAACAGGTTGTCCTCGATCTCCTGCCTGATGCTCTCGTAATCTTCATGGCTCAGGCCTTCGGGCACCTCGGTGCTCTTGCCGAATCCCATAACTATTGTGCTGAAAGGAAGCGGAAGAATCATCCTGTCCCATGAGTTGAATTGGATGTGCCGGGTGGTCCAGTAGCCCATGGGGACTACGGGTTGACCCGTCTCTCTCGCAAGAATCACAATTCCAATCTTTACTTTTCTGGCAGGTCCCCTGGGAGCGTCCACCGCCAACCCGCTGGGGATGTTATTTTCCTTCGCTATTTCAATCATATCGCGGAGCGCTTCCTTGCCCATGCGGGACGAAGAACCCCTCGCCGTCCGGTATCCCCATTTCTCGACGCAAGCCGCGCCAAGATCTCCGTCAAAAGAACGGCTCACCATGGTGACTCCACCGTAGCGTCTGCAGTGGAAGGCGGGCCACAATGAGGTGCCGTGGAAGCCGGCCACGGAAAAGGCTCGCTTCTGGCACACCTCCTGTTCGCGTTCCTGGTTGAGGTATATCTTCCTGGAGGTTAAATCCACCAGTTTGAAATAACCGGTCACGAGCTTCGGCAGGAGGGCCATGGCCGCCTTGAACCACAAGCGATCGCCTTTTTCTTTTTTCCTATCGGACATGAACCCTCGCTTTCCGTCGCCGAGTCCCGAAATGTCAGTGTTGATTAAACGTGGACTAAGGCGTTTATTGAAGCTATTAAGAGTAGCAGAATGACAGGCAAGTGGTCAAGATAATAGCGAGGTCCGCATCGGGGACGAATGAGACGTCCCGGGCCGGTCTCCAACTACAATCACATGTCGTCCGAAACGTAGATTACCTTACTGCCCTGAGGTTCGAACTGGAAGGGCAATTCCTGCATTTCCCTGAGGGCTTCTCGAACTTTCCCATGGTTCTGGGGCTCAACGTAAAATAGCAGGAAGCCGCCGCCGCCGGCCCCTAGAAGCTTACCGCCGAGCGCACCGGCTTCCCGGGCCTTTGTGTAATAATTGTTGATCGTGTCGTTGCTTATCGTATCCACCAGGCTGCGCTTTTCGAGCCACGCATCGTGGAGTATATCTCCGAACTGGTTGAGGGAGCGGCCTTCTCTGAGAACATGGAGAAGTCCTCCGCACATGTCTCTCATGCGGGTGAGCACGTCCATCTTCTTGCTGGTGGAGGCCTTCTGGACCTCCAGGATCTGGCCGGCTCGCCTGGTGACACCAGTGTAAAAGATCAGGAGGTTGTCCTGTAGCGCCTTTTTTGTCGCTTGTGCGCATACCACGGGGTCAACGAATACGGACTCGTCGGTATTGAACCTGATGTGGCATATCCCTCCGTATGCCGCTATGTACTGGTCCTGTTTGCCGATGGGATCGCCGAGTCTCCCTATTTCTATCTCGCAGGCCTCTTCTGCAAGTTGTCGCGCGGAGACGTATTCCCCCTTGAATGTGTGCAACGCGTGCAGTAGACCTACAGCGTAGGTGCTCGAAGAGCCGAGACCGGTTCCCGCCGGGATGTCTGCCATGGACGTGATCTCGACGCTCTCCACTACGCCGGTCATTATCATGGCTTCTCTGATTATGGGGTGCCGGATTTCATCAACAGAGTCAACGAGTTCGGTCTGGGAGTACTTCAGCAGGATTCGGTGATCGAAGTAGCGGCTCAGGCGATTGATAGTGATGTAGACGTACTTGTCTATGGCAGTGCTGACGACGGCGCCCTGCTCGTGCGTGTAATAAGAGGGAAGGTCGGTTCCTCCGCCGCAGAAACTGACTCGGAGAGGTGTCCGGGTGATTATCATGAGACACCCCAATAAAGTGTATATGCCCCGTCCCAGAAGACCGCTTCCCGGAAGATACCTCCCGGGACGGGGTATCCCTCAACCCTCCGTGCAATGGAAACTCACTGAAAAAAATACCGGGTGCGGTGAGACGGGAGAATACGCGACCAACGGAAACCTCGTCAAGCTTTTTTTGACACCGGTTTGACTGCGAGCGCCGTGAGGCCTCAGTGGAAGCGAAGGAAGCGCCTCGCGTGCCTTGCTTTCTCGATCACGAAGGGTACATCAACTGCTCTGGAAACCCGGGCTGCCTGTGATGAGCTCGCGCCTGAACACCCGCCGGATCTCGGGCGACAGGAAGGTGAACCGTATCTCCGCCATGAAGGAATCGCCCTCGGTCTTGACTGATACCACGCGAGCGAAGCCCTCCCCGGAGGAAACGTCTTTTTCGTCGCGCCACAGTTCGAGTCGAATTTCCTCGAAGCTTTTCAGAGCTCCAAGCGATTTGATTCTCCCCGAGTTTTCGGACAGGTGGGTGATCCAGGCGTCTCCTTCAGCCGGCGATACGACGTTTTCAGCCACGTGATAGATCCTGACGGGGATGCTCGAGGTCAGAGGACGCGGGGCCTCGATTGTCTCTTGGAGCGTCACGTTGTAGGGATCGCCGATCCCACGAACGTCGTAGAGATGAACAGGCCCTGGAATACCCTTCATCTCGATACGTATGACGTCCCGCACTGAAATAGTATTCCGGACTCGCTCGTACGTGCTTCGGCTGATCAGGACCTGGCCGCCGACGGCAAAAGACTCTATCCTGCCGGTGAAGTTCACTGCCGCACCCACGACGCCGTATTTCGTTCGGCGCTCTGAACCCATATTCCCCACGACCACGTTCCCGGTATTGACGCCGATGCCCATCTCCATGTGGGGCAGTCCGTCCACTTCATTCCTGTAATTGAGGCTTTCCATGGCCTGCTGCATCATTAGAGCACAGGCTATGGCCCGCGCGGGATGGTCCTCCATGGAAACGGGGGCGCCCAGAATAGCTAGGATTCCGTCTCCTTGCATCTCGTCAACGATGGCTCCGTTGTCCAGCAGGATCTCCACCATTTTGCCAAGGTAACGATTGAGGAGGTAGAGCACCTGCTCCGGAGCCATCTGCGAGGTATGCGCGGTGAAGCCCCGGAGATCGGACATGATAATCGAGATCTCCCTTTTCTCGCCCCCGAGCCTCAGGCCATCGTCTGATTCGAGGAGGCGATCCACCACTTCCTGAGTCAAGTACCGGCCGAAAGTATCTCTGATGAAATCCCGCTGCCTGAGTCCCTGAGCCATCGTGTTGAATGCGGATACCAGGTGCCCAAGTTCGTCCTCGGTTGTCACAGGCAGATTCAGGTCGTAATCACCCTTGCTGACTCGCACCGCAGCTCCGGAGAGCATGTTGACGGGCTGGGCTATCTTCCCGGCCATCTTAAGGAGAACGACCGACAGCACCACGATCGAGCCAAGCCCCAGCGCCAGATACGCCACCCCCAATACGCGAATAGGACGGCTTGCCGCCCACAGCGGAACCTCCAGTGCCACATAGAGGTCTGCGCGGCGGCTTTTCCGGAAACCCCCGTACCAGAAATCGCCACCTATCGTGGCCATGTCTTTCCAGTCTAAGCTGTCCTCGCCAAGGGCCTGCCTCATTTTTACATGAAGCTCGCCTCTGGACTCGCCGATCTTCCGGCCGATCTTTCTTGGATCGCTGTGAATCACGTAAGTGCCGTCTCTGAGGAAAATTGAGAATACGCAGTCCTTGCAATCTTCCAGCAGCCGGATTCGAGGCAGACGCTTCCTTATTGCTGCCAGTGGCAGATTGTACCCGAGGACCCCCCTTACCGCGGCGTCACGGTCAAGAACCTTTTGTGCCACCGTCACCAGGGGCTCGGAAGTGAAAGGCGAGTTGTGCGGTGCACTCACCACCGCGGTCGGGCTTTCGAGAGCAGCCCGATACCAATCAAGGAGTCGTGCGTCGAAATTCTCCGGGATGCGTTCCTTGCCGATGCTGGTCAGGAACTTGCCGTCAAGATAGGCCATGAACACGGATTCTACAGGAAACTGTCGGGTCATCTCAGACAGGATGTCGGTGAGGTCCGCATCACTCACGCGGGCCATTCCCTTCTGAACCGCCATAACCTGGAGAGTCTCGATGCCGGACGCCAACTCAGCGTCTAGTTCGTCCGCGGCCTGCTGTAGTCTGATGGTGCCGAGTTCCAGCAACTGCTTCTCAAGAATCCTGAGCGCAACGGCAAAAGAGATCAGACCCGTGAGCGTGATGATTAGGACCACAGGCGTAAGAACGTAGGCCAGAAATTTATGGCGGAGCTTCCTCATCAATCGTCACGCGACTCAGGGCTCGTCCAGGAAGGAGATCACCGCCTTGGCGAACCCTGAACAGGAGACCTCCGTGGAGCCCGGCATCAGCCTGGCAAGGTCGTACGTCACTGTTCCTGCCCGGATGGCTTTGGACATTCCGGCGACCATGAGGTCGCCCGCTTCCTTCCAGCCCAAGTGCTCAAACATCATGGCCCCGGAAAGCATCATTGAACCGGGATTTACCTTGTCCAGTCCCGCGTATCTGGGGGCACTGCCGTGAGTGGCTTCGAATACCGCGGCAGTATCTCCAATGTTAGCTCCCGGAGCCATTCCCAGTCCCCCCACCTGTGCCGCCAGGGCGTCGGACATGTAATCGCCGTTGAGATTGGGCATGGCGAGCACTTGATAATCTTTCGGCCTCAACAATATCTGCTGAAACATGGAATCGGCTATTCTGTCGTTGATAAGAATTTTTCCGGCCGGGATCTCGCCGTGGTAGTTTGCGGCGAGTTCGTCCTCAAAGATCGTCAGATCTCCAAACTCTTCCCTTGCGAGTTCGTAGCCCCAGTCACGGAAGGCTCCTTCGGTGAACTTCATGATGTTGCCCTTGTGAACAAGGGTGACCCTGTTCCGTGCGTGATCCTTGGCGTGGCGGATGGCCCGCCTGACAAGCCGTTTGGTGGCAGCGGGGCTCATGGGTTTGATTCCTATCCCCGCCGCGGAATCAAGAACCACCGACATCTGGTCTCGAAGAAAGGCTATCATTTTGGCGGCCTCTGTGCTTCCCGACCGCCATTCGATGCCGGCGTAGACATCTTCGGTGTTTTCCCTGAATATGACCATGTCAACGTCCTGGGGGCGGAGAACAGGCGAGGGAGTCCCGGGAATGTACCGAACCGGCCGCACGCAGGCATAAAGGTCCAGCTCCCTGCGGAGAGTAACGTTTATACTACGATGACCTCCACCGACAGGAGTCGTAAGAGGCCCTTTTATCACTACTACTGCTTTCTTGACGGCTTCAAGGGACTGCGAGGGAAGATACCGGCTGCAGGCGGCGAATGATTTCTCGCCCGCAGGGATCTCCCACCAGTGGATTCTCCGTTCGCCGTGGTACGCTTTTGCTACTGCTGCTTCGAAGACCGGCTTCGATGCCGCCCACACGTCGGATCCGACTCCATCTCCTTCGATAAACCCCAATATTGGAAAATCAGGCACCAGCAGGTTGCCGTGATCGTCTATAGTGATCCATTTTCCCCCAGGGGGCTGGGACTCAAAAGCATCGGTCATGAGTACATCTCCAGATAAGTAGTCCGAATTTAGAGGCACTTCCGAGACACTTCCGGGCCGGCCGCAGCTGCAATTGTCCGTTGAAGGCTGATCGGTATGGGAGCAGTATAGATCCTGCCGGACCGTTAATCAATGAGGGGCCGGGTCCAGCAGCTCCCTCTCCCGCTGGGAGAGGGACGGGGTGAGGGCCCCTCGACTGAGCTGCCCGACGAATCGTGGCACGACCTCCAATGTCGACCAGGTTGTGAGACAGTCCCATCACGCCATTCCGATGCTTGGCAATTAAACCTTCCGGGGACAATTGTTCCCAATGCAAAACCTATGGCTGGGCAAGCATTTTGAACTGCTCAATAATTCCCGACATTATCGGACCGGCCTTTCCCCTGACAATAACGTCCATGACATGGTCGTACGGCGTTTCTGAGTCATTCACCAATATCAATCGGGCCCCGTGACGTTTGGCCTCCAGGGGCAGCATGGCCGCGGGCTGAACCACAAGGGACGAGCCCACGGTTACGAAGAGATCGCATTGCCCCGCGTACGAGAACCCGGCTTCCAGGACTTCAGCGGGCAGAGACTGCCCGAACGCTATGGTCGCGCATTTGAGGGGACCGTTGCAGTACGAACAATAGGGGATTTCCAAGCCCTCGCGATCCATGCGGTCGGTTATTTCTTCGCGACTCCACCGGGAGTGGCAATCCAGGCACGTAACCTCGTGGACGGTGCCATGAAGCTCGAATACCTTCTCAGGAGAGTTTCCCGCCTTTTGGTGCAGGCCGTCAATGTTCTGCGTGACGAGAGCCAGTAGGCGGCCCGTCCGCTCGATCTCCACCACGGCCAGATGTGCGGGGTTTGGCTTGGCATCGCGAATGGCGGGGTATCGCTCACGATCGTATTGCCAGTAGAGTTTTCGGAATTTCTCGTGTGAACGGAACCTCTGATACGTGAGATCGTCCGGGTTGTAACGGGACCATGTCCCTCCCGGCGACCTGAAATCAGGAATTCCTGATTCCGTGGATATCCCGGCGCCGGTAAAGACTACTATCTTACCGGCCTCGTACACGTATCGTGCGGCAGAACGCAGAGCGTCGTCCATTTCCACACTCCATCAGTCTATCTTGCGGGCTCCGAATACTTCGGTCTGGGAGGTATCTTGCAGTTGGCCTTTTGCAGGGCGTCCTTAACTTCGATTATTTTGTCAATCTTTTCAGCTATCTGTTCGAAGGTTGTTTTGTCATCGCTGGAGGCACGGTTTAGCGCGACCTGGTGGTATTCCAGCCGCAACCGGTTGAGTTCCCTGGTAAGGGCGGGGCAACTCGCCTTCTCTGCTGCAGACACAAGCACGGGCGAAAAAGACAGGATGAAGAGGGCTATCGCGGCCGTTTTTTCGAAGAAGGTCACCTAAGCTCCCTTTCGCAAATGCCTTCGCGTATTTTCGTCCCATGAGATTGCTTCGCTTCGCTGGCAACGACAGGTCCCGGGCTTGTCATTGCGAGAAGCGAAGCTGACGAAGCAATCCCAAGGGCGAAACATAAGCCCCCGTATTCATGCAGCCCGGCACTCAGTCGTCTCCTCCGCTCCATGTTACGACCAAGTCCAGTCAGGAGACAAGTCCCTGTTACATCTTGAGCAGCTTTTTCCACGTGGAGACCCCTTTGAACTTGACCGTCTCAGGATTAGCCCTGTTCATCGAGGGGTGAAATCTCACGTGCCAGTCTCCCATCAGCAGGAACGAGCCCCAGTAATAGGGATGGCTCGTGCCGGGATTTTTAAGAAGTGCGAGCTTGGCCTCGCGCAGGGCCTCGGATTTGGATCCCTCCTTGAGATTGCGATACATTTCCACGAAGAGCCGCGAGGTGTTATCGTCGTTGACCTGCCAGACGCTGAGAATCACCGAGTCCGTTCCCGCGAAGAGCAGAGCGCGGGCAAGTCCCATCATGCCGTTAGCCTCACCGGAAGAGTTCTTGCCCGGCACCAGGCTCGAAGACAGCACCACCATATCGGAATTGAGCTTCAACCCGAAGGCCTCACCGAGCTGGAGAAATCCGTCGTTTTCCTTGTCCCCGTAAAGCGAGAAGACAATGGCAGGTTGCTGTTGATACTTGGCACGGCTGCCCAGAATCACTCCGTGTGTCGCCAGATGAACATACGCGTAACGACTGAGGTCGGCTTTCTTGAACAACGTTTCAGTGGCCTGCCCGCCCAAATAGATTTGATGGGGTCCGCCTATCACTCTCGCGATTTCCGACATCTCCCGGCGTCCGACCGCAGGCGGTCTCATCTCGTCAGACCGTGAGTTCCCGCCGGCCTGGAAAATGTTGGTCATCAGCTTTTCTGCGCCGGGATTGAGTTCCCTGGTTTTCTGTTCGTCCGAAAAGATGGGCTCACCGAAGGCCACCAGGTTCCATCCCGGCGTCTTGTCCCTTTTCCTTGCACGGACCTGGCTCAGCACCGAAGCCGAAGGAGCGTAACAGAACGCGTACTTCTCAACGAGATGCGACGGCCTGTCTGTCCCGGACCAGAACCTTTTCCCGGCGTGAGATTTGGAATCAACGAGGATTTCGAAGGGAACGCTGTTAAGCGGACCGTGAGGGATTATCACCACCGTCTTCTTGCCTACGAGAAAATACTCCAGCGGTTTCACAAGCCGAGCATACAGCCTGTAGGCTACCGACGGATCCCAACTGGCCTGGGTATCGGCTCGATGAAGCGGCCTAGTGAGAATCTCCACGTCCCGCTCCATTTCCTGGCCGGAATAATCGGTCGCATAGGTGTGGAAGCGGTTCTTGTCTATGGCAAAGAGATAGGTGCGCCCGCGCGTCACCATGAATTCCAGCACGGCTTCGTCAGGATCCAGGACTTTCTTCTGCAGTTGGTGCAGAGATGTCGGTCGCGGATACCGGAGGTCCGCGTACGCGGGATACTCTTTGACGAGATGCTCTCTGAGCTGCTTGAAGACGTTTTCCCTTGCCCGTCGTTCTTCCAGGAGTTTCTTTATTGCCGCCTGATCAGGATTTACGCGGGACCGTTCTTGTTCGAGTCGCGCATTGAGCCTTCGCAGCGTCAACTTGAGACTCTTTTCCTTGATGAGCAGCTCCGGGGGCAGATCCGAAAAGCTGTCCACATTGATCCGCGACAGCGTGTTCTCGAAATCGGCGGCCTTGAGTCTCTCTACTATCTTCAAGGCCTGGTTGTCGTAAGCTCCGCCCGGATCCTTCTTTGCCAGCCGCATCAGCACCCTGAGGGTGGTTTCGAAGAGGGCCGTCTTGCCTCCGAATATGAAGTCGTCTTCTTCGGAATCCTCGACTACGTCGGTTTCTATTGCCTCAAGTATCTCGATAGCTTTTCTGTATGCTTCCAATGCCTCGCCGGGGCTCTGTTTGCCCTCGAGGGTGCGCCCCATTATGAAGTAGGCTTTCCAGAGCATACTCCGATCCTCGGACGACTGTGCTATTCCGAAAGCCTTCTTCAGGTCGGCCACTGCTTCGTCGTGGTCTCCAAGGCCCGAGGACACCAAAGCAATTTGAAGGAGATTTTCATTGATGCCGCGGCGGTCGCCGAGCTTGGACCGTATTCCCAGCGCATCGCGGTAGTTTTCCAGGGCAAGCCGGGGTTTCCCGAGCATCTGATGGAGTGTGCCTATTCGAGTGAGGATCCTGGATTCGGTGTGCTCATCCTTTGTCTCACGTGTCAGAGTGAGGGCCCGCTGCTGATACTTCAGGGCCCCCTCGGAATCGCCCAGTTTGCTTGCTATATCACCCATGCGGATCAGTTGATTCTTCTGCATGGTGGTGTTGCGTGCGTCGCTGCTGAGTCTGAGCGCATCCTCCAGGAACTCTTTGGCCTTGGGGTACTCTTCCATCCGGTAATAGAGATTGCCTGTTCGGTCGTAGATCTTGCCCAGTGTAACTTCGTTGCCCGGGTTCTGTGCCACGGAGAGAGCGCGGTGGTAATAGTCCAGGGCGCGATCGTAGTCTTTGAAGCCTTCGTAGATCTCGCCAAGATAGAAGTCCAGATCCCGAGTCTGAGAAGGCTGGAGACCCAGCTCAGTCCTCAGCCTCGACGCTTCGTGCAGATTCTTCAACGCGTTTTCATAATCCTCTGTCTTGGCCTGGACTACTCCTATACCGCTCAAGGCCCAGAGTTCGCCCTTCTTGTCGCCCTTCTCTCTCATTACCGACAAGGTCTGGCGCAATATTGCCAGGGCCTTTGCGTATTCACCGGCATCTTCGAGAATGCCGGCCATCTTGATGTTAATTGAGGATACCCCTCGCTCGTCCTTGGACTGGCGGGCCAGTTCCAGGGCCTTGTTCAGGAGAGCCAGGGCTGCGGTGGAGTTCCCTCTGGCGCGTTGCAGCATGGCAAGCTCGGCCAGAACGCTCACTTCGCCCTTGGGATTGCGTATTCGCTTGTTTATCTTGGCCGCCTCCTCAAGACAGGAGTAGGCGTTATCCAGATCGCCTTTGGCCAAATATAATTTTCCCATGCTGGACAGGTCGGTGGCGGCCCCTCGATTGTCGTGGATCTCGCGGTGCATCTTCAGAGCCAGTGAGAATTTCTCCAGCGCGGCGGACTGCGTCCCCCGCGCGGCATCTACGTGTCCCAAGTTGGTAAGGGTGTCGGCTTCGCCTCTCCTGTCCGAGAGCTCTCGATAGGTAGCCAGAGCCTGCTCCAGCTTGCTCTGAGCCTCGGATATCTGAGCGCGATGCCTGAGCACGTTCCCTATGTTGGCCAGATTTGCCGCGGCGCCCCGACGGTCACCGATCCCTTGTCGGATTTCCAGCGCTTTATCGAAATATTCCAGTGCCTTGTCCGGGTCGCCCAGGTTCTTGGAATTCACCCCCAGTGCCGTCAGATCGCGGCCTTCACCGTAACGGTCCCACATGGCCCGATGCTCGTTGAGAGCCTGGGTCAGGATTTGCCGCGCCTTTTCCCTCTCTCCGGACAGTTCATGAGCCAACCCGGTAAGATGCTCGCAGTCCGCGATGCCTCGGCGGTCGTTGATCTCCTGGAAATCCTTGCGGGCCTCGGCAAGCACGGTCAGGGCCTTCTCCGTGTCGTCTCTGGACAATCGGAATCGCGCGAGAGCGAGACGCAAGAGGCCTCTGGTACGCCGATTCACCCCGGACTTCGCGTCCTCGACGGCTTCGGCGAGCAGCTTGGGAACTGCATCGGCATTACCGAGGCTGTCCTGGATTTCGGCTAAGACGATCTTTGCGAGAACTGCCTGATCCCGATCCCCTATCTTCTTCGTTATTGTTGCGGCTTCCTGGACATACTCCTGGGCTTTCTGGACGAACCCCTGACGAAAATAGACTTCTCCTACCAACAGAAGTGCGCCGGCCTCACCGCCGAGGATCGTCCGGCTGCGGAATTCTTCCAGAGCCCGGCCGCCCATTTCCAGGGCGGGCTTGAAGCGCGCCCTCTCCATCTGAATGTTGGCCAAATTCAGGCGCACTCGCGCGGCCATCACTGAATCACCCGCCGATTCGTAGCGGTTCAGCGCTGTTGAAAGATCGTTGACGGCTTGGATGATATTCCCTTGCTGGTAGGCTTTCATACCTCTCACCAGCAAGGGAAGGGCGTCAACGGCCGCGTCTCCCTTGTTTCCCATCATCGCCTGCCCTTCTTCGAGGGCTTTCTGTGCGGCTTTCACGTCACCGATTGTCTGGTCCAGGTACGCGAGCCTGAAAAGAGTCTCACCCAGTTCCTTGGTACGTTTCAGTTCACGATATGACTTCTCCGCCTTCACGAAATGTCCGCGGGCTGCCGCATAATCCGACCGCGATACCTGGATGTCTCCCATCATAACGTTTAATCTGGCGGAATCCGCTTCACTCCCCTGCTTCCCATACAAACCCAGGGAACGATTGAGAGCGGCCAGCGCCTCGGGAAGGCGGTGAAGCCGCAGCAAACAAGCTGCCGTGTCCTCCATGAGGGCGGGCATTTCAGCGGCTTCAGATACCGGGAGTATCTTTGCCGCCTCCTGGAAGGATTCCAACGCCGGCCCGAAATCGGATTGGGCCACATGTATTCTGCCTGCGAGAATAAGATCGAGGCTCCGAGCCTTTGCATTCTTCAGGGACTGATTGATGGCGATTGCATTGCCTATGTACGTCAGGGCTTCCTTATGCTTTCCGAGAGCAAGGGAAGTCCTGGCGGCACCTCTCAGTGCCCCGGCCATTGTCTTCTGATCTCCGGCAGTGGAAGCCTTCTTGAGCGCGGATGCGTACTTGCCCAAGGCACTGGGCAGCTTTCCATTTTTTTCGAGCTCAGAGGCCTGCTTCAGCAGGTTGGCGGCATTATCGCCCTTGCCGTGGTCCTGTGTCTCGACGGCCACAGGGGCTGCCTCTTGCGGTTTTGGTTCAGCCGGCACCCCAGCTGAAGCGCTCTCGGCAGTCGGAGCAGTCTCTTCCGGAGCCTTAGCTTTTCCGTTCTGCTCGTGAGGCACAGAGACAAGCGGCGGGTCTGGATTTTTGGCATGGCCTTCCTGCTCCGGAGCGGGCTCGGGCTTACCGGTGGCAGGCTTGTCAGCCTCCTCGACCTCCGCAGGGCTTGCCGTAGGTGCTGCCGGCGCTCCGGCAGCCGCTTCTTCGGATCGCGGCTCCACGGCACTGGACGGCCCGACGAGACCAAAGATTACCAATGCCAATGTCATGATTATCCCGGCGGATTCGAGAATCAGCCATCGTTTGTCGGGGTGCTCGTTCATGATGTCTCGGTTCCAATAGTCAGTATGTGCTCAGAGCCTTTTGTCCGAGCCGGCCGAATTGCGCGATGCGGTAAAGGTCACGTAGCCGAAAAGGCCTATCCCGGCCAAGATCATGACCAGGCAGAGAATCTGCCCCATGCTTAGCCCAAAGGCTATGAACCCCAGTTGGGGATCCGGCTCTCTGAAGAATTCCGCCAGGAAGCGGAACGTGCCGTAAAGGATCAGAAACGCCGATAGGAGCTGTCCGTGGGACCTGGTCCTCAACCTGAGCCACCATAAGAGGCCGAAAAGCACCGGCCCCTCTAGAACAGCCTCATAAAGCTGCGAGGGGTGCCTGGGAAGATCACCTCCCAGTGGAAACACCATCCCCCACGGCAAGTCTGTCACCCGGCCGAACAACTCTCCGTTTATGAAGTTGCCCAGGCGGCCCAGCATCAGGCCTAACGGGCTTGCCAGGGCTCCGATGTCGGCCAACTCGAGGAAAGCCGCGTCGTGTCTCCGCGCAAAGACGTAACCCGAAAGTACCATCCCCACCAGCCCGCCGTGAAAACTCATTCCGCCGTGCCACACGAAGAAGATTTCCCACGGGGCCGAGAGATAGCTCTCGAGGTTGTAAAAGAGCACGTAGCCTATACGCCCGCCCAGTAGAAGTCCCAGAATGAGGTAAAACAGCAGGTCCTCGGCGGCTTCCTTGGGAACGGGGCCCTGCCTGCGCCGCAGCTCCGACCTGATCACGAAATACCCACAAACAAAGCCAACCAGGTACATGAAGCCGTACCAACGTAACTCCAGCGGGCCGATCCGGAAGATCACGGGATCTATGAACATATACGGAGGGGCATTCATGGTTGAACCCTTGAGCTTGGAGCGCCGGCCCCGCTCAAAATGGGGGGCGGGCTTCCATTTCTGCTGTGCTCGGCACTATGCCGTTTGACTGGATTCCAGTTCACGGATCCTCTCATCCGCCAATCTGATCATGTTACCAATTTTACGAAACATTCCACGTACTATCTTTGCATCGCGGTCATCCATCTCCGCGCTGTTAAGTATGCGTCTTACATCCCTCATCATTCTCAGAGGGTTCGATTCATCAAGGAAACGGGCCCGCACAAGGACAGTCTCCATGTGAGAGTACATATCTTCCCTGACTTTGGACGAGGCGGGTCTTTTCTTGCGAGCCTGAAACCCTACCGGTCTGCACGCGATCTTGAATATTTCGTATCCGACTATCGCTGCCGCCTGGGCCAAATTCATGGACGCGAATCCACCATCAGTCGGAATTATAAGATGATGTGTGCAGAGCTTGAATTCATGGTTCGTCAGTCCTCTGGATTCACGTCCAAAAACAACTGACACAGTCCCTAGTCGCGCTCGTTCCATCAACTCAGGCATCAAGTCATCCGGGGTTCGTGCAAAGACACGTTTGCCTCCAAGCCGCGCCGACGTACCCACCGACATGACAGTGTCCTGAAGCGCCTCATCCAGCTTTTCAAAAGACTCGGCGGATTCTATGAGGTCATAAGCTCCTGAAGACATTGCGAAAGCTTCGGTCTCAGGTCCAGCCGCAGTTGAGGAAACCAATGCAAGGTTCTTCAATCCCATATTTTTCATGACACGCGCAACCGCCCCGATGTTCCCGGAATGTGTGGTCCCCACCAGAACAAGTCGCACGTTCTCAAGAGCCTCATCCCAGTCTGGGTGGACTCGAAATCCTCTCTGAAGATTTCCGGAAGGCTTCATGGCGATTCGCTTGTACCGGGCAGTGCGTAGATCGTGTCTTCCGCTCGAAGCGGAGCGGGCATGGCCATTTTCCAGCGGGATGGAAGATATTACCATGATGGCTTATTGTCAAGTAATATCAAATCACAAGCTGATCTAAATAATATTGTTGGTTACATAAGACGGTTTGCATCTTGAATTCACTCTTGTCATATAACTTATCGCCAAACGCTGTCTCCAGTGATACAATAAAATCCAGCCGGCGGCGAACCGGGGAAAGGAGGACTCATCATGGGACTTTCTTTTGATTCGATAATGGGCATGGCGCTGCTGCTTCTCGGCGCGGTCAACACCATCCTGATCTTCGAGGTCCTTGGACGCCGCGGGGCCTCAGACAAACTACGATTGTTGCACCGATGGCTGGGCAGGATTTTCGCGGTCTCGTTTCTGGCCTTCTTTGTGTACATGGTCCCTCGGGTGGCTCATTTCGCAAACTTCCCGACTCATACGGTGTTTCACGGTGTATTTGGCCTGGCCCTGTTCCCGGTAGTGCTGGGCAAAGTCTTGATTGTCAAACGCTACAAGAATTACATGAATTCTTTGCCGGTACTGGGATTCGGAATACTGCTCCTGACTTTTCTCGTGATCGGACTGGGTGCCGCACCCACCGTCTTCAGTTTGATACACCGGCACTAGACCTATCCCTCCGCTCAGGCAAATGCCGGAAGATGTTGAAAAAGCCATCCCGGATGATAAGATAGGATGTCCCTGGTTAATCTGCGTCTGAGGACCGGGGTCTGCCCATGCAGTCGGCTTTTGGAGGACGAGATTAGTGAAGGCTGTGATACGGTTTCTGCCCGACGACGTTACAGTTGAGGCTCCAGTAGGAGCGCTGCTGCTTGATGTGGCTCTGGAGGCCGGAATTTTCATCCCTGCCTCGTGCGGCGGTTCGGGAGCCTGCGGACAATGCAAGGTTAGAGTGGTTGAGGGCTCGGTCGAAGCGGTGATGATGGAGAAGATCCACGCTGCGGCACGGGCCAAGGGATACGTTCTGGCCTGCCAGTCAAAAGTCGTCGGAAACGTAACCGTCCAGATACCGCAGGCGAAAGTCGGGCGAAAAGTAATCCCCAGGGATGAAGTGGAGCGTATGCGCCTGACTGCTACTCCAATGGAATCGCCCTTGATTCCGGAGATCAACCCCATGACCGTTCGCGTCCTGATGGAACCGCCTCCACCAAGACTCGATGATAACGTAAGTGATTACGAAAGGCTGCTTAGAACTTTAAGGATTGATCATGATATTGAGCCTGTGACCGCGGGAGTGGAAATCCTCCGGGAGCTTCCTCGATTGGCCAGGCAAGACCACTGGAAAGTTACCGCCTGTCTCAGAATAGAGGAATTCGCTGAGTCAGAGGCCAAGGTATACCGGCTGTCCAGAATTTTGCCGGGACACGCGGACTTTCCTCCAACGGCAGTGGCGGTTGACATAGGCACTACATCACTCTGGGGAGAACTGATCAATCTGGATACCGGAAAGGTCCTGGCAAGAGCTTCGAGATACAATCCGCAGATTTCAATGGGTGATGACGTCATCAGCCGCATCATCTTCGCTCTGAAGAAAGACGGCCAGGAAAAGCTACAGCAGCACGTTGCAAGAGGAATAAACGAGATCGTGGACGAATTGTTGGATAAGACAGGATCTCGCCGCGAGTCCATAGGATACATGGTGGCTGCGGGAAATACGGTCATGACGCACCTTTTCCTCGGGCTCTTTCCCAAATTCCTGAGAGAGTCGCCGTACGTGCCGGCGGCTCAAAATGTGGAGCAGGTTCCGGCGTCCGAACTGGGGCTCAACATGCCCCCTCGCTCATTCGTCCGAGTATTTCCCGGCGTGGCATCTTACGTGGGTGGAGACATCGTGAGTGGAGTGCTCGCCAACGGCATGTGGGACTCGGACCTTATGACTCTCTTCATAGACATCGGGACCAACGGCGAGATCGTGGCGGGCAACAGGGAACTCCTGATGACCGCGTCCTGCTCTGCGGGCCCCGCGTTCGAGGGCGGGGGACTGGAATACGGAATGCGGGCAGCCCCCGGAGCTATAGAGGGTATCCTGATAGACCCGGACTCCCTCGAACCCATGATCAGAACCATTGATGCAATCCCAGCCAAGGGAATCTGCGGTTCCGGAATCATTAACATAATTTCTCAAATGCTCAAGATCGGCATACTCGACCAAAACGGAAAGTACGCGCACGACCTTGGGACCAAAAGGATCCGCGAGGGCAGAAGCGGCAGGGAATACGTCATCGCGTGGGGCAAGGAGAACGGCCTGGGCGAAGACATAGTCCTCACAGAGGTGGATCTGGACAATATCATACGCGCCAAAGCCGCAATGTTTTCGGGCTACGCGTGTTTGCTGGACAAGGTCGGCCTCAGCGTGGAGGCCCTGGACAGAGTTATCATCGCAGGCGCTTTCGGCAGCTTCATCAACCTTGAGCACGCGGTGACCATCGGTTTGCTTCCGGATATACCCCGGGAAAAATTTTTGTTCATCGGGAATTCCTCCCTCAAGGGCGCACGCCTGGCAGCCACCGACAGGCGCCTGTTCGAGCGCTCCAAAGAGATAGCAAGGGCTATGACCAACGTGGAGCTTTCCGAAGACCCGACGTATATGGACAACTTCATGGCCGCGTTGTTTTTCCCTCACACCGGAGTGGAACTGTTTCCCTCGGTGCGCCTGGGACCCTCCGCACAGGTCAAGTAGGTCGCGAATCCGCAGGGCCCTTCAATTTCATCTCGGGCTCTCCGAACAGGGCAAATCGCAACCACCGGAACGCGAATTCCAGAAGCACGGAGTCGTCGTCCCGAATAGCCTCGACCGCGTGGGGCTCCACATCGAATTTGGTGAGAAAGCCACTCCCGAAGACAAAATCCCGGAATCGTTCCGTGTTGTAACAGGCCATCACGAACATCTTCAGATGCGGCTCGCCAAGACTGATGTGCCTGTTCCGGGCCCTACGAACGTAGAGCTCCATCAGGAGATCGTTCATCCGGTTGTATTCTTCCATTCCCTGGTCGGCGAGCCATTCTCCCACGGTCCATTCGTTGGTCTCTTCGAATCCTTTGCAGTGGCTTTCCCGCACAGTGAAGTAAAACTCCTTGTGCCTGCCATCCACACGGTCCGCGGTGGAAGCCCGGCCCAGCGGATAAATCCGGCACGCGCCCGGACGGTCCTCGTAAACAGAGCACCCCTGAGCGGTAACAAAAGGGCATCGCTTGCCGGAGTCCGGGTCCATCTTCATCAAAATCTCGGGGAAGCCATGTGAAGTTTTCCATCTCATCACCGAATAGTCGTCCAGAAACTGCGCCGAGGAAACCCGAAGCCTCTTCCGGAGCCTCAACACATCATAGGGAGTGAGCAAAAGCTCCAGCTTCCCGCAGCATTCCGTAAAACAGGGAACGTGTGGCCCGCAGGCAAATCGAAACTTGTCCTCCAGCGAAAGCCTCGTGTCGAGATCCAGACCCGTGGGGGGCGTAGACATCTTTGGTTCCATCAATTGGGCTCCTTTTCTCTCTCCTCCAGGAAGAGAGCAAAATGCAGCAGGTCCGGAAACGTAAGGTCAGCCTCATTATCGGTCCCCGTAGCGATTCGAACGGTTTTGGTACCTGCACTCTTACCTGCTGCCACATCCGAGTCTGAATCTCCTACCGTGTACGATTCCGAGGGATTAAGATTCAAGTCGCGGACAGCAGCCAGAATCATTCCAGGTCTGGGCTTCCTGCAATCGCAGTCTTCAAAAACCTCGTGAGGGCAATGATAAATTGCGTCCAGGTCGGCTCCTCCCGTTTGTAGAACCATCTGCATGTGCTCGTGGACCGCGGCCAGATCCTCCCCGGTCATGAACCCTCTCGCTATTCCTCGCTGATTGGTGATCAGCACCAGCACATACCCCAGTCTTCGTAGGACGGCAAGCGCCTCTATCGCGGAGGGGATAAGATTGAACTTACCCACATCGCTCACGTAATGGTTCTCCGGCAGCTTGAAGTTTATTACGCCGTCCCGGTCGAGGAAGACGGCTCTCCGCGGAAGCCGCCGCGCGGATGAATCGTTCATAACTGGGACCTCCTCCGGTTGAAGTCTGCAACGAGGTTTCATAGGCGGCCGTGAGGAACTTGATTTGGGAAGGATACCGGGAGATGCGGTAAAAATGGAGGCCTTTTTAACAATATCACAAGACATCAGAGGGGGGCCGTGAAGAAACTTCTCGCAAGAAGTCCCTTCACGGATTCTCCCGTCAGGAATTGTTCAATTTGGGTCTCAAAGAGCGCGCAGATCCGTCCGCATATCGGCATCAAAGGATCTGCCGCTCCTGAATGCGCAGCGTAAGAATTAACGCTTGGAGAACTGGAAGCTGGCCCGGGCTCCCCGGCGTCCGTACTTTTTCCGCTCTTTGACCCGGGAATCCCTGGTCAGGAATCCGGCAGACTTGAGAGGCGAGCGATAAGCCGTGTCAATTTCCAGGAGGGCCTTGCTGATGCCGTGCTTGATGGCCCCGGCCTGACCCGACAGTCCTCCTCCGCAAACGCTGGCAATCACGTCAAACCTTCCCAGCGTCTGGGTAAGTTCAAAAGGCTGCATGATGACCATTCGGGAGGTCTGGCGTCCAAAATAGACGTCCAGCGGGCGATTATTGATCAGGCACGCACCGGTGCCCGGCTTGAGCCAGACCCTAGCGATGGCGTTCTTTCGTTTTCCTGTCGCGTAGAAGCGATCCTCACTCATCCGTCTTCTCCAGAATTAGAACTGATAAATTTCCGGCTGTTGCGCTGCATGGGGGTGGCTGTCGCCGGTGTAGACCTTGAGCTTCTTGAGCTGAGCCCGGCCGAGGGTGTTCTTGGGGAGCATTCCCTTAACGGCCAGCCAGATCATTTTGTCGGGCTTTTCTCTGAACATTTTTGCAGCCTGGGTCTCTTTGAGCCCCCCACTGTAACCACTATAGCGGTAATAGATCTTCTGCTGGAGCTTCCTCCCGGTGAGTCTGATCTTGGCTGCGTTGATAATGATGACGAAATCACCGGTGTCAGTATGGGGGGCGAATTGCGGCTTGTGTTTTCCGCGCAGGATTCGGGCGCTTTCAGTGGCGACCCTTCCCAGGATCTTGTCACTGGCATCAATTACCAGCCATTTTTTTTCTACTTCCCCTTGCTTTGGGGTCCAGGTCTTCATGGCGCACCTCTTCTGACATGTAAACTCCACTTCTTACCATCCACTCCGCGTTGTGTCAAGCCTAATTCCAATTCCAGGTCGGAGTTCACTCGCGCGGGCGCTAAGGCCCTTCCGTAATTGCAGGAGTGAAACGACCAAGCAACCTCCGTACGAGCGGTGTAGGAGATTGGTTCGCCTCTCAGGCAATAACCTCTTCTGCCAGTGTGCTTTCCATCCGGTAAAACCGGCGGGGCACCTCCTTCGCTTCGACCGGAGGACCTGATTTCGCCCCGGAGGTACCCCGCCGGCGATGCAGAGTCACTCGTTTGAACGCGAAATGGTATCTTCCGCGCGCAACTGAGGGATTGCATTCCCGGCGGTTTTCCACCGTTGGGCCGAGCCGTACAGGTCTGCGGCCGCTCGCAGGAAACCTGTGGCCGACTTGACATAGCTCCCCCCCAAAAAGTCCTGGTCTTTCAAAGCACTGTTCCGCTTTTCTGTTTTGGGTTCCAGAGGGGGATGGTTTGGGGCGACGGGAGGTTTGATGTGTAAGTGGGCCGGCCTCGGGTGTTAGTCCCTTCATTGAAGGTGGTTCGGAAAATAAAATTAATGAATTATGATGATTTCCTCAAAAGATGATTCACGTTATATATAATGTAATCAAACTATCTATGCGGAACAAAAGAAGTCTTATTGGCACGCCAATTGTTTTCAGATAATAGCAGTCTAGTTATCATATATGACATGATATATGAGATAGAACATCTTGAAATCACGACAGATAACGTGCCAATCCCTAGTCATGTCAATGCGGTGGAGTCCTCCAGGGGCTCCTGTTTTCAAGCTCATAGCATCTGCCGAATCGGCTTTCGTGCGGGCGTTTTCGTGCATTATCCAAAATGAAAATAGTACCATAGAAGGCTGTGTTCACTTTTTTTTGCACCTATTCTCACAATTTACTTGACATAATCCGGCTAATAATTAATTAGATCATCCCCAGGACATTCAATCAAGGAGGGAGGTATGGTGATAAGAAAACCTCTTAAGGTCTTGGTTTGCCTCGCTATCGCTGTAACGACATACTACGTCGGAACGGCCTGGGCGTATGACGGCACCCTCATCGCGGCTTCGCCAGGTGTCGAGGCTGATGCTTTGTCCGCCGAGCCCAGTATAGTGACTGTTCAGCCTGGAAATCCTACCTACAGGCCTGCAACGCGCTACAGGGCCATTTATCCTCAATATCCGGCTCGTGCGACGCGGGCGCTGCCCGCCCTACAGCCGGCGTATAATCCCCAGGTGTGCCCGCCGTCGGGACCAACCGGTCCGGCTTACTGTGGTCCCCCCAATCCGCTGGTGACACCCTACTATTCCGGACCTTTTCCATCTTTGGGCTTCCTTGGGTTGAGGCCGCTGTCTCCAAATTCGTTCCTGCCGCGGCCCGGGTGCAAGCAGTTCCAAGTTGTTGCACGCTTGTGGCGGGCAGGTCTCAACGGGAGCACTTCGCTCTGGGGCGGCAACTTCATCGGAGGAGCGGGGACCGAAGTTGACCTCAAGGACGATCTGGATCTGGGTAGATACGGATGGTTCCCGGAGTATGAGGCGTCCTTCCACATGAGGCCCAACTGGTCATTCCGGTACTCTTACATGAGAATCCAGTACAAGGCCACACGTGGGCCTGATGTGGGCAATCTTCTGAACATATTCTGGGGTAACGCCAACTTCTTCGCCTTGGGTGCGGGAGTCGTGGAATCCGAATGGGACCGCATCATCAACAGGTGGGAATTGGTTTACAACTGGTTCCAGGCCAGGCACGCGGTTGCAAGCGTATTTGCCGGGTACTCTCTCTACGATGACCGAAAGTTCCTGTTGCAGCGCGCAGTTCCGTTTCCCGCGCCCGCCATGTATGCCAGGACTCGTTCCGTCAACATGCACCTCGCCCATGCAGGTTTGAGCCTCGAGCGCATAATTAGAGACATGGGAGGCAATGGAACCGTCTCGTTGAACTGCCGATGGTCATTGCAGTTCCTTGAGGGCTACTTCGGATGGGACGGCGTAGCCACGGCAAGGGTATCCGTCCCGATGAACTGCGGCCGGTACGGTTATCTCGAGGCCGGTTGGAGGTGGATTGTATTGGACTACGACCGTCCGGCGGACAAGGACAAGATCAGCATGGACGGACTGACCGGCTCCATCGGCTTGGTATTTTAGCCGGGATGCCGACCCCAATGGAAGAACTGGCCGTCGTGGTGGCAGTCACGAACGGCGGGGCGCCGCGGGTCGGATTCCGGGAGGTCCCGGCTGGGGACCCACTCCTTTGACGGGTTGAATGTCCTACTGCAACACCCGAACAGCGGGACATTCCCGGTAACAACCAACGACAAGCGACGCCAATAAAGCCCGGCCCTCGCCGGGCTTTTCTCAGTTTACCGATCCCTTGGGAGAGAACCCGGGCATGGACTTTTTGCAGAAGAGACTGTTGACTTCACTTCGCAGACCGTTTTGGAACCCAATATGTAAGCCGACCCCTTTGCCATTGCGAGCGAAGCGAAGCAATCTCAAGGTGTTCATGGTTCAGTGGCCGGAGATTGCTTCGTCGCTTCACTCCTTGCAATGACGCGGAGGCGTGAGTCGGCTAATGAAGGCGGAGCAAACTTAACAACCGACTGCAAAGAAAACCGACAGTTGTCAGGCCGCCAGAGTTTCACATCGTTGACTTTCCCGTGCGAAAAAAGAATATTATGGCGGATTATGAGCTGGAAACAGAGTGTCGGGGGATTGACACTTTTTTTGGCACGATCCCTGCTTGTCTCAGTTCAACAATTTTTCCGGAGTGCGAACTATGGCAGACAAGATCTGGTATTTTGTTATGGTTCCGATGGTCTATGTGGCCGTGATCTGGAGTGTGATCTGGATTACGGTCAGGCTCGTTACCGTGTTCAAGGCGCCGGATTTCCCGAGGACCTTGAGGCTCTTTCCCGAGGGATACGTTTCGGGTGGAAGCCGGCCCGGAGGCCTGGGCATGGCCTTGTGGGACACTTTCACCATGCCCTCGATAAGGGAGCACCAGCCCGTCTTCTGGTTTTTCCTAATGGTGTTTCACGCGGCCTTTGCAGTGTTGATACTCGCGCATCTGGACATTCTCCCGCAGGTCAACATCATGTCCAAAGACTCGGAACACATGATTGGCAACGGCGCGGTGGGAATCCTTGTGACCATCTCACTGCTTTACTTTATGTTCCGGCGCTTTGCCTCCCCTGTCCGTGAGGTGTCGGTCCCGGCGGATTATTTCCTGCTGTTTCTCATGCTGTGCATAGCGGTGAGCGGCGACGTGATAAGCTGGGGGAATTCCTGGAGCGAAGCGGGCTTCGTAATGACCAAGAAGGATTTCGGTCTCTACCTGGATAACCTGATCAGGTTCACATTTGCTGATCCCAGGCAGTACCTGTCCGGTTCCCATTACGCGGTGATAGGCGCGCATGTGTTGCTGGCCAATCTGTTTCTGATTTTGTTGCCTTTCAGCAAGATCATGCACGTTTTCTTTGCCGTGCCGATGAACAGAATGAGGAGGGGTTGACAATGGACGCTGAAGAAAGACAGGACGTGCTCAAGGTCCTTGCTTCCAGGCTCAACCGATCGGTACGGATGTATTTGGAGAACTGTTCCCGGTGCGGCACGTGCATAGAGGCGTGCCACGCGTACGCTTCCACCCGCGACATTCGTTACTCCGCGGTGGGAAGGGCTCAAAATATTCGCCGTCTTTTCGACCAGTACTTCAGTCTTGGGGGGGCTGTAGCGCCATGGTTGAACGATGCAGCGGAGCTGGACCAGATTTGGATGGACAAGGTCTACGAGACGGCGTTCACGTGTACGGGTTGCAGGCGGTGCATGGTTTACTGCCCGTTCGGTATAGACACCCAGCAGATTCAGGCCATAGCCAAGGCCATGCTCATCGCGATGGACATGGATCCCAAGCCGCTGACCATGCGGGCTAAGAATGAGATAGCCAAGGCCGCTGACGTCGAGACTACCCGCCGGAAGCTGGAAAAAGAGTTGGACAAGATCAGGGCGGAGCTCGTCGCAAAATACCCGGGCCTTGAGGGCAAGAACCCCGTGCCCATTGATGTTGAGGGTGCTGAGGTGCTCTTTGTTTCTATGGCCGAAAAGCCTTCCATACTGCCTGCTGCGGCCATATTCAACGCAGCCGGTGAAAATTGGTCGCTCAGTTATTTCGAGGCGGTGAATTTCGGCGCCTTTCTCGGCAGCCTCCCCATGCAGGAGCAAATATACATGCGTCTGGTCGCCGAGGCCGAACGGCTCAAGGTCAAGCAGATGGTCATCTGCGAATGCGGGACTGCCTACAGGCTGATGAAACATGTCGTGAAGAACCGGTCCTTCGAGGTCATTACTCTCGTGGAACTGATGGATCGCTATCTGAGAGAGGGTAGGATCAAACTGGACAAATCCGCGATTGAGGGCAGGATCACGTACCACGATCCGTGTCAGATAGCCCGCAACGGGGGGATCTACGAAGAACCACGCAACTGTCTGAAGGCTCTGACCGACGATTTCATGGACATGTCGCCCAATCGTATCAACAACTGGTGCTGCGGAGGTGGAGGCGGCCTGGTAATAGCTCAGGAACCCGAGTTCCGAATGTTGACATCCAGGGTGAAAGCAGACCAGATAAGGGCCACCGGCGCGGCGATAGTAGCCACCGCATGTGAGATGTGTTTTGCCCAGCTTAAGGATCTCAACGATGACTTCGAACTTGACATGGAAATGAAGCTAGTCTCGGAGCTTGTTGCAGAGGCACTGGTGTTCGAGTAAAAGTGCCGGCGATGCCATACCGTTTCGTGTTGAAGAAAGTGAGGCCGGCGAGGGGCCTCTCTCCCTCGAACGGAGGGTCTGACTTCGCTCCGGAGGAACCCAACCTGCCACCCGGAGTTATTTGTCCGAAAGCGACATAATGTTAACTGCTTACCAACAAAAAACATCTGGAGTCAAACGAATGAGTGTAGCCTCTGAAACCAACAATTCTCTAACCAGTTACTCCCGCATCCGGGAAAGATGTGGCGGAGACGCTTTCGAAGCTTGTCGCACATGTGACGAATGTCTTTCAACCTGTTTTCTCACGCCGTCCTATCCTGATATGCCCCCCCCGGCAATCACCAGGGCGGTTCTGGAAGACCGGATACAGGATGTTGTTGACTCGGAGTTCCTGTGGGCGTGTACCCTTTGTACCCGCTGTACGGTTGACTGTCCCAAGGGACTGCACATGGACGACATAGTCCGCTCGATGAGAGGGATCGCCCGCACCAGGGGCAGTGGGCCCAAGCGTTTGGAGGACGGGCTCGCGAAGATAAAAGAAACCGGCAATAGCGTGGGCTTCGACGCGGAGGAGTTCACAGACACAATACAGTGGCTGGGCGAAGAAGCTGCGGCAGAGGTCGAGGGTCTCGATCCGGACGAGTTCCAGACCCCCGTTGACAAAGGAGGCGCCGAGTTCCTCTATGTGCCCAACCCCAGGGAATTCACCTCAACGCCGCACATGTTCTCGGTTTATCTGAGATTCTTCACAGCCATCGGCGCTGATTGGACGTACGCGTCCAACGTTTGCGACATTTCAAATTGGGCGTACTACCTGGGTGACGAAGAGAGCAACCTCGAATTTGTCCGCAACATAGTGGACACCGCGCGCGGGCTTGGCGTAAAGACCCTGATCTCAACCGAGTGCGGCCACGGCTTCAAGATCCTCCGCAAAGACGCGGAGAAGATGATGGGTGAGCCGTTGGGCTTCGAAGTGGTGTCCGTGGTGGATCTGGCGTACAGGTATTTCAAGGAGGGTCGCCTGAGGTTGCGCGAGGGCGCCGTAGATCACAGAGTGACCTACCACGACCCCTGCAATGTCTCGCGCAAGCTGGGGGCCTATGAAGAACCGAGGGTACTGCTCAGGCACATCTGCCGCGAGTTCGTCGAGATGGAGCCTTACGGCCGGTACGGCCTCTGCTGCGCGGGAGGCGGGGGGACGGCCCAGAACAGCGACATGGGAAAGAAGAGGCTCGACAACGCGAAGGGCAAAAGCGACCAGATCATAGCCACGGGAGCCGATGTAGTCTCCACGTCATGCCAGGCCTGCCTTGCTCAGCTCGGCGACGTCAAGGTTTATTATGATCTGCCGGTGGAGATAAAGTCCGTGATAGAGCTTGTTGTTGAGGCCCTTGAGTAGTGACTTTCGGGGAAGCAATGCGAGGAAAGACCTGACCATAAGGCAGCGCATAGCACATATGCTCGGTGAGGCCGAGAGCACTGCGCGGGAGATTTCCCAGTTCCTTGGGATAAAGGAAAAGGAAGTCTACGAGCACCTTCCCCATGTGGAGAAGAGCCTGGGAAGATCAGCGAGCCTGATCTCAACTCCTGCCAGGTGCCTGGACTGCGGTTTTGTCTTCAGCAAACGGACGCGGTTCACCACACCGGGAAGATGTCCCCGGTGCCGATCCGAGGCTATTGCGCCGCCTCTTTATGGTATAATGGAAAAGAGGAAATGATGTATAGTGATTCCTGTAAAAGTTCTCGACATGAAGTACACCGGTCGGAACCACGTATGGGGAGGCTTGGAGGGGAGATGCATCTCCCCTCCAAGTCATTGCGCAGCGTGGCGCTCTTCATGCCCCTCTCCGAGGCGAAGCCACGGAGTGCCGACCGAAGCCCGGGACTTTCATGGTTCGTTGTGCCCGAAAATGGGCATGTGAGT
>Ga0172371_10000984_pt1 | contig 44984 bp, 40 predicted proteins | sample Lak12m_FD_114543 | JGI IMG/M metagenome (GOLD analysis project Ga0172371, IMG submission 114543) | Freshwater microbial communities from Kabuno Bay, South-Kivu, Congo - kab_022012_12m | ecosystem: Environmental > Aquatic > Freshwater > Lake | place: Democratic Republic of the Congo: South-Kivu... | reverse complement strand
CGGGAAACTGGCTAAAGTAGTAGCCGAGTTTGAAGCCAGATATTCGCAACCGGAAATCTTCGATTCTCCGTTAAGCTTCTTTAAAAATTCATTAAAGCCTGTGACACTTGCTTTCTAGTACCCGCAAAAAAATATTCTTGTTTTCACAATTTTATGTTATAATAATGTTGATAAGTTTTATAGATTTTTTTATTTTAGAGAAAAATAAATGCGTTTGCGTAAACTTAAGCATTTAAAGGTCAAACCAGGCGCGAAATCGTCGCGTTTTGTAGTTGATTTAAAAGAGGATTTGCAAAGAGAAAGCCAGGCCCTGAAGAAACAGGAGAATTTATTATTGGAATCAAAACTGGAAAAGCTGGCCGAGGTTGATTATAAGAAGTATTTCAATTCCGGTAAAACCAAAACCGTAGTCTGGTTTCAGCAGAGCTTTTCTAAACTGGATAATCAGCTAAAAACATGGCAGGGGAAAACGGCCGCTTCTCGACCGCGCGCGTTAAAGCGGATTAAGCCGGAGCGGACGGCCGAGGATTTTTATATTGAGGAAAGCAATGCCTTATTGGAGCAGTTAGCTTTTGTTATTATCGCCAAACTGATTTTTAAAGCTCTTTGGCGGGCCGCGATTTTACTTTATCAAGCTTGCTACTGGGTCGGCTGGGCAGCGGTTTTTTTCTTACGCCTGGCTTTTTTCAGTTTATTAGCTATAGCCAGGCCGATCGCCCGGGCTATAGTTTTTCTAGTTGAACAATGCCGGCCGATTTTAATGAAAATCTTCTCAAGTAGCTTAGAAAAAACGCGTTCCGCCGCTACGGCAGCCGCGGCTTCGGGCAGAAATTTTTTCAAAAAAGATCAGCCGTCCGAAGAAGCGGACTACGAGCTATCTGAAGCGGCGCGACCGCTTGGTTATTTAAGGCCGGTGTTAATTTTCGCCGGAGTTCTTTTAATCATGATTCTGCCGGTTAAAGCTTTTACTTATTATAAAACCTTAGATAGCGCCAGGGGCAAAGTTCTAGGCGCTAGCGAGAGTGCTATGAATAGTTTACTGGCCGGCGGCCAGGCGGCGGCCAACTTTGATTTTAGCCTGGCCAACAGCAGTTTTACCCAAGCGAGCAATAATTTTTTAGTCGCTGAAGAGGAGTTAAAAGAGATTAATAATTGGCTTTTTACTTTAGCTGCCATGGTGCCTAATAAAGATTTTCAGCTAGCGGCCGCCGGCAAAGAGCTAGTTAGGGCCGGAGAATTAAGCGCTAGCGCCGGCAAGAATTTAAGCTTGGCGGTAGCCGCTTTATTTAATTATCAGGCCAGCACCAGCCGAGCGGTCTTAGTGGATTTAAGCGCTTACGGACATAGCGCGGTTATTAATTTAAATGATTTAAGCCAGACCCTGGCTAAAATAAATAGCGAAGTTTTACCGGAAGATTTAGAGACAGAGTTTATTTTGCTTAAGCAGAAAACCGGCCAGATCAGCCGCGGCTTAAATGAATTTATTGGTTTAATCGACAAAATAGAAAGTTTTCTCGGCCAGGGTTCGCTTAAGCGCTATCTTCTAGTTTTTCAAAATAATTCCGAGTTAAGGGCTTCGGGCGGCTTTATCGGCAGCTACGCTTTAGTGGATTTTTTGGACGGCCAGATCAAAAATATTGAAGCTCCCGGCGGCGGCAGTTATGACACTGAAGCCGGGCTGTTGAAAAAAATTAAATCGCCGGAGGCTTTACGGCTAATTAAGCCGAGCTGGTATTTCTGGGACGCTAATTGGTGGCCGGATTGGTCGTTGTCGGCTAAAAAACTGGCTTGGTTTTATGAAAATAGCGATGGGCCAACCGTTGACGGAGTAATCGGCTTAACGCCGACGGTTATGGAAGAAATTTTGAAAATTATCGGGCCGATAGATTTGCGTGATGACTACGGCGTGGTTCTCGACGCTGATAATTTTTGGCGGGTGACTCAGGAATTCGCCGAGCAGAAACCAGACGTTACCAATCAGCCGAAAAAAATTATCGGCGATTTATTGAATAAGATAATTGCTGAACTACCAGGGCGCTTAGATAAAAATAATTTACCGCTTCTTTTAAAGGCGGTTGAAGGATTGCTAACGGATAAAAATATTCTGTTTTATTTCACTGATTCGGAATTGCAAAGCGAGGTTGATGCTTTAGGCTGGACCGGCCGGATAAAAGAGACGACCGGGGATTATTTAAGCGTAGTTAATACCAATATTGCCGGTGGCAAGAGTGATCGCCGCATTAGGCAGGAAATAAGTCACCAGGCGGAAATTCAACCGGATGGAACTATTATTGATAATTTAACTATTAAACGAACGCATGAAGGTGTAAAGCGAGAGCCGTTTTCCGGCGTCAGAAACGTTGATTGGCTAAGAATTTATGTTCCTCTAGGTTCTAAATTAATTCAGGCCGATGGCTTTCGGCCGGTTGATCCGATATTTTTTAAAACCGCCGATGAATCCTGGCAGGATGATCCGGATTTGGTGCGCGGCGAAGCTTTAGCGGTTATTTCCGAACCCAGCGGCACGAAAATTTACGATGAACTAGGCAAGACCGTTTTCGCTAACTGGACCCAGGTTGATCCGGGTGAAACCATCGAAATAAAGTTAAAATATTTACTGCCTTTTAAACTAACTGATAAGGAGCCGAGCCTGGACGAGGGCCCCCTGGACCAGTTAATCGCTAAAGCTAATGCTATAATTGATCCGGAACAGAAAGCTTTATATTCTTATTCTTTGCTTTTGCAGAAACAGCCGGGCATGAATTCGTCAACTATCGAAAGCGAATTAAAATTAGGTAATAATTTTCAGGCCCTCTGGCAATATCCGGTTGACTTAACGGTTAGCGCCGCCGGCTGGTTCAGGCAGGAAAATTTTGACCAGGATAAATTACTAGGCGTTATGGTTGAAGAGAAATAATATTTTATAAGAAAAATATATTTTTTATGAAAAACAACGAAATAAAAATAAAACGCGGTAATTCCGGCTTATCTGAATTTGTTAAAAAGCCGCTGCCTAACGACGCCGAGATCGAAGCCTTTGATCAGTATGTTGCCAATGAAGCTAAAGAAGCAGAAATAAAAAGCAGCCTGGAAAAAATCTATCAAGATGATAAAGGCGAGAAAATTAATATTAAAACTTTAACCGTTAAGCGGGCGCGGGGATTTTTCTTCAATTTTTTTACTTTCATTATCGTAATTTTCGTTTTGGGCGGGGCGGCTTACGGGGCTTATAATTATGTTTCTTCTAAGATCGGCGCAGACAAGCAGCCGATCAGCCTTAGTTTTTCGGCCGATCGAGAAATTATGGCCGGCGAAGAATTCTATTACTTATTAGATTATAAGAACGAAGATAAAGTCGCCATCAATAACATTGAAATTAAAGTCAAATATCCTGACAATTTTATTTTTCTAGAAAGCGATCCGGCGGCCAATCGGGGCAATGATGTTTGGGAGATTTCTGCCTTAGCCCCCCATCGCAGCAACACAATAAAAATTAAGGGGCGGTTAGTCGGCCCGGCTGGAGTTAGCGAGATAATTTTAGCCGATATGACTTATCAACCGGCCAATTTCTCCAGCGAATTTAAAAAATCAGCCGCTTTAGAGACTAGAATAAATGATTTGGGGTTAAGCTTTTCTTTTGTCAATTCAAGCAGCGTTTTAGTTAATGAGGACAGCGAAATTATCATTAAATTTAAAGTTAAGGATCAAAATTACCTTGATAATTTTCGCGTTAGCTTAGAGGCGCCCGAGGAAGTGGCCGTAATTAACGAGGCGGAAGCGGCTAACAGCGCGTCAACCACACCTTTAATTAAGATAGAGAATGGCACTTGGCTAATTAGTGGTTTAGGCAAGAATGAAAATGAGCTGAAGATAAAATTTAAAGTAAAAGAAAAGAAGCAACCGGACGTTAATTTAAAGCTTAAATTTGAACTGCCTTGGCAGGCCGAAGATCAGCCGATTAAATATTATTTATTTTATGAAAAGGATTTGCTTTATGAAGTTATAAAGAGCGATCTGAATATCAATATCATTATTAACGGTTCGCCGGTTGATCAAGGGATAGATTTCGGGCAGACTTTAAATTATTCAATCAACTATGCCAATAAAGGTGAAACCGCTATGGAGGATGTTATAATTATGGCGGTTCTAGAAAGCGATTTCCTTGATTGGGCGACTCTAACAGATAAGAATAATGGCAAAGTCAGCGGTAATACTATTAGCTGGAGCAAGCAGGAAATTCTCGGCCTGAAAGAAATAAATGCCGGTGCCGAAGGAGTAATTGATTTCTCCTTAAAGCTTAAAGCGCCGGCGATGATTGATTTAAGCAAGTCGTATCAAGTTAAGAGCTATGTTAAATATAGCGTTTCCGGCCAAAGCGCCGGCGATGAAAATCAGAGTAATTCCATAGTCAATAAGATTAATAGCGATTTAAATTTGGTTGAGCAGTTAAGATATTTTAATGATGATAATTTGGCGGTCGGTTTTGGCCCCTTGCCGCCAAAAGTCGGCGAAACCACCAGCCTCAAAGTTTACTGGACAATTAATAATAATCTGCATGAATTGAATGACTTGAAAATTAGCCTTACTCTGCCGGCTAATGTTAGCTGGGGCGGTAAAAACCGTTCTTCTATCGGAGAGGTTGATTATGACGCCGCCGCCAATCAGGTTGTCTGGCAAATCGGCCGTTTGCCGATAACAGTTTATAAAGCCGACGCTGAGTTCAACCTTAATTTAACGCCGACCGAAGCGGATCGCAATAAGGTTATGCTGATTTTGCCCGGCACGAAGATAACCGCCGTAGACGGCGAGACCAACATGCCCATAAATAAAACCTTAAAAGATAAAACTTCTAAGCTGGAAGATGATAATCTGGCCAGCGGCGATGGTTTAGTGCAGTAAATAAAAGATTTTGATCGGTTAAATTTATTTATTTTAACGTTCGCCACGAAAAATTTAGGGATTCAGTTTAAAATTTCCAACAAAATTTTGATGTCAAACGACCGAACAAAATGTTTGTAAAGAAATTTTAAGCTAAATCTAGTCCTCAATTTTTCTATGCTCACTTATAAAATAAATAAAATTAACCGGATTTCAGTTAACTATGTTCAAAGTAATAAAAAAGTCTAAAATTTCTAAAGCGAGGTTAGGTTCAATTGAGACTAAGAAGGGGAGGCTAAGCACTCCTCTTTTTATGCCTGACGCTACCCGCGGGGCGGTTAAGCACTTAAGCGCCGACGAACTTACTGCATTGGATTTATCCGCTTTAGTAGCTAATACTTTGCATTTATTTTTGCGCCCCGGCATGAAATTAATCAAGCGAGCCGGCTCTTTGCATAATTTCATGAATTGGCAGAGGCCGATTTTAACCGATAGCGGCGGTTATCAAGTCTATTCTTTAATCCATAAACATAAGAACGGCGACGGCGGAAAGATTACTGATCAGGGCGCTATCTTCCGCTCGCCGCTAGATGGCGCTAAGCTTAAATTAACGCCAGAGCAGTCAATCAGGATCCAGTTGGACCTGGGCTCAGAGCTAATGGTCTGTCTTGATGATTGCCCGCCTAATAGCTGCTCAGCGACTAATTTAGCCGCGGCCGTAGCGCGGACGATTAAATGGGCTAAACGATGTTCTTTAGAATTCCATAAGCAAGTTAAGCAACGCGGGCTAAAAAAACGGCCGCTCTTAATCGCGGTTATTCAGGGCGGCAATAATCTGGCCTTAAGGCGGGATTGCGCCGCGGCCTTAGAGGCAATCGGTTTTGACGGCTACGGCTTCGGCGCCAGGCATATCGACGAAGAGGGGAATTTTTCGGCCGCGGCGCTTAAGTCCACGGCTGAGGTTATTCCAGAAAATAAATTGCGCTTCGGCTTGGGCATCGGTTTGCCGGAAGACATCGTCAGATCGGTAAAAATGGGCTGGGATATGTTCGACTGCGTTATTCCGACTAGAGAAGGCCGGCATGGCAAGCTTTTCTTTCAAACCCGGGCTTTGAACGGCCAGAGCCATAATTTTTATAAAACCGTCAATATCACTAATAGTAAATTCGCTAAAAATTTTTCGCCGATTAACCCGGAGAGCGCTAGGCCGGAATTAAAGGCTTATTCTAAGAGCTATCTTAGATATTTATTTAGAGTTAATGAGCCTCTGGCCGCGCGTTTGGCCAGCTTGAATAATCTGGAATTCTATGTTAAGATATTAAGTGAGATTAGGGATTTAATTCGACAGGGCAAATTTTAGACTTTCCGGCTTGGACGAGAAAAAATTATTATGTTAAAATAATTATATTAACAATTTATTTCCCCGATTATTTAGGGGTGAACATCTATGGACGAGAAAAAAATTATCGTTTCCAAACATCAAGCTACGACCACGCGCGGTTTGGATTTTATTATTGTCAGCGCGATCTTTTTAGTCTTCTTTCTCTGTCCGCTGTTTTTTACCGGATTAGTGGCGCAGGGCATGGGCTTTGAAAAGATGATGCTCTTTTATTTTCTGGCGCTCTTAGGCGCGGTCGCCTGGGTGACTAAGGCCGTCATCATCGGCGAATTGAACATTAAAAGAACGCCGCTGGATTGGCCGATTATCGGACTGCTGGTCTTTTTTATTGTTTCTACCGTCATGTCAGTCAGTCAGAAAGACAGCTTGATCGGACTCTACGGCAACTCGTCTAAGAGTCTGGCCGCCATTATTATCTTTATTCTTTTCTATTATTTAGTCATAAATAATCTTAATCAGAAGAGAATAAAAATATTATTTTGGGGACTAGTCTCCTCAACCTCGCTAGTAGTTGTTTATTCGCTTTTGCAGCTTCTAGGTAAATTCGTCTTACCATTTGATTTCACTCGCTCCATCAGCTTCAATCCCCTAGGTTCTTTATCCGAATTGACCATGTATCTAGTTATCACTTTGCCTTTGCTGGTTATCGGTTTGACGCAAATTAGCGAAATTCATACCAACCTGAACAATAAAACTTTAAAAATCGCCATTAAAATTATTTTAGGCATTATCATCCTGGCATCGCTTTTTGTTCTCATGCTCTTAAACGGTTTTACTTTCTGGCCGGCCGCGATCGTCGGCGTGGTTATCGTTCTCATGTTTTTATTGTCTAAAATCATTAAAATTTCCAGCTCTAATCTAGTCATTCCGATCGCTACCTTCTTACTCTTGATTATTCTTTTGGTTTTAGGCAATTTCAATATCATGTCCCTCAATCTACCGACCGAAGTAAGCCTGTCGCGCGGCACTTCCTGGGGGATCGCTAAAGCCAGTTTAAAGCAAGATCCCTTTTTCGGTTCCGGCCCTTCAACTTTCGTTTATGATTTCGTTAAATACAAAGGCACGGATTTCAACGCTTCGCCTTTATGGAATGCCCGCTTTAATAATCCTTCGGGCATAGTTTTTGAATTAATGGCAACGGTCGGCGGTCTAGGCGCCCTAGCCGCGGTTATCGCTGTTCTGATCGCGTTATCCATCTGCTTTTTGACTCTGATCAAAGCGCAAAGGAATGAATCGCAGTCGATTCTTCTAGCTCTATTTGCCAGTTTTATTACGGTTATAATTTTTAGCTTATTATTTTCGCTTAACGGCTCCATAATTTTAATTTCCGCTTTAGTCATAATTCTCGCCGTGGCGATGGCCATTATTAACTATCCGGAAAAATTCAAGACTCTGAATTTATCTTTCCGAACTTCGCCGAAATACGCTTTAGCTTTAGCCGCTATTTTCTTAACCCTAAGCGCGGCTGTGGTTATTCTATTTACTCTAGGCGTTAAAATGTATTTAGCTGATTTCTATATCGCCCAGTCCCTAAGGACTAACGATCTTAATCAGAAAATTATCAAAGTCAATCAGGCCATTCTCTTAACGCCTTATCAGGATGCTTACTACATCAATCAAGCTAATAATTACATGACTTTAGCTAATCAAGAAGCCCAGGGCGGCAGAAACCAGACGGTTATTGAAAATGCTTTATCTCTCGCCATTGACAGCGGCAAAAAGGCCCTGGAAATCTCGCCTAATAATGTTTCCGATAACGAGGCTATGGCCTTGATTTACGAGAATGCTTCTTTCTACGTCAGGGGCGCTTTAGAATGGGCTGAGGCTTTATATAATAAAAATATCGCTTTAGAACCGGATAGCCCGACGCCTTATATTCGCTTAGCTCTAATTAATATGGCTAGGGCCAATGCGGAAACGGCCGCCAGCGAAAAAGAACACTATATCAACGAAGCAATTAAGCAATACGATTTAGCCATAGCGAAAAAAGCCGATCTAGGCGCCGCTTATTACGGTAAAGCCATCGCTTACGAGACCTTAAATAAAGCCGATGACGCTATTGAGAACTTAAAACAGGCGGTTATTTTAACCAGAGACAATATTGATTATCGCTTTGAGCTGGGCCGGTTATTCTTTAATCGAGGCGTAGCCGCGGGCAATTTATCTCAATCCGCCACTAATGATCTAACTACCGGAGCGGAAACCGGCGAAGATTTAAGCGTTTCCTCAAGCGGCGGCGGTACGGCGACTAAGAATGATGACGTGGTTAACGCGGAACAGCTCTTCTTAAGCATCGTTCAGGCCAATCCTAATCATGCTAATGCGCTCTATAGCTTAGCTTTGCTTTATCAGAAAACCGGCGAAACCGCCAATGCCAAATTGGTAATTAAACAGCTTCTAACCGTAGTGACTGATCAGGCATCGGTTGATCTAATCCATAAGCAATTCCCGGGATTATACTAAAGATATTGATAAGTTAAACCAGACAAGCCGGACTAAAGTTCCGGCTTGTCTTTTAATATGCTATAATTTATTATATGGCAAAAAAACGGGCTAAAAAGATTTATAAGGACTCGGACGCGGACGGGCTACTTGACTCTGAGGAAATAAATCTGGGCACCAATCCTAAAAAGGCGGACAGCGATAACGACGGGCTTAATGACTATGAAGAGGTGCATGTTTACGGCACCGACCCCTTAAATCCGGATACGGATGGCGACGGCCTTAAAGACGGCGCTGAAGTTAAGCGCGGCCGCAACCCTAAAGGACCGGGGCTCTTAAAGGATTTATTTATCCCCAGTCATCACAATAATTTTCAGCCTAAATCGCTAAGGCCGAAGCGGTTGATTTTTTATTCCTTAAGCGCGATTGTTTTTAAAGTTATTTTAGTGGCTACGGTTATCGTCATGCCGATTGAGGCTTGGCTGACGCCAGATATTCTCTTAGAGCAGAGTAAAAAGATTATCAGCTTAACTAACGCTATTAGGCAGAGCCTGGCCTTAGCGCCTCTAGCCGAAAGTCCGCTTCTGGCGCAAGCGGCTTACGATAAAGCCGAGGACATGCTTTTAAACCAGTATTTTTCCCATACCGGTCCGGATAATAAAACTTTGGCTGATTGGCTTAAAAAAATAAAATATAATTTTAGCGTGGCCGGAGAGAATTTAGCCATGGGCTTTACCGGCCCGGAAGAGGTGGTTAACGGCTGGACCAGGAGCCAGACCCATTATCGCAACATGATTGATCCTGAATTCAAAGAAATCGGCGTCGGCATGGTCAGCGGCCTATATTCAGACATTGATACGACTTTTGTGGCCCAATACTTCGGCACGCCTTTAATCAAGCCAGCCGCGGCCGAAATCTCGGAACCGGTTGAGCCCTTAGTACAGGCTTCCCGAGGGGAAGAGGAGACCGTACCAGCAGGAGAGAGTCAGATTTTAGCCGAAAAAGTCGCTGAAGAGCCGGATTTAACCTTAAATCAGGCTGAATTAGCCGAACCTAGCTTAGTTGAACGGCCGCTTATAGACCAAGCCAGATCAAAATTATATATTGACCAGCCGGAGGGCCGGGAAGAAAAAATCGTACGCGTTATCGCTTATTTAAGTTCAGCCGCGGTTAAAGCCCAGGTTAATTTTAATAATTATTTCATTGATTTAAGCCCGGCGGATGATGGAGAGGGCAAGTGGACCGGCCAAACCATAATTTTTAAGGAAGACGACGAGCAGATTTTTAATCCGGTAGTTTTAGCTACCATAACGGCCGAAGACGTGTCCGGCAGTAAAGCCACTATGGATTTGGCCTGGGATAATATTCAACCGGCTAAAACGACTTTATTAAAGCAATATTACTTTATCAAACAGCATCGGACTTCATATTTAGCGCCCTTATTCAACGTCACTTCAATTTTTTATAAAATTATTCTTTTAATCGCCGTTATCGCTTTAGGCTTAAATATTTTTATTCAAGTAAGAAAACAGCACCCGCACGTCATCGCCTCGACCCTGGGCTTTATCGCTTTGCTGATATTCTTAATCGTAATTTAGCCTTTGGCTGGCAGCTAATAAATGATGAATAGAAAAAATAAGCCTAAACCGGCTATTAAAAAATTAAAAATTGCCGTAGCCATGTCCGGCGGAGTGGATTCTTCCGTGGCGGCCAAACTGCTAAAAGGGGAGGGGCATGAGGTTATCGGCATTTTTTTGCATTTTTGGCAGGATAGCGGCCGAGGCAGTTCCGGGCTGGAAAATAAGTGCTGTTCGGCTAAGGCTCTAGCGGATGCGCGGCGCGTGGCCGGAAAAATCGGCGTACGGCTCTATGTTTTTGATTTCGCGGAAATTTTTAAACGGCAGGTGGTAGATAATTTCTTAAGCGAATACGCGGCCGGCCGAACGCCTAACCCCTGCGTTAGATGCAATAAATTAGTTAAGCTGGGTTTATTGCTTAAAGAAGTAAAAAAACTGGGCTGTGATTATCTGGCCAGCGGCCACTATGCCTCAATTAAAAAAAGTAAAACCGGCTTTCAGCTTAGCCGAGCTAAAGATAAAGCCAAAGACCAGTCATATTTCCTCTATACTTTAAGCCAGAATGAATTAAAGCACCTGCTTTTTCCTCTAAGCGGCTATACCAAGAAGCAAATCAGGCAAATAGCCAAAAAATTTAAGCTGCCGGTGGCGGCCAAGCCGGAGAGCCAAGAAATTTGTTTTATCAGTAGCAAGAGCCATAATGATTTTTTGCGCCGTTATTTAAGATTAAAGCCGGGGGCGATTAAAACTTTATCCGGTAAGGTTATCGGTAAGCACCAGGGCCTGCCGCTTTATACTATCGGCCAGAGAAAAGGCATCAATATCGGCGGCCACGGACCATTCTACGCGGCTAAGATGGATTATAAAAAAAATGTTTTGTATGTTGTCGGCCCTGACGATACTAAAAAACTTTTCCGCCAGAAATTCCAAATAAAAAAAATTAACTGGCTCTCTGAAGCTAAGCCTAATAATTTAAATTGCTCGGTAGTTATCCGCTATCATCAAACACCGGTTAAATGCCGGCTTAGGAAACTAGCTAATAACCGCTTAGAAGTAATAATGGCTAAGCCAGAGCGCGCGGTTATGCCGGGCCAAAGCGCGGTTTTTTATCAGCATAACCGAGTTTTAGGCGGGGGAATAATAGTTTAAAATTTTGGCCAATCTTGACAAACAAGTTAATAGGTTTATAATAAAAAATACGTAAAACTTTGCTCTTTTGAAGGTTGATGCGCGCCGCGGACCCGGCTCTAAAATATATTTTTAGCGCCAGGCCCGCGGCTAGTCGAGCACGCTGCGGGTTTCACCAGGCAATCACCGCAGAGTCTGACTTGCGTACTTGACTGCGGTGGGTGTCAACAAAACTGCTGGTGCAACGCCAGCAATCTCGTGCTGCGGCTAGCGCAATACTGGCCGTCGGGCCGTGCCTATCTTCTCCCAGGTAGCGCGGCCTTCTTTTATTTATGGGGTCTTTTTTATTTTTGCCAATTTTTAAACAATGATTTATAATAGATAATAGCTAATATTGCCTGTTTAATACAGACGTTCTTTTTAAAATGGATGTTAAAAAATTCATCGCGGCTTTAAGAAGATTAGTATAGTCTTTTTAAAGCCGCGATGAATCAACGGGTTTATATCGCAGCCCAAGAGTCTTTTGACTTAAGGTAGGGGAACAAGGGTAACCCAAAAAACGAAGTGAGCAACAAAAGGAACTCACATGAAGAAAACAACCACACGGCTCCTGATCGGAGTCTTTCTGACGGCGGCGCTAACAGTGTCCGCCACCTACACGTTCGCCAACGCCCCAAACATCGCCGGGACAATGGCCAACCCCGTGGATCAGTACACTACCCTGACGACCTGGAATGCGGGAAGTCAGAACAGCATTAATACCCACAGCACCGCCATCGTGGACACCGCGCTTATTACGGCAAACGTCACCGGAGGGACTTTGGTATATGGCATTGCGCCGGTGGCGGTTTCCGCTGGGAATGTCCGGATTAGTAACGCCCAAGCGGTGGCGAATATGGAGAACAACGACAACGACGTCGCGCTCACGGCATTCAAGAATGGAGTGCATGATGCCATCTTCCATATCGCGCCGGCCGTGCCTGTCGCCAACGTACCTCAGCTCCTTGGTACCGAGGCGATCCAGAACGTTACTACGACGGCAGTGGCCGTAACAACTGCGAATCAAGACAACGTCGCGAAGAACGCCATGACCAAAGCGAAGACGGCTCAACATAGCCCAATAGAGGTACTCAATGATGTCGTCTTGCCGAACGTGGCTACTCTCCGGAATCTGTCTTCATATTCGACCTGAACTGCGATGCCGAAACATCCGACAAAAAACAAGCTAGTTAACACCTAGCATCCTGACCGCGCCTCTCCTAGACGCGGTCGCTTTTTTTATTTGCCAAAATTAAAGGGATTTTATATACTTATTTCATGACAGCCAAAGAATTAAGACAAAAATATTTGGATTTTTTTAAGTCTAAAGGGCACTCGATTATTTCCAGCGCTTCTTTAATGCCGGAAAACGACCCGACCGTGCTCTTTACCACGGCCGGCATGCATCCGCTCGTGCCTTACTTAATGGGCGAGAATCATCCGGGTGGACGGCGCGTTGCCAGCGTGCAGAAATGCATCCGCACCGGCGATATTGATGAGGTCGGTGATACTTACCATCATACTTTTTTTGAGATGCTGGGCAACTGGTCGTTAGGCGATTATTTTAAAAAAGAAGCCATTAGCTGGAGCTATGAATTTTTGATTTCTCCAGCTTGGTTAGGTTTAGATAAAGGCCGCCTAGCGGTTTCAGTTTTTGCCGGCGATGATGACGCGCCTTTTGATGAAGAAGCTTATAAGATTTGGCTGTCTTTAGGCGTGCCAAAAGAAAGGATTGCCCGATTACCTAAAGAAAATAATTGGTGGGGGCCGGCCGGTAAAACCGGGCCCTGCGGTCCAGACACGGAAATGTTCTATTGGTCGGGCGAAGCTGATAAAATTCCCGCCAGCTTTGACGGCCAAGATCCTTTATGGATGGAAATCTGGAATGATGTTTTCATGCAATATGACAAACAAGCTGATGGCAGTTTTAAATTACTGAAACAGAAAAATGTGGATACCGGCATGGGATTAGAAAGAGTTATTGCTGTTCTAAACGGCTTAAAAGATAATTACCAAAGCGATTTGTTCAGCCATCTAATTTCTCGCCTAGAACAGCTCTCCGGTAAAAAATATGGAGAAACAAAAGAAACGACTAAAGCTATGCGCATTATCGCTGATCACTTAAAGGCCGCGACTTTTATCATGGGTGACGACAGGGGGGTGGCTCCGTCAAATACCGACCAGGGCTATGTGGTGCGCCGCTTAATCAGGCGCGCTATCAGGTACGGCCGGCAAATAGGCATTAAGAGCGAATATGAATCATGGACTAAGGAAATCGCTAAAATCGTGGCGCATGATTACCAGTCAGCCTATCCGGAACTAGGCCGTAATATTAATAAGATAATTGAATTGATCAAGGCAGAAGAGGCTAAATTTAACAAAACTCTAGAACAGGGCCTAAAAGAATTCGCTAAAATAGTTGACCAACTGGCCGATAGTAAGAATAAGGTAATTAGCGGACAGGCGGCTTTTAATTTATATCAAACCTATGGCTTTCCTTTAGAAATGACCAAGGAACTGGCTGAGGAAAAACAATGTCTGGTTGACGATGAAGCCTGTTTGGCTGAAATGAAAAAGCATCAAGAGCTTTCACGCACGGCCTCGGCCGGAAAATTTAAAGGCGGCCTGGCTGATGCCGGCCTAGAGACTACGAAACTGCATACGGCCGCGCACTTGCTTTTAGCCGCTCTAAGAAAAGTCTTAGGCGATGAGGTCGTGCAAAAAGGCAGCAATATCACGGCCGAACGGCTGCGCTTTGATTTTTCCTATCCGGTAAAAATGACCGACGAGCAGAAACAAAAGGTAGAGGATTTAGTCAACCAGGCGATTAAGCAAAATTTACCGGTCACTTGCCGAGAGATGGATTTAACCGAGGCTAAGGCCGCCGGTGCTCATGGAACTTTTGAGTCAAAGTATGGTGAAAAAGTAAAAGTTTATACGGCCGGGCACTCTTCGACCGGTTCAGAACCGCCCTTCAGCCAAGAAATTTGCGGCGGACCGCATGTTGATAATACGGGTAAATTAGGCCATTTTAAAATAAAAAAGGAAGAAAGCTCTTCGGCCGGTGTTAGGAGGATTAAAGCGGTTCTGGAATAGATTTGGCTAATATTTAATTAAAATAATTAAATTATTACCAAGCTTTATCACTCTTGACAGCTATAACAATAACCTATATAATTATTTTACGGTAAAATCCGTTATTTTTGTGGTCGTAAGAGAGGTTTTTAAAACAGCGGTTTTACTTTTTTATAACGGAATATTAAATTTTACCAGAAAAGGTTTTGACACCTGGCTTTAAGCTAGCGGATTTTGTCAAAACTGTTTTTGTTTTTAAATCGCAATTAATGCCAGAAACTAATCAGCCAATCAGTTCTAAAGATTTTATTGAAACATACGGCGAAGTCGTCGAATTAATGCCGGCGGCCAGCTTCAAGGTCAAATTGGAAAACGGCCATGAAATTTTAACGCATCTTTCCGGAAAAATGAGAATGAATAAAATCCGGCTTTTACCAGGCGATAAAGTAAGGGTGCAAATCAGCCCTTACGATTTAACCAAGGGCCGAATAACTTATAGAATGTAATCATCATATATTATGAAGGTACGAAGCAGCGTAAAAAAAATTTGCAAAGATTGTGAGATAGTTAGGCGCAAAGGCAGAGTTTGCGTGATTTGTAAAACTCCTAAACATAAACAAAGACAAGGATAATAAATTAATTTTAATATCATGGCCATAAGAATTGCCGGTGTCACTATACCTAACGAAAAAAGGGTGGAAATCGCTCTAACTTATATTTTTGGCATTGGTTTATTCAAGGCCAGAACTATTTTAAAATCGGCTAAAGTAAGCCCGGACACTAGAGTTAAGGATTTAACTGATGATCAGGCCAATAAACTAAGAGATTTAATTGAAAAGCAAAATAAAGTCGAAGGCGAATTAAGGCGCGAGATTGCCGCTAACGTAAAAAGATTGAAAGAAATCTCCAGCTATCGCGGCAGCCGGCACGCCAAAAGCCTACCGACCAGGGGACAGAGAACTAAAACCAATAGCCGAACCGTCCGCCATAATATCAGAAGAACGGCCACTTCCGGTAAGAAACCGGCCGCGGAGAAGACCTAAATAATATTTCGCAGTCGGCTGAAATTAGTAATTTTTGAAGTGAGGACTGTTTCTGGCGAAGCGAGTTCCGCAACGAAAAAATTAGTAATTTTAGCCGACTGCCTGTTGAATATATTAATATGACCGAAGAAACAAAACCAACTGAAGAAAAAAAATCAGAAGTCAAACCAATTGAACCGGCCGCGGTAGAGAGCGAGCAGGTGGTTAAAACTGATCTGAACGCGCCAGAAGAATTGCCTGAAGAAATTAAAAAGAAGTTGGAAAAGAATAAAGCTGACCGCAAAGTCATTAAACGCAAAGGCAAAAAGAAAAAGACTCATGAGAAAGTCGTCGTTGGCGTCGCCCATGTTAAGGCTACTTATAACAACACTATCGTCGCTTTAACTGATTTAACCGGTAATGTTATTTCTTGGGCTTCGGCCGGCATGGCCGGCTTTAAGGGGCCGAAAAAATCCACGCCTTACGCCGCGCAGATCATTACCAGAATCGCGGTGGAGAAAGCTAAAGAAGTCGGTTTGCAGGAAGTTAGCGTCGTGGTTAAGGGCGTGGGCACGGGCCGTGAATCGGCTATCAGAGCCTTAAACGCCAATGGTTTAATCGTTTCTTCAATTAAAGATATAACGCCGATCCCTCATAATGGCTGCCGTCCGAAAAAGCCCAGGCGAGTTTAAAAAATTTCTAATCGATTATTATGTCAAAATATTTAGGTGCAAAATGCAAATTATGCCGACGCGAAGGCGAAAAGCTGATGCTTAAAGGAGAGCGCTGCAAAACGGCCAAATGCGCGATTGTTAAAAAGAACTATCCGCCGGGTCTGCATGGTCCGAAAGGCAGATCTTCTAGACAAAGCGGCTACAATATGCAGCTTAGAGAAAAGCAAAAAGCCAAGAGGATTTATAATTTATTAGAAAAACAATTTCAATTAAGTTTTGAACGAGCCATCAAGCAAAAAGGCAATACCGGAGAAAATTTGTTAAGGATTTTGGAAACGCGGCTAGATAACGTTATTTACCGCTTGGGTTTTGCTGAATCCAGGGCTCAAGCTAGGACATTAGTTAATCATGGCCATTTTCAAGTTAATGATAAGAAAGTAAACATACCTTCCTTTAACGTTAAAACCGGCGATATCATAAAGATTAAAAAATCCAGCCTGACCGGCAAGCAATTTGCTAACTTAACCGAAAGGTTGAAAAAAACCGAAGTGCCGGGCTGGCTTAATCTTGATAAAGACTTAAGCGCTAAGGTCCTGCACCAGCCGGCTAAAGAAAATTTTGAAATAAAGATTAACGCGCAAACTATCATCGAGTTCTACTCGAAATAATTAGATAAATTTTTAATTAACATAAAATTTATGCAAAAAATAGCCATGCCAGGCAAAGTAGAGTTTATCGCCGGCGCCCATTCCAATCACAAAAAAATCGTGATTGAGCCATGCTATCCCGGCTACGGTATGACCATTGGCAACGCTTTAAGGAGGGTTTTGCTGTCATCTCTACCCGGAGCGGCTCCGATCGGCGTTAAAATTAAAGGCGCTGATCATGAATTCATGACTTTGCCGCATATCAAAGAAGATGTCTTAGAGTTAGTTTTAAATGTTAAAAAATTACGCCTTAAACTTTTCAGCGACGAGGTAGTTAAGCTGGAGTTAGACGCTCGCGGCGAAAAAGAAGTTACGGCTAAAGATATTAAAAAGAACAGCCAAGCAGAAATCGCCAACCCTGATTTAGTTTTAGGCCATATTACTGACATGGCGGGCAAGCTAGAGATGGAAATTTTCGTAGCCAAAGGTTTAGGTTATATAACGGTAGAGAGCCGGGAAAGCGATAAGCATGAAATCGGCTATATTGAAATGGATTCGATTTTTTCACCGATTCTATCGGCCGGCATCGCCGTAGAAAATGTCCGCGTCGGCAAAATGACCAACTGGGATAAACTGGTTTTAGATTTAGTAACCGACGGTACAATTACGCCGACCGACGCTTTTTATCAAGCGGTTGATATCTTAATCGCCCAATTCAGCGCCCTAACCGGCCAAACCGCGCCTGCCGCTGAAGAAATCAAAGAAGAAACTGAAACGGTTGAAGAAGAATCTGCTGAAGCAGAAGGCGAAACGGACAAAAAGACGAAAAAAAGAGGCCGACCTAAGAAAAGTGAATAAACATTATTAATATTTTATGCGCCACCGAGATAAAGGAAAAATTTTAGATAGAGCCAAGGCTCCCAGAGAATCCATGCTAAAAAATTTAGCCGCTAGCGTTATTATTTATGAAAAAGTAAAGACTACTGAAGCTAAGGCTAAAGCCGTAAAGAGCTTAGTGGAAAAAGCTATCACTATCGCGATCAAGGGCGGTTTAACCGGCCGCCGCGAGCTGATTCGACTCTTGCCGCAGCCCTTAGCGATAAAAAAGGCCCTAGAAGTTTTAGCGGCCAGATATAAGACTAGGCCCGGCGGTTATCTAAGGATTACTAAATTAGCCCAAAGACAGGGCGATAATGCTAAAATCGTGCAGATAGAACTAGTTTAAAATAACCTATGAAAAAAATAACCAGAAAAATTCATCAGCTTGACGCTACAGACAAATCGGTCGGTAGGTTAGCTACGCAAATCGCCTTGATTTTGCGCGGCAAAAATAAAGCCGAATACACGCCAAATTTAGATATGGGCGATATCGTCCAGGTTAGCAATATTGATAAATTCAAATTTACCGGCAAAAAAATGGAGCAAAAAGTTTATCACCATTATTCAGGCTTTCAAGGCGGCCTAAAAACCAAGAAAATCTCCGAAATGACACCGGAGCAGGTTTTAAGAGAAGCGGTCAGAGATATGCTGCCAAAAACCAAACACCGAGTTAATATGCTAAGAAGATTAATAATTTCTACCAAAACTAAGTAAAATACTATGGCAGAATCAGACAAAAAATCAACTTCAACCGTTGAATCCATAAAACTGAAAGGCAAATATATCGGCGCCATCGGCCGGCGTAAAACCGCCACCGCCCAAGTCAGACTATATAAAAACGGCGACGGCACGATGATTGTCAATGACGTAAAGGCCGACCAATATTTTAAAGAAGAGGAGTTATTTTCCATAATTAGCCAACCCCTAAAGCTCGTTGGTTTAGTTAAAGATCTAAACTTAACCATCGCTGTTTCCGGCGGCGGTAGGAAGAGCCAGGCCGAAGCCATCCGCCACGGCATCGCTCGAACCCTCTTAGAGCTTAACCCGGAATTAAGAGCTTCCCTAAAAGTTAAGGGTTGGCTAGAGCGCGACGCCAGAAAGAAAGAAAGAAAGAAACCGGGCTTCAGAAAAGCCAGACGCGCGCCACAATGGGCTAAACGTTAATTTACAATTATTTCAGATAACAAAAACCCGCTTAGACAGCGGGTTTTTTGCTGTATTTTCGCTAATATTCCATCATTGACAAGACGAATAAATAAGCCTAACCTTAAAAAGGGTTTCAGAACAAGCCATTTTGATATGAAACCAGCACATTTCACCAAACCAAGGAACTATAATCATGAAAAAACTGCTAAAAGGCGTACGTACGCTGGCTATTCTCTGCCTGCAATGGGGAGATACCGGCAAAGGCAAACTGGTTGACTTCTTCGCCAGGTATTGGGCCCATATCGTGGTCCGTTGCACCGGCGGATCTAACGCCGGACACACCATTGAGGCGGACGGGCAGAAAATCGTCGTCCATCTCGTGCCGTCGGGCATCGTCTACCCGAAGGCAATCAACGTCATCGGCAGCGGTGTCGTTTTGGATCCGGGCATGCTTTGTCAAGAGCTAGATGCCCTAACAGAACACGGTATTAACTACCAAGGCCGGCTCTTTATCGCTCGCAATGCCAAGCTGGTTCTGCCACATCATCTCGTGATCGACCGATTACGCGACATGGCAAAAAGCGGCCGCATCGACACAACCGGCCGCGGCATCGGACCGGCCTACGAAGATCATTACCGGCGGGTCGGCTTGATCGTTGGCGACCTTCTTAACCCAGAAGTTTTTGTCGCCAAGCTCAAGCGAGCCCTGGAGGAGGTTGTCCTCTTGCTCAATAGCTATGATACTGGAGCCATTCGAGCCATCATGCAGCATAAGGATCTGGCTGAGGGACGCTACTACTCGTCTGAAGGATTCTTTAATATTGACGAAATCGCCAAAGCCTATCTGGCTTGGGGCGAGCGGCTTAAGCCCATGATCCGAGATACTGACAGGTGGCTCCGCAGCCAGGTCGGCAAAAAGAATATCTTACTTGAAGGCGCCCAAGGGACGCTTTTGAGCATAGATTACGGCACTTATCCGTTCGTCACTTCGTCTGATTCATCATTAGCCGGTTTGGCTAAAGGAGCAGGACTTCTAACCAAACAGGTTGACCTGGTTCTCGGCATAGTCAAGGCTCCTTATATGACTCGAGTCGGCGAAGGGCCGTTTCCTCCCGAAATGGGCGGGGAGCAATCCAATAGATGGTGCGGACACGAAGCTACAAACTTCGCCCGAGAACGAGGCTACGCCACCGTCGAGGAAATGGAAGTAAGTGAATTCAGCTCAATTCCCTGGGATGACCCAGACGAATTTATGTTTGGCATTCTCTGCCGCATCGTCGGAAAATGCTGGGGGGCGACAACTCACCGTCCACGACGACCAGGCTGGCTGGACCTACCGCTCCTGCGGTATGCCAAACAGTTTAACGGACCAGACGTGGTACTGACCAAACTGGACGTTATGAACCAGTGCCAGAAAATCAAAATCTGCGTGGCCTATCGCTACGATGGGCCTGACCATTGGTTTGATGGCAGAAGCTGTCTTCGAACAGGCGACCGCATCGAAACAGCCATCCCGGATGCGGAAATTCTCCAACATTGCACTCCAATCTACGAGGAGTTTCCGGGCTGGCTCTCAAGCATCGGCCAAGCCAAATCAGAGGCCGATCTGCCAGTCAATCTCATGGATATCGTCCGATTCATTGAGAAGGAGGCGGGCGTCAAGGCTCGCATCCTCTCGGTTGGTCCGGACCGAGAACAAACTGTCTTCAGGGACTAGAATTCCCTTTGAAGACCACGCCGGCGGAGGCAACTTCGCCGGCTTTTTTTATTCTTTTACTTGTGTTAAAATAGATTTATATATTTAGGCTATTTTAGCTGAATTTCTTTATTTTAAACTTGAATATAGAAAAATTTAGGATAAGTAATTTATAAAAATTTTTTTACAAATAATTTTTTCGGCCGTTTCACATAAAATTTTTGTTAGAAATTTTTATAAATTACCCTAAATTTTTCGTGATGAAAGTTTAAAATAAAAAAATTCTCTAAACACATGACGGAAAAAATTACTAACCTTGCCAAAAATACTTCCTATTTTACCTTGGCCTTGATTTTACAAAAAATAATCTCTTTTAGTTATTTTGTCTTAATCGCTAGATCAATCGGTCCGGCTGATTTAGGCAAGTATTATTTTGCCATATCCTTCACCTCAATTTTCGGCATTTTCATAGATCTAGGCCAATCCAGCGTCTTAACTAGGGAAGTGGCTAAGCGGCCTGACCAAACCGGCCGGCTCTTTAGCTCGGTATTATTAACTAAGCTGCCCCTGGTTCTCTTATCGCTCGTCTTAGTCTTTCTGCTCATGAATTTCTCCGCTTACCCGGAGATCACCCGCCAGCTAGTCTATTTATCCATGATTTGCATGGCTCTGGATTCTTTTACTTTGACTTTTTTCGCGGTCAGCCGGGGTTTTCATAATCTAAAATACGAAAGCATCGCCTCAATTGTTTTTCAGCTAATCGTTTTCGCGGTAATCTTAATCGTCTTGAAATTCAATTTGGGGCTACTCTGGCTAATGATGTCCTTAGTTATAGCCAGTCTTTATAATTTTATTTTTTCTTTTATTATTTTAAAGAAAAAATGGGGGATAAAGATAAATTGGCGGCCGGATAAAGCTTTTATAAAAAGCATCATGCTCGTCTCTCTGCCTTTCGCCGTTTACGCGATTTTCCAGCGCCTCTATATGTACCTTGATTCGGTGTTTTTATCTTTATTTGCCGGCGACCGCCAAGTCGGCATCTACCAGATTCCTTTTAAAATTATTTTTGCCTTGCAGTTTCTGCCCCTGGCTTTTGTGGCTTCGCTTTTCCCGGCCCTAAGCTCTTATTGGCAAAATAATCGCCAGCAACTAGCCATCACTTTTGAGCGCGCCATGAATTATTTAATCATTATTTCTCTGCCCATAGCCGTCGGCGGCATAATTTTAGCCGATAAAATAATCCTGATCTTTAAAAGCGACTTTACTGAAGCGGTTCTGTCTTTGCAAATCACCATGCTGGCGATCGTTTTTATGTTCTTAAATTTTCCGGTGGGTTCGCTTTTAAACGCTTGCGACCGGCAGAGAACGAATACCATCAATATGGGTATCACGCTAGCCGCTAGTGTAATTTTAAATTTAATTTTCATACCCCGCTTAGAGGCGGTCGGCGCCAGCCTAACCGTACTATTGACCAATCTTTTAATCTTTATCTTAGGCCTAATGATAGTACCGCGCATCGTTAAGTATAATTATAAAAAAATATTTATTATTTTAATGAAAGCTGGCTTAGCCGTAGCGGTTATGGGGGCAGTCGCTTATTATTTAAAGGATCAGTTAAACTTAATTTTAACGGTTACGCTAGCCGGCATCTGTTATTTTATCGCCCTATATTTTCTTAAAGGTTTTAAAAAAGAAGATGTTATCAGTATCGCTAAATCTTTTTTAAGAAATAAAAATAATCAAGCGGCAGCCAGTCTTTCCGATGAAGCGGCCTAAAAGTTAAGCCATGAAAACGCTTTTATTTACATTAGAATATCCGCCATTCAAGGGCGGTATAGCCAATTACTACGGTAATTTAGCTAAATATTGGCCTAAAGCCGGCGAATTTGAAATACTTAATAATAATCAAGGCCAACTTCTAAATAGCCTGCCCCTAGGCTGGTTTAAAGCGGTATTTAAATTGCGGCGAGCTGTTAAAGCAGAAAATATTGATCATGTCCTAGTCGGCCAAATACTGCCCTTAGGCTTGGCCGCTCTGATCGGCGCTAAATTTTTTAAAATTAAATATTCAGTCATCCTGCACGGCCTGGATTTTACCAGCGCGCTTAAAATCAGCCGCAAAAAATTTATCAGCCGAAAAATTTTAACTCAAGCCAAAAAAATAATCTGCGCTAACGGCTATACGGCTGAATTAGTTAAACAAACTTTCCCTAAACTAGCGGCGAAAGTAATAGTGGTTGATCCTGGAGTGGAAAGTCTCTCGGCGTATAACTCGCAACTCGCAACACAATTAGAAGAAGAATATAATCTATCTGACCAAATCGTTCTTTTATCCGTCGGGCGCTTAGTTAAGCGCAAAGGGTTTGATTATGTCATTAGAGCCTTGCCGCCGGCCTTAGAACAAGCGCCGAATTTAATTTACATTATTATCGGCGACGGTCCGGAGCTGAAAAATTACCAGCAAGAAATCGCCAGCCATAATCTTAAAAATAAAGTTATAATCATCAATCAAGCTACTGATCAGGAGCGCGATGTCTGGTATGGCTTGTCCGATATCTTTATTATGCCGGCCAGGAATATCGCCGGCGACTTTGAGGGTTTCGGCATAGTATACTTAGAAGCTAACTTAGCCGGCAAACCCGTAATCGCCGGCCGGAGCGGGGGAGCAGGCGAGGCGGTTGAAGATGGGTTAAACGGCTTAATGGTCGACCCGGAAGATATTAATGATATCAGCGAAAAAATTCTTAAGCTGGCGCTTAATCCTGAACTACGGCAAAAACTGGGCCAGGCCGGTAAAGAACGAGCAATTAAAAATTTTAACTGGCAAAAACAAGCGGAGAAAATATATAATATAATATTATGATCAGCATAATTATTCCGGTTTACAATCAAGCCGACCATTTGGACAAGTGCTTAACCAGCATCGAGAAACAAATTTACATCAACTATGAAATTATTATAGTTGACGACGGCTCCGATGATCATATCGGAACTGTCGTAAAAAAATACCGGCAGATTTTCGGCTTGAAAATGGCCTATTTTGAGCAAGCCAACCAGGGTGCCAGCGCGGCCAGAAACCGCGGCGCCGAACTGGCCAAGGGAGAATATATAATTTTTTGCGATGCGGATATTATTATGAAGCCGGCGATGCTGGAATCTATGCTAAGAACTCTGCGGACCAACCCCGGCGCCAGTTTTTGCTATTCTTCCTTTTTCTGGGGCAGGAAAAAATTCAAGCTCTGGCCCTTTGACGCTGAAAAATTAAAACAAATGCCTTACATTAATACGGCTTCGCTCATAAAAAAGGAACATTTCCCCGGCTTTGATGAAGGGCTAAAAAAATTTCAGGATTGGGATTTATGGTTAACTATGGTTGAGGCCGGCCATACCGGCATCTGGTTTAATCAAATTTTATATAAAGTGAATACGGGCGGCGCGCAAACTATGAGCCGTTGGCTGCCCGGACCGATCTATAAGCTATTACCTTTTCTGCCGGCGGTTAAGAGATATAATCAAGCTAAGGCCATAATTATGAAAAAACATAATCTGTAATTATGCCGAATTTATTTAAAGATAAAATTTTTGCTAACACTCTTCTTCTAATAATTCTAGCCGAGTTGTTATCCTTTTTAGGTTATTATTTTTCGGCGGTTAATACCTTCGTGTTTTTCGCGACCTTAATCTTGGTTCTAATTATTTCTTTATATAAACTAGAGTATGGTTTATACATATTATTAACCGAATTATTAATCGGCTCTTTCGGCTATCTATTCTATTTTGACTTAAACGGCGCGCAAATTTCCCTACGCCTTGGGCTTTGGCTCGTTGTCATGTCCGTTTGGCTAGCTAAAATAATTTTAGAGTGGTTAAAAACAAAACAATTGAATTTCACCTGGTTAAAATCGCGCCGAAACGCGCCTTTTATAATCTTGTTAATTTTTATTGGCTACGGCTTATTAAACGGCCGGCTTAACGGTAATTCGTTAAGCAATATTTTTTTTGATGCTAATAACTGGTTTTATTTCTTACTAATTTTTCCGCTAATGGCGGTTTGGCCGAAGTCTGATCAACTAAAAGTTATCAAACCGATTTTTTTAGCGGCTATAACCTACTTAAGCGCAAAAACGGTTTTCCTGGCTTATATTTTTACTCATAATTTCTCTGGCCTAGATCTAGAAATCTACTCCTGGATGAGAGCGGACCGGCTCGGAGAAATAACCCAGGCCGCCGCCGGCTTCAGCCGCGTCTTCATGCAATCGCAAATTTTTATTTTAATCGGTTTTTTTATTTTATTAATTTATCTATTAAAAATAATCCGGGAAAAAACTGACAGGTACTATGGTTGGCAAAATTTAACAAAATACCTTGGCTTACTGGCTTTATTTTTGTCTGCCATAATCATCAGCTTTTCGCGCAGTTTCTGGCTGGGCCTAGCGGCCGGCGGCGCTTTTGTCTGGCTGATCGCGCTATTTAAACTAAAAATTAAATTCAAGCAATTTATTTTTTACAATTCAATTATTTTATTTAGCATAATTATAAGCTTAATTTTAACTCTAGCGGTAGTAAAATTTCCTTACCCGTCTGCCTACGGCGGTTTTAACCCAGCCGATCTTTTAAGTCAGAGGGCTACACAAATTACCGGCGAAGCCGGCGCCTCTTCAAGGTGGCAGCTCTTAACTCCGCTATGGCAAAAAATAACCGTTAAACCGCTCCTCGGCCAAGGGTTTGGCGCCACCGTAACTTATAAAACAGATGACCCGCGCGTTTTATCCACTAGCCCTGACGGACTCTATACTACTTACGCTTTTGAATGGGGCTGGTTAGACGTTTGGTTAAAATTGGGACTCTTCGGCTTGCTATCTTATCTAGTTTGGCTATTCATGTTAATAAAGCAGGGCCTAAAAATCAATTCATTTATTTCGCTAGCCTTAGCTACCGGATTAGTAGTTTTAATGGCAGTTAACATTTCCAGCCCCTACATAAATCACCCCTTAGGTATCGGCTACGCCATTATAACGCTGGCGATTTTAGAGAAACTAAAGATGGATAAAGAGCCGCTTTAAAAAATGCCCTTGCGCTAATTTTAATAATCCTGTATATTATAAACTATATAATTTTTATCATGCTAAAGTAAAAACTATGTCGGATCAAATCATTTCCCAGGAAGGTTATGAAAAGTTAAAAAAAGAATTAGAAGACAGAACGACTACTAAAAGATTAGAAATTGCCAACCGCATTGAAGAAGCCAAAGAGCTGGGCGATTTAAGCGAAAATGCCGAATATGCCGAAGCCAAAGAAGAGCAAGCTTTTAACGACGGACGAATTTGCGAATTGATGGCTCTATTAAAAAACGTCACTGTAGTACAGAATAACCATAATGGCCATAAAGTAAGCATGGGCTCCCGCGTTACGGCCGTTTGCGAAGGCAAAACCAAGGAGTTCACGGTCGTTAGCTTTAACGAGGCCAATCCGACTGAAGGTAAAATTTCCAATGAATCACCCTTAGGCGTAGCCTTTTTAGATAAAAAGAAAGGCGAAAAAATTACGGTTAATACGCCGCGCGGGTTGGTTACTTACGAAATTATCGCTATCAAATAGAACAATATAAACATAAAAAACAAGCGGAATTATCCCGCTTGTTTTTTGTTCAAGTCCACGAACATCATTAACACTATTAAGAATTAGATTTTGATAGTTTTTTGTCGATAAATTGCATCAGCTTTTCAATCTGTTCTTTGTTTTTCATTTGCCTGGATTTGGCTAAGCGGCGGCTTTGTTTTTTAAGATAAGCGCTGTATCTATTTTTGATCCGATAAGCCTCTTCGGGGTTACTCTGCCACAGCTCGTAAAATTCCATGGGCGTGAGATAGCCGAGGGCCTGATGCGGACGGATAAAATTGTAAATATATTCCCATTCTGCTATTGCCTTAGTTTGATCATTAAAATTTTTGCATAAATTGCCCTGAGCGTAAAATTCCAGTTCGTCCGTCAGGTGCGAGCGTTCAACGCGCGGATTATCTGTCGGCGTGCCGGCGCGGGAAAAAAATTGCGCTACCTTTTCTTTTTCCAGATAGAGAGAAAAGTCCTTTTCATTTTCGCCGCCGTTGTCATTATTTATCGCCGCGATGGCGAACGGTAGGCGGCTGGCCGCCTGTTCCTGGACCGCGACCGCCGTCCGGCTGTTAGAATCTTCATCTAAGCCGATGGCCCTGACGCGGGTGAAAGAATCAATTAGCGTGTGTTGATACCAGAAATTTTCCTTAGCTCTCTGTTTATCAAAATTGGTGAATATACCCATTTTCAATACTAATTTCATATCTTTTTCCATTAATGCCCCTGGTTTGTAGTCTTTAATGATAGACGGTGGCCGCATCTTAAATTTCATTTCAGCTTTTTCTTTTTTCCTTCGCCAGGCCAGTTTATTTTTCTCAGATAGTTTCGGATCAATCAGGTTGTGTTTATGCAGATAGCGATTTACCGTTGATGCGCCGGCCTTCAGATGATAATCTCTTTTTAAAATGACCGATAATTTTTCTTTGCCCCAGGGTTGATATTTTTTCCTGATTTCAACAATCTTGTTTTCAACTTTTTTATCAATCCGTTTACGGTTATTCGCGTTATGCGGCGCTCTTGACTCCGGTTCCAGGCTCCTTGGATCTTCACGGCTATTATTCCAATGACCGTGGATTTGCGACAGCCAGGTTCGAGAAATACCGATTCGCTTAGCCGCTTGCGTGAGATTGTTGCCGCATTCGTATCTAACAACATACATCCATTTCAGTCTTTTTTTCGCCTCCGGCGAAAGGTAATACCGCAAACGGTTTAACTTAATTTCGGCTTGCGTTTGCATAATATCTGTAGAATTATTTTGGCTTAATTGGCCAAATCTACAAATATTACTAGAATCTAACATATTTTGCACTCCCTGGTGTTAAGTATGACATGGACGAGTGCATTGTTTTGACTTCAGGGCTTAAATAATTTAAGATTATATATTCCCCAATCAGAGAAACTAAACCATAGACTAACCGTTCTTTCAAAACCAAAAAAACCAAATCAAGAATGAACATGAGAAAACCAAGAGAACATTGCGCTATAGTCGTCTCCAGAGGCCTGCACGACGGCTATAACATGATTAGATCACTCCAGCACCGAGGCAGAGAAGCCTGCGGCTTGTTCGCTTTCGGCGAATCGATCACGGTCGTTAAATGGGCCGGACCGGTGCGCATGTTTGATCTGGTGGATTTGCACCGGATCTTCAGGGGCAAAAAAGTCAACTGGTGGGGCTTTCACGTCCGCTACGCTACCCGCGGGCGCAAAGCCGAAATACTGCAAGACGCTCATCCGCATACAATCGGCGGGCGGACAACTGACAACGGCAGCCACATCATCATTGAAGATTGCGATATGGCCATCATCCATAACGGGCAAGTAGACGAAGCCAGCCTAAAGCAAGCCATTGATCCTGGTAAGCTGCAAACCGGCTGCGACAGCGAAGCCCTGCTCCATTTTTACAGAGAGAAGGGCGATCGAGCGATCTTACAGTCCTTTCCCGGAGCTTACACCTTAGCTATTGCCGATCGTTCGACACAGCTGCTAACCGTCATGAAAGATCGACATGCAGTCAGGCCAGGCGTCATTGGCTTAAAAGACGGCGAATACTGCGTGGCCAGCGAAAATGTCGCTTTCCTAAAGAATGGCGCTCAAGTCATTGAGATATTGGATCCAGGCTCAATCTACCATTTCACGCCTAGCGGTTCATATACCTCAGAAAAAGTCATTGCAGCCGAGCCCACTCCCTGCCTATTTGAATGGAATTATCTGGCCGACCTTGAGACTACCATCAACGGTTTGCCGGTCAGAAGCGTCAGGGAAGCTTTGGGTCGGGCTCTATTTGAACAAGGCGTGCCTCAAGACGCTGACTTCATTTCTTACATTCCGCGCTGTCCGGAAACCGCGGCCAGATCATTTTTCAATCACTACCGCCAAACCGGCGGCAGAAGATTGGAATATTTGGACATCTTCTACAAAATGCGCGGGGAGCGATCCTTCTTGGGTTCGACATCAGCCCAGAGAACAGCTTCAATAAATGAGAATCTCTTTATTGATCAATCAAAGATGACCCAATTAGCCGGCAAGGTCGGTATCATCGTTGATGACAGCTTAATCCGCGGTAATGTTAGCCGCCGAGCTATTGAGCTCTTAGCTAAAGCCGGTGCAATCAAGGTCTACCTTATGTCCTATACTTCCCCCATAGGCATTAGGACTAAGGAGCATGGCTTGCACGGCTGCATCTACGGCGTAGACATGCCGATAATACCGCCGCCGGGCGATGAATACCTGGCTAGAGATCGCGACGACGGAGAGATCAATCGGGCCATGAGCCAGCCCGGGATTGAAGTCAAAGTCATCTACCTGACTCTGGAAAACATGCTCAAGGCGTTTGCCAGTCTTGGCCTAAGAAAGGAGGCCCTATGCTATCACTGCGTAGGCGGACCAAGAATCTTCTAAGTGAAGAATAACCACACAGACCGCTTGTCCAACTGGCAGGCGGTTTCTTTTTGACTTTTTCGCCAAAAGCAGGTAAAATATTAACTATAAATTGTGTTAATCAGTTTAGCCAGTTTTAATTTAATTTGCGAAGGAGGACTGTTTGAGTCCGCCTCAGACGGACGAGTTCCTAGAGGAGTAAATTAAATTAAAACTGGCTAAACTTTATCTCTTATGATAAAAATCAACGAGCGTGAAGACCGGCTGAAGAAATTAAAAGAACTGAAAAAACTAGGCCTTAATCCTTATCCGGCTAAGGCGGAAAAAGGTGATTTAGCGGCCGGCGTTTTAACCGATTTTGAGAAACTGCAAAAGGACGGCCGAGAATTAAAACTAGCCGGACGCTTAAGAAGCCTGCGCGGCCATGGTAATTTAACTTTCGCTCACCTAGAAGACTCGAGCGGAAAAATCCAACTGGCTTTCTCTAAAAAAGAAATCGGCGCGGACAGTTATAAAATATTCTCTAAATTTATAGACATCGGCGACTTCGTTGAAGCCAGCGGCACGGCTTTTCTGACCCATAACGGCGAAAAAAGCGTCATGGTAAAATCTTGGAAAATATTGAGTAAGAGCCTAAGGCCTCTGCCGGATAAATGGCATGGGCTCTCGGATGAAGAAGAAAAATTCAGAAAGCGCTACTTAGATATTTTATTCAATCCGGAAGTTAAAGAGATGTTTATTAAGCGCGCTAAGTTCTGGCAGGCCATGCGCGACTTCTTGGTCGGCCAAGGCTTTTTAGAAGTTGAAACCCCGGTTTTAGAAAATACGGCCGGCGGCGCTGATGCCCGCCCCTTCGCCACGCATCATAACGCTCTTGATCTAGACGTTTATTTAAGAATCTCCATGGGCGAGCTTTGGCAGAAGCGCCTGATGGTGGCTGGCTTTGAAAAAACCTTTGAGATCGGCCGCATGTTCCGAAACGAGGGCATGGACGCCGAGCATCTGCAGGATTACACACAGATGGAATTTTATTGGGCTTACGCTGATTATCAGATGGGCATGCAACTGGTAGAAAAATTATTTAAGCATGTGGCTAAGGAAACTTTCGGCACGCTTAAGTTTAAAATTAAGGGCTTTGACATTGATCTAGGTAAGAAATGGGAAAAATATGATTATCAAGAAACGATTAAAGCCAAAACCGGCCTGGACATCTTAAAGGTTAAAGAAAAAGAAATAATTAAAAAATTGGACGAACTGAAAATTAAATACGATAAGAAAGGCTTTAATATCACGCGCGGCATAGATAATCTCTGGAAATATTGCCGTAAAAGCATTGCCGGCCCGGGCTTTTTAATCAATACGCCGGTAACAATTTCCCCTCTAGCCAAAAGAAGCGATGACAATCCGGAAACCACCCAGCGCTTCCAGGTAATTTTAGCCGGCTCGGAACTGGGCAACGGCTACAGCGAACTTAATGATCCGGTTGATCAGGAAGCCAGATTTAAAGAGCAGCAGAAATTGCGCGAAGCCGGCGACGATGAAGCCCAGATGCATGACCATGAATTCGTGGAAGCTTTAGAATACGGCATGCCGCCGACCTGCGGCTTCGGCTTAAGCGAGCGGCTCTTTTCCTTTTTAATGAACAAGCCGGCCCGCGAATGCCAGATTTTTCCCTTAATGAAACCACGACAATAATATTATGAAAACAGTCATGGCTTTCGGCACTTTTGATCTTCTGCATCCGGGTCATGAATATTTTCTGCGCCAGGCTAAAAAACAAGGCGATTATTTAATCGTCATAATCGCCCGCGACTTAACGGTTAAAAAAATTAAGGGCAAATTACCGATTCATGATGAAAAACGCCGCCAAATGGCCATTTTAGGCCTAAATTTAGCCGATAAGTCCGTTCTAGGCGATAGGGGATTAAATAAGTACCGAGTTATAGAAACATACCGTCCGGACGTCATCGCGCTCGGCTATGACCAAACTTATTTCATTGACGGGCTAAAAGAAAAAATCAGGGAACTTAAATTAAAGGCTAAAATCATCCGCCTAAAACCGTATCAGGCGCATAAATATAAAACGTCAATTTTAAAACATGCCAAACGATTTAAATAAAATATTTAATTTTTTAAAAATTGCGGGGAATCTAAAAAGAACCTTAAGATATAAATCAGCTCATAAGAAACTAGGGGAATCGGTAGCTGACCATACTTGGCGGCTAGCTCTAATGTCATTTCTGATCGCCGATGAACTGAAACTTAAAATAAATATTACTAAAGCCATAAAAATTGCCTTGGCGCATGATCTGGCCGAGGCCATTACCGGCGACATTGATGCCTTGCTAATCTACAATAAAACGGTTAGCCAAAAAACTAAAGAGAAGGCGGAAATCGCGGCCATGAAAAAAATCGCGGCCGCTTTGCCAAAACCGGCCGCCGAAGAAATCGTTAAACTCTGGCAAGAATATAGCGACGGCGCCACGATTGAAGCCAAATATATTTACGCTCTGGATAAGCTAGAAGCTCTAACCCATATTAGCGAAGCCGGCTATATAACTTATAACGACATGGACTTTATTCCGGTTTACGCCGACCGGGCGGTGGCCGATTTTAAAAAATTAAAGCCGGTATTAAAAATTTTAAAAAATAAATTAAAGCAAGAATATAAAAAAGGCGGCTTTAAATGGAAGAGCGAATATAATAAAATTTAATTTTATGCAACGGGATAAGATAATTACTCTAAATAAAAAATAATATGACCCAACGCATATTCACTCAAACATTCGGCGTAGTCGGCGCCTTGATAGAAAGAGATGGTAAAATTTTATTAGTAAAAGAGACAAAAGCCACAGCCAGAGGGAAGTGGAACCAGCCTGCTGGTTGGCTTGAAGTAGGCGAAGATGTTATAGAGGCAGTAAAAAGAGAAGTGCAGGAAGAAACCGGTTTTACTTTTGAGCCCAAACACATTTTAGGCATTTATTCATTAGTTAAAGAAGAAGCCGGCGTTACTCACCATGCTATTAAAATAATATTTTTAGGGAACATCTCAGATAAAGAGACGACGGGGCTTGCCGATGATGTTTCAGAGACAAAATGGTTCACGCCGGAAGAAATAGAAAATATGGACTTAAAAACACTCCGAGATTTAGATATTAAACAGCTGGTGAAAGATTATTTTTCGGGTAAAAAATACTCTATAGATTTACTGACTCACACAATACAAAGATAATATGACAATCACCATCTGCGGCAGCGTAAAATTCGCCGATAAAATTGTTGAGATACACAAACGACTAGTTGAACTAGGGCATGAGCCGCAAATCCATGAGGAGATGATCAATATCGCCAACGGCACGGCTAAAGAGCTGATTGACGCTAAAAACGGCCATGAACATTATAAAGTCAAAAGAAAATATAATTTTATCAAGGCCTGGTACGATTTAATTATTAACGGCCAGGCGGTACTAATCTGCAATTTTGACAAAAACGGCATTAAAAACTACATCGGCGGCAATACTTTAATGGAGATGGGCTTCGCTCATGTTAATAATAAAAAAATTTTTTTATTAAACCCCATACCGGAAGAAATGTCTTATGTTGATGAAATTAAGGCCATGGTCGATACTGTCCTGGACGGAGATTTAAGTAAAATTATTTAAAAATTTAATTCTATATTATGCTGGACATAAAATTTATAAAAGACAACCGAGACAAAGTCGAACAAGCGGCCAAAAATAAAAATGTCAAAATCAATCTTGACCAGCTATTTAAGCTTGATGAAGATCGAAGAAAAATCCAGGCCCAAGTCGACGAATTAAGGACCGAAAAAAATAAATGGGCCGATTCTTTTAAGTCAAAAAAGCCGACCAGCGAAGATCTGGCGCAAGGCAAAAAAATAAAAAATGACATCGTTAGCTTTGAAAACGAGCTTGAAGAAGTAAGCCGCGAATATACCAACCTCTTATACCAGCTGCCCAATATCGTTTCTGACGACACGCCGATCGGCGCCGATGAAACCGGCAATAAAATATTAAGAAAAATCGGCGAAATACCAAACTTTGACTTTCCGCCGAAAGACCACATGCATTTAGGCAAGCTCCATAAAATTATTGATACGGAAAAATCTACGGCTATTTCGGGGCTAAGATTTAATTATCTTTTTGGCGAAGCCGCACTCCTGCAATTTGCCATTGTCCAATTTGTTTTCGAAACTTTAACCGATTCGAAAATCATGGCCGCCTTAGCTAAAAAAACCAAGAATCCATCGGCCAAGCCTTTTATTCCGGTGGTACCGCCGGTGATGGCTCGAGCCGAAATTATGAAAAAAATGGATCGTTTTGATCCGATTGACGACAGATACTACCTGCGCCAGGACGACGCCCTCTTAGTCGGTAGCGCCGAACATACTATGGGCCCTCTGCATCTTAATGAAATAATCAAAGCCGAAGACCTGCCCATAAGATATATCGGCTATTCAACCGCTTTCCGGCGAGAAGCGGGCGCGGCCGGCAAGGATTCAACCGGTATTTTAAGGCGGCACCAGTTTGATAAACTAGAAATGGAATGCTTTACTTTGCCCGAGCACGGCCAGCTAGAGCAGGAATTCATCGTGGCCGTGCAGGAATACTTAGTGGAAAAATTAGAAATTCCTTTTCAAGTAGTTTTAAAATGCACCGGCGACATCGGCGGTAAAGCCGATTATCGCGCTATAGATATCGAATGCTACATGCCCGGCCAGGAAAAATACCGCGAAACTCATACCTCGGATTATATGACCGATTTTCAGGCGCGACGGCTTAATACCAGATTTAAAACCAAGGCTGGAGATAAGGGTTTCGTTCATATGAACGACGCCACGGCTTTCGCCATCGGCCGCACCTTAATCGCTCTACTAGAAAATCACCAGCAGGCTGACGGCTCGATTAACATCCCCAAGGCCTTGCAGAAATACATGCCCGGAGGAATGAAGGTTATAAAAAAGAAATAACATATTAGTCGCAGGCAATTTATTTATTTTAACGTTCGCCACGAAAAATTTTGGGATTTACTTTAAAATTTCCAACAAAATTTTGATGTCAAACGACCGAACAAAATGTTTGTAAAGAAATTTTAAACTAAATCTAATCCTAAATTTTTCTATGCTCGCATTAAAATAAATAAATTGCCTGCACAAACTATTATAATATGCCAAAAAAAATAAATCTGGCGGTTATTTTCGGCGGCGAATCGCGCGAACATGAGATTTCTTTAAAAAGCGCCGACGCCGTCATGAATGTTTTAGATAAAAATAAATATAATATTCTGCCCATCGCCATAACTAAAAAAGGCCAATGGCTCGTTGGCAGGAGAGGGGAGACATATTTAAAAACCAATCTAGCTCTAGCCAATAAAGAAAACGGGGTGACGGTCGCCCAATCGCAAAAATTACTCGCTAAAACCTATCAGGAAAAAACCGTGGCTAATTTCATGGAAGGCGAAGGCAGCGGCCAGCCGATTGATTTAGTAATTCCCTTAGGGCATGGCACTTTTATGGAAGACGGCCGCCTACAGGGTATCTTAGACAGCCTGCACTTAAACTATGTTTTTTCCGGCTTAACGGCCAGCGCCTTGGCTATGGACAAAAATTTAACTAAAATCATGGCCCGCCATAGCGGCTTGACCGTGGCGGCCGACTTAATGATTAAGCGGGGCGATAAAATAAATGCCGGTCAAATTATAAAAAAATTAGGTTTACCCACAGTCATAAAGCCGAATCAGGCCGGTTCTTCGGTCGGCGTTACCATCGCTAAAAATATTAAAGAGCTGGAAAAGGGGATAGCGGCAGCCTTAAAGCTAGGCCGGCAGGTCCTCCTCGAGCAGCATATCAGCGGCCGGGAATTGACTTGCGCGATTTTTGGCGATAAAAATCCGCGCGCTTTACCGGTAGCCGAAATTGTACCTAAAGTTTCCGGCTGGTTTGACTATAAAGCAAAATACGCGGAAGAGGGGAGTGATGAAATTTGCCCGGCTCGCATCCCCAAAGCTATCAGCCAAAAAATTCAAAAAGATTCCTTAGCCATCTTTAAAGCCATAGGCTGCAAAGATTTGGCCAGGGCCGATTATATCTGGAGCCGGGAAGATAATAAAGTTTACTTTTTGGAAATCAACACCATACCGGGCATGACGGCCCAGAGCTTGGCGCCTAAAATCGCCAAAGCCGCCGGATTAAACTTTAAAACCTTTATTGAAAAACTGATTGGACAGGCCTTAAAGTAATCTAATCGTTTTTAAATCAATATGTTAGCTATAGGTAATCGAAAAGTTAGGCGATTCAACGCCGGCAAAAAAAAATTCGTCTATTCAAAAAAGGTTTACAAAAATCCCTTTTTCCAGCGCCAAAGAGTAGGCCTGGCTAGGCCAAACCGAAGATCATCAAATAAAATTAAATTAATGGCGTTGGCCGCGATAACCGCGATTTTAATTTTATTCTGGTTATTATTTTTTTCTACACTCTTTAAGATCAATCAAATTGAAATTAACGGAGCAGGGGGAAATATGGCTAAAGAAATTGAAATTCTCGCCCGCCGAATAGCCGAAGACAGAATCATAGGAAAAAATAATTTGTTATTATATAATAGCGAAGAGCTAGATAGAGCCTTAAATGAAAAATATTATTTGCAAAATTTAAGCGTCAAGAAAAACCTATTTCACACTTTAAAAATAACTTTAACGGAAAAGTCCCAGATTGCGGTTTGGCATGAAGGCGATAAATATTTTTATCTTGATAGCGAAGGTAAAGTTATTAATCAAGTTGATCCCTTAAATATTAATAGCTCTAGCCTACCCTTAATAGAAAATTTAACCGGTATCGAAATAGAGGAGCGCCAAGCCAACACCAACCAGCCAGCCCTAGATTATATTTTAGCCCTGTTCAATGAATTTAAAGACGAAAGGCATGGTTTTACCCTAGACAGGTTTATTTTGGATCAAGATATCAACACAATTAAAATAGCGGCCCTGGCCGGGCCGAAAATCTATTTTAATTTGGCAGAAAAGGTGGCTGATCAAGCGGCTAGGCTAGACCTTATAATCAAGGAGAAATTAAAAAATGATTTTAATGCTAAGGAGTATATTGATCTAAGATACGGCAACAATATTTATATTAAATAAATTTATCTTATTAAAAACATTTTGCGACACTACAATAAATTTAATTTATATTATATGATAATATTTAGCTAATATTAGCTAAATTATAACTAAAATTAACATTATAATATAAGTAAAAAAATAACTTATTTTAAGCAAATTTAGCTTAAAATCAGATCTAATCAATAAAACACTTTAAAATTTAAACCAATAATGGTAGACTCAATACCAGGGGGCGGTCTAAATTTTAATGTCAAAATAATTTATGGAAGGTATTTTCAGAACTTTATTTACTTTGGGAGTATTGGTATTTATTATTTTAATTGTCGGATTATTTTTATTAACATTAAAATTATTTTTATTATTCACGCCGCAAATTCATTTATTAGGCTTAACCATATATTAGCCAAAGGCGCCAAAGAGTCCAAACAAAAAACAACATAGATTAAGCGTCGTATAAGTTATATTGTGCGACACTCATTTACTAAGTAAATAGCTTTAAAAGCTATTCCCTCTCTTTATTTAGACTCCACGTCCGGGCAACCGGATTATTTTTTTATTTTAAAATATTTTTTAAGTTCTTTATCTTTTTTAAATTTATTTATATTTCTCGTTACTTGCCGATAAAATACCGGATAATGGCAGCGGTTAATCAGCTGTCCCCTATAGCGGGACCTAAAGGGAGGTTTTTGATGATGGGCTACCTCATGAGCTAGAGTACGTAAAATTGAGGCTATGGCCTTTGGCTTTCTGAATCTAGGCGTAAAAATATCAATCGTTATCAAGCCGGTTTTTAAATTAGTGCGGCCGACGACGTAACTGCGTTTAATATTTATCTGATCCGTCCGCCGGCGCATGGGTAAAAAATGCAATTTCGGCAAATCAAAAACCGCCAGAGCGCGGCGGCAGACTTCAACGGTTAATATATAGTGATCTTCAATAAACATTATATAGAACTTACCTATAAAGTCATAATTTAATTAAAATCATACCTACATGAAACCGGGCCTCCCCAGCTGCGGCCAATACCGCACTTATTATTAGTCTTATCTTCAAGCTGCCAATAAAGATAAGCGCTGCCTTCGGAGCCATTATATTGAATTCCCCAGCAACTCAAACTGCTAGGATTTGGATCAGTCGGTTCTTTAATGTATGGCGCTATAAAATCATGTAAATCTGGATCGTAAGAAGCGCAGGCGCCGCAACTAGTGCTAAGACAACGGCCTGAAATATCAGGCAATACCCCGCCGGTATTATCCGCGGCTAAATCAAGCGCCTTTACCATCTGAACGACGTCTGAATTTCTTTTTAAATCCCTGGCCTTGACCCTGGCATTATTTAACACAATCACTGCCGAAGTGGTTAATAAACCGATAATAGCGATTACTATTAGTAATTCAACTAAAGTAAAACCCTTTTGTTGATAATTATCTCTATTCATTTTTTTATTATTTTAATATTTCTAAACCAAGCTTAACTAAAAAATTAAAATGATAAGGCAATTCTGCAAAGTATATATCCTAGGGCCGGATCATTGCCAAGCCAAAATCCCGGCCCGCAAACACTATCAGTAATTTCTACTGTTTCAAGCGCATAGCCGATTCTGCCCTGGCCAGATTCAGTAATATAATAGTAACCGCCGAAAGGACGGCCAGAGTCGCGCGGATCAGCCGGCTTTTTTATATAAGGCGCGATAAAAGCATCGACGGTCGAATCAGTTCCATAACCGGACCACCAACCATAGCATTCAGCGGCGACGCAAGCACCGCTTTCATTTTCCGGCAATACGCCGCCGGCCGCGTCAGACGCCAGCCCGAAAGCCTTAGCTAGTTGAACCACGGCCGCTATTCTGGTCGCGTTTCTGGCTTTAACCCTTAACGAATTCAAAGTAATTATGGCAAAAGTGGAAAGAAGGCCGATCACGGCGATTACCACCAATAGTTCAATTAAAGTAAAGCCCTTGGGATTTGATTTTTGTGGCATAATATTAATTTACGGCAGATACTCAAGGGGGTCAACCGGCACGCCGCCTAGGCGTACTTCAAAATGCAAATGCGGCCCGGTCGTAGTCCGGCCGGCGCCATTCGTGCCCGGCGTGCCGCCGGATAAGCCGATAGTCTGGCCCTGGACCACATATTCATCCGTTTGAACGTAAATTTTAGAAACATGGCCATAAACAGTCGCCAGGCCGTCACCATGGACTATCATAATATAACTATAACCCTTACCGGCATCTTTAGCAATCGCTATATAACCAGAAGCGGCCGCCCTAATAGTCGTCCCCTGCCCGGCTCTTATATCAATGGCCGGATGTTCAAAAATGTAACGAAAAGGATAATCTGGATCATGAAAATAAGCCGTTACGGTATTCTTCGGCACCGGCCAAATAAAGCCGGAATCATTGAATTCCAAAGTTTTACCGGATAATTTTGAAATTCTGTCCCGGACCGACTTTTCTAAATTAACGATATTGGCCTCGGCCTGCTGCTGCTCCTCTTTAGCTAATTTCAGCAGTCTCTGATACTCTTTTTCCGAAGACTTGGTCTGGTTCAAAACATAAGCCTTAGTCTCCTGCTCGGAAACCAAGGCTTGTTTTTTATTTTCCAGATCAGATTTTAAAATAACTAAACTTTTCTTAGCTTCTATCTGCTGTTGCTGTTTTTCCTCTAAATCCTTTTTGTATTGCTTAAGCAAATCGAGCGCCTGGCTGATTTTTTTATTAATATCCTCTAAGTACTTAGTCTGATTGATAAATTCATTCAAAGTATTATTGAGAAGCAAAACTTCTAAAGTTGATTGGTCATCCTGCTTTTGCATTAATCTCAGAACAGCGCCGACATGTTCTTTCTGACTTAAAATTTCCAAATCTTTATTTTTAATTTCTAGGTTTATCTTATCAATTTCCAAATTAGTCCGATCAATCTCAACCTGGGCGCTGGTAATATCCAGGGCCGCTTTAGCTAAGCGGTTCTCTAAGATTGCCAGCTGATTGCTTAGGCTGGCTTTCTCTTTCTGCTTCTGCGCTATGGCTTTAGAATATATTTCCTGCTGCTCCTGCATCTTCTTAATTCGCTCGCGGCTGGCCTCAATTTGCTTATTTATTTCTTTGATCTCCTGATTTTCCTCTTCCGCTCCCTGCCCTAGAGCCATAATCGGATTCAACAAAAACAAACCGACTAGCAGACAGATTACAATTTTAAATATTTTATTTTTCATGTTTAAGTTTATAATTTCTTAATTGCCTGGTTAATCCTTTTCAAGCTTTCTTCCTGGCCTAAGACCTCGGCCACTTCGAACGGCCCCGGGCTAGTCTGTCGTCCGGTTAAAGCCGCGCGCAAAGGCCAGAGATAATCCCCTACTTTATAACCTTGTTCTTTAAGATAATTCATAATCGACCCTTCAATGGATTTTTTATTCCATTCAGCTTCAGCAATCTTTTCTAATAATTCAAAAATCGCCTGTAAATTATTTTTAATTTGCTCCGGAGCCAATTTTTTCCAAACTAATAATTTCGGCTCATATTGCAGATCATCGCTAAACATAAAAGCGGTCAATTCTCCGATATCAGAAAGTTTTTTTAACCTTTCCTGCTCTAAGGCTACGACTTTTTGTACATAGTCAATAGCTTGTTTTTTACTAACATTAGTCATTTTTAAATTATCGCCTAAAAATGGCAGGCATAATTTAGTCAATCTCTCTAAAGACATCTGCCGGATATAATAACCGTTAAAATAATCCAATTTTTCAATATCGAAAATCGCCGGGCTCGTACCCATGGTCTCATAATCAAAAAATTCCACCATCTGATCCAAACTTAAAATCTCGTCAGTTTTCTCTTTCGGCGTCTTAGCCGAAGCTGATGGATGCCAACCCTGCAAAACGCAAAAATTTAGTAAAGCCTCTGGCAAATAACCCTTAGCCCTAAAATCCTCTACCGATACATCACCTTGACGCTTAGATAGTTTACCGCCTTCTTTGTTTAAAGTTAAAGTCAGATGAATGAACTTAGGCGGTTCCCAGTTAAAGGCCTGATAGAGCAAAAGGTTTTTGGGAAAAGAAGGAATCCATTCGTCGCCTCTCAAGACATGGCTAATCTGCATCAGATGATCATCAACCACATTAGCGAATTGATAAGTCGGCAAACCGTCGACTTTTATCAAAACCTGGTCATCCAAATCGGCCGCGGCAAACCTTATATCGCCGCGCAATTCATCATGAGCGATAATCTCTCCGGCTAAAGGCATTTTCTGCCTAATAACGAAGGCTTGGTGCTTAGCTAATTTATCTTTAATCTCCTCGGCGCTTAAATTACGGCAAGCGCGATCATAGCGCGGCGGCATTTTTTTCGCCTGTTGCTCCTCTCTCATTTCTTTTAATCTGGCCTCGCTGCAAAAACAGCGATAGGCCCCGCCCTTTTTTAAAAGCGCCCCGACATGTTCTTGATAAATTTCTTTTCTTTCCGATTGAACATACGGCCCGAAATCTCCGCCTAGATGCGGCCCTTCGTCGAACTTTATGCCTACCCAATCCAAAATATTAATTAAGCCCTCAACCGCTCCCTCAACCTGCCTTTTTTTATCCGTATCCTCGATGCGCAGAATTAATTTCCCGCCTAAAGTCTTAGCGATCAGATAATCAAACAGAACGGCTCTTAAGCCGCCGATATGCAAAAATCCAGTTGGCGATGGCGCGAAACGAACTCGTATGTTATTCATAAATTTTTATTATGGGTTGATTGGACTTTAGTTTAATTTACGAACGAGGACTGTTCGAGCAGCCACCAGCTCGTAGCTAATCGTAAAAAATAAAGCGTAGTATCCGAGAAAGCGCCAAGTTAAGCTAACCAGATGCGAGTTCCGCAGGAGTAAATTAAACTAAAGTCCAATCAACTAGCTGGTACAATCTTTTATTATTTTATCATCTCCGCGAAAATACTTTTTATCTTCTGGTCATGCGACCAGCCGATAATTTTTTTAAGTAAAACTTCACGGCCGTTGCGGTAATCCTTATTAATCTGTTTGCCGATCTTAATAATGGCCTTTTCTAATGCCTTGTCCTTAAGTTTAGCTTGATTATATAAATTAGACAAAAAATAGCAACGACTGGCGCTAATTAACGGCCTGCCCTTAGCGCTTACTTTATAGCCGACCCAGGCTTTAATCTGCGATTGGTTTTTCGCTAAAGCTAACAACACTCGCCTCATGCCGTCAAAAATTCTATAACTTTCGCCTATTTTATAAGTTAGAATCGGCCAGCCGTCTCTACCTGGCTGCGCCTTTAAGCCGGTCTCGATTATTTCTTTGCGCATGGTTCTATTAGTCCGCCACTCTTTAGCAAAAGCCAGAGGATTGCGGTTGAATTTTTTTATAATATACTTATCAATCGTCGGCGACATGCCGGCCAAATGAATTTTGGCTAAAGGAATATTCTTTAATTTCCATTGATATCTGTCATCAGACAAAACCGCAAAAACCTGCTTTAATTTCCAACCCTCGGCCATGGCCGCCAATAGATTCCAAAACGACGCCTCCCCTTCCCTTAAATCAAACTTATCAATTGATTTTTCAATTTTTTTATAAAACTTTTCATCTTTAACATCAGCAAAAATTTTCCTGAATTCATTCTTCAGATATTGTTTGGCGATTGCTAGGGCGTTTTTTGAAGGCGTATATTTTAGCATGATATTTAAAATTTATTTCTTGACCGCCTGCCAAAATTTTTCTAAAAATATTTTAGCCGCCTCTTGGCGAACCGGATGCACGGCTTCGACTAATTTTTCCGCTTCTACCCAACGCCAGGCCGCATGCTCCCAGGCGTTTATCTTTATTTCGCTGTCCTCCCCCATAAATTCGGCGATAAATAAGCTTTGCTTTTGTCCTCGGTAGCCGCGCGGATTCTTGGTTGAAAAACCTTGCTCAGCCAAACGCTTACTAAATTTATATCTAAATAAATTTTTATAGACTTTAACCGGTTTAAAATTTTCCGTATTTAACTCTTCTCTTAACTCTCTAGCGCCGGCCTTTATAAGAGTCTCTCCATCGGTTCCGCCCTGGGGTAGTTGCCAATGCCCCCTTTCCCCGATTCGCTCAGCAATCAGTATTTTATAGTCCTCGCCTTCCCTCTTAAAAAGCAGGGCGGCGACGTTAGTTCTATAAAACCAGCGCCGGATAAAGAAAAAAATAAAGAAACGATAAGGAAAAACCACAGTAGCTCGATAAATTCTTAAAATTCTCTTTGGCTGCTGAATTAGCCGCCAGAGCCATTCCAAACCGATTTTTCTCATAAGCAGGGGCGCGCGCTTGACCTTGCCGGTCAAAAAATCAAAACTGCCGCCCACCGGCAGGCCTAATCTCGCCGAAGGCATCTTAATCAGATTATAATAAATAAATTTTTCCTGATAAGGCGCGCCTAAAGCGCAAAAAACTATATCCGGAGCAAACTTAGCGACAGCGGAAAAATCATCAAAACCTGTCAGTTCTATGTCCTGAACAAAAGTTTCCAAACGGGGAAATTTAGCGCCTAAAACTTGCTTTATTTCCATGCCGGTTGAAAGGCCGCGCGCCCAGTTAAAAACCGCGACCCTTTTATTCTCTCCTTCAGCTAATTTCAATATTTCTAAAGTCATGTCCGCGCCGGTAATCCTTTTGATCTTTTTGCCGTAAAACCGAGCGGCGATTTTAATCGCTATACCATCGGCTAAAGCAATATCGGCATGATTTAAAATATAATGCAATTCCTCATCTTGACTGGTAGCTTTTAAAATTATTTCCGGATTGGGCGTTACTATAAAATGCTGCCGCCAATCATTTAAAAAATTTCGGACTTTATTTAAAACTTCGTCTTTAGAAATACCGCTGATATTTACCCCTAAAATATTGGTTTTATCCGCCTCATTATCGCTAAAACTTTGCATAAAATAATATACCCGTTAACCTGACATCTCATAACGGGATTGATGATTTAATTATATCAAAAAAAACTGATTTTAACAACCGCCGGTTTTAAACAATTTTTCCATAAAAACACCCTGCTACCTAACCGGCAGCAGGGCTTGACAAAAAAAATCAGAAGAACTTCGCTTTACTCAACTGAAATGAGCGCTTGCGCGAACTCCTGAAGAGTCTTGGCCGCTTCTCTGGCTTGCGCGGCGACCACGGCCCGATCACCTGGATCTCTCATCTTCGGATTCTTTTTCAGCCGCTCCACCATCTCCAACATTGTCCGAGCATTGTAACTTACTGAGGCGACTGCTCGATTGACAGTTCTGGCGGCGTGATCGAAATCCCGCACCAATTTTCTGCCAGCTCTCCCAACCGGACTAAGGTTTTCTTCGGCCAATTCTTGCAACCGATTTAGTACCCCTCTTGGGCCGCGCGAACCGCCTTCTCGCCTAGCTTGTTCCAGAATGGCCACCTGTCTGTCCTTCTTTACCCTGGCGAGTATACAAGCATAGCGGAATGTTAATTGCTTGTCCTGACCGACGGCCGGATTTAAAAGCTCAAACAGCTCCGGCAGCAACTCCTTAAGCGCTAAGTACTTATACGCCCAAGCGACCGATTTCTGGGAAAAATCGGCAGTAATCTCTTTGGCATTCCGACCATGATCATACTGAAACATGACCGCACGGGCTAACTCATAATGAGAGTGCTGTTCGCGATGCAGATTGGCGATTACAGACATGCGGTGCTGTTCCACGATGTCCTTGGGATGAACAATAATCGCCCGAATTGTAAGCGATCTATTGCGAATTGCCGCCATATACCGGCGCTGGCCGTCAACGATCTGGTACTTTGACGTCGGCTTGAGCCTGGCTTCGCCGTCCTTAAACGGCCGAATCAATATGGCTAGAACCTGTTGGAGGCTACTCATGCTCCCAGCCAAATCAAGCAGAGGTTTCGCTTTAAATTGCGTCCTGGGCTGATCTGGCCATACTTCGATCTCTGCGAGTAGAACATCGACCTCGGCTCTAGTCGCGGTTTGTGGTGCTGATACCGAAGTGGGCTGCGCGACCGGCGGTTTTGGCGGTGTTGGTGGCCTGGGCGGCTGTGGCGGCGGAGACGTAGGCGTCGCGCCTTTACCATCCCTCATCACTGAAATAGGGAATCCAGCTGCCGGGGATGTTGGTGCAGATGTTTCTGGCGCTACTGGCGGCGATGCTGGTGATTTGGGTGACTCTGGCGACGGCTTGATTGGAGCATTCGACAAAGTTCCTTCTCTCACCATGTGGCTAAGTTTTCCCTCAACAAAACGTCTTAAGTCAAGATCCACTCCCTTTCTGGGATCAAACTTAAGTTGTACAACAGCCTCCCATCCATTCTTGCCAACACGTTCTGCTGTCCAGGACATTCTACGTTCCTGTACATCATCCGTCGTTCTATCCAGGACTAGCAAACTACCGCTACATCTTGCCAACCCAGCCCCTTTTGTAATTCTGATTGATTGGACGGACAAACAAGGACAACTATCAAGCTGATAGTTTCCGCATGGATGATCGTTTTCATCTCCATTTCTAGTTCCACTATGGTTTAGCATGGGGTGCTCCTCTCTGGTTGGTGCTGGCTTTTTTGTAAAGAGCCAAACAATTGTTGTATTGTTAGTTTAAATTTAAACATAAGGGATACCCTTTGTCAATAAATATTGGTAATGTGCACACACATTTGGCGGTTTTCCCAAAACTATGAGAAAATCGGCAGATATGTGTACAAAATTACCAGCTAACCCATTAGAGGAGCGGCTAAGGTGGGTATTGCCAATCATTAAT
>Ga0172371_10000982_pt1 | contig 45008 bp, 41 predicted proteins | sample Lak12m_FD_114543 | JGI IMG/M metagenome (GOLD analysis project Ga0172371, IMG submission 114543) | Freshwater microbial communities from Kabuno Bay, South-Kivu, Congo - kab_022012_12m | ecosystem: Environmental > Aquatic > Freshwater > Lake | place: Democratic Republic of the Congo: South-Kivu... | reverse complement strand
TTTGTCCGTGATCGAGAAATAGTAGGCCACGGCGATGAGCACGCAGACGGCGGTCACGAAGTATTTCAAGGTATGGCTGACCAGCTGATAGAAATTTATCGTTATACCGCGCGCGATCTCTTTCTTCGCCTGGATCTCCGTGAAGATCAAGAGTAGCATGGCCAGCAGCAAGCCCAAAAGAGAAAAATCCAGTCCGAGAAAAAATGGATACCCGATCGCCCCCGCCAGAAAGCTCAAGTGGATATACATTTTTTTTCTCACGAATATCGCCGTGAGCGTGAAAGCGATTCCCCACGCGCTGAAAGCCAAGACGGGATAAAGCCAGACATGACGCATTCGGCCGAAAATCGCCCCCGCCAAAACCCACCAGCTGATCCAAGCCGCAATCGCGTTCAACGCCAGAACGGAATAGGCAAAAATTTTGTTTTTCATTTATATTTTTTTACCAGTCCATGACATCAGTAATTGTACCCTATCTGCGTATTTTTTTAAATCCCTATATCTTCTATCCCCTGTCAAAATCCCAAAAAGCAGTTTTGATACTTTGTCGCTCATCCTGAACATTTTGAAGACCAACCAGGGATACGCATAAAAAATATCGGCTATTTTTTTCGACATCAGCAAGTCCGGCATAATCTCCCGGTTTATCCCCTCCTGATATTCGGCCAATAACTCTATGTTTTTTCTGATCGCTTTTTCAATCACCGGCGCAGCCAACTGAGCGCTCCAAATTGCATAATATATCCCCTCACCGCCCAAGTAGTCGACCAAACCAGCTGCCTCTCCAATCAAAATTATTCGATCCTTAACAATCTCGTCTTCATTATTGAGCCTAAACTTCAAAGGATGACCCGCTAATTTTCCGTCCTCTGGCAAGTCCTTCCAACTTAGCAATTTTTTGTACAAACCGTGCAACTTGTTGCCGTTTTTTGTTGTTCCTCCAAAACCAACTGAAAGATGGTTTTTTTTGGGAAAAATCCACCCATATCCCTCATCCAAGACCCCAAGTATAAAACTCATCTCCCCTCTGTATTTTTTTGACTGTTCGTTGTCAATTGGTATTTCCGCTTCCAGCGCAACTCCATAATAAAAGTTTTTTTCAAGACCTGCCGCCCTCGCCGTCAAACCAAGCGCTCCGTCAGCTCCAACCAAAATCGCACACTTAAGAGTTCTCTTGTCTGATAAAAATACATTCACTCCTCCGTTGGTTTGAGAAATTTTTTCAACCTTAGCCTCTTCGTATAACTTTGCGCCCTTTTCCACCGCCTTTTGCACTAGGAAATAATCAAACCTGTCGCGCATCACCATGAATGTTAGCGGCTTTTCGCTGCGCTTCGTAAATTCTTTCTGAAAATTATACGAGATCGTCACTGAGTGGATCTCGTCTTCGATGAGCTCCGAAATATCAAAGGGCAGCAGCTTGACTGTCTTCAGCGTCAATCCTCCCCCGCAGGGCTTGTATCTGGGAAATTTTTCTTTCTCAACCAAGCAAACTTTCAAAGATCTGCCTGCCAGTTCATAGGCCAGCGTTGAACCCGCCGGCCCCGCTCCGATTATTATGACATCATATGCATTTTCATCACTCATCGCCCAATCTTACTCTTTTTTATCGCCTTCGTCGACTACTTCGCCTTCTTTCACGTCCTTGTCCGCCGATGAGGCGGATTCATCCTTTTTCTCTTCGGGCTTGGCCTCACCGGCCTTTGCTTTGTCAGCTGCTTGCGCGGCCGCATATAGTTCTTGTCCGATCTTTTGCGCTTCCTGCGAAAGTTCTTCCGTCGCTTTTTTGATCGCTTCAATATCCTCGCCGTCCTTTATCTTTTTCAAAGCTTCGATTTTTTCTTCAACCGGTTTTTTCTTGTCGGCTGCGATTTTTTCTCCCGAGTCACGCAAAGCTTTTTCGGTCGTGTATACCAATGTATCGGCGAGATTGCGCGCTTCAACAGCTTCTTTTTTCTTTTTGTCTTCCTCGGCGTGCGCTTCGGCATCTTTGGCCATTTTTTCCACTTCTTCCTTGGAAAGCCCGGTGGAAGCTTCGATTCGAATCGATTGCTCTTTCCCAGTTGCCTTGTCACGCGCTTTCACGCTCAAGACTCCGTTCGCATCGATATCAAACGACACTTCAACTTGCGGAACACCGCGCGGAGAAGGCGGAATGCCGTCGAGCATGAACCTTCCGAGCGTTTTGTTGTCCGCCGCCATTTCCCGCTCGCCCTGCAGCACATGGATTTCAACGCTCGGCTGATTGTCGGCCGCCGTGGAGAAAACTTGCGACTTTGAAGTCGGAACGGTTGTGTTGCGGTTGATAAGCGGCGTCCGTACGCCACCCATCGTTTCAATCCCGAGCGTGAGCGGCGTCACATCAAGAAGCAAGACGTCTTTCACGTCTCCAGCAAGCACTCCTCCTTGAATAGCCGCTCCCAGCGCCACAACCTCATCCGGATTTACCGTCGCGTTTGGTTTTTTACCGAAAAATTTCTCAACTGTTTGTGACACAAGCGGCATTCTTGTCATTCCGCCGACCATCACGACCTCGTTTATATCACTCGCCGACAATTTTGCGTCCGCCAAGGCTTTTTTGCAGGGTTCCAGCGTCTTTTCCACCAAATCACCGACCAGTTCTTCCATTTTCGCTCGCGTCAGTTTCATGACCATATGTTTTGGTCCGCTCGCGTCCGAAGTGATGAAAGGTTGATTGATTTCCGTTTCCACGGCCGTAGAGAGATCGATTTTGGCTTTTTCCGCCGCCTCTTTGATGCGTTGCAGAGCCAGGCTGTCTTTCGAAAGATCAATCCCCTGATCTTTCTTGAACTCATCCAGGATCCAATTGATAATGATCTGATCAAAGTCGTCTCCGCCAAGATGCGTGTCGCCGTTCGTCGACTTCACTTCCACCGTGTCATTTCCCACCTCCAAAATGGAAATATCAAAAGTCCCGCCCCCAAGGTCATATACGGCAATTTTTTCATCCTTTTTTTTGTCAAAACCATACGCGAGCGCGGCCGCCGTCGGTTCATTGATGATCCTTTTCACCGTGAGACCGGCAATCTCCCCCGCTTCGATCGTGGCTTTTCGTTGCGAGTCGTCAAAATAGGCCGGAACAGTGATGACCGCTTCCGTGATCGTTTCCCCGAGTTTCGCTTCCGCGTCGGCTTTGAGCTTGCCCAAAATCATCGCTGAAATTTCCTGCGGCGTATATTCCTTATCGCCCATTTTGATCTTCACTCCACCATTCGCCTTCACAATTTCGAAAGGCATCAGTTTCACGTCTCTTTGCACTTCTTCGTCCTCAAACCGGCGGCCGATCAATCTTTTGATCGAAAACAAAGTATTTTCCGGATTGGTGACGGCCTGGCGTTTTGCTAAGAGTCCAACCAATCTTTCCCCTGATTTTGAAATCGCCACCATCGAAGGTGTCGTTCGCGCTCCTTCTTTGTTTTCCACAATTTTTGGCGACCCGGCTTCAACCACTGCCATGGCGGAATTGGTCGTTCCCAGATCGATTCCTAGTATTTTTGGCATAATATTTTTGATAATAATTAATAAATTAATTTCTAATTTTCAATTTCTAATTTCTAAACAATTTCCAATGTTTCAATGCCCTAATTTTCAAACATTTTTGGTCATTGAAAAATTGGTGAATTGAGTCATTGTTTTAAAATTGAAAATTGATAATTGAAAATTTTAACAAACTTCCACTCTCGCCGCTCGCAATATCCTGCCATTCAACTTGTATCCTTTTTGCAAAACCTGCTTCACCTTTTCCCCTTTTCCCGCGACCGCTTCATGGATCTCCGGATCGAATTTGTCTCCGGCTTTCACCCCAATTTCCTCAACATCATTGTTTCGCAAAATATCCTCGATTTGCCTTTGTATATGCGTCAAACCGACCACCCACCCGGAATCTTTTTTGGCTTCCGGCACATGCGCGAGCGAGGCTTCAAAGTTGTCCACCACCGGCAAAATCTGCTCGATCACATCCATCTTGGCGTATTTTCTGAACTCTTCCTGATGCTTCGCCTGATCTTTCTTGAAATTCTCAAAATCGGCTTGGCAACGCTTCCAGGAATCGAGGTGCTTTCTTGCAGCATCTTTTTCCGAAGAATTCTCGAGATAGTATCCGATTATTTTTTTATGATCAAAAGCCAATTCAGGCAAATTATCTATGGCCACCCATTTGTATTCAGAAGCATCGTCTCCCGCTTTTACATTCCCTTCTGCCTCAACAAAATAAGCTATATCTATACATTGTTTGGGATGTCTTCGGGGATCGCTAAATATTCCGATTAAATCAAGGGATATTAAATTCAAACTAACTTCCTCTAGTACCTCCCTTTTTACTGTATCTTCAACTTTTTCATCCCAATCAACATATCCCCCTGGTAATGCCCAAAATCCCTTGAATGGCTCTGCATTTCTCTTTATGAGTAAAATTTTATCATCTCTGATAATTAGAGCGTCGATTGTTACTCCCCTGTTTGCAAATCTCCCACATTCAGGACAAGGTTCGTTGTTTTTCAGCTTCATACTCATTCTATGTCATCCCGGGCTTGACCCGGGATCCAGAAAATCCAATTTTTCAGCTAACCCTGGATTCCCGCTGGAGTTTATCCTCGTGAAACGGGGGCGGGAATGACAAATAAAAATTCTTAAATCCTAAATCTTAAATCATAAATCTTAAATCATAAATCAAAACCGCAGCCGAAGATGCAAAAATCAGAAATACCACGGATGAACCAAGCAATTTTTTCATATACTCAATCAAACTCTTGTTCTTGGCGTATTTCATCCGCTTTGGTCCAATGAGGGCCAAAATTCCTTTTTCGCCGGATTTCGTCTTGTAGGGCGTCACCATCATCGAGCAGTTGGAAATTTCCTTGATCGGATTTTCTTCGCCGATGTATATTTTCACTTCATTGTCACGCAAATTCTTCACCAAACTGTCGAATTTTTCGTCGATATAGTCCAGAGTCTCCGCCAAACGGCACAAATCATCCATTTCCCGAAATTCCGGCTCGTCGAGAAGCTCTTTCATTCCGAAATCATCAAACTCGTGCTTCACGCCGCTGATGGCCAGATTTCCGCTCAAACTCGAGAGCAATTTGGCCGTCGTGCGAGTGAGGCGCGTGTTCTTGGCCTGCATTTTCAAAAGTTCCGCTTGAAGCTTTTTCTGCTCTTGTTTTGAGAGCTCTTTGTCCGGCATGATCTTTTCGACGAAATAGCGGTACCCTTTGTCTGTCGGGATTCGCCCCGCGCTGATGTGGGGCTGGTGCAAAAAGCCTTTTTCTTCCAGCTCATTCATCTCCGAGCGGATCGTCGCCGGGCTCAAATCAAATTTGTATTTCCCCGCCAAAACCTTCGATCCCACCGGCACCGCTGTTTGGGTATATTCCTTCACCACCATGGACAATATATTTTTCTGCCTTTCTGTGAGCATATGGCCATTATATATCCCCCATTGGCACTCGTCAAGGGTGAGTGCTAATTGCTATTTTATAGTACTCAATAAGACTGTCAAGTATTTCATGAAAAATTAAGCTGCCTGCCCCGCCTATTGAGCGGAGCGAAATATTGCGGGGTCAAATATTTCAAAATAACTGCCTGCCCCGCCTATTGAGCGGAGCGAAATATTGCGGGGTCAAATGTTTCAAAATCACTGCCTGCCCCGCCTATTGAGCGAAGCGAGATATTGCGGGGTCAAGACTTTCAACTCACTGCCTGCCCCGCCTATCGAGCGAAGCGAGATATTGCGGGGTCAAGTATTTCAGGTCAAAAGAAAAACCCGCCACTCGGAAGCAACGGGTTTTTCGTGAATTATTTTTACATATCTCCGGCCGCGCCTTCGATTTTGCCTTGATTTTTGGATTTTTTCGGGCTTTGATCGACAGATGCGCCGCTATTCCCATCATCCGAAAGACTTTTTTTCTCGAATGTCGCCAGAGTCAGACTTCCTCGATCGATCCCGAGAGAATACGTTTCCGAATTCACCTGCAAGACATTGTTTTTGTCATAATATTTGATCACGAAGTCCTTCACCGCGCTGCCTTTGTCCTTGAAGCTCGTGCTCCATTTTCCGCTTTTCTTCATTTTCACTTTTTTCACCTGATTTCCATCCTTGAAAATCCGAACAAAACCCTTTGAATATTCAGCTTTCTTTCCGGAAAATTCAAGCTTGCTCTTTTTCACTTTTATTTTCTCATTACCGGAAAGAACTTGCGAGTGATTCTTGCTGATAGTCCACTCCGGACCGAAGGAGTTGTACACAAGCACCCGAGCGCTAAAATAGTCAGCGACCAGCATTTTTTGGTTTGCGACAAATACTCCCCGCGGAGAAGTCAAAGTATTCGCGGCAACTGTTGCGTCCGCGTAATCGGTATTCGATGTCATATTCTGCTGGCCGATCACCACGTCCGCGCTGGCGTTCGAGGAAGTTGGAATAGAGTTGTAGACCAAAGCCCGATTGTTCGCTGTTTCTGTGATCAAGAGTTTCGGCCCGTACGGAAAAACGCTTACCGGATAATAGAGGGTGTTCGCTCCGACGGTTGTGCCCGCATTTTCCGTATTGCTCGTCATATTCTGCTGACCGATCACCACGTCCGCGCTGGCATTGTTTGAAGTTGGAATCGAATTGTAGATCAACACCCGATGATTTTGCTGATCGGCAATGAAAAACTTTTTGCCGTTATAACTGATTCCATTGGGATGTTTCAAAGTGCTCGCCGAAACCGATCCGCCCTGATTTTCAGAGTTGCTGGTCATATTCTGCTGACCGATCACCACGTCCGCGCTGGCATTGTTTGAAGTTGGAATAGAATTATAGATCAGCACCCGATTGTTTCCCCAATCGGAAATGAACAATTTTTTTCCGTCCGAAGATGCAAATGGCGGCAAACTCAGCGTATTCGGCCCTACTGAACCGCCTTGGTTGTCGGAGTTGTGCGTCATATCCGCCTGACCAACCACGACGTCCGCGCTGGCGTTCGAGGAAGTTGGAATAGAGTTGTAGATCAACACCCGATTGTTCGTAGCATCAACAACAAAGAGCTTGTTTCCGTCAGAAAAAGCTGCCGTAGGACGATATAATGTGCTGGCTGAAACGGAGCCGCCTTGGTTCGCCAAGTTGTGCGTCATATCCACCTGACCAACCACGACGTCCGCGCTGGCGTTCGAGGAAGTCGGAATGGAGTTGTAGATCAACACCCGATTGTTGTATTCATCCGCCACAATCAGCTTTCCATTTATATAAAAAGGATTTCTTGGATAGGCCAATGTAGATGCTGAGACAGATCCGCCCTGATTGATGTCACTTCCTGTCAAATTTTGCTGCCCGATGGCCGTATCCGCATTGGCATTTGTCGCCACGGTGGCTTGGGCTGCCGGTGCCGCAGTGCCGACAAAAAAAGCCATCGCCAAAAAAGCAACAGCCGCGCTCGACACGATCTTTCTTGTTTTCATTTTTGTTTTTGTCCGCCAACTTTCCCCCGATTTGACGGATTTTTATTTTTAATTTGTTTTATTATACCACAAAAAACAAAGAAAAGTTATCCACAGCTATTTCAGCGGGTCATTTCCGCCCTTCGCCCAAGGATGACATCGCACTATTCGCTTGAGGCCTATCCATCCGCCTTTCAAAATCCCATATTTTTCGATGGCCTGATACGTATATTCACTGCACGTCGGATGATACCGGCAAACCCGTTCAGAATATAGATATGACAAGAGCCCGGTGTCCAGGGACAAATATTTCTGATAGAGCCTGATTGTTTTCAAGATTATCCGTTTCATGGTATAATGATTATAACTCTATGCGTCAAATAAAAACAAACAAAATAATCTGGATCGATTTTTCCGAACCGGACGCGGACGAGCTTCTGGCGCTCAAAACAAAATTCAAGCTGCACCCGCTGGCACTTGAAGAGTTTTCTATGCCATCCGCGAGACCGAAAGCCAGCCTCTATGGCCATTGCCTCTATCTCACCGTCCACGTTCCCCTTTTCGACAAAGAAAACCGCCGCACCTATCCGAGCGAGCTCGATATCGTGATGACGGACAAATATCTCGTCACCGGCCATGACCAGGATATTTTTCAGCTCCGCGATTTTTTCCAAAGATTGCAACGGAGCAAAAAGCTGCAAGAACAATATATGAGCCAATCGCCGGGCCATTTGCTCTATTATGTCATTGAGGATCTTCTCGAATCCTGTTTTCCGAAAATCGACCACATCAACGAAAATCTCGACAAAATCGAGGATGAGATCTTCAAGGGCAACGAAAAACAAATGGTTCACGAGATTTCGTTCGTCAAACGCGACATTTTGAACTTTCGCCGCACGCTGAAACCCCAAAAATCGGTTTTGGAATCACTCGCAAGGGATAATTATCCGATGATCGACGCCGATCTGCGTTCATATTATCAAGACCTCGTCGGCACGAATATCCGCGTCTGGTCGGCGCTCGAAAACGCGAAGGAAGTCGTCGAATCACTCGAAGAAACCAACGACGCCCTGCTTTCAAACAAATTGAACCATACGATGAAAGTTTTGACGGTCTTTTCGGCAATATTTCTGCCTATGACGGTTATTTCCAACATTCTCGCCATGAGCGCTGCCATCCCTTTTGGCAATAATCCAAATGGCTTCTGGATTTGGATTGGCATTATGCTTGTCGTTTCATTCATAACCATCGGTATTTTCAAAATAAAGAAATGGATTTGACATTATAGTTTGTTACGTTTAATATAAAATCACTTAACAACTCCAAAAGCTTTAGCGAAGAAGCGTGCGCTTCGTTTAGTCCGCCGAAGAGGCGGGCAGGCTGAAAAAAGAACAGCAACAGTTGCTTAGTAAAATTTTCCGGGTAAGCCCGTAACAACTGCAATCAAGCGTCGCGCTATGCGACAACCGAGGTGGAACCACGGGAAAGTCTTCAGACTTCTCGTCCTTGAGTGAATATTTTCGAAATATTTACGAATAGGATGGGAAGTTTTTTTGTTTTTATTCTGTTTTTAAATATGTCATCCCGAGCGAAGTCGAGGGATCTATAAGCAATGCGTACACATATAGATTCCTCCACTCCCCGCCGAAGCGGTTCGGTCGGAATGACAAAATAATATGATTGCAAAAAATATCCTCGGACTCATTGGCAATACGCCGATTGTGAAAATCAACAAGCTCAATCCAAACAAGAATGTTAACATTTTTGCAAAACTTGAGGGCCAGAATCCGGGCGGGAGCATCAAAGACCGGATTGCGCTCAAAATGATTGAGGAGGCCGAGAGGTCAGGCAAACTAACGAAAAACAAAATGATTATCGAAGCGACATCCGGAAACACGGGAATTGCTCTCGCCATGATTGGAGCGGTGAAAGGATATTCCGTGGAAATCGTGATGAGCGAAGCCGTTTCCGTCGAGCGCCGAAAAATGATCGCCGCCTTTGGCGCGAAAATTACTCTCACCGACGGAAAGCTGGGAACAGACGGGGCGATTAAAAAAACAAGAGAACTTGTCGCGAAATATCCGGAAAAGTATTATTACCCGGACCAATTTTCGAACGACAATAATATTTTGGCTCATTATGAAACGACCGCCGCCGAAATCTGGGAGCAAACGGACGGAAAAATCGATTATTTCGTCGCAGCCATCGGAACTTCCGGCACTTTGATGGGCGTATCAAAATTTCTCAAACAAAAAAATCCGGAGATAAAAGTCGTGAGCGCTGAACCGGTGAAAGGCCATTATATCCAAGGCCTCAAGAATATGGAAGAAGCCATCGTGCCGGCGATCTATGACCGCGAACACCTCGATGACATCATCATGGTCGAAACGGAAGCCGCGTTCGAAACAGCCCGCCAAGTCGTGAGGAGTGAAGGAATTTTCTGCGGCATGTCCTCCGGCGCGGCGATGTATGCATCGCTTGAAATCGCGAAAAAAATTGAATCGGGGAATATTGTGACAATTTTCCCGGATCGGGGAGAAAAGTATCTTAGTACGGACCTTTTCAAATAAAAAAGGTCACCAATTAACACTGATTGGTGACCATCTATCCAAAGGAATCGAAGCGGGCTTGTTAGCGCGGCATTTGAATTAATTTGAAACGTGGTATCTGCTGGCTCCACGCCAGTCTTCTACTGTAATTTTCTTTCCCAGTCGCCATGTGGTTGGAAGCGCATACTTCCGAGAATCATTCCTGCTAACTTCCCAAAGTTCAATACCCTCAGAAGTTTTGACTTTTAGGACAATTATGCCGTCTGACTTGTAATGCACATCCAAAAGGATTCCCTTTTGAATGATTTTCCCGGCCAAGACGATGTTCGACGAAACAGTAATCAGAAATGTTGCTAAAAGAGCAATGTGCAGGATGCGTTTCATTTTTCTCTCCTTTCCTCATATGTATTGTAAATAACTCTTCCTTGCCATAATCTTTCTGGGTTAAAGAAATATAGAATATAGTGGAGTTATTGTCAACACATGAAAAAATTTGAAATCAAGACACTAATACGCTAGTATAAAATCATGCTAAAGCTCTACAACACCCTCACCAAGAAAAAAGAAGAATTCAAGCCTATTCACAAGGGGAAAGTTTCGATCTATACCTGCGGGCCGACCGTGTATGATTTTGCGCATATTGGCAACTTGCGCGCCTATACGGCTTCAGATGTTTTGCGACGCTATCTGGAATATCTCGGCTATGAAGTGCGGCAAATCAAAAACGTCACGGATGTCGGACATTTGACGGCCGATGACATCGCCCAAGCCGACACGGGTGAGGATAAGATGCTCAAAGCGGTAAAGCGCGAAAAAAAGACGCCCGAAGAGATCGCCAGGTTCTATGAAGACGCTTTCCGGCAGGACGAAGAGAGAATGAACATTCTTCCCGCCCATTATTTCCCCCGCGCGACGGCGCACATCCCCCAGATGATCAAAATGATTGAGACGCTCATCAAAAAAGGCCACGCCTACGAAGTTCACGGAAATGTTTTCTATGACGTCACAAGTTTCAAGGAGTATGGAAAACTTTCGGGAAATACACTCGACAATTTGAAAGTTGGCGCGCGGCTCGAGGAGCATCCCGACAAAAAACATCCTTGGGATTTCGCCTTGTGGTTGAAAGCCCCCGCCAACCACATCCTGCAGTGGGATTCGCCTTGGTCCGTCGGATATCCCGGCTGGCACATCGAGTGCTCGGCGATGAGCATTGAATATCTGGGCGACACGCTCGATATCCACACCGGCGGTGAAGACCATATTTTCCCCCACCACGAAGCCGAAATCGCTCAATCCGAAGGCGCGACGGGCAAAAAATTCTCCAATTTCTGGTTTCACAATCGTTTTCTTCTGGTCGACGGACAAAAAATGTCCAAATCCAAGGGCAATTTCTATCCTTTGAAAGATATCACCGAAAAAGGCTTCGACCCCATGCACTTGCGATTATTTTATCTTTCTTCACACTATCGCAAACAAGCCGACTTCTCCTGGCCGGCGCTCGAGCAAGCCAAAGCCAATTTCGAACGAATTGAGGAATGGAGAAGCAAGCTGCAAGAAATCGCCGGGCAAGTCGAGGTGAAACCTCCGATTTTGTCGAGGTCTCACCTCGACTGGATTAGCAAATTTGAATCCGCGATGGATGATGACTTGAATACTCCCCTCGCGCTGACATATTTATACGAATTGATAACAGAGACAAACAAAAAAATCTCTGAAAATAAATTGCCTCCCGAAAAAGCCGGAAGAATTTTGGCATTATTCGAAAAAATGAATAAGGTTTTCGGCCTGCGCTTTGCGGAAAAGGAAATCGAGATTCCAGGGGAAATCAAAAAACTGGCCGATGAAAGGTTGAAATCCCGAAAAAATAAGGACTTCGCAAAATCAGATGAGCTGCGGAAAAAAATTGAAAAACTCGGCTTTGAAATAGAAGATTTAGACGAGGGTTACAAGTTGAAAAAAAATAATATCCTCCATGTCATCCCGACCAAGTCCTGATTTATCAGGACGCGTGGAGAGATCTTTGTCGAGATTCCTCGACTCCGCTACGCTTCGCTCGGAATGACAAAATAAAAAAATTACAAAAACAAAAACCCGACTTCGTACATTCACGAAGCCGGGGGTTGATCAGAGTCGGGCTTTGGTCAAGATTTACTTGAAATAAATATTATTCCCCCTTAAGATAAAATTTTTGCCGGTCCCGATCTCAATCTCATTGAGCATCTCTTTCGGGATACTTGTGGGGTCAATAAGGAATACCTGATCCCTCTTTTGCACGGCGATTAGTTTCGGCATTGGCACGATTTTGTAAGCTGATTCTTCTTGCACTATTCTATCGAACTTTGCCGGGAGCCCATTCCCTGCAATAGCTACAAAAAAATAGCTACAAAGAATCGCGAGCAAGCCAACAACAGATAATAATACAGCCTTGTTAGTCGCTTTTTTATTGTACTTTTCGGCTAAATTAGCAAGCCAAACAAGACCAATAAATGCAACCACGGAGCCTATTCCAATCAGATATGTTTCCATAATGCCTCCCTTGTGGATATCTTGTTGTTAAGACCCTTTATCTTGAATGATAAGGGGATTTTTGTCAAGTATCATTCGGAAAATTTATCTGATATAATACTTGAGCTATGGCACCAAAGAAAAAAGAAACTAAACCCGCGAGCAGAAAACCCACCAAATTCAATTTGGGCGAGGCGAGGATTCCGCCGCAGAATATCGAGGCGGAAATGTCCGTGCTGGGCTCTTTGATGCTCGACAAAAATGCGATAATCAAGATCGCCGATTTGGTGCGCCCGGAAGATTTTTACAAGGACGCAAACAAGCTCGTATATGAAACGATGCTAGACCTTTATGAAGAGCGTGAGCCGATTGATATCCTTTCTCTTTCCAACAAACTTGAAGAAAAAAAACAGCTCGAAAAGATCGGCGGCGCCAGCTATCTCACCGAAATCGTGAATGCCGTTCCAACCGCTTCAAACGTGATTCACTACGCGAAAGTCGTCCAGAAAAAATCTCTTTTAAGAAAACTCATAACCGCCGCGTCGGATATTGTCGAACTCGGATATGAAGAAGCCGAAGATGTGGAAAAAGTCCTCGATGAAGCCGAACAAAAACTTTTCAAGGTCTCGCAAAAATATGTGAAGGCTGATTTCGTCCCGCTCAAGACCTATCTTGAATCCGCCTTCAATCGCATCGACGAACTGCATAAAGGAGATAAGGAACTGCGCGGGGTGCCTTCCGGATTCGCCGATCTTGACAATGTTCTGGCCGGTTTTCAAAAATCTGACCTCGTGATCATCGCCGCCCGCCCTTCGATTGGAAAAACCGCCTTGGCGCTCGATATCGCTCGCAATGTCGCCGTGAAGAAAAAAATTCCAGTGGGAATATTCTCCCTTGAAATGTCATCCGACCAATTGGTTGACCGTATGCTCGCCGCCCAAGGCAAAGTGGACGCCTGGCGGATGCGAACCGGCCACCTCGTCAGCAACGACAGGGAGGACGATTTTGCCAAACTCGGCGAGGCAATGGGCGCGCTGTCCGAGGCTCCGATCTTCATTGACGACGCGGCCAGCGCCAACGTGATGGAAATGCGTACGATGGCCCGCCGGCTGCAGGCCGAACACAATCTCGGACTCATCATCATCGACTATCTCCAGCTCATGCAGGGCCGCTCAACAGACAATCGCGTCCAAGAAGTTTCAGAAATTTCACGCTCACTCAAGCAACTGGCACGCGAGCTGAATATCCCCGTCATCGCCCTTTCCCAGCTTAATCGCTCCGTGGAATCCCGCAGCCCGCAAGTGCCAAAACTTTCCGACCTACGCGAATCAGGATCGATCGAACAGGACGCCGACGTGGTGATGTTCCTCTATCGCGAAGATCGCGAAAAGCCGGACACACCCAACAAAAATGTCATCCAAGTGATTGTCGCCAAACACAGAAATGGACCTCTTGGGACGGCAAACTTATACTTTAATGATGCCATAACGAGCTTTTCGTCATTGGAGAAGAAACATGGGGGAAACTAACTCAAAAATCAAATGTTATATGTCAAAAGTTTTAACATCTTAGTTTTGACATTTAACTTTTAACATTTAATTTATTTTTTCTTGTTTCCTAAATCGTTTCAGAAACTCATCGACCACTTTGCTGCTCTCCCTTCCGTCGGTCCCAAAATGGCCGAGCGGCTGGTTTTGTATTTGTGGAAATATGATCAGGAAAAACTGGATGATTTTTCAGAAATCCTGCGCGATCTCAAAAAAAATATCCACTATTGCAAACAATGCTTCAATATTTCCGAAAATGGATTGTGTGCGATTTGCTCCGACAACCGGCGCGACCAAGAAACAATTTGCGTGGTCGAAGAACCGCTCGACATCATCGCTCTCGAAAAAACTCGCCGGATGCACGGTCTTTATCACGTTTTGGGCGGAACAATCAATTCTCCGACGGACAAAAACAGTCCGCTGAAGATCAAGGAGCTTCTCGCTCGTTTGAAAAAAGAAAAAATATCCGAAGTGATCATTGCCACCAATCCGACGACTGAAGGCGAAGCAACGGCATTATATTTGGCCAGATTCATAAAACCTTTGAATATAAAAACAACCCGCCTGGCGCGGGGACTGCCGACAGGCGGGGACATCGAATACGCGGATGAAGCCACCCTCGGTGGAGCGATTGAGGGAAGAAAAAAAATATAAGCTGGCTATAGCAGCTGACGCATAAAAGATTATTTCCCTGAACAAACTTTCTGTCCGTCTGCTATGTATTTCCCGTAAACGCTGAAACTGCTGAAATCCAGCCGGTTGGGTGTTTTTTTGTACTCTTTTTCCCAGATCCTGGCCACTCTTTCATAATCGGCATACACGATTTTGCCGCTTTTTTTCATCTCTTTGAGCGACTCGAGAATTTGGCGCACACCGTCAAGCGGGGTTTCTGAAAAAATATCCACCATATGAACGGAAGCCGTATAAATCCTTCCGGAAGGAACTTGGCCCGCATCAATCTTTCTCACAAGTTCCTTTACATATCCTCCGTCACTATACCAGATAGTGCTCCCGCCGCTATTTTTGGGACCAATGAGATTGGTGTAGTGAGAATAACCCTGGCCGACAGTTATAAATTGTCCCCTCGGGTCGTTTTTCAAAAAATTATTGAGATCCGGCTGCCAGACTCCCGAACTTGTCTCGTCAAAAACATGGCCGATCATCGCGGGCTGGGCAAGAATTTTCGGCTTCCAGGAGACGAAAGGATATTTTTTGCCTTTGATTGTCCCGTCTCTTCCCATTTCCAGCTGCGCTACGATATCTTCGGATTTGCTCGAGCATTCCTTGTAAAGAGCGAATCCGCCCACGACTCCGGACGGCCTCACGCCCAGTCTTGAAATTAAAAAAGCAAGGTCGGCGTAGTTGTATTCTTCAAGATGGCCGTGAGGATCGACCACTACGCCCATATCCTCGACCATCCAGCGCACAACATTTTTCCCCTTGGTGTCCTTCAAAATGTCTCCTCTTTCCCACTTCAACATCGCCTCAAGCACGGCGTGATCAGATTCCCAATTTAAAGTAGCACCGTATGAATGGATAAGATTCACTTTTTCAACCAAATCCCGCCGATACATGCGATAAAACACTTCATCATTTATCATGCTGCTCCACGGCTCCCCTCCCTCATTGTGGGAAAAAAAAGTCACATAAACCGGAGTTTTTGGTCTAACCGTCGATTTGGCCTCGGCAATATTGAACGGCTGATGCTCTCCTATCTGCCATCCGGCCGCGGGCAAAAAAAAGCTAGCGGTGATGACTATCGCGAGAACTGTTTTCTTGTAAGACATAATCAATAGCTGTTATTTTTTAGCCTTCTATAATAGCAAATACATAAAAATCTGTCAAGTGCCCAGGGTAATTTATGCGCGTTTCGCCGCAAAAAAAGCGAGTCTTCCTAAAAAGATCGCCCCTTCTGTTGTATTATTCCTAACATCGCATCGAAGCCGAAATGTGGCTATTTTATCGTGCCAATCTCAACTTCCGTGAAGTCCTGCCGATGGCCGAACTTAACCTTGTAGCGTTTTTTGGCCTTGTGCTTCACGCCCGTCACCTTTTTCGCTTTGGCTTGCTTCAAAATTTTGCCTTCGATTTTCACGTCTTTCAGCAGCGGCGCGCCGACTTTGACTTCTTTTTCGTCGCCCAAAAACAAAACTTCGCCAAAATAAATTTTATCCCCGGCCTCGCCTTCCAATTTTTCAATCTTGATCTTATCCCCTTTCTTGACGAGATATTGTTTCCCGCCGGTTTTGATGACTGCTAACATATATTTCTGCAAAAATTACTTTTGTAGACTATCAAGTATTTCGGAAATAGTCAAGCGCGAGCGAACAGTGATCAACAATTTGAAATATTGTTCACTAGTCACTGTTCACTGATCACTGCAAAACAACCGCCACATCCATCTCTTCACTACCCCTCGAGATATGCAACTTCACTTCATCTCCCGCTTTGTGCTGCGAAATCAAATACGCCAAGTTCTGGTCAGGATCCACTTCTTCCCCGTTCACGCTCAAAACAATGTCGCCAACCTTGATTCCCGCTTGATCCGCTGCGCTTCCAGCCAGCACCGCCAGTCCTTGCTGGCCGCTGGGAGAATATACCAACGCGCCATGATCGAAACTGTTTCGCGCCAGATAGGCATTTTCTTTGGATAGCGCCACATAATACACTCCAAGGACAGCCCTCTCAATTTTTCCTTTTTCAAGATATTGATCAATCACGTATTGCAGATGATTGACCGGAATAATAAACATTTTCGTGCCCGCGTCTTCTTTGTTCTCTCCCAAAATCCCGATCATATTTCCATTTTGATCAACAGCCACTCCCCCGGATAGCGCTTTGATATTGGCACTCGCCGCTCCCGAAAAATCCGCGAAGAGCGCCCCCTGCAATTTTTCCGAAGACGCGAGCGGCCCGGAAAGAGAGTATGATTTTGCCCACTCACTCGTAATTCCCAGCAGAAGCGACATTTCCGCGTTGAATCCGCTCCGGCCAACCACGGCTGTTTTCATTCCTGTCTTGATATCTTCCGGGGCAATAAATTCCGCCACCGGCAGATTTTCTGCTTTATCCAATTTCAGCAAGACAATATTCGAAAAAGGATCTGCCGCTGCAACTGTCGCTCCATACGATTTTCCGTCTTGCAAAAAAACTTCGTATTCTGCGCCGGTACCGCTAAAAAATTTGTCCCCGTAACTCGCCACCAAGCCATCCGAGGTGACCACAACCCCGCTTGCCGACTGGCCCGAAGCGGAAACAATACTTTTGTCTCCTTTCTGCCTTGCAACGATCTCTACGACACTTGACGCCGACTTCTGGGTATAACCTGAAATATCCTGGTTTTCGTTCACAGTCAGCTGCTCGGTCTTATTGATGACCGTCACGTTGTCCATTGCCTTTTTGAAAAAAGACTGTTTTCTGAACCATTCTTGGGTGGCGAGCCAGGGAAAAATATACTTTTCTGAAAAAATCGAACTGATTCCCGAGAAGATAAAAATAAGAACGACAAAAAAAACAAGCCTCGTTATTTTTGCTTTCTTGGGCCTTTTTTTTATAATTTCATTTTCTGCCATTGGTTAAATCACCGGGTACCATTTCGAACTGATGAGAACCAGCAGCACAGATCCGGCAAGGAATATTATTTCAAATAGGACGGTTCGGGCGGTAAGTTTCTTGAGAAAAAAGCTGAGAACGATCTCCCAGCCGACGCAATAAATTATAAGGGTTATCACTGCAACTGTCAAATATCCAAACGGCCAAAAATTTTGGATCCAGACAGTTTGTGCGACCAAAGTTGTCAGAAATACACTATAAATAAGCCATTTTTCGCGATCTATTTGGTTTATTGCGAAAGAAACATATGAAACAAGAAGAGTGATGACGGAAAAAACAACCAGGAGCGCCCAGATCGGGATCAACACGCTCGGATTCAAATACCAGCCGTAGGACGCCGCGTACCAGCAAAAGAGAACCGCCACGGTAGCAATATTGTACATCGCCTTGGCGGTTTCATCTTTTTCATAGCGAAAAAGACGCCAGCCGGCCAGAACAGTCGCATAGAAAACCAAAGCGGAAAGAAGAATAAATAAACTCATTTCAAACGGCGGATCGATGAGCGACAAGAGAAGTACTGCCCCAGGAACCAAGACCGCCGGCAAAACCGTGAATTTCCACCGGCCAACAATCATTCTGGATGCGACAACAATGATCAAAGAAAAAATGACCCCGAACCAACCGGCATATCCGGCATAATTCACCGACAGCCAGAGATTGGCTGCGAACAGCACGGAGAGAAAAAATATATTGAAGCTGAAAAACATGATAATAAAAACTCAAAACTCAAATGTCAAATGTCAAAACTAAAAAGTTGTGTGTTATGTCATCCCTGCCCCCGTTTCACGAGGATAAACTCCAGCAGGGATCCAGGGTAAAAATCACTAATTGAGAATGTAACTCTGGATCCCGCATCAAGTGCGGAATGACAAGCAACTATTAACTATTGAACAAAAATTTGCATTATTTTATAATAATCTTCTCTTTCTCAACATCGATCTTCACCTTGCTTCCGTCCTTGATTTTTCCCTCCACGATCTGGAGCGCCAGCTCATCAAGAACCAAGTTCTGGATCGCGCGTTTCAAGGGACGGGCGCCATAGACCGGATCAAATCCCTCGCGGGCCAGAAATTCTCTCGCCGCCGGAGCGATTTGGATTTTTATATTCCTTTCCTTCAGCCTCTTGGCGACAAGCTCAAGCTGCAGATCCACTATTTTTTTGATTTGCTGCTCCGCCAGCGGATGGAAAATGACGATCTCATCAACCCGGTTCAAAAATTCCGGCTTGAATTTTTCCCTAAGAGACGCAAGCACCCGCTCCTTCATTTCGTCTTCCTTGAGCACAAAAACCTTGCGTTTTTCCTCCTTAAACCCGATTTCCTGCATTTTATAGATTATATCAGATCCCACGTTGGATGTCATCACGATCACCGTATTCTTGAAATTGACCATCCTTCCCTTCCCATCAGTGAGTCGGCCATCATCAAGAATCTGAAGCAGGATATTGAAGACCTCAGGATGAGCTTTTTCAATCTCATCAAAAAGAATCAGGCTGTACGGCCGGCGGCGCACTTTTTCCGTGAGCTGCCCCCCTTCTTCGTGACCGATATAACCCGGCGGCGAACCGATCATTTTGGCAACGCTGTGCGCTTCCATATATTCGCTCATATCCACCCGGACCATCGCGTTTTCATCGTTGAATAAAAACTCGGCCAAGGCCTTCGCCAGCTCCGTTTTCCCTACTCCCGTCGGACCAAGGAAAATGAACGAACCGATCGGACGATTTTCCTCGGCGATCCCGGCTCGGCTGCGACGCAAAGCGTTCGCCACTGCGCTGATCGCTTCGTCCTGCCCGACGACCCGCGTTTTGAGACTTTCCTCGGCGGCCACCAATTTTTCCATCTCACCTTCGAGCATTTTGGAAACAGGCACGCCCGTCCAGCGGGAAACAACTTGCGCGATATCCTCTTCAGTCACTTCTTCCTTGAGAATCGGATTTTTGCTCTGCATTTGAGTGAGTTTTCTTTGCTCGCTTTTGATCTTTCTTTCAAACTCGGGAATTTTTCCGTATCGAATTTCCGCCACGCGCGCCAGATCTCCCTGTCGCTCCAGCACGTCTGATTCCATCCGAAGCCGTTCGATCTCGCTTTTGTGGCTGCGGATATTGGTGATCAAATCTTTTTCGCTTTTCCATTGCAATGTCTGCTTGCTGACTTTTTCGCTTATATCGGCCAATTTTTTTTCGATTTCTTTGAGTCTTGCCTTGGCCGCTTTATCTTTTTCTTTTTTCAACGCTTCTTTTTCGATTTCCAATTTTCTTTTTTCTCGTTCGAACTGATCAAGCTCGACCGGCATACTGTCAATTTCCATCCGGAGAGATGAGGTTGCTTCGTCAATGAGATCAACCGCTTTGTCAGGCAAGTTCCGATCTGTGATATACCTATTGGAAAGTTCAGCCGCCGCAATGAGCGCGCCATCCGTGATCCGCACACCGTGATGAATTTCATATTTTTCTTTGAGGCCGCGCAGAATGGCAACCGTATCTTCGATTGACGGCTCGCTGACAAACACTGGCTGAAATCTTCTTTCGAGCGCCGCGTCCCGCTCAATGTATCTTTGATATTCTTTGAGAGTAGTCGCTCCGATTGCCCGCACTTTTCCACGGGCCAGGGCCGGCTTGATCATGTTCGACGCGTCCATCGATCCTTCAATCGCGCCCGCGCCGACCAAGGTGTGAAGTTCGTCGATGAACAAAATATATTTTCCGGCTGATTTTTCAATTTCATTCATGATCGCTTTGAACCGCTCCTCAAATTCTCCGCGAAACTTCGATCCGGCCAAAAGCGAGCCGAGATCCAGCGCCAAAATTTCTTTGCCTTTGAGCGTTTCCGGGACATCGCCCGCGACAATTCTTTGCGCCAGTCCTTCGGCAATCGCCGTTTTTCCCGTCCCCGCTTCACCAATAAGGACCGGATTATTTTTGGTCCGGCGAGTGAGGACTTGCATGATGCGCCGGATTTCTTCTTCACGTCCAATGACCGGATCAAGCTTTTCCGCCGCCGCTTCTTTCGTCAGATTGATCGTATATTTTTCGAGCACCTGATATTTTCCTTCGGGCGTTGGGCTGTCCACCCGCTGGCTGCCTCGCACTTCTTTCATAATTTTTGAAACTTTTTCGCTCGTAATATTGTTTTCTTCGAGTATTTTTTTTGCCCGGCTCTGAACCTTGAGAAGAGCCGCAAAAAGATGCTCCGTCGAGATGTATTCGTCCCCCATTGCTTCGGCTTCTTTGAAAGCTTCCTGGAGGACACCCGCCATCTCCGGAGAAAGATAGAATTGCGGCGCGCCCGTCACTTTGGGAATCTTTTCGATTTCGGTATATATTTTCTTCTTCAGCTCTTCCCGGTTCACCTCGAGCTTGTCGATGATCGTCGGCACGACGCTGTCGGATTGCCCAAGAAGAGTATAGAGCAAATGCAAAACGTCCACCATATTTTGCTGGAAATTTTGCGACACTTGTTGCGCTCCCTGGAGAGCTTCTTGCGATTTGAAAGTGAGTTTATTGAGATCCATAAAAATTTCGCTTCCCTCTCCTTGACAAGCCTGCCCGCCCGCTTGGCGGGGAGAGGATTGGGTTGGGTTAGCACTCTCATCATCCGAGTGCTAATTTATTATACCTCCTCCCACACCTCTGTCAAGGATTATTACGCAGTCTGCCTCATATATATTTTATCTTACAAACAAAAAGCCCTCTTCGTCAAAAGGAGAGGGCAAGCGAGATATGGAAAAGACTACGACTCTATGGACACGGCGCAAATTCGCAATTTGGACCCGTTCTCCCAACGGATGTTCCATCGGGACAAAGTTTGGCTTCCATCGTGCATTGTTTTCCTCCTTCTTGCGAACCCAGGCCACTGGGATCGCTAGCCTTAGCTTGCGAAGATTGCACGCAAGTACTCCCATCAAAACACTTCCCTTCTCCGCACTGACAAGTTTTGATCTGATGGCTGCTCGCCGGCGCGCAGCCGCAAGCCCCGATCGCGCAATTGTTCGGAAAATCCTGGGTTTGTCCGCAGCACAAGGCAGCAGAGACCATCCCGCCTGAGGCAAGGCAAGCTTTCTGCTTATCATCACCCACGCCCGTTGTAGACTGATTCTGAGTCTGGTCTTGAGATGAACTAGTTGGTATATTTGGTATAGCTGTTCCAGTCTTCGTTGGTGGCTGTACCGGCGGAGCAAAAGCAATCCAAATTGACAAAACAACAATAACAACGGCCACGATTGCTATCGCAATCCACACTTTGGTTGAGATTTGTTTGTCCATTTTTGTTTTACATAAAGTATCATAGGGCTTTGAGTCCATTATGTCATAAAAGACATTGGAAAGTCATCCACAGGTGCTTTCAATCTCTGGAAACAAGCGGTACAAAGACGAATCCCGGAAATTCCTCTTCGTGAAAAACTTTTTCCGATTTCTTTTCGACCATCCAGACGCTTCCCTTCACGGGAATCACCAGCCGGCCGCCGATTTTCAGTTGCTTTTTGAGCTCTTTTGGAATTTTCTCGGCCGCGGCCGAAACCAAGATGCGATTGTATGGCGCTTCATTGATATAGCCCTTTGACCCGTCCGCGCAAATTATTTTTGCCCGTCCGCCGGAAAGGAAATTATATTTGCTGATATTGTTTGTCCCAAAATCGCAAAGGTCTTTGTGTCTTTCGATACCGATCACCTTTCCATATTTGCCGACAATTTCCGCGAGGAGAGCCGTTGTCCAGCCCGAACCCGAACCAAGATCCAAAACCTTGTCCCCCGGCATCGGCTGAAGTTTTTCCAACATAAAAGCCACTGTCAGTGGCTGGGAAATGGTCTGACCGTGACCGATCGGAAGAGGAATGTTCGCTCCGGAAGCAGTTTCCAATTCTTTTGGCACAAAATCAACCCGCCTTATTTTCACAAAAGCGTCAATGATACGATCCGTTTTGAGATAGCCTTGATAAATTAAGTCTCGGACAAGGGTATCCATACTTATTCGCCGATAACTTGGACAATAATATCGCGCTTCCTCGCTCCGTCCATTTCCACGAAAAAGATATTTTGATGACTGCCAAGAAGCATCTTGCCGCCCTCAACCGGAATTGTTTCGCTCGCGCCAAGGAGAAAATTCTTGCAGTGGCTGTGGCCGTTCGAACGGCCGTCAGAGCGATTTGCCCTCTTGAGCTCGAACAGATCGTGAGAATATCGCTCGTCTATCGGCACAAGACGATAAAGCAATCTCTGGAAATCCTGGAGCAGGAGCGACTCATCTTCATTGATAGCGATGCTCGCCGTCGAATGAGGAGAGAACACAAGAACTTGTCCGTCTCGCACTCCTGAAGACGCCAAAACATCCTCAACATCATGAGTGATATCGATGAATTCAATTTGACTTTTCGATTCCGTGGTAATAATTTGTTTTTTTATTTTCATGGTTTTATTCTGTCATTGCGAGGAGCGTAGCGACGTGGCAATCTCGCGCGAATTTAAACTCACAGGATTGCTTCGCTTCGCTCGCAATGACAAGTATAACTTTATTATTCAAAAAACATTTGCCACTGCCTTCACAACTTTCTTGTCCAATACTTCTGGAACAATTCTATCATTTTTTGGGTTTTTCACCAAACCAGCGATAGCCAGCGCGGCTTTTATTTTTATTTTGTCAGTGATAAGTCTCGTTCGCGTATCCAGTGCTCCCCGAAACAGCCCCGGAAAAACAAGCGCGTTGTTGATCTGGTTTGGGAAATCGGACCGGCCCGTTGCGACCACGGCCGCCCCGCCCTTTTTGGCTTCCTTATAGGATATTTCCGGTTCAGGATTGCTCATCGCGAAAACAATCGCGTTTTTGTTCATTTTGGAAATATCTTTGGATCGGAGCAATTTCGGGGCCGAAACTCCGATGAAAACGTCCGCGCCTGCCAATGCCTCTGCCAAACTGCCTTTGAAATTTTCCAGGTTTGTTTTTTTCGCAAGTTCGTCTTTGGCGTCATTCTTGTTGTACGCGCATATGCGGCAAATGGGACTCCGACTGTCAAAAGTAATAATGTTTTTTGCGCCGTACTCCAAGAGCAATTTTGTGATCGCAATTCCCGCTGCCCCCGCGCCGGAAACAATAATTCTTATTTTTTTGATATCTTTGCCCACAACCTTGAGCGCGTTGACAAGCCCGGCCAGCACCGCGATCGCCGTCCCGTGCTGGTCATCATGGAAAACAGGGATGTCTAAATCTTTGATCAATTTCTTTTCAATTTCGAAACACCTCGGCGCGGAAATATCTTCCAGATTGATCCCACCAAATCCCAGCGCAATCGCTTTTGCAATTTTGATGATTTCTTCGGAATCTTGAGTATTGAGTACAATCGGCACGGCGTCCACGCCTCCCATTTCTTTGAAAAGAATGGCTTTCCCTTCCATCACCGGGAGTGCCGCCTCAGGTCCCAAGTTTCCCAAACCCAAAACAGCGCTGCCATCCGTTATGATCGCCACGCTGTTTGACTTCCAGGTCAGATCATATACTCTCTTTTTGTTTTTCGCGATCTCCCGGGAAAGCCCGGCCACACCGGGAGTATAAATTATCGGTAAGTTATGTTTAGTAAGCTTATATCGGCTTTTTATTTCTATCTTGCTGCCAAGAATATTTTTCATTTATGTATATGTCATCCCGAGCGAAGCGCAGCGTAGTCGAGGGATCTATGTCCACTAGCAGCTGGCTAGCCAATGCGTCTATACGCAGATTCCTCCGCTCGTTTTTCACTCGGTCGGAATGACAAAAAGTTAACCCGTTTGCAATTTCTTATACACACTCGCCGCCGCCACCGCCCCTTCCGCCGCCGCGGTGAGAATTTGGCGCATTTTATTTGATCCAGTCGTCGCGTCTCCAGCAGCATATATTCCCGCCACATTCGTGCTTTGATCAGGACCCACGACAATGAAACCTTGCTCATCCATATCAAGACTTAGCTGTTTGGTCAGTTCCACGCCAGGTTCGCTTCCAATTTCAATGAAAACACCTTGTACTTCCACCTCGCTTTTTCCATCATACTCTTTGTCCAAGACGATTTTTCCAACCGCGTTTTCTCCTTTTATTTCTTTGATATTGGTGTTATATATGATCTCAATTTTTTCGTTTTTCGCGAAATTTTCGAGATAGACCGGATCAACCCTCAATTTTTCCCCGCGATAGATGATAAAGACTTTTGAAGCATATTCGGCTAAAAGTTGCGCCGCCGAAGCCGCGCTATTCCCGCCGCCCGCGACCGCCACAACTTTGTCCTGAAAAAACGCTGCGTCGCACGTCGGGCAATAGGAAACTCCCTTGCCATTGAATTCATCTTCGCCGGGAATGGAAAGTTTTTTATACTCCATTCCAAGGGCCAAAATAATATTTTTTGCTTTGTATTGGGCTGTGTGCGCCGTGACGTCAAAGATATTTTCCCCACGGGATATATTTGAAACGGAATCCATCTCGATTTTCGCGCCCAATTTTTCGGCGTGTTCGCGCATTTTTTGCGTAAGCTCAAATCCGGAAATGGACGGTGTTCCCGGCCAATTTTCAATTTTATGTGCTTCCACGGCCTGCCCGCCCGGCTCTTTGCCGATCACCAGATGATTGACCTTGTATCGCGAAGCGTATATCGAAGCCGCCAGACCCGCCGGCCCCGCTCCAACAATCACCAAATCGTAAATTTTATTTTCCATTTATATTTCCTTGTCATCCCAAGCGAAGCCGAGGGATCTGCGTCGAGATTCCTCCACGCGTTCCGACAAAGTCGGAACTTGGTCGGAATGACGGAATAAAAAATTGCTAAACCTTCTCAAGTTCCTCTTTCAAGTTTTCTTTCGCCTGCACTCCAATAAGCTGCTTCACGGCTTTTCCGTCTTTGAAAATAATCAGTGTTGGGATCGACATAACCGCGTACTTCGACGCTGTTTCTCTGTTTTCGTCGACATTCAGCTTGCCAACTTTGTATTTATCCTTCACCTCTTCCGCCAATTCCTCGATGATTGGTCCCATCATCTGGCAAGGGCCGCACCAAACTGCCCAAAAATCAACAAGAACCGGTTTGTCGCTTTTCAGCACCTCTGCTTCGAAATTTTGATCCGTGAATTGCATTTCCATATTTTTAATCTTTTTTACGATTTACAAAAACAAGCGCGCCCGCGACAATAATGACAAGCGCCCCAATTACTACGGGAAAATAATTCTTTTTATTTCCGCTCGCGGGGGAGACGGCTGACACTTCGGCGATAGGCCCCTCATGCACCACAATATCCGCCGGAACGTTTGCCACCTGCGTATTTTCCACGGCCTCGATTTCCGTCGCGAAATTGTCGATGATCGGCTTGTCTCCCAAAAGAAATTTGTCCCCAAACACGACAACCGGCACCCCTCCCCGCTGGTCTTCGGGATAGCCGTTCGCTTCATAAAGTTGCATCAAAAATTTCTCATTTGCCGGAACCGAAGCATCAATCTTTTTGACATCGTACTTGTCATAGATCCCGTTGGCGTTGAAATAGTTGTTCACATTGTGGCAATGCGGGCAGGAATCGAGATAAAAGAAATAGGCCTTCTTTTTGGGAGCATCTTGCGCAAAAACAAGAGATGGAATTATTAGGAGACTGAGTATTATTATTTTTAGCTTCATGATAATTTCGAATTTTTAATTTTAAATTTAGAATAAATTTTTAATGACTGAATTTTAAATGTTTCAAAATTAATTAATTCGAAATTGATTCAAAATTCAAAATTGGAAATTAAAAATTTCGTCCTATTTCCCGAATCTTCTCCCTCTTCTCGTATAATCTAGCACCGCTTCCCGCATTTTTTTCTCGTCGAAGTCCGGCCAGAGAACCTCGGAAAAATACAGCTGAGCGTTGGCCGTGTCCCACATCATGAAACCGGCGCTGTTGTGCGGTTCCCCGCCCGTCCGCACCAAAAGATCAACCGGCGGAAGATCTTTCGTCATCAAATGATCCTTGATCATCTTGGCGGTAATACGCTTCACCCTCCCTTTGCATTTCTCCAGAATGCTATTGGTCGCGACAACCATTTCGTCGTCACCGCTGTATGCCAGCAAGAAGTTGAGAAAATGTTTTCCGTATTTTTCCGTCCGGCTCATACATTTTCGCAGAATATTTTTGAGAGAATCCGGAAATTGCTCTTCCCACCGCCCGATTATGTTTACCTGCACTTGGTTTTTGTGAATATCTTCATTGTCGAGCAAGCGCACAAAATATTTGCGATAAACATTGAGCAGCGCCTTTTTTTCCCGCCAAGGTCTTTTTTGTATATTATCCACCGATGATCCCCAAAACGTCACGTGCTTCACGCCCAAATCAAGATTCGCCCTCAGAACCTTCTCGACATTTTCTGCTCCCGCCTCGTGTCCATCCCAAGGCTCGAGCCCTCTTTTTTTCGCCCATCGGCGATTCCCGTCGGGGATAATCGCGACGTGGTTGGGAATATTTACCCCCACACCAAAATTTTCATCACATTCGGATGATTTTTTTTGATCTACTTTTTTGGTGTGGGGGTGTAGTTTAGGCATACAAAATAAAGATTGGGGAATCGAAATTCCCTTGTTATCGCTTAATATATTCTCTTACAATGATTATATTATATCAAAAACAGTTTGTACAATGGAACAAGGGGAAGATGTTGCTATCCCCTTGCCTCAGTAATGCTGACTGCAGTCCGTTACTTCGACAATATAGTTGTGATGTTTTTCCAGAGGTTTCCCCGTATATTCTTCCGCGGGGCAATAAAATTTGTCCTTGCGTTCACAACCAAAACAAAGCCACAGCCATCTCCCTCGTTTGCAGCCGAGAGGTTTATTCCGGCTCATAATATGAACCAGCAACCTCACCCTTCTTTCGCAGGCTGGCATAAGTTCCCTCCCATTGCCTTATTAAAATTTTTTCAGCTCTTTTTCAAACTCTTTTAGCAAACTTTTCTCGTCAACCTTTTTTATTATCTTTCCTTTTCGGCAAATCAGTCCTACTTTTTCTCCACCAATGACAGCCAGATCCGCTTCACGAGCTTCACCTGGACCATTGACTACGCACCCCATGACCGCCACATGGATATCCTTATCAATTCCTTCGACCAATTTTTCCACCTTTTTCGCAAGACCAATGAGATCGATTTTTGTCCGGCCGCAAGTCGGGCAACTTGTCACCGTGATGCCTTTTTTCCGAAGCCCCAAGGATTTCAGAATTTCCCAAGCCACCTTCATTTCTTCGACCGGATCAGCCGTCAGGGACACGCGGATTGTATCACCAATTCCTTCATAGAGCAAGTGCCCGATCCCGATCGAAGACATGATTGTCCCCCGGAAAATTGTGCCGGCCTCAGTGATTCCCAAATGGAGCGGATAATTCACTTTTTCGCTCAATTTTTTGTAACTTTCCACTGTTCGCTCGATGTCCGACGCTTTCAGTGAAATGGCGATATCGTGAAAATTCATTTTTTCAAGAATTTTTATGTGCCTCAATGCCGATTCAACCATTGCGTCCGCCGTCACTTTATTTTTGTACTTCGCCAAAATATCTTTTTCAAGCGATCCGCCGTTAACGCCAATCCGAATTGGAATTTTTCTTTTTTTGCAGGCGTCGACGACCTGTTCCACTTTTTCCACGGATCCAATGTTCCCTGGATTGAATCTGATCTTATCAACCCCCTGCTCGATCGCCTCAAGCGCGAGCAAATGCGAAAAATGAATATCCGCCACAAGTGGGATTTTTATTTGGGACTTTATTTTCCCAAGTTGTTTGGCGGCTTCCCTGTCCGGGACAGCTACCCGGATAATTTCACATCCGGCTTTTTGCAGTTCTTTGATTTGTGCCACTGTCTTCCCGACATCACTCGTCGGCGTATTGGTCATTGACTGCACTAAAATCGGCGCATTTCCGCCGATAAAGACATTCCCGACCTTGATTTTCCGAGTTTTCTTTCTTTTTATCATAAGAACAATTTTTTTATTGATCACTGTTTATTGTTCACTGATCATTGTCATCACACTTCCCGATTCATCAAAAAGTCCGCTATTCCCGACAAAAATTCTTTCGCGTTTTTCGGGATATCGCCTTTTTCAATTGCCTCTTTTCCTTGTTTGATCAATTTTCGCGAAAAATTCTTCGAGTATTCGAGTGATCCCGTATCAATGACAATTTTTTTGAATTCTTCGATATCCCGGTCGTCGGCATCCGGATTTCCCATCATGCTCTGGATCCACTGGCGCTGCTGAGTGTTCCCATTTTCAAGCGCTTTCGTGATCAGAAGCGTTTGCACGCCTTTTTTCAAATCACTGCCAACCGGTTTTCCCAGTTTCTTTTCATTCCCAAAAACACCGAGGATATCATCTTGGATCTGAAAACCGATGCCCACCGGAATCGCGTAGGCGCTGAACAAAGCCAGAAGTTTTTCATCCGCTCCGGCGAGAAGCGCTCCCAAATGGAGCGGCCCTTCCACGGTATACTTGGACGTTTTGTTTTCGTGGACTTTCAGGATCTCTTTTTCCGTCGCGCGTCTGCGCGCTTCAAGAACAACGTCCATCAACTCTCCTCCCACGGTCACTGAAACAATATTTTGCAACTTATCCAGCGCTTTGAGAATCCGCTCCGCCGGGAAGCGCGAATTGAAAATGATTTCGTTTCCGGCCGCCGCCGCCATATCGCCGATGACCAGCGCCATTGAATCTCCAAAATGAACCGGGTCGGTTTTTTTGTAGAATCTCCTGGCCATTTTTTCGTACCGTTTGTGGATTGTTTTCACGCCATGGCGAAAATCATCCCGGTCAATGATGTCATCATGGATCAGCAAAAATATGTTCGTCAGCTCGATGCTCATCGAAGCTTCGATGATCTTGTCATCGTCCCTCCGGCTTGCCTCGCCGAAGCTTTGCATAGGCTGAGCCGCCTTATACCCCCAATACATAAAAGCCGCCCGCAGTCTTTTTCCGCCCGCGAGCGTGAGATCCCGAATATTTTTCGCCGCCTGAACCGCCAAAGGATCGATTTTTTTCGCTTCCTTGATCCTTTTGGCAAAATATTCAGCCAAGCGCCGGTCTACTTTTTCCTTATAGTTTTGAAGCTCTTTTTTTGCATCCATAAACACAATATCTCCCCCTTTTCAAAAGGGGGATGATAATGGGGGATTTAAACACTTATACACATCATAATTCTTTGTTTCAAGCTTGACAAGAGGATGAAAATAGAGTAAGTTTGTTTTGGATGTTGTATAAATCTATTAGATTTAAAAAAACGCTCAGGAGGGCAACATTGCGTTGTAAGTGCGGGAATTTCCCAAAAATTAATGTTACGATGCTTGGTCAGCGGATTCTTTGTCCTTGCGGAAATTGGATTCAGGTTACGATGGCGTTACTCCAAGAGCGCAATGCCAAAGAAAGAAAAGACGCCTCAGCTGGCTATCAACGCTGCACCCCTCAACCGCCACTAGAACAAGTAATATTGTCCGCGTCGCCCTAATTTTTTTCATTATGACATCCAATCCCTCGGCGGAAAACATCGCCGGGGGCTTTTTCTTTTTTTATGCTATAATTATCAAAAGGCTAACCATATAAAATCGAAATTATATGATCCAGCACATCGCCTATACACTCATTCTCGGAAAACCCGTTGTTATGTATATGGGCATCATCACTTATTTCTCTTTCATTTTCACGGCGACAATCGGACTGCTCAACTTCAAGGGCTACGGCCACATCATTCCTTTCAAGTGGCATCCCCGTTTGGCGGCCACGTCGCTCATTCTCGCCACGATCCACGCTACTCTCGGCCTCTCCGCCTATTTCAACTTTTGAGAAGCAATTTGTCTTGTATGGCTTTACAACAAAGTCAGAACCTTTTTCCAAAATTCGGTTTAGCCTCCGCTCGCTTCCGCCCTGAAATTTTCTGCAAAAATTTCAGTTCCAAAAACAAAAAATTTTCCTTTCCATATTTCAAAAAATCGGGCGCGCGCAAAAAACAAAAATGTGGGAAAATTTTTCGCTTTTGGAGTTTTTCGGAGAAAAACGGCGGAAGCGGAGCTACGGCAGGATATAAAAGGAAGCGTGTTTGCCCCGTCCCGCCCGTGCGCACACGCTTAAACAAATATACCTCCCTTTTGGAGTTTTTTCAAGTTATATGACCTAGAACCAGCTAAAGGGATTCCACCAGTGGAAAGTTTTGGCTTCTGTTTGGTTTTGAGAAGAATTTGAAGTTTCGTTTGTGTTTGAGTTTTGTTGGTTTGAATTTCCAGAGCCAGAGTTGTTTTGTGATTCTTCTTGTGCTTGGTTGCTGTCGCAGAGTTTCAATTCCTGTCCGATTTTGAGCGTATCAGTATTTGAATCAGGATTTAAATCAATGATTTTTTGATACTGCGTTGCATCGCCGTAGACTTTTTTGGCAATTGTCCAAAGGGAATCGCCGGATTCAACGGTATATGAGCAAGTGCTTGGAGTTGTGTTGCTAGAGTTTGTATTATTGCCCGTTTCCGGCGGAGTTTGAACCGGATTTTCACTTTGGGAACTTGAAACTGTTTGAATTGCCGTTGTTTCTTTTGGCAGTGTTTTTATTGAATGTATCCGGCTTGAATCTTCGTTGTCGTCGCTGTCGGTGGCTTTGATGCGAAAGTAATATTTGGTGTCGGGGAGTAAATCTTTGAGAACCATTTTGTGGTTTTTTTCCTTGTCCTTGTCTTTTTTCTTTTCTCTGAGATTTCTGTCGGTTCCGTATCTCACGGACGATTTCGAGTTGTGATCAGTTTTCCAGGTGATTGTGACTGTGTTTTCTGTCGCCTCAGCCTTCACTTTGTGGACATTGAGGTCTTTTTTGTCATCATTGCTATCATTTTCTTCGTTATCAGTATTTTCATCAGTATTTGTGCTGGCAATCGAGAAGCTGATGAGGTAGTCCGTATCGTTGGTGTTGGCGGCTTCGTCGCGGCATCTGACATAATAGACAAAGCTTTCACCTGTGGAAAGATTGTTGATTGTCTGGGAATGGACTTTTTCGCCTGTGGTTGAAAATGTGTTTCCCATATCCGCATAACTTTTGTTTGAAGTGGTGGAATATTTGCAGGTCGCGTTTTCGTCCGTTTTGAGGCTCAAGGTGACAGAATTGGTGTTTGAGGACAATTCGCTGCTGGGAGAGCCGTCAGAGCGCACAGGAGCGTGCGTGTCGGCTTTGGTGAGATTGGCGACACTTGCCGTTCCTGTGTTTCCGGCCGAATCGGTATCGCGCATATACAAAGTGAATGTACCTTTTTCGACAATATCGCTCCAACCCGTAAGTTGGGAGAAACTGGTGACGGAGCTTGTGCAATTCACCCAATGGGAATTATCGAGAGAACATTGCGGATTTGTTTGTTCGGAATCGGTGAAAGTGTTTGTATCGTCGGCAGAAACATTATCGCCAGTCTCGGGCGAGGTTATATTGATAATAGGTGCAATATCGTCGGAGAGATCGAAGGTATGCGTTGAATATCCGCCGGTATAGGTGAAAGTAATTTCCCCGTCATCGCCAGCAGTGCAAATTCCGTTTGAGCAATCGGAACCGGTTATATTTGCCGTTGCCAAGCTGCCGTCAATTTTCAAAGTGTAGGATTTCCCCGCCGTCAGATCACCTATCGCGTGAAGTGTGTCCGTGTCTCCCAGAGTGGTGGAAGTTTCTTTCCATTCTTTGTGATTGGCTTCCCAAACGATATTTGATTCTCCGGTTGGCGCGGAGATATCCAGCCATTTGATCGTTTGGCTTCCTTGCGGAACAACGGAGAGATCTGCAGTTGTTCCCGAAGTCGAGTTTATATTTTCAAATTTCCCGTCACCATATATTCTCGCTCCTGCACCGGTATCAATCTCGTTCGTTCCGCTTGTGTATGGTGGTTGATATTCATAAGCACCCATGTCTGGAAGGCCATAGATGGAATTGCCAGCATAATCGGCAGTGAGGCCAACATCTGTTCCGGCATCTATGGCAGGAGAGGTGGATTGAAGAGAAAAATCTTCAGCCCCTGAATTCGTGAAAACAGCTTCAGAGCTCACGTCATTTATTCCTGCGGTTATTCCTTCGTATTGCGTAGTATTGCCATGAACAAGATTATAATTTGCTGTCACTGTTCCGCCGTCAACATCTATTCCTTTCGAAAGATCAGTTATAATGTTATTTTTTAGATCCACAGTTTTTGCTCCTGTTCCGATAATAATTCCCGTGCCTGAACCACTGCCAAAGATAGTATTATTGTATGCATGCATTGTTGCTGTGCTTCCATTATTTTGCCATAAGCCACAAGTATCGTCCGCCTCAACAACGACAACATTATCATAGAAAGAATGCGTTCCTGTAGTGCTTCCGCCAACTAGTAAGTTTGCCGCATTATGCTTCAAAAAATTTCTTCTTGAAATGAAAACTGTAGCATCGATGTTGTCTATACCCGCCTTATCATTATCAATAACAGTATTATCTTCGATTGTCCCAGTGCAACTTTCGTGAAATGATATTCCGTCTCCTGGAGCACCACCGATGCCGCGGCCTTGACCATTTTCGCGAACTTCACATGATTGAATCAAAACATCAGTAATTGTTCCATGCCCGTTTATTCCGTCATTTCCATTTCCAAAAACATAACAATTAGAGATGATGTCATTCGATTCGGTTCCGCCAAGATCAATTCCATTATCTTCTCCGAACATCGCTGATAAATTATCCAGTGTTACATATGATTTGTCTGCGAGTGAAATAACATCAAATCTGTTTGACACCTCGATTTGTTGTCCCGACGGATCAACTCCGGCCCCTAAGTTAATGTAGAAATAAGGAAAAACATAATCCCATTCACCCGCGTTCAAACTGCCAGCAGTTCCGCGAGTCAATCTTTGCCAAGTTCCATTATTTAGCCACGCGGCAAGGACAGGTTGATCAGACCAACCGGAAGAATTCGTATGAACAATTTTATATTCGTCTCCCGTTGTATTCGACCATTCATACAATTCAACCCGAAAATCATCCACATAAGCCGAACTACTGTTTGTTACATTGTTAATCGAAAGCCAATAGGTTCCGTTATAATCATTCGGCGTCGTAAAATACCTGATTGCCGTTTGCGTCCAATTAGTTTGACTTGCCAATCCCAAAGATAAGTATGCTGAACCCGCTGCCCAAGTTCCGTTTGTCTGCAAATAGAGTTGCGACCCGCTTTCTTGCCTGATTGAATAAACAGCTGCTGCGGTGCCGTCTGAACGATGTTTGCATAATATGGCAAAAGTTTTTCCCGCTGGCAAAGAAATTCCTGTCTGCCGAATTTGACCATTTGTCGGTCCATTGTCATATAGGCGTAAGTCGTATGTGCCGTCGGGCGGTGAATTGGTTGATTCGGCAAAAGTATTCGTATTAATAGCATAATTACTGAAAGTATCCGCGACTTCATCATCGGCTGTACCTGTGAAATTTTCGAAACTGGAATTTATCATGTAGTTGCTTCCGTTGTAAGAGGCATAAGTTCCCAAATTATCCGAGCCATAAAAAATTGGCTTCTCGTTACCGCTGCCATAAGCACCATAAGTAATCGGATTTCCTGTACTTCCGGCACTAGGAATAGTTAGTGATTCGCGCCAAACTTGGCCTCGCTTAAAAAGTACCGAATCACCAGGCGAAAACGACGATCCGTTCACCTTTGAGGCTGTCTTCCAGGGATGATCGATATCTGTCCCAGCATTAGAATCCAGTCCGCCTGTTGAATCCACATAATATGTCGCCGCGCTTGCCCCATGCGCGAAAAAAATCAGCGTGAAAAAAACGCCGATGAAAATTAGCAATGATTTTTTTTGAAATTTGTTTTCCATTTCCGTTTTTCTTTACGAATTTCAAGATACCAAAAAGGGACAACTCCTACTTGGATTGTCCCAGTCGCTAAACTAGTCACGCACCTTTCGAGAGTTGCCCCTCACTGTGCACGACTAGTTCGCAAGAAAAATCTTGCTAGTTTAGCGACTGGTATTTTGTTGGTTTAATTTTAGCATTTTAAGGCTTATAGTCAATAAAACAAAAAAACCACCAAGAAAAGCGGCGGGATCAAATATTTTTCCGAAATATTGTTCAATTAAGAGAGAGAGAGAGAGTAAATGCTGTTCATTTTATTTGAGTTTTTTAATGTTATTTTCTCCCAAAAGCGACTTCATCTGATCTATCGCTATGTTATTCAACATCTGCAATCTTTTCGATTGTTCCATTCCCTGTTTGATGAAAAGCGCGTTCATGCTTTCCAGGTTGGAAAGGCAAACGAGCTGTTCGACTGATGAATAATCGCGGATATTTCCGTCTTTGCCTGGATTACCGTCTAGCCACTGCTTGGCCGTCATTCCGAACAAAGCCACGTTGAGCACGTCCGCTTCGTTGGCAAATATCATATTCTCCTGATTTTTGCTGATTTTCGCGGGAATCAAATTTTCCTTGATTGCGTCCGTGTGAATTCGGTAGTTGATTTTTGCCAGATTTCTTCTCAAGTCCCATCCCAGCGCCAGTCTCTCGCTTTCCTCTTCTTTCAGCCTTTGGAATTCCTTTATCAAGTATAGCTTGAATTCGGCCGAAATCCAAGAGGCGAATTCGAAGGCAATATCTTTGTGAGCATAAGTGCCGCCGCCATAACGGCCGGATTTTGATATAATTCCGATAGCTTTTGTTTTTTCGATCCATTTTTGCGGCGTAAGCACAAAAGCATTTGTTCCCGCATCATTTTTAAAGGTGTCGAATTCGACACGGTTGAAATTATCGTTGTGCATCTGCTCCCAAAATCCCAAAAAATCAACTGTATATCTCGTTTTCATCCAGTTTTGGATTACAAACCTGGGATCGTCTGCATTCTTGTATCTTGCGATATCAGTCAATGAAATATAGTCCATCTGATTTCGCTGAAACAAAACAATCTCCGTATTTTTTACATTTATTTTTCTCTTTGAGACCATGTGATTATTATAGCATTTTTATCACTTCTTCCAATCCTTTACCGAAAACCCACCTCGGATTTTCTTCACCACCACTTTTTGCTTTTCTTTCCATTTGAGCTCATTCATGATCTCAATCGGAATCGTCACGGCATAGCTGTCTCCGTTCTTCAGAATTTTCCGGATGTTTTTATCCACTAGTTTTTGTCTGGCCATATTTTTTTACTGATAGAAATCAGTATTTTAATAATGATTTTGCTTATTATCATTTTACACCCAAAACACTGATTCCCCAAACAGAAAAGGGGGTTCCTTGATTGCCGTCCGCGTTGGGTGGGTTTGGGACAAGGGCGGCCAAATAATATAGAAGAAAAGACAAATACTCCGCTTCCGCCGTTTTTCTCCGAAAAACTCCAAAATCGAAAAATTTTCCATTTCCTTTTTTTGAAAGGGCGCGCGCAAAATTTTTTGAAAAATTGAAGGAAAATTTTTTGGGTTTTGGAAATTCGGCTCTGCCGAATGCGGAAGCAAGCGCATACGAAAGCAGAATCAACAATTTTTCTGGAAAAAGGTTCTAACTTCGTTGTAAAGCCATACGATTTTCAAACTTTCCGGTTTTTCGGCGAATTTTTCTTCGGCGATTTTCAGAAATTGCCATTGTTTTTGCGGCTCTGCCGCAACCGTGTGCGCGGCGAGGATGAGGTTCGCCTCCCGTGCGATTTCAAAGAAATTCTGTCTCGATTTGCTTTGCCCGAAACAAAAAGAATTTTTGCTTTTGATTGAAATATGATAAACTGTTATTGCTCACAACTATTTTGGAAAAAGCCTTTTTATATGGCCGTCTCGGATTCAATCAAGGTTTTTTCTTTGGTTGTGAGCACCGGGGCGGCCTTTTAAGTTCTCATTTCAAATTTATGCAAAAATTCTTTTTGTATGCCCGCAAATCCACTGATGTTGAAGACAAGCAAGTTTTGAGTATCGAAGCGCAACTTTCGGAATTGCGCGCCTTCGCCAAGCGCGAGAATTTGGAAATTGTCGAAGAACTTATTGAAAAACAATCGGCCAAAATTCCCGGTCGTCCCGTTTTCAATTTGATGATGAATCGGTTTGATAAAAACGAAGCCAATGGAATTTTGGCATGGCACCCCGACAGGTTGGCGCGCAATTCTGTGGACGGAGGAAAAATCATCTATCTTTTGGATTGCGGGCATTTGGAATATCTAAAATTCCCAACATTTTGGTTTGAAAACACATCCCAGGGAAAATTCATGCTTTCAATCGCTTTCGGGCAAAGCAAATATTATATTGATAATCTTTCGGAAAATGTGAAAAGAGGACTTCGCCAAAAAGTGAGAAGGGGCGAATATCCGGGAATCGCTCCGCTTGGATATTTGAACGATGTTCGCACAAAAACGATTATTGTTGATAAAAGAAAAGTCGGAATTTTGAGAAAAGCGTTTGAATTGTATTCCCTGGGAAATTCAAGACTCGAAGACATTTCTCACTTTTTGGCGCAACATGGGATATTTTCCAGAAACGGAAAACAGTTGAAACGAGACAGAATTTCTTATCTTTTATCCAATCCTTTTTATTGCGGATTTTTCCAATATGACAAGGAATTGCATGAAGGCAAGCACCAGCCAGTCATTTCAAAGAAAATTTTTGATCAAGCTCAAGAAGTTTTGAAACAAAAAGGAAGACCGCATCACAAAGCAAAAAACGAGCCGCGGGATTTTTGCGGACTGCTGAAATGCGTAATTTGCGGAATGATGATAACGGGAGAGCACAAAATCAAACGGCAGAAAAATGGGAACGAACATCATTATGTCTATTATCACTGCACAAGAAAGAACAAACTTGTGGAATGCAAAAATCCCGCTGTCCGCGAAGAAAATATTGATGAACAGGTTTCAAAACTTCTTCAAAAATTTTCTTTGAAAAAAGATTGGGCGGATCAATTTTTATCTATGCTCGAAAAAGACAAAAGAAACAACGCCCAATCTTTGGACGCTTTTGTGAAAGAGAATGAAGAAAAGATTTTTTCGATGAAAATGAAACTTCAAAGATTGCTTGATGGATATCTGGAGCAAGATATTGAAAGAGAAATCTATCGTTCGGAAAAGGCAAAACTCTTGTCGGAGAAAAAAACATTGGAAGAAAAAATATCTACTCTTTCACAAAAGCGGACTGGCTGGGTCGAACCGATGCGGAATTGGATAAAAGAGGCAGAAAATCTGCCCGAAATCGCACGGGAGAGCAACCTGCACGCGAAAAAGGTTGCTTGCCGAAATATTTTCGGCTCGAACCTCACCCTCGCCGCGCGGCGAATTGCGGCAGAGCCGCAAAAACATTGGCAATTTTTGAAAATCGCCGAAGAAAAATTCGCTGAAAAACCGGAAAGTTTGATTCTGGTAGCCCCAAGGGGAGTCGAACCCCTCTTTTTAGGATGAGAACCTAATGTCCTAACCGATAGACGATGGGGCCATATTTATAATTTTTTAGGATGCCTGTCCGCCTCTGGCGGAAGAACCTAGCGTCCTAGCCGCTAGACCCGCCCGCTTCGAGTCGCGAAGCGAGTCGGGCGGGCGATGGGGCCCTACAACACCATATAACTTACTAAAAAATTTTCTTTTTGTCCAATAGAAAAGGCCCCGGGTCAGGTTCGACTCGGGGCTCTTCGTTTGCGATTTCGCAATGTCTTGTCCTCCTCTCCTAATAAAGATGGACTTCCTTGATTCCTCCGAAGATTATTTGACGACTCGTCTGCATCGCCGCAAAATAGATCTTCAGGACCCTTTCCGTGGCTGGGGAATAATGTTCCGGCCGAACCAAGGTTGGGGATTTTTCCTGCTCCCTGGCCATCTCCACTCTTTTTTCGGTAGCGGTCATAACCCACCTCCATCAACAGCTTCCAAATTTCCGAAAGCCGAAAAAATTTGAGACTGCAAGAAAACTGTCGCCCCTCGCTTGATCTCTCAATTTTTCGGGACAAGGCACCAGATGAAAAAACTTACCGATTACCTCGTCAGAGAAATCAATTCTGAGCTGGCTAAGAGGCGTGACCGCAACACCCAATCCAATTATGGAGCGAGTCATGGAAAGCCTCCTTCGAAGAGTTTTTATACACAAAAAACGACCGCACTAAAGACTGATCGTTTTTCGTTGTGTAAAGGTGCAACGGTTATCCCCTATTTCACCCCGTTGAATTCGCAAAGCGACTATTCAACCGGGGTCAATTGCAACCGTCGTACCTCAATACCTGCCCGCAATGCTTCGCATAGCGTTACAGGCGGGTTCAATTATAGTTTGTGTTTGACGTTTTTTTATTGTATGCCTAATACAATAGTGATGTCAAGCCCACTTATCCACAGGCCAAATTTGCTTTATGAAAGGCCTATTTCCACTCGGCCGTTTGCCTGGGAAGCAGCTTTTCCGCCTCCTCCGGAAAACGCATGATTTCCTTGGAAATTCGCTCCATCCGCACGCCCTGGGAGCCTTTGATTAAAATAACATCCCCTTCCTGAAGCATATTTTGAATAGGGATCTTAGCTTCAGAAGAGTCAGTATAGCAGAAAATTTTATTCTTGTCAAGTCCGGCCTTCTCCGCTTCGTCCGCGATAAATTTCGCTTTGTCTCCAACGGCAAACAAAATATCGGCTACTTCTGCCACCTTTCGGCCAACCTCGCGATGTCCCTCCTCGGCCGCTTCTCCAAGTTCCAGCATATTTCCGAGCGCGGCAACCCGGCGCCGGGCGTCAATCCTTTCCAAAACTTCGAGCGCGGCCAGAGCCGACTGCGGCGCGGAATTGTAGCTGTCTTCGATGATCACCGTGTTCTTGATTCCATCGATCAGATTCAATCTTCCCGCCGGCGATTGGAAGTCCTTGAGAGCATCCGCGATTTCCACCAGATTCATTTCAAAATGAATTCCGACTGCTGCCGCCGCCAGCACTGCATAGATTTGCGGTCGTCCGACCGATCGCATCAAACGCACCGGCAAAGTTGTCCCTTCGAAGCTCAACTTGAAACTGATGCCTTTGATCTTGCTGATGCCGGCGCCGCGCAAATCTTTTGTTTTTTCATAGCCGAAAAATATGTCCGACGCCTGGATATCCGCCCCGTCAAAAAATCCGTACGATATTTTTTTTGATTTTATCCCCACACCAATTTCCCCCTGTTTCTTGGACTTAGAAACTTTACCATCCTTTTCAGGGTTGGTGTGGGGATGAATTTTTTCCGCCATTGCCCGGACTTCATCGTCATCCCAATTCAAAACCGCCACATTTTCTTTGTTCAACGTTCGCACAAGATAGCTCTTTTCCCCGGCAATACTTTTTTTATCTTTGAAAAATTCCAAATGGCTGATTCCGACGGTCGTCACCACTCCGACTTCCGGCCGAAGAAAATCAACCAAATATTTGATGTCTCCCGGCCGGTCGGCTCCCAGCTCAAGGACCAAAATTTCGGGATAGCTTTTCCGACTGGAAAAGAAAATGATATTTATTGCTTTCAAAAACACAACTATCCATTTCCAAAGGCTTCCGCCTCCGCTTTCGATTCCCAAGATGGTGAGGGGCAATCCGATTTCGTTGTTGTAGTTCTTTTCATTCTTGCGCACCCTGAATTTTGAAGAAAGCACGGAAAAAATCGCTTCTTTGGTTGAAGTTTTTCCAACCGACCCCGTCACACCGACAACGCGAGGGCGGAATTTTCGCAGAGTTTTTACTGCGAAAAACTTCAATATTTTTTCTAGTAAAATTATCTTTTTGGACTTCATGGAAATAATTTTCAATTTCTAATTTTCAATTTCCAAACAATGCTTCAATTCTTCAATTCTCAATGAACAAATGTTTGAAAATTTTGTTATTGAATCATTGAAAATTGTTTGAAAATTGTGAATTGAAAATTGAAAATTTTAGTCGTGCTTTTTCTTTTTACTTTTTTCTTTTACTGGAGATAACACTTGTGATTGTTCCTCTTCTTTGGGAGCGGTGTATATTGAAACGTCATGCGTCGCATTGAAAATATCCACGTCGTGCTGGGAATACTCTTCCGTCGGTTCAACGTTATAGTAATCTAGCAGAAATTTTGCCATTTCGCCAAATGTCGGCGCCGCGCTCGATTCCGCCCATTCCACATTTTTCGGATTGTCGAGCTTCACCAGTATCGCAAACTTCGGATCATATGCCGGCGCGAAACCCGCGAAGGATCCGATGTGCTGCCCGTCTTCGTATCCTCCGCCTCCCCTTTTGGGAACCTGAGCCGTTCCCGTTTTTCCAGCCACAAGATATCCCGGCACGCCGGCTTTTTTCCCGTGCCCGTTTTGCACGACACTGACAAGCATCCGCGTTGCATCCAAACTCGCTTCTTTGGAGATTGCGCTCCTGACAACTTGGGGCTGAATATTTTCCTCATGCCCGTCGGGATAGTCAATCTTTTCCACAAAATGCGGTTTCATCAGCTCCCCCGCATTGGCGATTGCCGCCATCGCGCTCGCAAACTGGATCGGCGTGACAGACAAACCCTGGCCGAAAGCAGCCGTGAACGAGTTGATATTTCGAAGTTCTTTGAGGCCGGAAATGTTCCCGCTCGCCTCACCGATCGTGTCTATTCCCGTCTTGCTTCCAAAACCGAAATTTTTCACGTATTCCAAAAATCGCAAATTGCCAAGAAGCTTTTCCACATGGATCGCTCCCGTATTCAAAGATTTTTCAAGAACCTGCGTCATTGTTTGCGCCCCATTCGCTTTTTGATCCGAGTTCATGATCGTATATCCCGCCTCATTCACCGTTCCCGTGTCCACATAGGTCGTATCGGGACTCACCACTTTCGCGTCAACCCCCGACGCCAACGTGATCGCTTTGAAAATCGACCCGCATTCATAGTTGTCGTTCACGGCCGGATTCGCGAACAAGGACATATCCTCGATTCGCGAATAGTCGTTCAGATTGAAATCAGGAGCCGACGCCATCGCCAACACCCCGCCCGTCTTTGGATCAATAACCACAATGCTTCCCCGATCGGCCTGATATTTTTCCACTGATTTTTTGATTGCCATTTCGGCCCGGTATTGGATTGTATGGTCGATCGTCAAAAAGAGGTTGGCGCCATTTTGCGCCGGCACCAGCTTCTTGTCAGCGATTGAAATCCATCGACCGCCCGTATCATGCTCCTGCTCCAGACTCCCCAGGCTGCCTTGAAGTTCTTTGTCCCAATATGCCTCCAATCCATAGCGTCCGACCGTTTTTTCTCCATTTGAGCCCACAAACCCGACCACCTGGGAAGCAAAATTTCCCGCCGGATAAAATCTTTCTGATTCCGGAGACATATATATGCCCTTCAATTTTTTTGATTTTATTTCAGCTGCCTTGTCATCTTCAACTTTGTGTTGAATCACGGCATACCAGCCGTTGGGCTGATCAATCTTTTTTTGCACCTCTTCTTCGTCAATTTGCAAAATAACTGCCAATTCATGCGCTTCACTTCTCGGATCCTCAACTTCTTTTGGCACGGCATAGACAAGCGACAACTCACGGTTGACCGCCACGGGATAATATCCGTTTCCGTCTTTGGCAAAAATTTCCCCCCTCTTGGGGATCAAATCCTCATACATTTTGTGCTGATCGGAAGCCAACTCTTGATAATAGGTATGAGCCGAAACCTGCAAATTATACAGTCGGAAAAGAATAGCGCCCGCCGCCGCAAAAACAAAAAAAACCAGAATGTATATCCGGAAATTTGTCTTTAAAGAGCTGGTTTTGTGTTTCTTGAAATTATTTTTAACCATTGCTAAGTTAAATAACAATCAAGTTATAGCGGAAGTATCAGTATAGACAAAGAACAGCCACCAAAACAATAACAAGGCGATTGGAACAAATATTATTAACAAAATCCTAATTGCAGAAATATCTTGATTTCTGCTTTTTTTATAAAAAAGAATATAAAATAACAGACCAATGATTAGAAGCGGCGATATTATCAAAAAATTAGTTGAGATGTTCGACATGAATTAAATTTCAAGAAAATTTGGATCTTCGGCTGATCGCTGGCTGAAAATTATTTCATCGCCACGTTTCCCGGCAATGTCAGATAGCTCACGTCTTTCGGAGCGGTCATATTGAGATCCTTCGTTCTTTCTTCAATATTGTACATTGAGCGAAGCCCTGCCTCTCTTATTTTGAGTTTTTCATTGCTGTCTCTCAACTCTTGCGCCTGCTTTTCAAGATTTTGAATCTTGTACCCTTGGGTCGCGGCGTTGTTCACCTCGAATATATAGAATACTCCCGCGGCGCAAATCAAGCACACCAAGAGGAAAGACCAGGTTATTCGTCCCGTTTTCGCCGGTTTGGCTTTTATCGCCCTTTTTCTTTCTCCGAAAACCGCGGAGTTGGAATGGGTGATGGTGAGAATTTGGCTCATTGGACTTGCGTCCCCCAGTTTAACTGTTTTTATTTTTATTATATTCTTTCTGCTATCCGGAGTTTCGCGCTCCTTGCCCTCGGATTGTCTTTTTTCTCTTCCTCGCTCGCGGTGATCGGCTTTTTCGTGATGATTTTGAGGCGCGCCCGATGTCCGCAAACACATTTCGGAAAATTGGACGGACAAACGCAATCTCGCGCCTCCTCGCGAAAAAAATTTTTCACGATCCGGTCTTCAAGCGAGTGAAAGCTGATAATGGCTAATATCCCCTTACTAGCCAAAACTTCGGTTGCTCGACCTAAAAATATTTTCAAATTTTCAAGTTCCTGGTTGGTTTCAATCCTGAGCGCCTGAAATACTTTTGTTGCAAAATGGACTTTTCCTCGCTTTTGTCTCTCCGGAATTGCTCTGGAAACAATCTTGACCAGTTCTTCTGTCGTCCCGATTCTCTCAATTTTCCTGGCTTCGATGATTTCTCTTGCGATTCTTTTGGCAAATTTTTCTTCTCCGAGATCTTTGAAAATTCGAGTCAGTTCGTCCTGGGCGCAATTGTTCACAATGTCAGCCGCCGTTCTTTTTTGGGTTTCCGGCGAATAGCGCATATCAAGCGGCCCGTTTCGGAGAAAGCTGAATCCTCTTTTCGCGTTTTCAATTTGATCGGAATTGAATCCAAGATCGACGAAAACCGCATCTACCCCCGACGTTACGTCAGAGCCAAACCCCCCGAGAATTTCTTTTATATTCGCATAATTGTCAACCGCCCCGCGCCAACTCCCGACGATCTCACCTTTGCGATTCCCTAGTTTTTTAAAATGAGAAAAGGATTGATCGTCATTTTTATTTTTAATATTGATCGGCGCGGAGACGACCGACCGCCCAGTCGCACTCTCGTGCGCGCGGGTAAAAATCAATTCTCTTTTTGCAATAGGAATTCCTTCCTCAAGTTTCTTCTCAAAATTTTTGACGGCACTGCCGTCCCAATCGATCGAAATCAATCTTCCACCCGGGACAATCTTTGCCAACGCTGCCGCCGAATGTCCTCCCGCTCCAAGCGTCCCGTCCACGACTGTCATTCCCGGCCTCAGCTTCAGATTTTCGACAAGTTCCTCCAGTAAAACAGACTTGTGTATCATAAACGCTGCTGTCATTGCGAGCGAAGCGAAGCAATCCCGAGATTGCCGCGGTCGCTGTGCTCCCTCGCAATGACATCAATCAATTAGTATATTCCGAGTTTCCCAAGTTGCTCCGCAATTTCGTCTGAATTTTTTTCCGCATCTTTCTTATAATCACTCCACTTGACGCTATCCCAGATTTCCAATCGATTGTAGAGGCCGGCAACTATCACTTCTTTTTTGAGGCCGGCATACTCTTTCAGATAGTCAGGGATGAGCACTCGTCCCAGCTTGTCGATGTCCACATCGACCGCTCCGGCGAGCATCAGTCTCACAAAACTTCTTGTCCCCGACTCCCCCATCGGCAGACTTCCAAGTTTCCCAGACAATTCTTCCCAAGTTTTGAGAGGATATATAAAAAGACATTTGTCCAAGCCCCGAGTGACAACCGCTTTCCCGCTGAAATCCGCGCGAAACTTGGCAGGGATAGCCACGCGTTTTTTGGGATCGATATTATGATTGTATTCTCCGATGAACATAAGTTACGCACAAATTGGCCTAGTTATCCCCACTTCCATCCACTTTGCAACACTATACGTATATTTTAATCCACTTCGAAACATCGGTCAACACTTTCGATACAAAATAAAAATGGCTTATACAAGCCACTTGAAAGCATTTTTCCCACAAGTTATCCACTCCTGCCCCGTATCAATTCATAATTTAAGTATTATTATCGAACAATCGAAGACGAAGCCGTTTCGGAGTATGCAGAAAAATTATTCACAAAATATTTTTGGAATTGATACTGGGGTTTTTCCTCTAGTCCAAAATCAAGACCTCTTCCCCACTCGGTTTGATTTCTTCTTTCACTTTGATAGTCCAGGACAAAACCGCGCCAACGAGCAAAACAAGAAATC
>Ga0172371_10000981_pt1 | contig 45032 bp, 34 predicted proteins | sample Lak12m_FD_114543 | JGI IMG/M metagenome (GOLD analysis project Ga0172371, IMG submission 114543) | Freshwater microbial communities from Kabuno Bay, South-Kivu, Congo - kab_022012_12m | ecosystem: Environmental > Aquatic > Freshwater > Lake | place: Democratic Republic of the Congo: South-Kivu... | reverse complement strand
GTCGGTAGAAGCCGATGAGGCGCCAGCAACAGATGGCGATGATCTCCCAGAAGAGATACAGGAAGATCAGGTTTCCGGAGAAGACCAGCCCCATCATGCTGCCGATGAACAGGACGACCAGGAGGAAATACTCGTTCTGGTTCTCCTCGTGGCGGACATACCCGATCGAATAGACGATGATCAGGAAGCCGATGAACGAGGAGGCGCAGGCCATGAAGATCGACAGCGGGTCGATCACCAGGATGAAGTCCAGCCCCAGAACGAGACCCTTCCGGACGACCGTTTCTCCCCCCGCGACGGCCTGCGGCAGAAGGGACATGGCCAGGAGGGTGGTCGCGGCGCCGAGCGCCACCGCCCACGCCGTCCGGGCGGCCCTCGAGAACAGGCCGACCAGGGGGATCGTCATCGAACCGACGATGGGAACGAGGACCGTGAGTAGGGTGATGGTTTCTTGGCTCATGGGTGGAGCCGAAAGTATACTGATGGAGCCCCCTTAAGTCAAGGTTTTCCACCGGTTCCCGCCGATTTTTCCACAGGGATTTACACCAATTCCGGCGGTCCAAGATTTCATTTGCTTTTTTCCCGGGAAAATTGCTAAATGGGGGGCATCCGGCGATGAAAGGAACAATGCATGAGCCTTGAAATCCGTGAAGTCGCGACAAAGAAGGACCTCCGGACGTTCATTTACCTGCCCGAAAAAATCCACGCCGGGCAGTCCCAGTGGACGCATCCGATCTACATGGACGAATGGACGTATTACAATCCCAAAAAGAACGGCGCCTGGGCCATCTGCGACGTCGTCCTCTATCTGGCCTGGAAGGACGGCCGGCCCGTCGGGCGGATCATGGGCATCGTCAACCGCAAGTTCAACGAGCACCGGAACGTGAGCATCGCCAGGTTCGCCAACCTGGAAACTTACGAGGACCGCGAGGTCTTCAACGCCCTGGTCCGCAAGGTGGAGGATTGGGCCCGGGCCAAAGGCATGACCCGGATTATCGGGCCTTACGGCTTCTCCGACCAGGACCCCGAAGGCTGGATGATCGAGGGGTTCGAGAACCACGCCACGATCGCGACGTATTACAATTTTCCCTGGATGCCCCAATGGATCGAGGAGGAAGGGTACGGCAAGGACGCGGACTATTTCGTGTACAAGATCCCCGTCCCCAAGGAGCTCCCGGAGTTTTACAAGAAGATCTACGAGCGGATCCAACGCCGGGGCCAGTTTCAGCTCCTGGAGTTCAAATCCCGCAAGGAAATCAAGCCGGTCGTCCGCCCGGTGCTGTCCCTGATGAACGAGTGCTACGTCAACTCGAACATCTACGGCTACCATCCCCTCGACGATCGGGAGCAGGACGAGCTGGCCAAGAGATATCTTCCGGTCCTGGATCCGCGGTTCATCAAAGTCGTCAAAAAAGGGTCCGATGTCGTGGCCTTCATCGTCGCGATGCCCGACATGACGGCCGGGATCCGGAAAGCCCGGGGGCGGCTGTTCCCGTTCGGTCTCTTCCACATCCTCCGGGCGTCCAAAAAGACCAAGCAGCTCGACCTCATGCTCGGCGGTGTCCGGGAAGACTGCCAGGGCCTGGGCCTGGACGTTTTCATGGGCACCCGGGTGATCGCCGAAGCCGTGGCCGCGGGGTATGAGATCATGGACACCCATCACGAGCTGGAGGTCAACGTCAAGGTCCGGGGCGAAATGACCAAGATGGGCGGAGTCTGCTACAAGAAATTCCGGGTGTTCACGAAGAATCTCTGACCGGCCGCGCTCAGCGGTCCGGCGGCCGGAGTCATTCGGGGAAGAGGATTCGAATTTCCGTTCCGCCGTCGTTTCGGACTTCGATCGTTCCGTCCAGCTGGCCGGCCAGGTTGGCGACGAGGCGCAAGCCGAGAGAATCGGCCGCGCCGCCCTTTTTCTCTTCCGGCAGGCCGATCCCGTCGTCGAAGACCGAGAGCACGATCCCGCCTTTCCGGGCGGCGGCCGGCGCCGTCGCCGCCTCCTCCGCCCGGGACATGGTGATCTCGATGCGGCCTTTCCGGTTTCCGGGGAAGGCGTGTTTGAGGGCGTTGGTCACGAGCTCGTTGACGATCAGGCCGTAGATGACCGCGGTTTCCAGGGGGAGGGAAATCGTCCCGGCCCGGATGCTCACCGTCACCGGACGGTCGCGTCCGGAATAAGACTCGATCAGGTGGTCGGCCAGCTTCCGGAAATAATCCTCCATGACGATGGCGGTCAGGCGGTCGGACCGGTACAAACTTTCGTGGACGAGGGCCATCGCCCGGATGCGGCCGATGCTCCCTTGAAAGAGGGAGAGAACTCCCGGGTCGGCGATGCGGCGGGATTGGAGATACAGGAGGCTGGAAATGATCTGGAGGTTGTTCTTGACCCGGTGATGGATTTCCTTGAGCAGGATTTCTTTTTCCCGCAGCGACGTCTGAATCTGGGCCGTCCGGTCCAGGACAAGGGCTTCCAGACGCTCCGCCTGCCGGTGCTGGGTGACGGCCAGGCCGAGGCTGAGGATCAGCGTCCCGCCGAGAAGCAGGGCTGAGGCGATGAACCACCATTGGAGCCAGAAGGGATTGTGGATGTGGATGGCCGGAGAGATCACTTCCCGGCTGATCGTCCCGATGGCGTTTTTCGCCCGGAGATGGAAGACGTAGGTTCCGGGCGGCAGGTTCGTATAGCGGATCTGGCGGTCCGCCGCGGCGTATTCCGGGCTCCAGGACGGATCGAATCCGTCCAGGCGGCTTTCGAAACGGAGGCGGTTTTCGTCAAGAAACGACGTTCCGATGAAATGGAAGACAAGATTGTTCTGGCGGTACCCGAGGGAGAGCTCTTCCGAGAAATCGACTTTCTTTCCGTTGACGTCCAGAGTCGTGATCGCGATCAATGGCGGCGGGAAGGTTTCCGGCTCCGGATCGAAACGCTCATTATAGAGGGAAACGCCGTCATTGGTTCCGATCCAGATCCGGCCCGCGTCGTCGATCCACCCGGCGGCCCGGTTGACCTCCCGGCCGGCCAGCCCTTCGGCTTTGGAATAATCCCGCCGCGTCCGGCCGTCCCAGCGGATGACGCCGTTGTCCGTCCCGAGCCAGATCCGGCCGGCTTTGTCTTCGAGGAGCAGATAAATCGGCCTCCGGATTTCAAAACCGTTCTCGACGAATCGGGAGAGTCCTCCGCCCGATATGACGTACAATCCGGCGATGGTCCCGGCCAGGACGCGGCCGTTTGAATCGGCCAGGACGGCATAAACGTTGGCCGCGCCGGGATCCGTCGTATTGGTGAATTGCGTCCAGGAATTTTCGTCCCATTTGAAAAACCCGTGGCCGGACGTGGTGACATAGATCGAGCCGCGGGGACCGGGGGCAAGCTTCCGGATGAAGACGTCCCGGAACGCGGCCGGGGTGACGTCGGTCATCCGGCCGTTTCCCCAAAGGAACAGCCTGTCGTTGCGGGCGACCCAGACGCGATGGCCCGGAACGGCAAGGACCGAGGTAACGGTTTCGGTCGGACCGAGCGGAAAATCGATCCAACGGAATCGTCCGTCCCGGTTCAGATAGCCCAGGCCCAGGCCTCCTCCGGCGACCCACAGCCCTCCGTTTTCATCCGGGGACATGTCCAGGACCCTGACGTCCCCGACGGCGACATCTGCTTTTCGTTCGAAAACGACGTGGCGGAAAGCATAATTTTGCAGGATCGAAATCCCGTTGTTGTGGCCGAAGGCGATGCCCTTGTCCCCGAACGGCCGGATGGCCGAGACTTCATTGTCCAGGAGCCCGTGGATTTTGCGGTAGTTGAAAAAACGGTGGCTGGAAATCCGGCTCACGCCCCGCGCCCCGGTGATCCAGATGTCGCCTTCCCGATCCTCAAGCAGGGCCGTAGCGCCCTCGGCGATGAGGCCCGAAGCGATTCCGAGGGGATGGGTGCTCCGGCCGGCCGAATCATAATAGCGAATGGATGTAAAAATTCCAATGAAAAGATCCCCCTGATGATCCGGCAACAGGATCGCTTCCGGGCGGAGCCGGAGATAATCGGCCTGGGCATCCTTGAGAACGCGCTCGAACCGCCCGCCGGAGATGAGCCCCAGCGCCTTTTTCCCCAGAAGCCAGATCTTCGCCCCCCCGTCCGCCGGCTCGACGGCGACGCCGCGGACGTCTTCATCGAGCATCGGATCGACGTTCTTCCACCGGCGTTCCACGCCGTTGCGGCCGACCCAGGCCAGCCCCTTGTTCGTCGCCGCGACGAATCCGTCTTCCAGGACTTCCAGGCCCCGGACGGCGTCGCCGGGAAGCCCCACGGCGCTCGAATAATTCGTCCAACGGGAACCGTCGAAGAGGAAGACGCCCGCAGCCGATGTTCCGACGGCGATCAAGGTTTCGTCGCCCTCTGTTTGCACGGCCAGGGCCGTGCAGCCATAGGTCCGGTTTTCGATCATCGGGAGGGCGAACGACGTCCAGGCCGAGCCGTCGAAACGCATGAGAACCCAGGCGGGGTTCTGCCCGATCACCCACATCGCGCCCCGCCCGTCGCGGCGGATTTGAAAGGCGGAGAGGGCGGAAAGTCCGTTGGACGTCGTGTACGTCGCCCAGCGGGCCCCGTCGTAAACGGTGATTCCGCCACGGGACGTAAACCACATCCGCCCCGCGTCGTCCTGGGCTACGCCGTTGACGGCGGTGTTGAGGAGGCCGTCGGTCTCCTCGTACGTCCGGACGAGAAAGCTCTGGGCCGACAGAGTCGCGGCGAGCGCGAAAAGAAAAACGGAGGCGAGGATCCCTCGCAAAATTTTCATATGCGGATCCCTGCGCTCCATTTTACCAGACGGCCCCCCCTTCCGTAAAACGGGACGGAGCGAAGAGGGGGCTCAGCCGCCGAGCGTCCGCCGGATGGCGGCGATCAGATCGGTCTCATTGAACGGCTTGGAGACGAATCGGCCCAGCCGGTTTTCCCGAATCTGGCGGAGGAGATCCTGGTTGTCGGAAGCGGAGAGAAAGATCACCGGAACCGAGCGCTCTTCCTGGATGAGCCGGGCCGCTTCCAACCCGTCCATCTCTCCCCGAAGCGTGATGTCCATCAAAATGATGTCGGGCTTTTTCTCCCGCGCGGTCCGGATCGCTCTTTCCCCGGTGGCGGCGATCCCGCAGACGGCGAACCCTTCGTTTTCCAGGCGGACCTGGATTTCCATGGCGATGATGATCTCGTCCTCGACGACCAGGATCAGGGGCCGGGACGATGCGGATCCGTTCATGAGGCGAGAAGGAGGCCGAGGTAGGCGATGGTCAGGACGACGAGAATGATCACGGTTCCCCAAGCGATGATATTATACCCTCTTTTATTGACATATTCGCCCATGAGCTTCCGGTTGTTCGTCAGATTGAGCATGAAAACGAGGATGAGCGGCAGGGCCACGCCGTTGATGACCTGGGAGATGTACATGACCGGGAAAAGAGGGATCCGGGGGAGAAGAACGACGCCGGCGCCGAGGAAAATGAGCATCGTATAAAGGCCGTAAAATTGCGGGGCTTCGCTGAACTTCCGGTCCACGCCGTTCTCCCAACCCATCGCCTCGCAAACGACGAAGGCCGTCGAAAGAGGCAGGATCGAGGCGGCGAACAACGACGCGTTGAGGAGGCCGAAGGCAAACAGCGCGGAGGTGTATTTTCCGGCCAGCGGCCGGAGCGCCTGGGCGGCGTCAGCGGCCGTCTCGATCCGCACGCCCGCCCGAAACAGCGTGGACGCGCAGGTCAGGACGATGAAACCGGCGATCAGGGTGACGACGAAGCTGCCGACGATGACATCCAGCCGGGCCATCCGGTAATCTTTGACGGCGATGTTTTTTTCGACGATGGACGCCTGGAGATAGAACTGCATCCACGGGGCGATCGTCGTGCCGACGAGGCCGATGATCATCCCCAGGCTCTCCGAGGTTAAGGACACGTCGGGAGCGACGAGGTTGCGGCCGATCGTCCCCCAATCGGGCTTGGCCAGGAACCCGGCGATGATGTACGTGATGTAGAAAAGGCAGGCGTAAAGAAAAACCTTTTCCACCGACCGGTAGGTCCCCTTGACGACAAGCAGCCAGACGAACACGGCCGCCAGCGGGACCGACAGGTACTTGGAGACGCGGAAAAGCTCCATGCTTGAAGCCACGCCGGCGAATTCGGCGATGATGTTGCCGAAATTCGTCAGGACGACCGCGATCAGGAGATAAACGGTGATCTTGACCCCGAAGCGCTCCCGGATCAGGTCGGACAACCCTTTGCCCGTGACGACGCCCATCCGGGCGCTCATTTCCTGGACGATGATCAGGGCGAGCATGATCGGGATGAGCGACCAGAGGAGGTTATAACCGAAATGGGCCCCGGCCATGGAATACGTGGCGATCCCGCCGGCGTCGTTGTCCACGTTGGAGGTGATGATCCCCGGCCCGGCGACGGCCAGGAACAGCAGGATCGTTTTCCAGTGGAGGCGGGGGGCTTTCATCGTCAACCTTCGGGCGTCCTCATTCGTCCAACCGCGTTTCTTCGACGATGTCTTTAAGGGTGATCAGCCCTTCGATCATGCCGTCGTCGTTGAGGACGGGGACGGCCAGGAATTTGTATTTGCGGAAAATGTCGGCGACGTCCTCCACGTCGTCCTGGGGGTGGACGGAGACGAGCCGCTCGTTCATGAACCGGCCGATCGGCGCCTCCCGGTCGCCGATGATGAGATGGCGGAGGGTGGCGACCCCGCGGAGGCGGCCTTCGCCGGACGTGACATAGATATAAGCCACGGATTCCAGGGGATACGTGGTCTCCCGGAATTCCTCGATCGCTTCGCCGACCGTCGTGTCGGCCGAGACGGCGAAGAAATCCTTGGTCATGATGCTTCCGGCCGTCCCCTCCCGGAACTTCATGAGGGCTTTCAAGTTGTCGGCGGCCGGCTTTTCCATGTTCCGCACGAGCCGGTCCTTCTGGTCCTCGGGCAGCTCAGCCAGAAGGTCGGTGGCCTCATCGGGGGCCATTTCCTCCAGGATGTCGGAAGCCCGCTCGACGGGCGCCGATTCAATGAGCGAGACCTGGAGCTTGGGGTCCTCGACCTCCTCAAGGGCCTGGGCGGCGGTCTGAAGATCGAGGGAGCGGAAGAGCGAGGATCGGTTGATCCGGTCAAGCTCCTCGAGGATGTCGGCCAGGTCGGAGGGGTGGAGGGAGCGGAGGCCGCGGGCGGCGACATTGAGCTTGAGGTTCTTTTTCTCCGGGTCTGCGAGCAGCGGCTGGACATATTTCCAGGAGATGATCCGGTCCTCCGATTGGTAGGCGAACAGCCAGAGGTTGATCTTGTCCACCGTCCGCAGCCAGCCCAGGCGGCGGAGCAGGCCCCGCCATCCGAAATCCACGTGGACCATCCGCAGGTCCCGGTTGACGCTCAGGAGATGAATGTCGTTGACCCTTTCGATGCGGGCTCCGGACGTATCGACGACCTGTTTGTCCAGGAGTTCGTCGCGAAGCCAGATTTCATCCGGTCCGGTTTGGGCCGGGCGGCCGGGGGCTTCCGCGCCCGCTGCCAGCCGGATCGTGCCCGTGTCCAGGCGGTCGACCCGGGACCAGTCGATCTCGAAGATTTGTTTCGACCGGCGCTTGCGGACGGACAAGCCGACGACGGGAGGAAACGGCTCGTCCAGCCGGGTTTTCAGGTCCTGCAGCCTCCCGATCGGCTCTCCGGACGAAGCCAGGACCGGGCGGTTGAGGATTTCCGAAATGAAGAGAAAATGGCCGGAAGAGTCGGTCTTGGCGGTGATGAGGTTTTCTTCCGGGCGCACGGCACGACTCCGTTCGAGTGTATAGCACACCCTCGCCGGCGAAACAATAAAAAAAGAGGTTTACTTCGCGTCGGCCCAGTTCGGGCCGCAGCCCAGCGAAACGCTCAGCGGAACGCGGAAGTCCGGGCAGACCGAGGGCATGATTTTCCCGACCAGCACTTCGAGCGTTTTCCGTTCCCCTTCCGGCGCCTCGAAGACCAGCTCGTCATGGACCTGGAGAATCATCCGGGCGGAGAGCTTTTTCCGCCCAATTTCCGCCCGCACGTCGATCATGGCTTTTTTCATGATATCGGCTGCGGTTCCCTGGATGGGCATGTTGAGGGCGATTCTCCGGCCGGCGTCCCGGGCCGCGCGGTCCGACTGTTTGAGCTCGGGGACCGGCCGCTTGCGGCCGAACAATGTTTCGGCGTAGCCGCGGTCGGCGGCCGTCTCGACGAGGCCGTCGAGATATTTTTTGACTCCGGGGAATCGTTCGTAGTACTTGTCGATATAGTCCTGGGCTTCGCGGTTGGATGTGCCGAGCTCCCGGGCCAGGGAGAAGGCGGACGCGCCGTAAATCAGGCTGAAATTGATGACTTTGGCCCTCCGGCGTTGCTCCTCGGCCGGCACCGCCGCGTTTTCGCCGAACACCCGGGCCGCGGTTTCGGCGTGGATGTCGCTGCCCCGGCGGAAAATGTCGATCAAAACGGGGTCCTCGGACAGTTGGGCCAGGACCCGAAGCTCGATCTGCGAATAATCCGCGGCCAGCAGGAAGCGGCCGGGCTCGGCGATGAAGGCCCGGCGGAAGCGCTTCCCGACGGCCCCGCGGGCCGGGATGTTCTGGAGGTTCGGATCGGAGCTGGACAGCCGGCCCGTGGACGTCACGGCCTGGTTGTAGGAGGTGTGAATCCGCCCGTCGGCCGGATCGATCAGAGCCGGGAGAGCGTCGGCGTAAGTGGATTTGAGCTTGGCCGTCTGGCGGTATTCGATGACGAGGGGGATGACCGGATGCTCGTCCCGCAAATCGTCGAGCACGTCGATCGCGGTGGAGACGCCTTTCGCCCCCCGGGCTTTTTTCGGCGGAGGGAGAAGCAGCTTCTGGAACAGGACCGAGGAGAGCTGCTGGGGCGAATTGATATTGAATTCAAGGCCGGCAAGCTCATAAATCCTTTTTTCCAGGCGGCGCAGATCGGATTCGAGCTCGCTCCCGAAGCCGCGGAGGGCGGCCTCGTCGACCCGGACGCCGGCGATTTCCATTTCCGCCAGAATCGGGATCAGCGGACGCTCCAGGTCCCGGTACAATCCGGCGAGGTTTTCCTTTTCCAGGCGCGGCCGGAGGATCCGGGCGATCGAGAGGGCGAAATCGGCGTCCTGGCAGGAATAGGGGGTCACCGCTTCGACGGGCGCCCGGTTCATCGTGATTTCGTTCTTGCCTTTGCCGACGACCTCCTGATAGGGGATGGCGGTCTCCTGGAGATAGGCGGCGGCGAGCCGATCGAGGTTGTGGCGCCCCCAGTTCGGCTCCAGAAGATACGACAGGATCATCGTATCCTCATCCACTCCGGCCAGATCGAGGCCTTCCCGGCGGAGGACGATCAGATCGTATTTGATGTTCTGTCCGATTTTTCGGATGTCCGGGTCTTCCAGGACCGGCCGGAGCAGATCGAAAGCCCGGGCGACGCGAATCTGCGGGGGCGCCCCGAGGTAGTCGTGCCGCAAGGGAAGGTAATACGCTTGGCCCGGCTCGAGAGCGAAGGACATTCCCACGAGGCGGGCCCGGGTCGGGGAAATATGGTCGGTCTCGGTGTCGAGAGAGACGCTTTTTTCTTTTTTAATCCGGGCGACAAGGTCGCGGAGCTCTTTTTCGTCGAAGATCGTCCGGTAATCGCGGGCCGGCTTGCCGGGCGATGAAGCGGGGGCGCCGAGGGAGGCGGCGAGACTGGAAAACTCGAGCTCCGTGAACAGGCGGGCCAGGGCCGCTTTATCGGGCTCTTCGACCCGCAAAGCGTCCGGATCGAAATCGACATCCAGGGCGCATTCGATCGTCGCCAGCTTCCGGCTGAGCTCGATTTTATCCAGGTTCTTTTTGACCGCCTCTCGGATCCGGATATTTTTGATTCGGTCGGGATTCTGGAGGATGGCGGCAAGGCTGCCGTGCTCGGCGATCAGCGTCTTGGCCGTCTTCTCGCCGACGCCGGGAACGCCGGGGATGTTGTCCGACGGATCTCCCCAGAGGGACAGGACGTCGACGACCTTGTCGGGAGGGACGCCGAACGTTTTGCGGACGGTTTTTTCGTCGAAAACGATTTCCTTGGCCGGATTGAAGACCCGGGTCGACGGATTGACCAGCTGGAATAGGTCCTTGTCCGTGGTGACGATCACCGTTTCGTATCCTCCGGCCTTCGCCTTGACCGCCAGGCTCCCGAGCACATCGTCGGCCTCGTAGCGGGTGTTTTCCAGCATCGGAATGCGGTAAGCCTGAAGGATTTCCTTCAATTTGGGGATCTGGACGGCCAGGTCGTCCGGCATCGGTTTCCGGTGGGCTTTGTAATCCTGGTAGACTTCCTGCCGGATTTTCGCCCCGGGCGCGTCGAAAACGACCCCGAGGAGGTCCGGCGCGGCTTCGTCCATGATCTTGCGCAAAGCGACGAGGAATCCGTAAATCGCGTTGGTCGGAAATCCGCCGGCCGTGGAGAGGCGCTGCACGGCGTAATACGACCGGTAGAGCAGGGAATTCCCGTCGATCAGGTAGAGCGTCTGGCCGGCCATCGTCAAGATTTGAGCAGGTGGGCGTCCAGGCGGCCTTCGGCGATGTCGTCGAGGACGGCCTGGTGCTGATTGCGGACCAGGAGCTTGATCCTCTCTTCGCGGTCCGGGTCGTCAAGCAAGGTCGTGTAGGACGTCCGCCGGGAATAGACGAGCTTTCCCCTCCGGTAAACCAGCGTTTCGAGGAAATGGACGCGCGGCCCCCCTTCCTGGGTCTGAACCAGGAAGGATATGTTTGAATAAAGGATGGTCGTGGAGATTCCGTTCATGGGACATTTTCCAAAATAATCCGTTTGGAGATTTTAATCAAGGAAAAAATTCGACGTTTCAGGCGAAATCGGCCCTTTGGCGGAGGGACCGACCGAGGACGGGAGCGGCCGAGCAGCCCTCCCTCTGGCGAGCTCGCGATCTTCGGTTGACAAAGGGGATTGGGATGATATAATAAACGGAACTTTAGCGGACGTAAACCATGATTATTGATATAGATAAGTTGCCGAAAGACGGCCTGGAGCTCTGCCGGAACTTCGAGTTCCCGAGCCTGGACCTGGTCGAGGAGGACGCCGTCTTCCTTCAGCCGGTCAAGGCCGAAGTCTCCATCCGGCGGGTCGACGAAGAGATCTGGATCAAGGGCCGGATCAAGACCGCCCTGAGCTTCGCCTGCAGCCGATGTCTGACGCCGTTTGAATTCCCGGTCGACTCTTCGTTCGACCTGGTCTTCCTGCCCGAGGAAATGCAGGAATTGAAGGAAGAAATCGATGATCAGGACGCCGACCGGCTTTTTTACCAGGGCCGGCAGATCGACGTCCGGGAGGTGATTCTCGAACAATTGAACCTGACGTTTCCGGTCCGGCCGCTGTGTTCTCCCTCCTGCGAAGGCTTGTGCGCCGTGTGCGGCAAGATCCGGCGCGAAGGAGCCTGCGGCTGCCAGGTCAAGGAAACGGACGTCCGTCTCGAACCGCTCAAAATCCTTAAGAAAGACAAGAGAAAATAAATGCCGAATCCAAAACGCAGACACTCTCATGCCCGTAAAGGCCGCCGCCGCGGACACGATTTCATGACCGTCCCGTCGTTTTCCGCGTGTCCCGGATGCGGAACGCCGAAGCTTCCCCACAAAGCCTGTCCGGAATGCGGTTATTACCGGGGCCGGCCGGTGATCAAGGGCGTCGAAAAATAACCCTGGATTTTCAGGGATGAAAATTGTCGTCGATGCGATGGGAGGGGACTTGGGCCTCCGAACCACCATCCCAGGCGCGGCCCTCGCCGCCCGGGAAAGCGACCTGGAGGTCGTTCTCGTCGGGGCCGAGGATGCCATCCGGGCGGAAATGAGCCGTCTGGCCGACGGCTCGGCCGGCCTCTCCGTCGTCAATGCTCCTGAGGCGGTCGGGATGGGCGACCATTCCTTTGCCATCCGGAGGAAAAAACGCTCGTCCATGCGGGTCGGCCTCCAGCTGGTCAAGGACGGGGCGGCCGATGCGTTTGTCTCGATGGGCAACACCGCGGCCGTCGTCCATATGTCCCGTCATATCCTGGGCTCGATGCTCGGGGTGAACAAGCCGGCCCTCTCCCTTCTCCTCCCCACCCTCAAGGGGCCATCGCTTCTCCTCGACGTCGGGGCCAACGCCAATTGCCAGGCCGAGGACCTCGTTCAGTTCGCGGCCATGGGCAAGGTCTTCATGGAACAGGTTCTGGAGCGTCCGAACCCCACGATCGCCTTGATGAGCATCGGCGAGGAGGAAGGCAAGGGCAACGAGCTGACCCGGGAAGCCTTTGAACGCCTGGCCGCGGCGCCGGTGAATTTCATCGGGAACGTCGAAGGCAAGGACCTGTATGCGGCCAAAGCCGACGTGATCGTCAGCGACGGCTTCACCGGAAACGTCGCCTTGAAAGTCAGCGAGGGCGTGGTCGAAACCCTCTTTCACATGGCCCGCCGTGAAATCACGAAGAACCTGTTCGCCAAGATCGGCCTTCTCCTCATGAAAGGCCACTTGAAACGGATTTATAAACGCGTGGATTACAGTGAATACGGCGGAGCGCAGCTGCTGGGTCTCAATGGGGTTTGCATCGTCGGCCACGGCCGGAGCAACGCCAACGCGGTCAAAAACGCCGTCCGCCTGGCCCGCGATTTCGTGGCCCGGAGAGTCCAGGAAAAGATTCGGGAAGAGCTCGCCCGCATGGTCGTTTCCCAGGAGGCAAAAGCCTGATGATTTTCAAGGACAAAGTCACCATCATTACGGGGGCGTCCCAGGGAATCGGGGAGACGATCGCCCGGGCTTTTGCCGCCGAAGGCGCCGCGGTCGCCCTCGTGGACGTTCAGAGGGAAAAGCTCGAGGCGGTGGCCGCGGCGATCGCCGCTTCAGGCGGCCGGGCGGCCGTCCACGTCGCCGACGTCTCGAAATTCGACCAGGCCGCGGCCGTGGCCGAGGCCGTGATCAAGGAATTCGGAAAGATCGACCATCTGATCAATAACGCCGGGATCACCCGCGACAACCTCCTCATGCGGATGAAGGAGGAGGAATGGGACCTGGTCCTGGCGGTCAACCTCAAGGGCGTTTTCAATTTTTCCAAGGCGGTCGTCCGGAGCATGCTTTCGGCCCGGTCGGGCCGGATCGTGAACCTGTCCTCGATCGCCGGGGCGATGGGGAACCCCGGGCAGACGAATTACTCCGCCTCTAAAGCGGGCCTCATCGGGTTCACCAAGTCCCTGGCCCGGGAAGTCGGCTCGCGCGGCATCACGGTCAACGCCGTCGCCCCCGGCTGCATTTCCACGGCCATGTTCGATGCCCTTCCGGACGCTATCAAGCAGTCCTTTCTTGCCGTCATTCCTCTTCAACGGTTCGGTGCAACCGAAGACGTGGCCCGGACGGTCCGGTTCCTGTGTTCCGACGATGCGGCGTACATCACCGGCCAGGTCCTCCACGTCAACGGCGGCCTTTACATGTAACGTTCAAATTTTCCGAGGAGGTCCACCATGGACAAAGACGAATTGTTGAAAAAGATGAAGACGATCGTGGCCGACAAGCTGAGCATCGGCGAGGATCAGGTCACGGAAAACGCGTCCTTCATCGAGGACTTGGGCGCGGATTCCCTGGACACCGTGGAACTTGTGATGGCCCTGGAAGACGAATTCAACCTGGACATCCCCGACGAGGAAGCCGAAAAGCTGACGACGGTCGGCAAGGCCATGGAATACATCGTCGGCCATGTCAAATAACCGGGACAACCGGGAACAACGCCACGATCTGAGACGCGTCGTCATCACGGGGGTGGGGCTGGTCACGCCCCTGGGCATCGGTATCGTCGAGAATTGGGACGGCGTCCTTTCGGGCCGCAGCGGAATCGGGCCGATCACGAAATTCGACCCGTCCCGCCACGCTTCCCGCATTGCGGGGGAAGTCAAGGGCTTTGATCCCCTGCGGTTCATCGACCGACGGGAAGTCCGGCGGATGGATCCGTTCATCCACTACGCTCTCGCGGCGGCGGCGCTCGCGGTCGAGGACGCGGGGATTTCGTCCGACCTTCTGGCCGGCGACCGGACCGGGGTTTACGTCGGCTCCGGGATCGGCGGTATCGGGACCATCGAGGAATATCACAAAATCCTCATGGAAAAAGGGCCCGACCGGGTATCCCCGTTTTTTCTTATTGCCACGATCATCAACGAGGCCAGCGGCCAGGTTTCGATCCGCTACAAAGCGGGGGGGCCGAACTCGGCTTCCGTCACGGCGTGTGCCTCGGGTTCCCATGCCTTGGGCGACGCCTTCCGGCTGATCCGCCACGGGGCGGCTGACCGGATGATCGCCGGCGGAGCCGAGGCCCCGATCACGCCCCTGGGCGTGGCCGGGTTCTGCGCGATGAAAGCCCTCTCGGAGAGAAATGACGATCCGACCCGGGCGTCCCGGCCGTTCGACAAGACACGGGACGGATTCGTCGTCGGCGAAGGCGCGGGGATCCTCCTTCTGGAGGAGGCGGGCGCCGCCCTCCGCCGCGGAGCGAGAATCTATGCCGAGATCGTCGGCTACGGCATGACCGGCGACGCTTTTCATCCCGCGGCCCCGGCGGCTGACGGGAACGGCGCGGTCCGGGCCATGCAGGCTGCTCTCGATGAAGCGGAGATCTCCGCCGGCGACGTCCAGTTCATCAACGCCCATGGCACATCGACGCCGCTGAACGACAAGATCGAAACGGCCGCGATCAAGCAGGTCTTCGGGCCCCAGGCCGCCCGTCTCGGGATCAGTTCGACCAAGTCCGTGACCGGCCATGCCCTCGGTGCGGCCGGGGGCATCGAAGCGGCCTTCACCGTTCTTTCGATCCGCAACCAGATGATGACGCCGACGGCCAATTACGAAGTCCCCGACCCGGAGTGCGACCTGGATTACGTTCCCAACAAGCCCCGGGCCGCGGAAATCGTTTACGCCCTGTCGAATTCCTTCGGCTTCGGCGGGACCAACGCCACTCTGCTCTTCCGCCGTTTCGACGGCTAGGGACCGGGCGGGCGAAAACATCGGATCCCGGATTCTCCCGCGGAAAAGGGGGGAGGGACGGGACGAACGCAAGGAGAGAAAGATGAATGTCCTTGTCTTTATGAAACGGGTTCCGGATACCGAATCCCGGATCCGGATCGATCGGGAAGCCAAGACCGTCGTCGAAGAGGGCCTCAATTTCGTCATCAGCCCCTACGACGAATACGCGATCGAGGAAGCGCTGCGGCTTCGGGAAGCCGCCGGCGGAAAAGTCACGGTCGTCTCCCTGGGGCCCGATGAGACTGCGGCCACGCTCCGCAAGGCGCTGGCCATGGGGGCCGATGAAGCCGTCCTGATCAAGGACGACCGCCGGGAAACCTTCGATCCGCTTCGCGCCGCCCGCATCCTGGCCGCCTACGCCCGGTCCCGGGCGGCCGACGCGGACTTGATCCTTTTCGGCCGGTCGGCGGTCGGCTCCGACAATGCCGCCGTGCCGTCGATGGTCGCGGAAATGCTCGGCTTTCCCCAGGCCAACGTGGTCACCAAGCTGAAAATCGAGGGGACCTCGGCCGAGGCCCTCCGGGAAGTCGAAGGCGCGCTCGAAAAAGTCGTCTTCACCCTCCCGGCCGTCGTTTCGGCGCAAAAGGGACTCAACGAGCCCCGATATGAAACGCTGAAAGGGATCATGGCCGCCAAAAAGAAGACGGTCCCGGTCGTGACTCCGTCCGAGCTCGGGCTTTCGGCGGACGAGACCGCGCCGGGCGTGGACATCCTCGGCCTCGACCTCCCGGCGGCCAAAACCGCCGGCAAGATCATCGCCGGAACGCCCGAGGAAGCGGCGGCCGAGCTTCTCCGCCTCCTGCGGACGGAAGCCAAGGCTTTTTGAGGAGAACGACGATGATCCTGGCGTTTTGCGAAGTCCGCGACGGAAAGATCAAGAAAAGCTCGCTCGAAACGCTTGCCGAAGCCCGGCGCCGGGCCGGCGAACTGGGCGTTCCGGCTTCGGCCGTCCTCGTCGGAACCGGTTTGGACGGTTTGGCCGCTTCCCTTCGGGAGTTCGGGGCGGCGAAAATTTTTCTTCTCGAAAATCCGGCCCTCGAAAGCTATTCGAGCCAGGGATACGCCCTGGCCCTGGAAGCGCTCGTCCGCGAAATCGATCCGCTGGCCGTTTTTTTCCCGGCCACGTCGATGGGCCGCGACCTGGCCCCGCGGCTTGCAGCCAAGCTGAATGTCTCGCTGGCCTCCGACTGCACGGCCGTTTCGGCGGCCGACGGGGGTCTTCGGTTCACCCGACCCGTTTACGCCGGCAAAGCTCTTTTGACCGTGGCCCTACCGGCCCGGCCGGCGATCGCGACTCTCCGGCCCAACGTTTTCCCGGTCGAGCCGGGCGCCGGCGGCGCAACCGAAATCATCAAGAAGGCGGCTGCCGTCGAGGCGGCGGCGATCAAGGGAAAAGTCGTTGAAGTCCTCGGCGAATCGGGAGCGGCCATCGATGTGGCCGAGGCCGAAATCGTCGTTTCCGGCGGCCGGGCGATGAAAGGGCCGGAAGGCTTCGCTTTGCTCAGCGAGCTGGCCGCGGTCCTGCCCCGGGCGGCGGTCGGGGCCTCGCGCGCCGCCGTCGATTCCGGCTGGATCGGCCATTCCCATCAGGTCGGCCAAACGGGCAAGACGGTCAGCCCCAACGTGTATTTCGCCTTCGGCATCAGCGGAGCGATTCAACACCTGGCCGGAATGTCGTCGTCCAAGGTGATCGTCGCCGTCAACAAGGACCCCGAAGCGCCGATCTTCAAAGTCGCCGACTACGGGATAACGGCCGACCTGTTCCAGGTTGTGCCGGCCCTGATCGCCGCGCTAAAAACAGCCGAAACCTGAGTCCGTCCGTCGCCCGCCGCTTCAGCGGATCAGGGCGTTGAAGAGCAGCTTGAACGTCCCGTGGGTCTGGGCCCGGTGTTGGGGCCGGATGCCATACAGGATGACCCGGCCGCTTCCTTTTTTAATCGAAACGACGGCCGCCTTGTTGGCCAGGAAGGATTCGCCCACGAGCCAGCCGCTCTGGAGCAAGTCGCGGTCGGCGAACGTCACCACGGTCTCGGTCCGCTCGTTGGTATCCGTCGGAAGGATATAAAAAGCGGAATTTCCCATCTGATAAATCGCCAGCCCTTCCTCGGGCATGCCGTAGGCCAGGGGATTGCGCGTATCGTACTTGACCCGAAGGGTTGAGCCCGGGCACCAGAATTTCTTCCGGTCGACGTCGGCCGCGGCGTTTCGGACGGGGAGGCTCAATTTCTCGACAGCGAAATCGCAGGCCTCTCCCAAAGCGACGAGCGTCCCGCCTTTCTCCACGAAATCCTTCAGCGCCTCGACTCCGGCCTCGCCGATCCCGCTTCGGTATTCCGGCGGCGTTGTTTCCTCCATGCCGGCGAACCAGCCGCTCAACTTGCCGCCCACGATCAGGGCGGTCATGTCGTCGGGGAGAATGAGGACGTCGAATTTCGCGTTCAAGCCGCCCTTTTTGACGTCGGCGTCCATCAGGGTCGTGTAGGGGATGGCGAATTGTTCAAAAAGAAAGCGCGTCCAGCCTTCGTCCATGTTGCCGCCCCAATAGCGCTGGTACATGCCGATCCGCATCCGCTTGACCGGCCGGCCGGCGTCCTTGAGGGCGGGATCGAGGGCCCGGAAGTCGACGCCCGTCGCCCGGGCCGTTTCGGCCAGGAGCTTGGCCGGCGCTCCGGCCGGGATGAGGAAGTCGCCCGGGCGGAGGTTCCCGGCCGCCTGGTCCAGACGTCGGACGGCGACGTTTTTATCAAGGAGCAGGCTCGCCGCCTTGAACGCGTCGTTCCACCGGCCGTCGAGCCAGAGGCCGTTCGCGCTTTCGGCGACGCTTCCCGGAGAAACCACATATCCGGCCAGCTTCTCGAACGTCCCGGCCGGAGCGGCGTCCAGGGCGTCGACGCGGACGCCCATGAACTCGGCCATCGTGTCGGTGGCCATGTCATACGGCCGCTCGGGCGATCCATCCGCCTGCCGGGTGAAGGAATTGTCGGGGTAGAGGGTGCGCCCGAGAAGATAGCGGATCAGGCCCATTTTCGGCTGGGCCAGCGAAACCAGATACGAACCGGCGGTGTAGAGCCGGCTGTCGGAGGAAATGAAATCCTTGGCCGCCTGCTTGATCTCGATGCCCTGGTCGAGCAGCTTATTGACCAGCTTGACGGCGGTCAGGGGGTCGTGTTGAGCGGCCGGGATGACGTACGCGGCCGGTTTTCCCGCCGCCCCGCGCTCGACCTGCCGGGAAGCTTTAAGATAGGCGTTGCGGAGGACGGTCTCGCGGTTCCGCGCAGCCAGGTCCAGGACCGCCCAGGCCGAGACTTTCTGGCGGTCGACGATGTCCCGGAGCTTCCACCAGCCGCCCGGCCAGGGATTGGGGAACGTCGACTGGGCCTCATACGTCGGGAAGCCGCGGTCGCCGCCCTCCAACTGGTCGGGATGGATGTATATCGGCGTGGCCAGCTTGGCGCTGGCCGATTCGGTCAGCATGCCGGCGATATTGTGAAACGGAGTGATCCAGTGGAAGCCGAAATGCCCCCAGCCGGAAAACTGGGCCATGTTGATCACTCCGGACAGGGCCGCCTCTTCTTCCTTGTAGGCGATGTGGGCGCCGTACCAGCTGTGCTCGCGCCAGATGAGGGGATCGGCCAGAGGGCGGATGGGATCGGCGTAGGGGGGGACGTAGATCCGCGGCCCGTAGGCGCCCATGTGATGGTGATCGACGTAGGCCTGCGGAATCCAATCGCGGAAGAGGATGCGGGCGACATATTGCGATTCGACCAGGTTGGTCTGAAAGGCGTCCCGGTTGTTGTCGTGCCCGGCGTACTTATGGTAGAGCCAGGGCAGGTCCGATCCTTCATATTCCGTGCCCAGCGTTTTTTTATACCAGTCGCAGACCATGATTTCCCCGTCGGGATTGAACGACGGGACCAGGAGGAAGATCACGTTGTCGAGGATCCTCAGCGTTTCCTCGTCGTTTCGGGCGGCCAGGGCATAGGCCAGCTCCGGGGCCATCTGGGCCCCGCCGATTTCGCTGGCGTGGAGGCTCATCGTCTGGCAGATGATGGCCTTTCCTTCGCCGATGTATTTTTCGATTTCGGCCGGGGCCGCGCCGCGGGGATCGCTGAGACGGAGATTGATTTTCCGCAATTCCTCCAACCGGGCCAGGTTGGCCGGAGAGGAGACAATCACCAGGAGAAACGGATGGCCCATCGTCGTCGGGCCGAGGTTTGCGACCTTGATCCGGTCGCTTTCCTTTCCCAGCAGCTCGTAATACGCGACGATCCGGTCCCAGCGGGCGATCTGCCGGTCGGCCCCGAGCTCGAAGCCGAAGAACGTTTCCGGCGGGGTGATCTGGGCCATGGCCCGGACGGTGCCGCCGAGGAAGAGAAGTCCGAAGACGAGGAGAAGAGTGCGGTTTCTTTTCACGGGAACACGTTCCTTTCCTTTTAAAGGTTTGTATTCAATAAAAGCTGGTTGTCCTTGGACCGCTGTTCGCCGACGCTGGTGACGTAAATCGCCGGCCGGTCGGCGACGGGGCACTTGTTCTCGCAGATGCCGCAGCCGATGCAAAGATCCGGGTCGATCACGGGGGCCTTCTCGACCGCCGTCGTTCCGTCGGGCCGCTTGGTTTCGACCATGACGAACTTGATCGCCTTGGGCGAGACCGGGCAGTGCTCCTCGCAGACGATGCACGGCCGGCCGAGAAAATAAGGGATGCAGCGGTTCTTGTCGATCCAGGCCGTGCCGATTTTGACGACAGTTTTCTCCGGGACGGTCAGCTCCTTGATCGCCCCGGTCGGGCAGACCTGGGAGCAGAGGGAGCAGTAATACTCGCAATAGCCGATCTTGGGAACCAGCACCGGCGTCCATAATCCTTCCGGCCCGGCCTCGGCCAGGGCCGGCTGGAGGCCGTTGGTCGGGCAGGCCTTCATGCACTCGCCGCATTTTACGCATTTGGCGAGGAACTCCGGCTCCGGGAGCGCGCCCGGCGGCCGGATGCATTTTTCGCTCGCGCGTTTGCGGGCCCCTCCGATCCGGAAAAACGGAACGCTGAAGAAAGCCAGAAACGACGCTCCCAAAAGCCGCCGCCGGGTGAGATCGACGGCCGGAAGCGCTTCCTTCTTCAAACGGACGGGAAACGTGATCGCCCGGACGGGGCAGACCGCGGCGCAGGTTTCGCAATAAATGCACTCGGAGCTTTTCCATTGCCCGGCCGGGAAGGGGGAGGCCTGGGTCGGGCACCGGATCGAGCAGAGGCCGCACTTGGTGCAGGCGCTCTCGTCGATTTTCAGCTTGAACAGATTGAACCGGCTGAACAGGCCGAGCATCGCCCCGGTCGGGCAGACATACCGGCAGTAAAAACGTTCCCGGTCCTTGTTGAGGAGAACGAAGGCGAGAAAAATGAGGCCGAGAAAAAAGCCCAGGGGGAAGACGGAATTGAGGGTCAGGGATTCGACCGCCTGGGCCAGCTTGTCGCCGAGCGATTCGAGCCGGACGGCGTACACGGCATTGATCAGGCCGTTGAGCCCGTGGCTCGAGGCCGGGATCAAGCCGGCCGCCGAAGCCCGGGTGAGGAAGGACAAGGGATCGAGATATCCGGCCAGATTGAGGCCGAAAACGGCGGCGACGACGACCGCCGCCAGCAAGGCGTATTTCACCCAGAGGCCGCCGACGGCCGCTTTTTTCGGCCGCCGCAGCTTCGTTCTCTTAAAGATCCAGGAAAAGAACTGATGGACCGCGCCCAGAGGGCAAACCCAGCCGCAGACGACCCGGCCGAAAATCAGAGTGGCGAGGACCGTGGCCGCCGACCAGGCGAAGACGACCCAAAGCGTGCGGGCGGCGATCGAAGTCACGACGGCCAGGAACGGATCGAAGTGGAAGAAGGCCTCGACCCGGCCGATATAATCCTCGCCGGTGAAATGCGTTCCGAACAGGAGGAAAAAGAAAAGGCCGAAGAAAAAGATCTGGGAGACGATCCGGAGGAGCTGCAGGCGGCGGTGTTTTTCAGATGGTGCGTTTTTCAATGGCCAGTTTCTCCAGGTCGATCCGTCCGAGCTTCCGCTCGAGGGCGAATTTCAAGAGCGGCAGCTCGGCCGGCGGAATGTCGAAGAACGTCGCTCCCATCGCTTCAACGGCGGCGGCGTCGGTCCCGGCCGCGACCGTTTTCAGAAGCTTGGTGTCCGACGGCCGCCCGCCCTGCGGGCCGTTGCGGACGAGGATGCGGTAAGCATCCAGGACCGTCAGCTTCGGCTTGAAGAACGCGGCCAGATCGGCCGAGGCCTCGTCGATGCGCTGGTGGAGGCGGTTGCGGGGGTCGCCGATCGCCCCGAGCCAGTTTTTCATCCCCAGCGTCACCCGGCAGAGATTATGGTGCTTGGCGATCGGGACGTTGATGAGGGTGTCGCACTCGACGAAATCCTGGATCACGTCCCATTCCTTGAGCCAGGCGCCGCCCAGAGCCATGCTCTTGATCCGGCGCGGATTGACGAAGGGAACGTCCGCCCCGGCCGCTTTGGCCGCGGCCTGGATGCCCGAGCGGACATAGCAGCGCTGGGCTTGATTGGTCGTGTTGTCCATCACCGTGACTTTTTTGGCCCCGGCGGCCAGGCTGAGCTCGACCAGCGTCCGGACGACCTCCGGATTCGTGCAGGCGGCCATCTCGGGGGTCCGGTCCCAGCCGATGTTCGGCTTGATGACGACGACGTTGCCGCGGCCGACAAACCGGTTCATCCCGCCCAGCGCGTCGATGGCCGCTTTGGTGATGGCGGCCGGGGACTCGCCCTGGATGAGGGCCAGATCGGGCGGGGCGGCGGCGGCCGTCGCCCGGGCGACGAGGCCCGGCCGGACGGCGGCGGCCAGAAGGCCCCCTACGGCCGCGTCTTTGAGAAATGATCTTCGGTTCACGGGATTATCCTTTGCCCAGGGAGCGGATATAGGCTTTGATGCCGTCGAAAATCCCCCGGGCGATGTTATGACGGAAAGCCGGGCTTTGGAGCCGTTTGGCTTCCTCAGGATTGGTCAGATGGGCCACTTCGACAAGGACCGAGGGCATTTCGCTGCCCAGCAGCGTCCAGAACGGCCCGCCTTTGGCCCCCAGGTCCTTGACCCCGGTATAGGATTTGGAGAGGGAGGCCACCAGGCCGGCCTGGATCTTGCGGGCCAGTTCGCGCGACTCGATGATCCGGCTGTTCTGGGCGATTTTCCTGATGATCTTTTCCATCTCGCCGATGGTCTTGGTCGTCGTCGCGTTTTCCCTGGCCGCCAGCTCGTTGACCGCCGGATCAGGGCTGAAGTTCAGGAAAAAAGTCTCGATCCCGCTGCGGGTTTTCTGCCGGAAGGCGTTCACATGGATGGAAACGAACAAGTCGGCCTTCCGCTGGTTGGCCACGACGGTTCGTGTTTCCAGCGGAACGTAAATGTCGGTCTGCCGGGTCAGGACGACGGCCAGATCGGTTTCCGCTTCGAGGATCGCCTTGAGCTTGAGAGCGATGTCCAGGGTGAAGTCCTTTTCCTTCAAGCCCTTGGGGTCAAGGCAACCGGGGTCCGTCCCGCCGTGGCCCGGATCGAGAATGATCGTCCGCACCCCGAGGCCGAGCTGGCGGGCGAGGCTGTATCCGCCGGCGGCCGGCTGGGCGGGCGTCGGCGGCTTTTCCGCCGCGGGCGCGGGTTTGACCGGCGCCGGAGCCGCGGCATCCTTCGGGAAGATGTCGATGACGATCCGGTACGGATCGAAAAGGTTGAAGACCTCGTAGCGTTTGATCCGGCTCCAATCCACTTCGATCGTCAACCGGACTATCGTCGGGCTTTTGGCCGCGGCCCGGAGGCGTTTGACGTAGCCGGCCCCGCCCGGTTGGATCTCGTCCGGGACGATGGGATTGAGCCGGGCCTGGACGACGTCCACGTTGATTTCCGAAGGAAGGCGGCTTTCGTTCCAGACGTATTCGCGGGGAATGCCCACGTCCAGGACGATCCGGGTGTGGTTGGGGCCGGAATACGTCCGGATGTTGTAGACTTCGGCCACGGCGCCTGAGTCCTGGATTCCGGCCGGCCCCGCAGGGACGTCGCCGGCGGCGAACGCCCCGGCCAGGACGAGAAATCCCGCTAGGAAAGCGATTTTCATTCCGGGAAATATTATAGCATGGTCCAGCCCGTCACCCCCGCCCCGGGAGCGCGGCCAATGGATAACGCGCTATCGGTATTCACCCTCCCCTAGAGCTTGAAGAAATGAAGCGAGCGGGAGAATGGAAATTCCGTCGATTTTCCGCGGACGCGGTTCGAGGGACACGCAAATCAAGCGTTTGACGATTTTCTCTTCGGCCAAAGCCCGAAGCGACCGGAGGTCTCCGGCGGAAACGTTTTCCTTGGCTTTGACTTCGACGGCGGTGTGATCTCCCAGGATGAAATCGACTTCAAAGCCGGATGTCGACCGCCAATAGCCAAGACTCTCCCCGGAAACGTAATCCGCGTAGCTGATCAGCTCGTGCATCAGGTACGTTTCGTAGGCGGTTCCGAATTCCGGAGTTCCCCGGCGGAACGCCCGGCCCTGAAGAGACCCAACGATGCCGACGTCGAAGAAATAGTATTTGGAGGAGGACAAAGGTTTTCTTTTCTTAGATTTCTTCCAGGCCGGCAACTCGTGCAGAATCAGCGTATCCTTCAAGATATCGAAGTATTCATAGACGGTCGTCCGGGCGACCTGCGCGTCATTGGCGACGTTGGTGAAATTCACGATGGATGCGTTGCAGAGGGCGGCGATTTTCAAGAAGCGGCTGAACGCCGGGACGTTTCGTACGGCGGCCTCGGCGACAATTTCCTGTTGGAGGTATGCGCCGGCATAAGCCTCAAGATCGGCTTTGGGATCATCTGAGAAATATATAGAGGGAAGGAGCCCCCGGGAAACCGCTCGCGAAAGGTCAAAACGTCCGCCAAGTTCTTGCCAGGTCAGGGGGTGTAAATGCTTGACCCGGGCGCGGCCGCCGAGGAGGTTGAGCCCTGTCCGCCGCATCTTTCGGGCGCTCGAGCCGGTCAGGAGGAAGCGGAGGCCCCGGCTTTCGATCAACCGATGGACCTCATTGAGGAGGATTGGAAGACGCTGGATCTCATCAATGACGATGGTCGTATCGCGCGGCCCCAGCTCCTCTGCGATCCGGCCCGGATTGCGGCTCAAGGCCAGAAAAACCGATGTGTCCAGGAGGTCGTAAATTTTGACGCCCTCGAGCGTCCGTTTGATGAGGGACGTTTTTCCGGTCAATCGAGGCCCGAAAAGGAAATGAGACCGTTTGGCCAGGAGAGCGGGCAAGTCGAGACGGCGAGGGATCCAAGCAGCGGAAGAGGCCTGAGGCGTCGCCATTGTCGTCATATATGATGACAAATGACGATAGAGTTGTCAAGACATCGAGACTCCATAACGATCGGATTCGCTGGAAATCCTGCCTCGATGGAAGAAATCGCGGCGGTCCGGGGCGCCGGACGTCAGGCGCCGTACTTTTTCAATTTGCCGGCATGGCCGAGCATGAGCGGCATGGCCGAAAGCGAAGGGAAGCGGCCGAAATGCCCCCGGGCGCAGGCCCGCTCGGAAAAAACGTCCGTGTCGTCGGGCATGGCCGTCTCCGCCAGAAGCAGGAACGGGTTCGGATGGAACGAATGGCCGTGCATCAACGCGGGCGTGGAATGATCGGCAGTGACGACCAGGACATCGGGCTTGAGGGCTTCGATGCGGGGGAGGAACCGGTCGGCCTCCTCGATCGCCTTGACCTTGGCCTCGAAGTTCCCGTCCTCGCCGGCCGCATCCGTCTTTTTGAAATGGACGTAAAAGAAGTCGTGTTCGGCCCAGTGGGCTTCGAGGGTCGTGAAGAGATCGGCCGGTTCCGGCCCGACCTTGTAGACGTTCATGCCGAGCAGACGGGCCAGGCCCTTGTACATCGGGTAATTGGCGATGGCCGCCGGACGGAGCTTGAAAAGATCGGCCATCGAAGGGATGGTCGGCTGGGCGGAAAAGCCGCGGAGAAGGGCGGCGTTGGCCGTGGGCTCGTCCTTGAGAATTTCGACGACTTCGTCGAGAAAGGCGTTGACGACGGCCGCGGCCTTTTCCGAAGCGGCGTCTTCGGCCCCGGCCGGGACGCGCGGCTTGCCGTCTTTCTGCGGATCGGCGTCGGTCAGGCGGTCGGAAAGCCCGGACGTCCGGAACCGGGCGACGAACCGGTGTTCCTTTCCGGGGAAGAGGGTGATTTGGGGATCGGGGATTTTGGACCGGACGGCGTTGATCTTGGCGCAGATCCGCTCGCACTCGCTCGTTGGGATACGCCCGGCCCGGCGGTCGGCGATCAAGCCGTTTTTATACGTCGCGAAATTTCCCCGGGCGACGAGGTCGCCTTCCCGGACTTCCACATCCGAGCCCAGGGCTTCGAGGATGCCCCGGCCGAGCTGATGGACGAGCGGATCGTAGCCGAAAAGCGCCAGGTGGGCCGGCCCGCTTCCGGGAGTGATGCCCATGGCCACGGGATCGGTGATCCCGCAACCGGCCCGCTGAGCCAGCCTGTCGAGATTGGGCGTGGCCGCGGTTTCCAGCTCCGTTCGGCCTTTTCGCGGCAGGCCCCCGAGGCCGTCGATGACGAAAAGGACGATTTTCGAGTCCGTTTGAACCGCAAGCTCGCGGGCCAGCTCTTCCCAGTCCATGGCGTGTCTCCGTGATGAATTTCCGCGACATTATAACACATTGCCTCCGGCTCGTTGCGGCCCTTGAGGACCCGGCTTCCGGATGATACAATCGCTTCGTGAATAAAATCCTCGTTCTCGATTTCGGGTCGCAGTATACCCAGCTCATCGCCCGCAAGGTCCGCGAGCTGGGTGTTTATTCGGAGATCTGGCCGCCCACGGCCTCGATCGAAAAGATCCGCGCGGCCCATCCGCAGGGAATCATCCTTTCCGGAGGGCCGCAGAGCGTTTATGAAAAGGGCGCCCCGACGGTCACGCCGGAAATCTTCGCCCTCGGCCTTCCGGTTCTGGGCATCTGCTACGGCCTCCAGCTCATGGCCCATCTCCTCGGGGGGAAGGTCGCCCCTTCGTCCCGTCGGGAATACGGCTTCGCCTCCCTTCGGATCCTGGACCGGCGCGGGCTTCTGGCCGGACTCAAGGACGGCGAGCAAGTCTGGATGAGCCATGGTGACAAAGTCGAAAAGCTCCCCCCGGGATTCCGGATCACCGGCCGGACGGGCAACACCCGCGTCGGCGTCGTCGAAGACCCGAAGCGTGATTTTTACGGCGTCCAGTTCCACCCCGAGGTCATCCATACCCGGGAAGGCAAGAAAGTCCTGGCCAATTTCCTCTTCGAGATCGCCGGCTTGGTCCCCGACTGGAACATGGGGTCGTTCATCGAGCGGAAAACCGCGGACATCCGCAAAGCCGTCGGCCGCGGACGGATTCTCTGCGGCCTTTCGGGCGGCGTGGATTCCCTGGTGACCGCCCTGATCATCCAACGGGCCGTCGGCAAGCGCCTGACTTGCGTTTTCGTCGACAACGGCCTGCTCCGGGCCGGACAGTTCGAAGGCCTCATGGAGATGTTCCGGCGCAAGCTCGACCTCCGCGTCATCGGCGTGGATGCGGCCGACGAATTCGTCCGCGCCCTCAAGGGCGTCACCGACCCGGAAAAAAAGCGGAAAATCATCGGCGGCTTGTTCATCAAGGTCTTCGACCGGGAGGCGACGAAGCTGGGCGGGGCGAAGTTTCTGGCCCAGGGGACGATCTATCCCGACGTGATTGAAAGCAATCCGGTCAAGGGCCCCTCGGCCGTCATCAAATCGCACCATAATGTCGGCGGCCTGCCGAAATCCCACGGCTTCACCCTGGTTGAACCGCTCCGGGAGCTCTTTAAAGACGAGGTCCGGAAGCTAGCCGTGGAGATGGGCGCCGACAGGGCGTTTGTCGCGCAACATCCGTTTCCCGGCCCCGGATTGGCGGTGCGGATCGTCGGAGCTGTGGATCGGGAAGCGCTCCGGATCGTCCGTGCGGCCGATGACATCGTCGTTCGCGAAGTCAAGGCGGCCGGCATGTATGACCGGCTCTGGCAGGCGTTCGCCGTTCTTCTGCCCATCCGCTCAGTCGGCGTCATGGGCGACCAGAGAACCTACCAGCAAGTCGTCGTCGTCCGCCTGGTCCAGAGCGTGGACGGCATGACGGCCGACTGGTTCCAGGCCCCGCCTTCGCTTCTGGCCCGCGTTTCCACCCGGATCGTCAACGAAGTGGCCGGAGTCAACCGGGTCGTTTTCGACGTCACCAGCAAGCCGCCCGGAACGATCGAGTGGGAATAGGGCCATGGCCCCCGGGTTCATCCACCTTCACAATCATTCGGAGTACAGCATCCTGGACGGCGCCGTCCGCCTGGAAGCCCTGGCCCAGGCCGCGGCGGCCAATAAAATGCCGGCCGTCGCCCTGACCGATCACGGCAACATCTTCGGCGCGGTCAAGTTCCAGAAAATCGCCAAGGACAGGGGCGTCAAACCCATCTTCGGCTGCGAGGCCTACATCGCCCCCCGGAGCCGCCACGACCGCGAAACCCGCGACGGCGAACCGGCCCACTATCATCTCCTCCTTCTGGTGGAGAACGAGACCGGATACAAAAACCTCTGCATCCTCCTGTCCAAAGCGTATCTTGAAGGATTCTATTACCGGCCGCGCATCGACAAGGAGCTGCTGGCGGCCCACAGCAAGGGCTTGATCGGATTTTCGGCCTGCCTCCGAGGGGAGGTTTCCTTTCTGTTCGGGCAAGGCCGGGACGAAGCCGCGGCGAAGGCGGCCGGAACGTACGCCGAAATCTTCGGGCCGAAGAATTTCTACATCGAGCTCATGGATCACGGCCTCGAGCCGCAACGGGAGCTCAATCCCAAGCTGGTCAGGCTGGCCCGGGCCCAGGGCCTGCCGCTCGTGGCCACCAACGACATCCATTTTCTCGCCCGCGAGGACGCCGAAAGCCACGACGTGCTTCTCTGCATCCAGACCAACAAGAAGCTCAGCGACACCGACCGGATCCGGTTCGGCTCGACGGAATTCTATTTCAAGTCCCAGGCGGAGATGGAGAAGCTCTTCGGGGAAATCCCGGAAGCCCTGGAAAACACGTTCCACGTCGCCGCCCGCTGCGATTTCCAGTTCCCCGTCGGCCAGCATTTCCTCCCCCACTTCACTCCTCCGGGCGGCGTGTCGCTGCGGACGTATTTCGAGGAGATCGCCTGGAAGGGATTCGACGAAAAGGTCGCAAAGCTCCAACCGCTCTGGGACGATCAAAAACTGGCCCACGGGATCGACGAGTACAAAGAGCGGCTTTCCCGGGAGATCGATCTCGTCAAGCAGATGCAGTTCGAGGGATATTTTCTCATCGTCTGGGACCTTCTGCGCGAGGCCCGTTCCCGCGGCATTCCGGTCGGGCCGGGCCGCGGCTCGGCCGCCGGCTCGCTGCTGGCGTACTGCCTCCGGATCACCGACATCGATCCGCTCGAATATGATCTGCTCTTCGAGCGGTTTCTCAACCCCGAGCGGATCAGCCTGCCGGACATCGACATGGATTTCTGCGCCCGCCGGCGGGGGGAAATGATCGCTTACGTCACGGAAAAATACGGCCGGGACAACGTCAGCCAGATCATCACCTTCGGGACGATGGCCGCCCGGGGGGCCATCCGCGACGTCGGCCGGGTGATGGAAATTCCCTTGTCCGAGGTGGACAAGGTGGCCAAAATGGTTCCCCAGGGGCCGGACGTGAAGCTGGCCTCGGCCTTGAAATCCGAGGCGCCGCTTCGGGAATACCGGGAAAAAAACCCCAAGATCAAGGCCCTGCTGGCCATCGCCGAGAAAGTCGAAGGCCAGGTCCGCCATCCCTCGATCCATGCCGCCGGCCTGGTCATCACTCCGCGGCCGCTGACGGAATTCGTCCCCCTCTATCAGTCGGTCAAGGGCGAAATCACGACCCAGTTCGCCATGAGCGAGATCGAATCGGTCGGCCTGCTGAAGATGGACCTCCTGGGGCTGCGCAACCTGACGATCATCCGCGACGCCCAGGAATTCATCGCCCGCGATTTCGGCGAAGCCCCGGATATGGACAACCTGCCCCTGGACGACGCGGCGACGTTCGATCTCTTCAAAGCGGGCAACACCGACGGCGTGTTCCAGTTCGAATCGACGGGGATGAAGTCCCTGCTTCGGGATTTCAAGCCCGAGGAGTTCCGCGACCTGATCGCCCTCAACGCCCTCTTCCGGCCGGGGCCGCTCTCCAGCAAGATGGACCAGGATTTCGTCGACCGCAAGTTCCATCCGGAAAAGATCGTCTACGACGTCCCCGAGCTCGAGCCGATCCTCAAGGAAACGCGCGGCCTGACGCTGTACCAGGAACAGGTCATGCGGATCGCCGTGGACCTGGCCGGCTTCACCCTGGCCGGGGCCGATATCCTCCGCAAGGCCATGGGCAAGAAGAAGGCCGAAATCATGGCCGCCCAGAAGGAGAATTTCATCACCGGGGCGAAAAAGAAAGGCGTGGTTTCGGCTCCCAAGGCGGCCAAGATCTTCGATCAGATCGCCAAGTTCGCCGAATACGGTTTCAACAAGTCGCACGCCGCCGTCTACGCCGCCCTGGCTTACCAGACCGCCTACCTGAAGGCCCATTATCCGGCCTACTTCATGGCCGCCTTGATGACCTCGGAAGCCGAGCGGGGAGCGACCACCCAGATCGTCAAGTACATGGCGGAATGCCAGGTCCTCGGTCTCGAGGTCCGGCCGCCGGACATCAACCGGAGCGACTTCGTCTTCACCGTGGAGGACAAGAAAGCGATCCGGTTCGGGCTGGCCGGGGTGAAAAACGTCGGCGAGACCGCGGCCCGGGCGCTGGTGGACGCCCGCCGCGAAAAAGGCGAATTCAAGACGATTTTCGACGTCGTCCGGGACGTGGACAGCCGGGTCGTCAACCGGAAGGTCCTGGAAAGCCTCATCAAGGCCGGGGCCTTCGATTCGCTCGGCCTGCCCCGGGCGGGCGCGTTCGCCTTGATCGACGCTTTGATCGAGTACAACCACAACGTTCAAAAATCCCGCGAATCGACCCAAGTGCTGCTTTTCGGCGGAGACGGGATGGAAGCTCCGGAGATTCCATCCGCGGTCCGGGCGATTTCGGAATGGGAAGAGATGATCCGTCTGGCCAACGAGAAGGAAGCCCTCGGGCTTTATCTCAGCGGACATCCGCTGTCCCATTATCAGCGGGTCCTGCCGCGGCTGACGACCCATACGACGGAAGCGCTCGAAGGCGAAACGGACATTTCCGACGAAATCCGCCTGGCCGGGGTGATTTCCGACCTGCAGATGAAGAAAACGAAAAAGGACGAGCGGTTCTGCGTCTTTCAACTGGACGACGCGGTCGGGAGAATCGAGGTCGTCTGCTACACCGAGGCGTACAAGCGCTTTTATACCGTCCTCCTGGACGGGGCCCTGGTCTGGATCAAGGGCCGTTTCCAGATTGACGGCGAGAGCCGCAAGGTGATCTTGTCTCTGATCATGCCTTTGGACGAGGCCGCCCAGAAGCTGGCCCGCAAATTCATCGTCCGCCTGCCGCCGCGCGAGATGGACGACGCTTTTCTCGACGAGCTCTATGAAGTGATGGACCGGTTTCCGGGCGAATGCCCGACCTTGTTTGAAGTCGAAGCGGCCTCCGGGCACCGGGTGTCGATCCAGACGGCGGAGCTGCGCGGCGTGACGCCCACCGACGAGCTGATGACCGCTTTGGAAGCCCTCCTCGGGCCGAATTCCATCCAGGTGGATTACTGACATGATCACGAAAATCCTTCTGGCTGATGCTTCCTCTCTCGTCCGCAAGGCCGTCGAAGCGGCTTTTCCTTCCTCGGAATTCGAAATCCGGACCGCCCCCGACGGCCTGGCCGCCATCCGCCTGCTGCCCGATTTTCCGCCGGACGTCGCCCTCGTGGCCTTGTCTCTCCCCGAAATGGACGGCTACGAAGTCGCGGCTTTCCTCGGTTCCCAGCCCGACTCCCGGTCCCGGGCCTTGTTTCTCCTGCGCGGTTCGTTTGAAACCGTCGACATGTCCAAGCTGGCGTTGATCAAGCATGACGGCCTGATTCAGAAGCCGTTCGACGGCGAAACCCTCCTGGCCCGCGTCCGGGCCGCGAGTGACGCCAAAAAAGAGCTGCCCTCTCTGCCCGAGGATCCCTTCGCCGAGTTTCCGGCCCGTCCCGAAGCCCCGGCCGAAGTCCGCGACACGGGCCATATTCCCGAATGGACCGAGACGATCGAATCCAAAATCCGGGAGCTCGTCCGCCAGGAAATCATCCGCAACCAGTCCGAGATGGAGGAGCGGGCCCGGGACATCGTCTCGACCGAATTCAAGAAGGTCCTGGTCGGGGAGCTCAAATCCGTGGAAAACAAGCGGTGAAATACGCGATCGAACGCCTGGCCCTCTGCGCCTCGACGAACCTCGCGGCCAAGGAACGCGCCCGGGACGGCGCGCCGGCCGGAACGGTCGTCGTCGCCGCCGGCCAGACCGACGGCCGCGGAACCCGGGGCCGGCGCTGGTTTTCGCCTCCCGGGGCGGGGCTTTGCATCTCGGTCGTCCTGCGGCCGGAGATGGATATTTCCCTGGCCCTTCTGCCTCTGGCCGCCGGCCTGGCCGCCCGGGAAGCCGTGGAGCGGACGGCCGGAATCGCGGTCAAAGTCCGCTGGCCGAACGATATCGTTTGGAACGGGAAGAAGCTCGGCGGCGTCTTATGCGAAAGCGGCCTGTCCGGTTTCGAGCTTAGATACGCCGTCGTCGGCCTCGGCCTCAATCTCGACCTGAAGGAAAGCGATTTCCCTCCGGAGTTGCGGGCGTCCGCCTGTTCGATTCTTCAAGCCGCGGGAGCGCCGGTCGAGCGGGAGACGCTCCTCGGGGCGTTTCTCGAGGAGCTCGAGGCCGCCGTCGCTCCCCTGATCGAACGCCGGCCTTCGACCGTCATCGAGTCTTTCCTCAGCCACGCCGAAGCCGGAATCGGCGACGCCGTCCTGGTTCAAACAATCGACGGTCCGGAAACCGGCTTGTTCGAGGGTCTCGAGGCCGACGGATCCGTCCGGATTTCGACGCCGCGGGGGCCGCGGCGTCTCGTTGCGGCCGAGATCCTCTCGTTCGGCCCTGCTCCCCGCTGATTCTGAAAGCCAAACCCGCGGATACCGGCGTATTTGGAGTATAATCAAACCGCACGGGCCCTCGGCCCTGGGGAGGAGCAGAAGCGATGCTTATCGCCTTCGATATCGGCAATACCACCGTGGCCATCGGCGTTTTTCAGGGTCGGACCTTGTATCGGGATTGGAGGATTCGGTCCGACCGGGACAAGACCAGCGATGAATACGGCATCATCCTTCACAACCTTCTTCAGATGGCCGAAATCCGCGTCGAAGAAGTCAAAGCCGCGATCATTTCCAGCGTCGTCCCCCCGCTGACGCCGGTCTTCCAAACGCTCTGCCGGTCGACGTTGAACATCCGGCCGTATGTCGTCTCTCCGGGCCTGCGCACGGGCCTGCCCATTCTCTACGACGCCCCGGCCGAAGTCGGCGCGGACCGGATCACGGCCGCCGTGGCCGCCCATGAGAAATTCGGCGGGCCCTGCATCGTCGTCGATTTCGGCACGGCCACGACGTTCGACGCCGTCTCGGCCAAAGGCGAGTATCTCGGCGGGGCGATCGCGCCCGGGCTGCTGATCTCGGCTGAAGCGCTATACCTGAAGACCGCCCGGCTGCCGCGGATCGAGATCCGAAAACCCGCCGGCGTGATCGGCAAAACGACCGTGGCCAGCATGCAATCGGGCCTCTATTTCGGCTATGTCGGCTTGACCCGGACCATCATCGCCGAAATCCGCAAAGAGCTGGGCGGGCAGGCGAAGGTCGTGGCCACGGGGGGATTCGGCGACCAGATCGCCTCCGAGGTTCCGGAGATCGACGCCTACGAGGCCAATCTCGTCCTGGACGGGCTGCGGATCATTTACGAGCGCCAAAAATAATGGCTGGACGGGAAGCTTATTTCCGGGGCATCTCCAACCGCTTTATCGCCCTGCGTGGCGCCCCGTTTTCCCTTTCGCCGGCCGATCTGGAATTGATCTCGGCTTGGGACTCGGCCGGGGTCCCGCTGGACGTCGTCCTTGAAGGGATCGAGGAGGCCTTTTCCGTCCGGCCCGGCCGGCCGCGGGCCCGGGGAAAAATCCTGGCCCTCTCTTTCTGCCGGCCTTCGGTTGAACGGGCTTTCGCCCTTCATCGCGAGCTGGCCGTGGGAGGGAAACGCGGGACCGGCGGCGGGAATACGGAAAAAAAGCGGCTTGCGGCCCGGGCGGAAGCGGAGAGATTTCTCCGCCGCATTCCTCCGTCCCTTGCGGCTCTCCGGCCGCACTACGAAGAAGCCCTCGGCCTGCTTTCCGCCGCGCAGCCGGATCTGGAGCGGCTCGAACGCCTGGACGAGGCGGTCGATGCCGCCCTCGAAAGCTCCGTCAGCCCGTCCGAGCGGAAGGAGGCCGAGACGGCCGTCGGCCGCGACCATCCCCGCCTTCGGGGCGAGGCGAAAGGCGAGGCCGTCTCGACCGGGCTCGTCAAAGCCCTCCGCGAAAAATTCGAGGTTCCCCGCGTGTCTCTTTTTTATTATGGATGAAGAGCTGCGCAGCGACCGAAAGAGCGACGAACATGCCTAAAGCCCGGAACGATGAAGCCCGGATCCTCGATCTCCTCCGCCGCCATCCGGAAGGCTGCAAGCTTCCCGAGATCTTCAAGGAGCTGCGGGTGGACCGGCACGAGCGGGCCAAGATCGAAGACCGCCTCCTGACCCTCGTCCACCGCAAGCTGGCCCGGCGGGTGAAGGACCGCTGGCTGCTGCCCCGCGCTTCCGACCTTCTTAAAGGCAGGTTCGAAACATTCGGCCGGGGATTCGGCTTCGTCATTCCCGAGGCCGAGGGGGGCGCGGACGTCTATATCCCGGCGCGCCACGCCGCCGGAGCGGTCAACGGAGACCAGGTCGAGGTCATGGTCAATCTGGGCGGTCGAAGCGGGCGCCTGGAGGGTCGGGTCGTCCGGATCGTGAAAAAGGCGCGGAAGCGGCTTCTGGGAACGTTCGGCGAGCGGTTCGGCCGGCCGTTTTACCTTCCGTTCGAGGCGCCCTCGGCGGAGGAGCTCCCGATCGTGTCCCGGGGGGCCTTTTTCCCCGCGGCCGGCGAGGTCGTCGCCGTCGACCGGGCCGAAGGCCGCATCGTCGAAGTCCTCGGCCGCCCCGAGGACCCGGGCGTGGACGCCCGGATCATCATCCGCAAGTATGACCTGGCCGAGACGTTTTCGGAAGCGGCCCTCGCCGAAGCCGACGCGGCCGCCTCCCGCCCCATTTCCGAGGCGTTCGCCGGACGGGCGGACTACCGCGGCCGGCGGACGGTGACGATCGACGGCGAAACCGCCCAGGATTTCGACGACGCCGTTTCTATCGAGCGGCGGCCGGGCGGCGGCTGGCGGCTCGGTGTCCATATCGCCGACGTGTCGCATTACGTCCGCCCTCAGACGGCCCTGGAGCGCGAGGCGTTCAGCCGGGCCACCAGCGTTTATTTCCCCGGCCTGACGCTACCGATGCTTCCGGAACGGCTGTCCAACGACCTGTGCTCCCTGCGGCCGCGCGTGGATCGCCTGACGGTTTCGGCGGTCATGGATTTCGACGCCTCGGGCGAAAAAGTCGGAGCTTCGTTTCATCCCTCGATCATCCGGACGGTCGAGCGGATGACATATGATTCGGTCTTCAAGATCCTGGAAAACGATTCGGTCGAACGCGCCGCCCACCCTGAAGTCGTCTCCGATCTTTTGGAGATGAGGGCGCTGGCCCGGACGCTTCGGGCGCGGCGGCTTTCGGGTGGAAGCCTGGATTTCGATCTTGTCGAGCCGGAGCTCGTTTACCAGGAAGGGAAGCTCGCTTCGATCGCCGTTTTCGCCCCCAACGAGGCCCACAAGCTCATCGAGGAATTCATGGTCGCGGCCAACATCGCCGTGGCCGAGCATCTCCGGCTCCGCGGCGTCCCGTCGCTTTACAGGTTCCACGACCGTCCGGCGGAGGAAGACCTTGAAAAGCTCCGCGAAACCCTCGCGTTCTTCCATATCCTGCTTCCCGCCGCCGGGCGGATCACCTCGCGCGATCTGCAGGCCGCGGTCCGGACGGCCGAAGGCACGCCGATCGAAAAGTTCGTCAACATCCAGATCCTCCGGTCCATGCGGCTGGCCGAGTATTCGGCCGAACATTCCGGCCACTACGGGCTGGGGCTGCGGGACTACACCCATTTCACTTCCCCGATCCGCCGCTATCCGGATCTCGTCGTTCACCGGCTGCTGAAGGAAGACGCGGCCGGCAGGCGCCCCCGGCCGGCGGGGCTGGAAGCCGCCGCCCTGCGCTCCTCCGAACAGGAGCGCAAGTCGGCCGCGGCCGAAAAGGACCTCGTCGAGTGGCGGATCTACCGGTTCCTGAAAGACCGACTGGGCGACGAGCTACCGGGCGTGATCATCGACATCGGGCGGAGCGGGCTGATCATCGAATTGGATGAATATTTCGTCACCGGGCTTCTGGCCTTCGACGATCTCGGCGGCGATTATTTCGCCAAGCGCTCGCGCGGGGCGCTCACGGGCAAGCGCACCGGCCGCCAATACGAGCTCGGCCAGCCGATCCGTGTCCAGATCGCCGCGGTCGATCCCCTCAACCGGCGCATGAGCCTGGTTCTCCCCGCGGAAGAAAAGCCGCCGGCCGCCCCCCGCAAACGCCGCCGGACCTGACCCGTCGTTGTCTTTGCCGCCCGTTTTCCGTAGAATGGCCTTCTCCCGGCGAGAATAAGCCCATGCGCGCCTCACATCCGTCCCTTCCCAAGCGCCTTCCGGCCGGCGACGGCCCCAAGATGCTGGCCCTGGCCAAGGCCTACGGCCTCCAAGGCCTGAAGGAAAAGGACCTCGAAGGGGTGTTCCCTCCCGATTTCACCGGAGCCGCCGATCTGGCCCGGGCGCTGGAGACCGAAGGCCGCGTCCGGATCATCTCGTTTTCCCCGCTGCACCTGGTCGCCCGAGAAGCCATCGAATATTTCGAGGGGAAATTCCTTCCCTACCTCGAGAAATTCCACTCCTCCCACGTCAAGGATCGCGGCGTCGCGTTCGCCAAAATCCAGGAACGGTTCGACATACCCCGTCCGATCCTCCTCCTCTGCCTCAAGACTCTCGTCCACGAAGGAAAGCTGCGCGAGGACGCGGGGCTGTACGCCCTAGCCGGTTTCGTCCGCGAGCTTCCCGAACGGGAAGAGCTCGTCCTCCGGAGGATCGAGAACGAATGTTTCGCCGGAAATCCCCGGTCCGTCTCTCCGGCCGAAGTCTGCGACAAGCTGAAGCTGTCTCCGGAAACGCGGGACCAGCTGCTCGACATCCTCGTCGAGCGGAAACGGATCATCCTGGGCAAGGACGGATTTTTTCTTCACCGGCCGTGGCTGGATTCCGTGATCGCGGACTTGAGGAAACGGGACCGCCGGACGATTTCGATCGCCGAGTTCAAAGAGATGACGGGCTTGACCCGCAAATACGCCATTCCGCTTTTGGAGCTGCTCGACGAGATGGGCGTCACGCGGCGGAAGGGCGCGGAACGCGAAATCCTGTAGCCGCCGGCTCAGCGGAATTCTTTCAGGAATTCGACGCCGGCGATGAACATCCGCTTGAAGCTCCGATCGGAGGCGTCTCCGGCCAGCGGCGTCACTCTGCGGAGGCCGAGAAACGGCCGCAACGAAATCATCCGGCCGATGTCGGCGAATATCCGGCCTTCGGCCTGGCGGCGCTTGTCGTTGGCTTCCAGCCGGCCCTCGATCCCGGCGTTCCACCCCGACCGGTTCGCCGTGTTGAGGCCGAGCTTCAGCCCGAAATCATACTTGAACTTGAGATCGAATCCCGCCCGGATTTCCACCCGGACGGTCTTGTCCAGCCGGAAGAAATCCGGCTGATTGCGGATCGTGATTCCGGTCGCCGCGCCGGCCTGGAAGCGGACGGCCTTGTCCACCGGCATGTCGGCGAAATATCGGCCGTACCAGGACCCCCAGATCCGGCCGACCGGCCGCTGGTATTCGGCCGAGACGGCGTACAACATCCGGTCGGGCCGGAACTGCCCCCAGAATCCCGAGCCGGTCAGGACGGGCGATTCGAAACCCGCGTCCAGGAAAAAGCGGCGGTCCGGATCGCGGACGAAGGCGAGCCGGAATATTCCTTCGACGATCATTTTATAGGAGTCGAAGAACGGGTAGGCGCCGATGGACAGGTCGAACATGTCCAGGAGCCGCGACGTTCCCTCCGAGGAGCGGAAGCGGACGCCGAGGTGCGTCTGCCGGTCGAGCCGGTACGGCTTGATATCGGCGAGGATGAGCTCCACTCCGGGCGAAAGAGCGACGGCGAGCTCCGCCTCATAAACCAGCTCGGAAAAATTCACCCATTTGACCTGGCCGGCAAACGAGATCTCCGGGAAAAAGATCCCCGTGCCGCCCAGGTTGAAAACTCCGAGGGTGTCGGAGCCCGGCGTCCCGCCGACATATGTCCCCAGGCCGAGGCCGGCGCGGAAACGGCCGTGCCGGAGCCAGGCCCGGCCGATGAGCTCGTTGACGTTGAAGACGTAGGGCGTGTCCCGCGACGTTTCGTGCCGGCACAGATGATTCAGGCTGGTCTCGACGGACAATTCCTTTCCCAAGCGGGAGACGAATCCGGCCTGGATCCAGAAATCGATCGGGCCTTCCATGACCCCGTTGATTTTCTCAAGGTAGCTGAAATCGAAGAAGGCCCGGCTCCGCCCTTCCTCTCCGAACGGAAGGGCCAGGTGGAATTCCGGCCGATAATATTTCCGTTCGAGGGAATCGAGGCCGAAAGTGACGTCGAACCGGCTGACGGGGGAATCGGACGCCGTCTGGCCGCGGCTTTCCCGCGGGAAGCCGAGGCAGGCCAGGACGGAAAAGCCCGCGATCAAAATCCGAAGCCTTTGTCTATGAACCGATCTCATCGAATCCACCACCGCCTTCTGCGGAGAAACGATATCAGGGCGCAAACGTCCGGGTCAAGGCTTTTCCGGCCGCGTCAGCGGAACCATTTCAGGAATTGAACGCCGGCTTCGAAGATCCGGTCGATGCGCCGGTCGGCCGGATTGTCGGCCGGCCACGTCACCCGGCGGATGCCCAGGAACGGCCGGAAGGAGAGATCCCGGCCGGTATCCATGAAAAAACGCCCTTCGACCAGGCGCCGGTTGCCGTTGGCTTCGAGCCGCCCCTCGAGGCCCAGGTTCCAACCCGTCGGATGGATGGTGTTGAGGCCGAGCTTGACGCCCAGATCGTAATCGTATTTCAAGTCGAAGCCGGCCCGGATCTCGAATCGGATCGGCAGCTTCAGAAGGTAAAAATCGGGCTGGTTGCGCACGGCCGCGCCGGAGGAGACGCTGGCTGCGGCGGGTAGGGCCTTGTCCACCGGCAGATCAGCGGCCGCCCGGCCGTACCAGGACAGGAAGAACCGCCCCACCGCGTGTTCCCACTCGACGGAACCTCGATAGATCATCCGGTCGGGGAAAAAGGCGGACCAGAATCCCGTTCCGGTGAGAACCGGGGACTCGAAAGCGAGATCCAGGAAAAGGCGGTCCGAAGAGCTTTCATAGGGGATCAGGCGGAAGCGGCCCTCGACCCTCAGCTTATAGTTTTCGTAAAAAGGAAAGACGCCGGCCGAAGCCTGGAACCCGTCAAGCAGCTTCTCCCCTTCGCTGCCCGACCGGAAGCGGAATCCGAATTGGATCGTCTGGGGGAGATCGTGGGGCTTGACGCTGGCGATGAGCGCTTCCACGCCCGGAAGGAGGGCATACGCCAGGTCCGCCTCATGGACGAGCTGGTTGAGGTTCACCCATTTGAACTCGCTGGAGAAGGAGAGCCGCGGGATGAAGAGGTTCGTTTTGGTCAAATTGAAGACGAGAAGGACGTCATAAAAGGGGCTGGAGTTGAAATAGGCTCCCAGCCCGACTCCGGTTTCAAGATCGCCCCGGCGGATCCAAACCCGCCCGATGGCCTCATTGAGGTTGAGGACATGGGAATTGAAGATCGCGGTCTGATGACGGCAGAGGTGGTTGATGCTGGCTTCCAGGGAAATCGCCTCGGAGAGCCGGGTGACCACGCCGGTTTGAACCCAGAAATCGATCGGGCCCTTCAAGTCGAAGTCGGCTTTTTGGAGATAGCTGAAATTGAGGAAGACCCGGTTTCTCTCCGCTTCGCCGAACGGAACGGCCAGGCGGAATTCGGGCTTGACGAACATCCGTCCCCGGCTGTCGAGGCCGAACGAGGCTTCGAATTGGGTGGAGGGGGAGCCGGAGGATGTCTGGCCGCGCGCTCCGGGGGCGACCGCAAGGAGAACCATGATTCCGAAGGCGGCGGCAACCGCCCGGAGGACTCCCGGCGGGCAATGATTATGCCTTTTCCCGCCGGTTTTGGACCGCATGATGCTCGTCGGAAACGGCCGGTCCGGATCAGGGCGTTTCGGCCGGCTTGTCCTTGTCTTCGGTCGGCTCCTCGCGTTTCTTTTTCAAGGCGACCTTGAGCTTCTCGGCGAACAGTCCGCCGCCGAACGCGCCGAGAGGACCGGGCCCGGCCGGCTTGGCCGCTTCGGCCGCGGCCGCCTCGCCGACGGCCCCTTCGGCGGAGCCTTCCGCTCCTTCGTCCTCGGCGCCTTTTTCGGCGAAGAGCGCCTCGCGCTCGGATTCCAGCTCCGCGATTTCCTCTTCCTTGACCCGGCGCTCGCTTTTGCGCGTTTTCGGCCGGCGGTCGCTTTCGATACTGAGCTTTTTCTTCTCTTTTTCCTTTTCCTTCTCCTTCTTGGGAGAGGGGGCCGCTTCTTTCTCGGCCTTGGGCTTCTTTTCTTCCTCGAAGGCTTCAAGCTCCGCTTCGGCCTCGGCGATCGCCTGGGCTTCTTCGGCCCTGTGGACGACCGGCGGCTTGGGCGGAGGCGCCTGCTCGAGAATCGTGAATTCATGCTCGAGGAAATCGTCCGAGGTCAGCTCGCCGGTTTCCTCGAGAACGCCTTCCTCCACGGTTTCGACGGCCGCCGCTTCCTCTTCCTCCTCGATCGGGAGCTCGGACGGGGTCTCATGATAATAGAAGATGCCCTTCTTCTTGTCCGATTTCTCGAATTCGGGGCTGTTGAGGAGGGTGAACTCGACGTCTTCCTGCGTCGTCCGCCGGAGGACGTCGACCAGATGATAAGCCCGCAGGTAATGCAGGGAAAAATTGGCCGACTGGAAGCTGAAGTGCTTGAAGATCAGGATCAGGAGGCCCTTCAGGTCCAGGCCCGTCCGCTGAGGGGTCAGGGCGGTCAGCTTCTGGAGCTGGTCGCGCTCGAGATAGATGATTTTGTTCGGCATGGCCAGGGTTCCCGTCTCGCCGGCTTCGGCGAAGACGTCCCCTTTGGCCTCATAGGTCATTTTGGCGACCTGGATTTTCTTCTTCGACTTTTTCAGCCAGAAATTGAACTGCACCGGCCCGGATTTTTCCAGGGTCATGCTTGTGCCCTGGGGGATGGCGGCGGCCTCGAAAAATTCCTTCAGGCCCAGAAAATAGCTCTGGAGAGGGAAATAGTGGACCGTGTAGCTCTTTTTTTCGTCCGCGTCGGTGAAGATGTATTCGCGGGCGTGGGACAACTCCTTGTTGAATCCTTTGGGGATCTTCACCCCGCCGGACAGGATTTCCCGCCAGCCGAGATAGACCTTGAGGGGAAAATCATGGAACGGCGTAACCGGCACGGTTTCCTCGCCCTCGAACGGCGGGAGAGCGGCGGCCGAAGCCGAAAGAGGCAAGCCGTCGGGAAGCGCCGCCAGGACGCTTTTCAGCATCCATTTGCCCCAGCCGACGGGTTGAACGAGGACGAATTCCTTCTTGAATTTCGTTTCGAGCAGCCGGTCGAGAGTCAGGCAATAAAGGTCGAAAAGATCGTGGGACGGCTCCAGCCCGAAAAATTTCTGGACGAGATCGGTCGTCGCGGCCGACGCTTTCGTCGCGGCCAGGTGGTCCTCGACGGCTTTGAGGCCTTCTTCCGGAAGGGTCGGCTGGACGGCCGTCAGCTGCCACCAATCGCCCCAGGTGAAAAAGGCCGGCGATTTGGCCAGGGTCGCCCGCAGCTGCCGCTCCAGCGATTTGATGTCCCGTTCCGTCATCGGCAGCTCGGTCAGGCGCGGGTCCTCGGCCTGGGGCATGATCCGGGGCGTCCCGTTCGTTCCGCCCTCGTTGGCCGGAAGCATGACCTGGGTCTTGACCTTTTTCATGTAGTCGACGTACTTGCGGAAGGTCCCGCCTCCCGTGTAGTCGACCTCGAGCATTTCGCAGCCGAAGTCCTTGTAGAAGGCCTTGTGGACGACGGTCAGAACGACGGCCCCCTGGAAATGCTCGTGGACCTTGGCCCCAACGGTCAAGTCTTCGTCATATTCCTTGTAGATCGTGTCGCCGACCTCGTAGACGCAGGCCGGGTCGTAGATCTTGACGTCGCGCGTCCGCTCTCCGGCGGTTTTGTGGTAGGCGAGCTTTCCGGCGAGGTCCTTGGCCATGGCCGGCTTCCGCGAAGCGGCCAGCTCCTTCTCGATGAAGGCGATGTCGTCCGGGTTCACCAGGACGAGAGTCGGTTCCTGTTCCATGGAGTTCTCTTTATCAGCCCATCAGGGCCAGCATGATCGCCTTCTGGGCATGGAGCCGGTTTTCGGCTTCGTCGAAGACGATGGCCCGGGGCCCGTCAAATACTTCCGCGCTGACTTCCTCGCCGCGGTGGGCGGGGAGGCAATGCATGAAGACGCAGTCGTCCTTGGCCTTGGACATCAGGGCTTCGTTGACCTGGTAGGGGGCGAAGAGCTTCAGGCGGGCTTCTTTTTCCGCTTCCTGGCCCATCGACGTCCAGACGTCGGTGTAAATGGCGTCGGCGTCCCGGACGGCTTCGGCCGGATCGTTGGTGACGACGAGCTCGAAATCGGAGCCCTGACCGTCCTCGCGCGCCAGCTTGACGATCTCGGGATTCGGCTCATAGCCCTTTGGGACGGCCGCGCTCATCTTGCAGCCGGCCTTGGCCGCGGCGAACATCAGGCTGTGACAGACGTTGTTGCCGTCGCCGACCCAGGCCAGCTTGATCTTGGAGATGTTGCCCTTGTGTTCCTTCAGGGTGAAAAAGTCGGCCATCGCCTGGCAGGGATGGAGCAGATCGGTCAGGGCGTTGATGACCGGAACGGAGGAAGCCGCGGCCAGCCGGACGATATTGTCATGGGCGAAGGTCCGGATCATGATCCCGTCCACCCAGCGCTCGAGGTTGTGGGCCACGTCCTCGACGGTTTCGCGCTTGCCGAGCTGGATTTCGTTGGGGCTGAGATAGATCGCCGTTCCCCCGAGCTCGAGCATCCCGACTTCGAACGTCATCCGGGTCCGCAGCGACGGTTTTTCGAAGACCATAGCCAGGATCTGACCCTTGAGCTCCTTGCGGTAGTCGTCCGGATCGTCCTTGATTTTCTGGGTCTTGTCCATCAGCTCGAAGAACTCGTAGCGGGTGAGATCGTGGATGGAGATAAAGTCTTTCTTCATGATCAGGCTCCTTCTGCGTTATGCGCGTCTTTGACGATGCGCGTGCCGGATCGGCCGAGGAGGGCGGTTTTGAGGTGGGCCGCGTCGGTGATCAGGACTTCCTTGCCGCCGGCTTCGATATATTCGACGGCCGCCCGGATTTTCGGGCCCATCGAGCCCGGCGGGAACTGGCCTTCGGCCAGCATCTTCTTGGCTTCGGCCACGGGCAGGACCGGCAGGTCTCGCTGCGTCGGTTTGCCGAAATCGACGCAGACGCGGTCGATGGCCGTGAGGATGATGAACAGGTCGACCCCGATCTCCCGGGCGATGAGGCTCGAGGCGTAATCCTTGTCGATGACCGCCTCGACGCCCTCGTACAGGCCGTTGCCGTTGAGGATGACGGGGATGCCGCCGCCGCCGGCGGCGATGACGATCCGGCCGGCCCGGACCAGGTCGCTGATGATCCATTTGGGGACGACGTCGATCGGCTTGGGCGAGGCGACGACCTTGCGCCAGCCGCGGCCGGCGTCTTCGACCATCGTCCAGCCCTTTTCCTTCATCAGGTCCCGGGCCCGTTCGGCCGTGTAAAAGGGGCCGACCGGCTTGGTCGGCTTGGCGAAGGCCGGATCGTTCTTGTCCACGAGGACCATCGAGACCACGGTCGTGGCTTCCTTGTCCACGGAGTGGCGGCGGAATTCGTTGACCAGGGCCCGCTCGAGCATGTAGCCCATCGAACCCTCGGTCATGGCGTTGCAGATGTCCATCGCATACGGCCCGATGTGGTCTGAGGCGGCCTCCTGCTGGATGAGCAGGTTGCCGACCTGGGGGCCGTTGCCGTGGACGATGATGACCTCATAGCCCTTGCGGACGACGGAGGCCATCAAGCGGGCGGCCTCTTCGGCGCGCTCGATCTGCTCTTCCTCGGTCCCCTTGTCTTTTTCGGAGAGAAGGGCGTTCCCTCCGAAAGCGATCAAGGCCAGGCGTCGTTTGGCGGCGGACATCGGATTTTATCGTCGGCTCAGAATTTGGCCAGGACGTCCTCGAGCGTCGGCGAGCCGATCTCTTCCAGGTCGTATCCGACGGAAAGCATCGGTTTGTGGGTCTTGATCAGGCGATTCAGATCGATCGGCGTGGCGCTGACGATGAGGTCGCAGTCGACTTTCTCGATGGTCGCGGCCAGGTCGGCGACCTGTTTGTCGCCGTAGCCCATGGCCGGGAGGATCTTGACCATGTGGGGGTACTTGACGTAGGTCGCGGCGATGGATTCGACCGCATAGGGCCGCGGGTCGACGATCTCCGCCGCGCCGAACTTCTCGGCCGTGACGACGCCGGCGCCGAAGGGCATTTCGCCGTGGGTGACGGTCGGGCCGTCCTCGATGACCAGGACCCGCTTGCCCCGGATCTGCTCGCCGTTTTCCACCCGGGTGGGGGAGTTGGCCTTGATCACGGTCGCGGTCGGGTTGAATTTCGCGATGTTCGCGAGGATCTTGTCGACACCGGCCTGGGGGGCCGTGTCCATCTTGTTGACGACGATGACCTTGGCCCGGCGGAAGTTCGTCTCGCCCGGGTAATAGAGCAGCTCGTGGCCGGCCCGGTGGGGGTCGACGACGACGATCTCGAGGTCGGACTTATAGAAGGGGAAATCGTTGTTGCCGCCGTCCCAAAGGACGACGTCGACTTCCTTCTCGGCTTCCCGGAGGATGGCTTCGTAATCGACGCCGGCAAAGACGATGACGCCGGCCTTGATGTGGGGCTCGTACTCCTCGCGCTCTTCGATCGTGCATTCGTGTTTGGCCAGGTCTTCATAGGTGGCGAAGCGCTGGACTTTCTGTTTGGCCAGGTCGCCGTAGGGCATGGGATGGCGGATGGCCGCGACCCGGAGGCCCTTGGCCTTGAGGATGCCGGCGACCTTGCGGGAGGTCTGGCTCTTGCCGCAGCCCGTCCGCACGGCGCAGACGGAGACGACGGGCTTGGTGCTCTTGACCATCGTGTCGTCCGGGCCGAGGAGGATGAAGGAGGCGCCGTCGGCCTGGACCTGGGAGGCCTTGTGCATGACGTTTTCGTGGGACTGGTCGCTGTAGGAGAAATAGACCTTGGAGACGTTATGCTTTTTGATCAGGGAATCGAGCTCTTCCTCGGGGAAAATGGGAATGCCGTCGGGGTAGAGCTTGCCGGCCAGGACGGCGGGATACTTGCGGCCGGCGATGTCGGGGATCTGCGTGGCGGTGAAGGCGACGACCTTGAAGTTCGGGTTGTCGCGGAAGTACGTGTTGAAGTTGTGGAAATCGCGGCCGGCCGCGCCCATGATGAGAACGTTTTTCATCGAAACTACTCCTTACCTGAAATTAAGCACCGTAAGTTTTAAAAAAATAAGGACTTAGTATACAACAGCCGCCCCGGCT
>Ga0172371_10000979_pt1 | contig 45115 bp, 41 predicted proteins | sample Lak12m_FD_114543 | JGI IMG/M metagenome (GOLD analysis project Ga0172371, IMG submission 114543) | Freshwater microbial communities from Kabuno Bay, South-Kivu, Congo - kab_022012_12m | ecosystem: Environmental > Aquatic > Freshwater > Lake | place: Democratic Republic of the Congo: South-Kivu... | reverse complement strand
CCGGGACTCGCTTGAGCGCTAGTGGATCTTGCTGCTGCCCCCGCCGGCGACGAGCGCGAGGAGGAGAGAAGCGAGGGTACGTTCGATCTTCTTGCTCATGATGATCCCGTCCCCTCGTCAGTGAATCTTGGCGTAGCCGGTCTGGAAATGGATCTTCGCGTAGTCAACGAACATGATTCCCTCCTAAAGTCTCGGCACTGTCTGCCGATGAATTGGGGTTGACGACCGTGTGAGCACTCTCGCAGTCCCCCCGGCGAAAGCCCATCCCTCGCGCGTTGGACAGGCAGGGCAAACGTGTGGGCCAAGAATTGCCAGAATGGACAACACATTTTGTGGCGCGAGCGCCGACACGGCCACACACTTGCCTGCACTCCTCGTGCGCCCGCGCGCAGCCGCGTGCCCACGGGCGCGCGAAGGAGTCGGCGTGCGGCCCGGCGAAACCGTTCGCGTCGCCGCGGTCATCCAGCGGGGGGAGGCGCCATAGAGGCGAACAGCGTGAGGCGGGCGGACGTGCGGGCGAGCGCCCGGCGTGCCTCGCTCGCCCGCAACCGCAACTTCGCGCTTCTGTGGATCGGCCAGTTCGTCTCGCAGCTCGGCGACCGCCTCGCCATGGTCGCGCTGCCGTGGCTCGTGTACCACGCCACCGGCTCCGCCCTGAGCACGGGCATCGCCTTCGCCCTCTACACCCTGCCTTACGTGCTGTTCGGCACGGTGGCCGGCGTGCTCATCGACCGGCTGGACAAGCGCCTCGTGATGATCGCCTCGGACGTGGTCCGGGTCGCCCTCGTGATGATCGTGCCGCTCGCCGCCGAACGCTCGCTGGTGGCCGTCTACCTGCTCAGCTTCGCCATCGCCGGCGCCGCCGTGTTCTTCGACCCTTGCAAGCTCGCGATCCTGCCGGATCTGGTCCCCAGTGGGAAGCTCATGCGCGCCAACTCCCTCCTGGCCACCGGCGAGAACCTCACGGAGATCGTGGGCTACGCCACCGCCGGCTTCATGCTGGCGTACATCTCCACCACCAGCGCCTTTCGCATCGACGCGGCCACCTTCGCCGTCTCGGCCGCGTCGCTCGCGCTCATCCGCTACAGGGCCCCTGTGCGCGAAGCCGCGGAGGCCGTAGCCTCGTCCTTCTGGGACGAGCTGCGCGAAGGCTTCGCCTTCCTCGCCCACCACCGCGGCCTGCTGATGAACACGATCATGGTCATCGGCTGCGTGGCCGGGCTGGGCGCCTCGTACCCGCTCGCCTTTCTGCTGGCGGTGCGCGTGTTCGACGCCGGCACCGCGGCCTTCGGCGTGTTCGAGGCGGTGATCGGCCTCGGCTACCTCGCGGGCTCGCTCGCCCTCGCAGCCCTGGCGACTCGCGTGCCGCAGGGCCGCGCAATGGTCGCCGGGCTGGTGCTGATGGGGGCGAGCCTCTCGCTGGTGGCCGCCGCGGGCGGCGCCTGGGTCGCGTGCGTCCCGTTCGCCCTCCTCGGTGTGGCCAACGCCGCCGCGCTGATCACCATCGACACCTACCTGCAGAGCGCGGTGCCGGAGCAGCTGCGCGGCAGGGTGTTCGGCACGCGGTTCACGATCACCCAGGGCACGTACGCGCTGGCCGTGCTGGCCGGCGGCGCGCTCGCCACCGTGGTCGATGTGCAGGTGCTCTTCGTCGTCTGCGGCCTGCTGATCGCCGTCCCGGCGCTGGTGGGCCTGTTCGTGCGCGAGATCAGGGAGGCGTGACAAGGCTGCACGGGCGCCGCGGGCGGCCGCGTACGTGCGCGCCGGGCGGACAGGCGAGCGCGGCAGGCGGCCGCAGGCTGCCCCGCCGCGCCCTCGTGATAGCCTAGGCTGCGGAGCGGTGCCGCGCTGATGCAGCCGGCGCCGTCAGGGGACGAAGGGGACCATGAGCTCGCCGCACCAGCCACAGACACCCACCACCGGCGGCATGCCGCGCTCCGCGTGGCTGCAGCTCGGCGTCGTCTGCGTGGCGGAGTTCGTGGTGTGGACGGGCTTCGGCGCGATCATGCCGTACCTGCCGATCTTCCTCAAAGAGCAGGCGCACAGCTCCATGCTGATGATCGGCATCATCGCCGCGGCCTTCTATCTGGGCACGCTGCTGTTCTCGTCACCGTTCGGCTGGCTGAGCGACACCATCGGCCGCAAGCCCGTGATCATCGGCGGCACCGTGCTCTTCGCCCTCGCCATGTTCCTGTTCACGCGCACCGCCGACCCCTGGTGGTTCGTGCTGTTCCGCTTTTTGGAGGGGGTCGGCACGGCGGCCGTGGCGCCGGCGGCCATGGCGTTCGTGGCCGACATCTCGACCGAACAGACGCGCAGCAGGGCCTACGGCATCCTCACCTCGGCGCAGTTCGGCGGGCTCATCGTCGGGCCGGCGCTGGCGCCGCCGATCTACGCCCTGTTCGGCGGCGGCAGATCCGGCTTCTACGCCATCTTCTACTTCGGCGCCATCCTGGCGGCCGGCACCGCCGTACTCGTCGTCGCGCTCATCCGCGAGCCGGCGGTAACGCACCGCAGAAAGGCGGCACGCGCCGGCAAGAAGGCCGAGCGGCCGCCGTACCGCGCCATCCTCACGCCGCCCATCATCGCCTTCCTCGTGGTCGGCTTCACCGCGCACCTCTCCATGGGCGGCTGGGAGGTGGTGTGGAGCATCTGGCTCGAGCACCTCGGCGCCTCGATGGCGTACATCGGCCTCACCTGGGTCGCCTTCAGCGTGCCCATGCTGCTCTCTTTCGCCGGAGGCATGCTGGCCGACAAGTACAGCCGCTTCGCCCTGATGTTCGCGGGATACTCCATCTCGGCCGTCGCGTGGATCGTGTACGGCACCTCGACGAACCTCACCGTGTTCCTGGTGGTCAACGTCATCGAGGGCCTCGCGATCGCCTTCTCGTACCCGCCCAAGCAGGCCTTTCTCATCCAGGTGAGTCCGCCGCAGTGGCTCGGCACGGTGACCGGCATCGAGGCCACCTCCATGCAGCTCGCCGGCATGATCGGCACCTTTCTGGCGCCCGTGCTGTACGGCTGGATCTCGGGATACGTGCTGGCGGTGGGCGGCGTCGTCAGCCTCGTGGGTCTGGCGGCCACGGCGCCGGTGCTGCGCCGCGAGTGGCACCGCCTGGCGGCGGCGGGACCGGTGCCGAGCACGCACGAGCTCGAGGGCCGCGAAGGAGCCCTGCCGGTGACGACCGCGGAGCCGCCCTCGAGCCTGGAGTAGGGGGACCCGCGCGCCGGCGGCCCGCGATTCAGTACCGGCGCACCTCGCGGTACAGCGTGTCGCGCTGCACGGCGACGCGCCCCGCGGCCTCGATGAGGCGCACCATCTGCGGCACGTCGCACTGGTTGCGCACCCCGGCCGCCGCGACGACGTTCTCCTCGATCATCGTCGAGCCCATGTCGTTGGCCCCGAAGGCGAGGGCCACCTGCCCCATACGCAGGCCCTGCGTGACCCACGAGGCCTGGATGTTGGGCACGTTGTCCAGGTAGAGGCGGCTCACGGCCAGCATGCGCAGGTAGTCGATGCCGGTGGCGGGGACGTGGCCGGCCGCAAGCTCCGTGTTGCCGGCCTGGAAGGTCCACGGGATGAAGGCGGTGAAGCCGCCCGTCTCGTCCTGCAGGTCGCGGATGCGGCGCAGGTGCTCGACACGCTCGGCGAGCGTGTCGAGCGAGCCGAACATCATGGTCGCCGTGCTCCTCATGCCCAGGCCGTGCGCCGTGCGCATCACGCCCAGCCACACGTCGGTGGGGATCTTGTGCGGGCTGATCTCCAGACGCACGCGGTCGACCAGCACCTCCGCCCCGCCGCCGGGCAGCGAATCCAGGCCGGCGGCGCGCAGGCGCCTCAGCGTCTCCTCCACGCTCAGCCCGCTGACCCTGGCGATGTGCACGACCTCGGGCGGGGAGAGCGAGTGGATGTGGATGGGGTAACGGGACTTGATCCCGCTGAAGACGCGCTCGAACCAGCAGATGTCGAGGTCGGGGTGCAGGCCACCCTGCATCATGATGGCCGTGCCGCCGAGGGCGAGCGTCTCCTCCACCTTGCGGTAGATCTGGTCCTCGCCGAGCAGGTAGCCCTGGCCGCTCCCCGGCTTCTTGAAGAAGGCGCAGAAGCGGCAGCCGGAGATGCAGTAGTCAGTGTAGTTGATGTTGCGGTCGACGACGAAGGTGACGTCGTCGCCGGGGTGCAGGCGGCGACGGACGGCGTCGGCGCGGGCGCCGGCGCCCAGCAGGTCGCCGCCTTCGAGCAGCTCGACGGCCTCGGCATCGGTGAGGCGGCCGGGAGGCTGGGTGGCTGGAGTCTCTCCACGCCCGGCCTGCGCCGCGGTCATGCCCCGGCCTCCGTGGCGAGGGATCCGGGCGCCTCAGACTCCAGCTCAAGCTGGAAGCGCACGCGCGGCTCGCCGCCCGGGCCGCGCGCCTGCATCAGCGGCAGGCCCGCGACCTCGTCGTCACCCAGGAGCGGCGAGAAGCCCAGCGCCGTGTGAAACGCGATCGACTCCGCATTGAGCGGTGCCGTGACGCAGCGAATGACGCCGCGGCCGCCGGCCCGCGCGAGCCTGAAGAAGCGCCGGTAGAGGTCGCGCCCGAGGCCGACGCGCCGCCACTCGGGCGCCACGCCGACGAAGTGCACGTAGGCCTCATCGGCGTGGTCCTGGCAGAAGAAGCCGACCAGGAACCCGACCAGCCGCTCCTCGTGTTCGACCAGGATCGACGTGGTGCGGAAGTGCGTGAAGAAGACCCACGGGAGCTGAGCGCGCAGGTCGCGGCCGCTCCACCAGGACGGGAGGACGGCCATGACGCGCTCGTAGTCGTCGGGGATCGGCCGCCGAAAGGTGAGGGAGGAGCAGGACACGGCGGCTCAGCCCGGTCCTGCGGCCGCCGGCGCGGCGAAGGTCGCGGCCGCCAGGTCCGGAGCCGCGACCAGCTCGCCCGCCGCGACGGCCCGCCGGTAGAACTCCTCGAGCCCGGCGCGGTACTCGGGCGCGAACTCGAACTTGAGCTTGTCGAAGTACTCGAGCAGGTACCGCTGGCTGAAGTCGTACCGCTGCGCGGCGGCGGCCGCCGTCTGCTCCGGCCGGGCGGCACACCGGTCGCGCGAGGCCAGCAGCGCCGCGCCGACCGCCGCGGCCGCCTGCGACCGCGCGGCGGCGAACTCGCGGCGCACGGCGCACACGGCAAAGACCATGGGCAGCGCGGTGACCGTGCGCCACTCCTCGCCGAGGTCGTAGTGATACGGGTACACCTCTGCCCGCAGCACGTACAGCGCCTCATCGCCGATCAACAGCAGGCCGTCGGCGTCGGCGAGGACCTCCGCGAGCGATCCCCGCCGCGGCAGGAACTCCGGCTGCAGGCCCCACTCCCTGCACAGCACCTTGAGGAGGCAGATGGAGGTCGCACTCTTCTCCGTGAGCGCGATGCGCCGCACCTCGCGCAGCGGGACGCGCGTGAACAGCTGGACGGAGTCCACGGCGCCGAAGGCGCTGATGGACACGTCCGGCAGCAGGGCCAGCTGCGACGCCGCCCGCGCGAAGGCGATGGACGACGGCAGCGCCACATCGATGAGGTCGTCCACGAGCATCTCGTTGAGCTGGGACGGGTAGCCCTCGACGATGGTCGCCGCGACGCCGCGCCGTTCCAGCTCCTCCTCGAAGTGATGATAGAGCGGGAAGCAGTTGACGAACTCGATACGCCCGACGCGGACCGGCGATCCGTCGGCCGCACGTGATGCGGCTTCGGGCGACGCCCCGGGCTCGGCCGCCCCGCCAGGGTCGTGCTGCGACGGCACCTGGCCCTCAGACGGGGATGGTGTCGTCATCGTAGCGGCGCACCACGTTGTAGAGCGTGTCGCGCTCGACGGGGACGCGGCCGGCGGCGCGGATGACGCGGATGAGCTCGGCCTTGCTGAGCTCCTGCCCGGTGTCGACGCCGGCTGCGTGGCTGATCTTCTCCTCGACGACGGTGCCGTCGAGGTCGTTGACGCCGAACACCAGCGAGACCTGTGCCAGCTTGAGGCCGACGTTGATCCAGAACGCCTTGATGTGGCGGAAGTTGTCGAGCACCAGACGGCCCACGGCGAGCATGCGCAGATCGTCGAAGCCGGTAGGGCCCGGGAGCTCGCTGAGGCCGGTGTTGGCGGGCTGGAACGACAACGGGATGAAGGCGTTGAAGCCGCCGGTGTCGTCCTGCAGCTCGCGCAGCCTCACCAAGTGGTCGGCGAGCTCCTCCGGCCGCTCCACGTGGCCGTAGAGCATCGTGGCGTTGGACTTGAGGCCGGCCTCGTGCGCGGCGCGCATGACGTCGAGCCACTCCTGGCCGGAGATCTTGCGCTCGCAGATGAGGTCGCGCACGCGGCCGCTGAAGACCTCGGCGCCGCCGCCGGGCAGCGAGCCCAAGCCGGCCTCCTTGAGCTCGGCGAGCACCTGCGGCACCGGCTCACCGCTGATGCGCGCGAAGTGCGCGATCTCGCTGGCCGTGAACGCCTGGATATGCACGTCCGGGGCGAGCTCACGCAGCGCGCGCATCATGTCCAGGTAGTAGGCGAACGGCAGGTCCGGGTGCTCGCCGCCGACGATGTGGATCTCGCTGACGCCGCCCTCGGCGAGGGTCTCCCTGGCCTTGTCCACGACCTCGTCGACGCTCAGCGTGAACGCGTCCGCGTCCCCTTCGTCGTGACTGAAGGCACAGAACAGGCAGCGATTGCGGCACACGTTGGTGTGGTTTATGTGGCGGTTGCGGATGAAGAAGACCTCGTCGCCGACGCTGCGCGCGCGCGCGAAATCGGCCATTGCGCCGAGCGCAAGCAGGTCGTCGCTCTCAAGCAGCGCTCTGGCCTGAGGCGCGTCGAGGCGCTCCCCGGCTTCGACGGTCTGCCAGACGCCGGCGAGGCCGGCGCGCGCGGTCAGGGAAGCTATCTCGGTGGGATGCACGGGGCGGACTCCAGACGTGTCAGCTGTAGCGGTCGACGACTTGCGCCGCCACCTGTTCGAGCAGGCCGTGCTCCACCGTGCCGGGACAGCCGGCGAGCGCGCTGCGAGCCTCCTCAATGTACCCCAAAGCGACGGCCCGGGCACGCTCGAGCGCGCCGCTTGCGGCGATGATGCTGAGGGTTTCGTCCACTTCCGCAGCCGCGAGGTCATGTCTGGCCAGCAGGAGTCCCAGCCTCGGCTCAGCCTCGAGGGCATAGATCATCGGCAGCGTCACCGTGCCGTCGCGGACATCGGTGCCGGGACGCTTGCCCGTGGCCAGCTCGTCGCCGCTGCAATCCAGGATGTCGTCGAACACCTGGAAGGCGAGGCCGATGAGGCGACCGTAGTCGGCGAGCGCAGCGGCCGCCGCAGGGGCCGCCCCAAGCAGTGCGCCAAGCCTGCAGGCAGCGGCGAACAGGTCGGCGGTCTTGCGTTCGCAGCGGCGCTCGTACTCCGCCACGGTGACGGTGAGCCGGTGCGAATCGTCGCGCTGCAGCACCTCACCCTCGCTGAGGCCCACGGCCGCCGCGCTGAGCGTGTCGACGGCGGTCGCGTCACCCGTCTCCGCGAGCTCCTGGAACGCACGCGCGAGCAGGAAGTTGCCGACCGACACCGCGGTCTCCACCCCGAACGCGTGCGCGACGGTGGGGCGACCGCGCCGCAGCTCTGCGCGGTCGAGGACGTCGTCGTGGACGAGCGTGGCCATGTGCACCAGCTCCACGGCAGTGGCGGCTCGCAGGACCGGCTCACCAAGCGCTGCGTCAGCGCGCGCGCACAGCAGCGTGAGCAGCGGCCGTACACGCTTGCCGCCCGCCGCCAGCGTGGCGCGGCAGGCCTCGCCCAGCGCCCCTGCCGGTCCGGCGGCGACGGCGTCCAGCCGGCGCTCCACGCGGTCCATGCCACGTCGATAGCGCGCCTTCTGCCGGGTCGAGGCCCAGACGAGCACCGGCCGGCCGCTCACGGCGCGCCGCGCTCCTGCTCGGGCGCCTCTCCAACGTGCAGCGCCACAGCGCCGAAGCCGAGACGCCGGTACCGCACGCGCACGAGTCCGGCGGCGCTCATGATGGCCGCCAGCTCCTCGGCCGGCGGGAACGCGGCCACGGACGCGGGCAGGTACGAGTACGCACGTGCGTCCCCAGCCACGAGGCCGCCGAGACACGGCACCACGCGGCCCATCCACAGGTCCTGGACGACGCGCTCCGGCCCCTCCGGCGCCGACGTGGACTCGAGGCAGACCACCCTGCCGCCGGGCCTCGTGACCCGCCTCATCTCGACGAAGGCGCGCCGCACGTCCGGGACGTTGCGCACCCCCCACCCCACGGTGACGGCAGCGAACTCGCCGTCCGTGAACGGCAGATCCAGCAGGTCGCCGTGGACGAAGCAGACGCGCCCGGCCACGTCCGCATCGCGGGCGGCTTTGGTGCGCGCCACCTGCAGCATGCCTTCGGTGAGATCAAGGCCCACCACGCTGGCGCGCGGCCACACGGTGGCGAGGGCGAGGGTGAGGTCGCCGGTGCCGCAGCACGCGTCGAGGGACCGGCCGCCGTCACCCACGAGGGCCTGCACGGCGGCAAGTCGCCTCCAGCCGGCGTCGAGGCCGAGCGTCATGAGCCGGTTCATGAGGTCGTACCGGCGGGCGATGCCGGCGAACATGGCCTCGATCCGCTGCGGATCACGGTCCATCGGTAGCCCCTGCCCGCCTTCGGCCGGCGCCGCGTGGGCATGCGGCATCAGACGGTGCCTCCGTCCCACGCGGGGAACAACGTCTGCTCGAAGCCGAGCGTCGCCACGATCTTGCCGACCACGTGGTCGACGGCGTCCTGCAGGCTGCGCGGGCGCGCGTAGAACGCCGGCGCAGCCGGCAGCACCACGGCGCCCGCCTCCGCCAGCTCGAGGAGCCGCCGCAGATGGATCTGGGTGAGCGGCGTCTCCCGGGGGACGACGATCAGAGGTCGCCGCTCCTTCAGGGCGACGTCGGCGGCACGGTGAATGAGCGTGCGGGTGGTGCCGAGGGCGATGTGCGCAGCCGTGGCCACCGAGCAGGGGCACACCACCACGGCGTCGGGGGAGCTGCTGCCGCTGGACGCCGGCGCCGCGAGGTCGGCGGGCTCGTACACCGCCGCCGTCACGCCGGCCCGCTCGAGGAAGGCGCCGGTGACCGCGTCGCGCTCACCGGCGCCCAGCTCGAGCTCATGCGCCAGCACCAGCACTCCTGTGTCGGAGATGCACAGCTGCAGGCTGCAGCCGGCGGCGGCGAGGGCCTGCAGCAGCCGCACGGCATAGGGCGCTCCGCTCGCGCCGCTCACGCCGACGAACACGCTCTGGGGGATGCTCCTGATCATCTCGCCGCCGTGCGGCCTGCCACCCGGGCTACTGGATGCTGCTGCCCGGCGAGTGACACTGGCCGCCCCAGCAGCCCTGCGGCCCGGTGCCGCCGTTGCCGTGACATTTCATGCACACGCTGCCCGAGTCGTACACGTGGTTCGGGTGGTCGCCGACGAAGGCCGACGAGTGCGGCAACTCGACGCCGTGGCAGGCGCTGCAGAACTGGCTGGAGTGGCACCGGCTGCAGACCGACGGGTCGGCGAAGTACGCACTCGTGTGCTGGCCGAGCCACCCGCTGGGGTGCGGCATCTGCAGACCGCCGTGGCACGTGCTGCACGGGTCTCTGCCGTGGCACTTCACGCAGACCTTGGGATCCTTCCGGCCAACCGTCCCGTGCTGCGTGTTCCAGCCGGCCGGGTGCGGGATCTCCACGCCGTGGCAGTCGATGCAGAACTTCGGGTCCTTCTTGAGGTGGCACCCAACGCAGATGGTCTTGCCGCGCTCGTTGACGATGGGACCGTGCCGCCTGAGCCAGCCGGTGGGATGCGGCATGGCGAGGCCGTTGTGGCACTTCTCGCACAGGACCTGACCCTTGTGGCAGCCGGCGCACTCCGCAACGGTGACCTTGCCGGTGATGGGGACGTTGATCTCCTCCGGCGGCGCCCCGCCCACGTGGCAGGTGCTGCACGTGTCGGGCAGCCGCTTGCCGTCGTGGCAGCGCGCGCAGATGGGCATCTTGTTCTGCGACACGCGCGCCACCGCGAGTTGCGTGCCCGGATGGCTGATGTTGGCGTGGCACGTGACGCACTGGTAGCCGGCCTCACGCAGGCCGGTGTGGTTGATGCGGATGTTGTTGAAGACCTGGTCGCGCTCGAGCTGCGACTTGGGGTGGCACTGGACGCAGTTGTTGGTGCCCACCATGGTGGTGATGGGGCGCTCGTAGGTGTTCGACACGTACAGGATCATGTTCGAGACACCCTGCAGGTTGCGGATGAGGTAGTTGAAGACGCCGGGCTTGGTGTGGCACTTCTGACACCCCACGCCCGCGGCGTAGTGGGCCGTCTGCTTGTAGGTATCCACTTCGGGCTTGACGACGTGACAGAAGCTGTCGCACGAGCCGATGCTGTTGACGTAGGAGAACCCCCCGACCGCGACCACGAGGGTGATCACCACGGCCGCGACCACTCCCAGCAGCCAGGGCCACGGGATCCTGCCCTCAAGGAGGACTCGGCTTCTGGGGCGTCTGTTTCTGAACCGTTCGAACACCGGTCACTCGCTCACAGGCTGGACGACGGGAGTGGCCGAGCCGGTCGGCTTCACGCGCGGTCGCGGCGTGTAGTCGATGCCCTTGAAGAGGCTGTGGGCGCGCGGATCGCCCGACGCGTGCTGCTCGTGGCATGCCTGGCAGTTCTCCAGCACGTGGCAGTTGAAGCACGTGGGTGCGCCGGCGCGCGCCACGCTCTCAGGGTGCCGGGCGACGAAGTTGTCCGGGTGCGGCATCTGCACCTGGTGGCACGTCTTGCAGTACTGCTTCACGTCGTGGCACTGGGCGCAGGACTGGCGGCCCTTGGCCTCGGCCGTCTTGCCGTGCGCGTAAAGCCACGCCTCCGGATGAGGCATCAGGATGCCGCTGTGGCAGCGGCTGCAGGCGTCCTTCTGCAGGTGGCAGGCGCTGCAGGTGGAGAGCACCCCGACGGCGCCGTGCCGCGTGGGCCAGTCGCTCTGCCGGTGAGAGACCGGGACGGCGCCGTAGTTGCGCTTGGCGTGACACAGGTCGCAGCGCGACGTCGCCACGGTGCCGTCCGGGGCCGTGTACTGGTTGTTGTGGCAGATGAGGCACTGCTCCATGAGCGGGTAGGTCCTCGACCCCTCGGGCACGGCGAGGCCGTGCGCTGTCGTGGAGTGGCACCGCTGGCACAGGAAGCCGGCCTCGATGAGGTGCTTGTGGTTCACGCGGATGCCCTGGGCGCTGATGGTCTTGAACAGGGAGTCGTTGGTGTGGCAGCGGCGGCACGACTGGTTGAGCACGAAGCCGAGGATGGGCTTCTCGTAGTCGCCGGTGACCTGCGCAAGCGGCTGCTGGAGCGCCTCGAGCTTGGACGTGAGGAAGAACAGCGGGCCCGGCTTGGTGTGGCACTGCTCGCAGTTGACGCCCGCGTGCGCCGACTTGTCGTACCACTCCACGTACGGCACGTGGCTCTTGCACGTGGAGCAGAACTTCGACGTGCTGGTGACGGCCAGCGACATCCCGATGAAGATGACGAGGACCGTGAGGCCGACGGCCGCTACGGCGACGCCGTGTGCAGTAAGACGGAACTTCACGACTTACGGGCGCGAGCCTGCGTGAGGGAACCGGGCATGGACGGCGTCGGCGTGGCAGAGGGTGCACGGATACCTGCCCGTGTGCCGCGCCGCTGACGAGTGGCACCGCAGGCAGGTGGCGTTGTTCGGGATAGGCATGCGGGCGCCGTGGTAGGTGGTGCCGTGGCAGGTGCTGCACGACTTGATGCCCGAGCCGTCACCGGATGCGTGCAGCCGCTTGCTGTGGCACCCGGACTGATTGCAGCTGAGCGCCTTGGTGACCGTGAGAGAGTGCTGCGCCAGCTTCTGTGCGCCGTTGCCGGATCCCTTGTGGCAGGTGGCGCACTTCTTGCCGGAGATCGAACGGCCGCCGTGCCTCATGGCGTGGCACCCGGTGCACTGCTTGAACCCGGGGCTCTTCGCCTGCCACGTGTGGTACGCGTTGGCGTCCGCATGGCAGGACTCGCAGGCGACCTTGCCCACATGCTTCTTCTGGTTGTGGCAGCCCGTGCACGGAGACATGCCATACGGCCCGCCGTTGTGGTGCGGGCTCGTGCCGGGATCCATGGGGCCGTTGCTCGGGGAGTGGCAGCCGAGGCACTGCGGCAGCGAACCCCTGTGCGGGATGCCGTGCGCGAACGGCTTGTCGTAGACGGGACCTTGGCTCTGCAGGTGGCACGGGAGCGTACAGTTGCGGCTCTGGAACGACATCATGGTCGTGTCCTGCCCGGGGTAGTGGCACGACCAGCAGCTGTAGCCCTTCATGAGCTTGAAGCCCGTGTGGCAGGCGACGCAGGTGGCGTCGGTGGGCTTGCCCTGCTTGTGACAGAGGCAGCCGGTGGCACCGTCATGGTCCCACCCGTCGTAGGCACGCACGAGCGGGGGGTGGAGGGCGGCGGACGCCACCAAGGCGGCGAGGGCGAGCGCGGTCGCAGCGACCGCGAGCACCACCCACCGGCGCATACCTCTCACGCTGACTCCCTTCCCCTGCCGCGAGACGCGCCCCTCCGCGCATCCCCCGGCCATACGACCCCTCGCCCGGACCTCCCTCAGGCCCGGCGAGCCTGAAGCTCCTTTCGTGGCGGCCGCCCCTCGAAAGCCGTCACGGTCGGTGCGAGTGTACCAGTCCTACTGGACCCCTTCACCCTCAGAAGCTGATGAGCCAGTGGTACGTGACCCAGACGACGAAGATGGTGAACGTGGCCCAGAGCACGAGAGCGCAACCGGTGATGACCCACCACAGGATGTTCTCGTACTGCATGCGTCGCGCGCTGAGCGGCTCCATGAGCACGTCCTCCAGCTTGCCCTCCTTGACGAGGCGTTCGTACTCGAGCGGACGCTCGTGGGCGTACTCCTCGAGCGGCAGGCCGCCGTTGTACATGGCCTTGTCCATGGGGAAGGCCTCGGGCCGCAGGTGGGCGTGGAAGAAGTGCCAGAACACGACCACGAACCCCATGGCCAGAAGCGCGCCGCCCGAGTGGTTGACGAGGGCGAAGTTGATGACGATGCCCGGGAGGACGCGGGCCGCGACCTCCGGGTACCACAGGATGGCGCCGGTGGCGCACATGATGGTGACACCGGCCGACGCCGCCCAGAACTCGCCCTTCTCGTAGTAGGCATAGCGGTCGAGCTGGAGTCTCGGTCGCGGGGTACGGCCGATGAACCAGTTCACCATGGCCTTGAGGTCGCGGTAGTCCTGCCAGTTCGGCACCATGCTGCCCGGACCCCAGAAGCGGCCCCGCGTCCTGATGAGGATCGTGGCGAAGAAGCCGAGCATGCAGATGACACACGTGACCATGATGATGGCCGCGAAGCGGTGAAGCATGCCGGAGTTCTGTACGCCGCCGATGAACCCCATCCAGGTCTGCGCCCAGGCCTGGTCGCTGTACTTGAGCGGCATACCGGTGAGCACCAGGATCGAGAAGCTCACCATGATGAAGAAATGCACCCAGCGCTGGAACGGCGTGAAGCGCCGGAACCGTTTGCGGATGTGGATGGCCGGGTGCATCGCGGCGGACGCATGTTCGGGCGCCTGCTCGAGAGTGATGCCCGCCTCCTCGATGCCGGTATCGACGCTAGCCACGGTGGTACATCCCCTCCCTCAAGCCGCGGTAGAAGTACAGGATGCAGTGCAGCCCACCGAGCGTGAAGAGCACGCCGATGAGCACGGCATGGTTGATCTCCATGAGCCACACCCAGAACGACGATTTGGGTGTGCTGCGGTCGACGTGCACCAGGAAGCTCGAGAACCTGGTGTTGGCGCTCTCGTGGCACTTGCCGCAGGTCTTGACCACGTTCTGCGGACTGACACTGCTCGCCGGATTCGACTCGGGCAGGATCGAGTGATAGCCGTGGCAGTCGGTGCAGACGGCCCGAGACGTATCGCCGAGCGTCACCGACTTACCGTGGTAGGTGTCTTCGTAGGTGAAGGTGCGCTCTCCGTGGCACTTGCCGCAGATCTCGGGGATCTTCTCGCGGAACGCCGTGGTCGTGGGGTCCTCGATGTAGTGCGAGCCGTGGCAGCTGGCGCACGCCGGCGCCTTAATGGACCCCTCGTTCATGACGAGGTTGCCGTGGAACGACTTGTCGTACATCTTCGCCTGATCGGCGTGACAGTCGCTGCAGGCGGTGAGCCGGGCCTGCTCGTACCAGCCCTCGGTCTCCTCGGGGGTGTGCTCGCGGGCCTCGAAGCCGGCATGACACGAGGTGCAGTCCAGCCGGCCGTGCATGGAGTCGTGGTACCCGTCGGCCGAGACGGTGAGGCTCTTCTCCACGCCGTTGACCTCGATGGTGCCGAGGTCGGGCTTGGCGTGGCACTCGAGGCAGCGGTCGCTGCCGCCCACGGGGATCGTGAACGTGACGGCCGCCGCGGGCCCGGCCGCCACCAGCAGCAGACAAGCGGCGGCGAGGACGGCGATGACGGCGGTACGGGCGCTCATAGCGTGGAGATCCCTTCGGCATCGTGACAGTCCACGCACATCTGCCTGGGGTGGCACACCAGGCAGGAGCGTGTGCCCTTGGCCGCGACGGGGGCGTGCGACGTGGCCCAGTCAGCGGGATGGTCGACCGTGTGGCACTGGTCGCAGAGCTGCTTCTCGGTGTGACAGCCGAGGCAGCGGCCGCGGTCCTTCGCGGCCTCCTTGCCGTGTGCATAGGGCCAGTTGCCCGAATAGTGCCCCGGCGTCGGCTTGGCGTGGCATCCGTCGCAGAACTGCTTCTTGTTGTGGTGGCAGCGCAGGCAGTCCTGCTCGTTCTGAAGGGCGAGCTTGCCGTGCTCCTGGAGGTAGTCGGTGGGGTGCGACTTGCCCTGGACCGGCGGCGTGTAGTGGCAGAAGCCGCACTGGTTGGGATCCTGGGTCTGCTCGTGGCACATGGTGCACGGCGCCATGCTCACGGCGTTGCTCTGCCCGCCGCGCGCAGCGTGCGCCGTGTGGTCGTGGCAGTCGATGCACTCCAGGTTGTTCGAGTTGATGTGCTTGGCGTGGGGCATGCGGATCTTGCCGGGGATGCCCATGAGGCCCTTGAGCGGATGGCACTTGATGCAGTTCTCTGAGGCCGGCCGCGGCTGCTTGTCGTTGCGCGGCTGCATGTTGAGGTAGTTCATCCAGATGTTGCGCGCCTCTTTGGTGCGCCACTTGAGGGAGGCGGCGACGCCGAGCGGCACGTGGCAGGCGGAACAGGCGACGGCGGAGTGCTCGCCCAGCTTCCAGCTGGCGTAGGCCTGCTTCATCGAGTGACAGCTGCCGCAGTACGATGACGACGAGGTGGCGGCGACGGGCGTGAGCAGGATGACGAGGCCGATGACCACGAGCACCAGCACCGCGAACCCGGCGAGCCAGGTGCGACGGCCGCGTCCGCCTTCGACTTCAGATTGCTGCGGCTGCTCGTGGGCGTTGCTGTCGCTCACCTCTGCGTCCCCCTCAGAATCGTCACGGTGGTGACCGGAGCGTCCCCATGACGCCAGCGGGTGCGATCGGCCCCCTCCCGGCGTTCGGGATTGTACCACACGGGGTATGCGTGTACGCGCCTGCACAAGGCCCGCGGCGCGCGTTCACGAGACCAGCGTGGCAGCAATGACGACTGCGCCGTACAGCAGCCCCACGGCGCCGTTGACCGTCATGAAGCCCATGCCCACCTCTTCGAGGCCGCGGCGGGCGATGTCCACGTGCGGCCAGGCGAGGAGAGCCAGCACCAGCGCCAGGCCGCCCCAGTACACCACCCCGAGCCCGCAGAGGACACCGACGGCGACGAGCAGCGCTCCGGCCGTCACATGCGACGCCGCCGCCACCCGCAGGGCAGCCCGCGGCCCGACCGCCACCGGCACGGAGTGCAGCCCCTCGCGACGGTCGACATCGAGGTCGAAGATGGCGTAGATGACGTCGAACCCGCCGACCCAGAGACCGACGGCGACGAACAGCAGCCACGGCACCGCGCCCAGATGACCGCTCACGCCGAGCCAGGCCGCGGCGGGGGCCAGCCCGAGCGTGAGACCGAGAGCGTAGTGGCAGAACCAGGTGAAGCGCTTGGCATAGGGGTAGAAGACGAACGCCGCCAGCGGGATCGGCCACAGGTAGCGGCAGGGCGCGGACAGCTGGAAGGCGGCCAGCACCAGCAGGCTCACCGAGACGAGGGTGAAGAGCCAGACCTCGCGCCGCCCCAGGCGCCCGGCCGGAAGCTCGCGCTGAGCCGTACGCGGGTTGCGTGCATCCAGCTCTGCGTCGATGAGGCGGTTGAGGGCCATGGCGGCGCTGCGCGCCCCCACCATGGCCACGGTGATCCACAGCAGCTGCTTCCACGTCGGAGCGCCGTCGGCCGCGAGAAAGGCACCGGCGTAGGCGAAGGGAAGCGCGTAAACGCTGTGTTCGACCTTGACGAGCCGCGCGAAGAGCCTCGGCTTCGAGGCGGAGCCGCTCGAGGGCACGCCGCCCCTGGTCCCGCTCAGAGGATGGGACGGCCGCCGGGGCCGGTCTTCTCGTACTGCGGGTGCACCTCGACCTCGACCGGCGCCACGTAGACCTCGCCCGTCGTCTCATCCAGGACCGCACCTGGGCGGTGCGCGAACTTCTCCAGGACGTACGTGAAGATGGCGACGATGACGGCGAAGAGGCCGATCACGAACAGCACGGTGTAGACAATGATGCTGGCCGGCGAGGCGATGCCCAACGCCGCGCTGATGGACCAGGCAATGATCGCGATGCCCCAGTTGACGAGCGACAGGCGCAGGAGGAAGCGCCGCGCCCGCCTGTCGGCGGCCACCGCGGCCGCACGGGCGTCGTAGGGGTCTACCGCTGCCGTCGCTGTCTCGGTCATCGTCCTCAGTAGAAAAGCGACCAGATGATGAAGGCGGTCATGAGCAGAGCGAAGAAGCCCATGACCACGGTGATGAGCCACCAGAGCCCGTCGGAGAAGAGCGTCCCCCACGTGATCTTGCGCTCGATGAGGACCTCGTCAAGCGTTCCCTCGCGCACCCGGCGAGCATACTCCAGCGGACGGTCCTGACGGTAGTGCTCCACCGGGAGCGTGCCCGTGAAGATGACCTTGTCGATGGGGAACGACTCGGGCCGCAGGTGGGCGCTGAAGAAGTGCACGAAGATGAAGATGACGCCCATGGCGAGCAGCGCCTCGTTGGAGTGGATGACGAAGGCGATGTTGAGGAAGATGCCGGGCACGTACTCGGTGGTCTTGAGCGGGAACCACATCATGAACCCGGTGACGCCGATGATGACCGTGCCCGCCATCAGTGAGAGATAGTCGAACTTCTCCCAGTACGTGTAGCGGTCGAACTGCGGCTTGGGGCCGCGGCCGAAGAACCACGCGAACATGCCGACGAGGTCTTGCAGGTCCTTGATGCGGAACATCATGGAGTTGGGTCCGGTGAAGTTCTTGCCGCGCTTGCGGGCCACCTGGACGAGCATGTAGACGACCTCGGCGGTCCAGTAGACCACGGTGATGACGGCGGCGATGCGGTGGTACACGCCGGCCGCCGTGACGCCGCCGAAGAGGTCCATGAACCACTGCGCCCAGGGCGTCTCCTTGTACTTGAGCGGCATGCCGGTGAACACCAGCGCGGTGAAGCTCACGATGACGAGGAAGTGCATCCAGCGGTGGAAGACGTTGAAGCGCTGGTACTCGATGCGCTTCTGGCCCCTGCGGTCGCGGTGGCGCGGGCGCGAGTACAGCCCGTCCTTCCAGCCGCGGTATACGTAGAGGCTCGTGTGCACGGCGGCGAAGCTGAACACCACCGTGATGAGCAGCACGTAGGCGATCCAGAAGAACCAGATCTGCCAGGACGACGTGGGGCTGTGCGGGTTCACGTGAGAGCGGAAGTCGACGAAGTTCTGGTTGGCGCCGGGGTGACACGCAGCGCAGGTCTGGACGACGTTGCGGCGTGACACCGAGCTCGCCGCCTCGCTCGCCGGCAGGATGCTGTGACTGCCGTGACACTGGCTGCACACGGCGGTGTCGGGGTTGCCGAGCATGTACGCCTTGCCGTGGTAGCTGTTGAGGTAGGTGGACCTGGCGTCCTCGTGACAGTGACCGCACATCTCCATCTGCTGCTGGCGGAACGCCTCGGTGCCCGGCGGCACGACGTTGTGCGCCTCGTGGCAGTCGCCGCACAGCGGAGCGTCGGTGTCGAGGTTGGTCTTGTTGAGCGCCCCGTGGAACGAGCCGTCGTACATGAGCGCTTCCTGGCCGTGGCAGTCGGTGCAGGCATCGTACTTGGCGATGTGCAGCCAGTCCTCGGTCACGTTCTCCGGATGCATCCCGGCGTTGAAGCCGATGTGACAGCTGATGCACGCGAGCTTGCCGTGCGAGGAGTTGCCCTGGATGTCCGGGTTGACGTAGATGCTCTTCTGCTGGCCGTCGACGTCGATGGTCGCGGGCACGCGCTCGCCGTCGACCTCGATGGTGCCGTCCAGCGGGACCTGCCCGTGGCACTCGAGGCAGGCGTCGTTGCTGTTGTCGCCGAGCGCGGTGCCGCCCTGCTGGGCGGCGGGGCTCATGGCCGTCGAGCTGCTCGCCGCGGCGACGCCGGCGAATGCAAGGCACGCGACCAGCAGGGCGAGGCCGAACAGCGCCCGGGCGACACGGCTGACGGTCACAGGGACACCCCCACACCGTTCTGCTCGTGGCACTTCTCACACATGCCCTGGGGATGACAGACGAGGCACGCACTGGGCCCCTGCTCGGCGATGGACCCATGCCTCTGGATCCAGTCGGCCGGGTGATTGACCTGGTGGCACTGCGCGCAGTACGGCTCGTCGTGGCAGGCCTCGCAGCTGGCGGGGTTCGCGGTGGCGGCCTTCTTGTGCGTGTACCGCCAGCTGCCGCTGTAGTGGCTGGCCGGCGCGGACTGGTGGCAGGTGTCGCAGAAGCTCTTCTTGTCATGGTGGCAGCGCAGGCACTCGGCCTCGTTCAGGCGCGCCTCCTGGCCGTGGTCCTCGGCGTAGTTGGGCGCGTGCGCGTCCGCCGGCGGCGCCGTGATGTGACAGAACGTGCACTTGTCGGGCGCGCCCTGCTCGTTGTGGCACATGCTGCAGGTGAGCATGCGCACGCCCTCGGGCTGGCCGGGCTTCTTGTGCGAGACGGTGTCGTGGCAGTCGGCGCACACGAGGCCGCGGAGCTTGAGGTGCACCGCGTGGTTCATGCGCACGCTGCCGTTCTCGTTGGGGATCTCGGACAGCGGGTGGCACTGCAGGCAGTTGGCGTTGGTGGGCAGCTGCCCGCGATCGTTGCCCTGCTTCATGCCGAGGTAGTCGGCCCACACGTTGCGTGCCTCGCGGAAGCGCCAGCGCGCCTCGGCCGCCGCCCCCGGAGGGATGTGGCACTGCGTGCAGGTGACGTCGCTGTGGGACGACTGCGCCCAGGTCTTCTCGGCAGGCTTCATGGCCTTGCAGGAGGTGCAGTACGAGACCGTGTCCTGCGCGGCGACCGGCAGGACCATGAGCGCGAGGACGACGACGATGATGCCGATGACGACGACCCAGCTGAACCACGGACGACGGTACCACGGCCGCTGCACAGGCTGGTGCCGATGTTCTTTGTCAGCCAAGAAGAGAGGCTCCCACGTGCTCCATCCTCACGGTTCCCCCCCGGGCCGGCCATCCCCACGATCCGGGCCGCCCCGGTTGTGGCGGGCATTGTACCACCCCGCACAAAGGCCCGCCACACGCACGCCGCATACGGCGGCGGGTATCCGACCGGATACGCGGGCAGGTATGTGCGCACGCACCGGCGCGGTATGGGCGCGGCGGCGAGGTGACCACGACCGCCGCCGGGCGCGCGACGACGCTGCCGGCGTCGCGCCGTCAGGAGAACGCCAGACCGAGCTCGGCCCAGCGCGCGTCGACGCGGCGCCGTACCTCGGGGTCCATGATGAGCTCGTCGGGCCACTCACGGCCGTGGCCTTCGTCCGGCCACGTCTTGGTGGCGTCGATGCCCATCTTGGCGCCGTAGCGCGCGAACGGGCTCGAGTGGTCGAGCACGTCGAGCGGCCCGCGCATGATCACCGTGTCACGCTCGGGGTCGACGTTGTTGAACACCCGCCAGGTGACCTCGCTGTAGTCGTGCACGTCGACGTGCTCGTCGACAACCACGACGAACTTGGTGAACATCATCTGCCCCATACCCCATACCGCGTTCATGGTCTTGCGCGCATGGCCGGGGTACTCCTTGCGGATGCTGATGATGGCGCAGTCGTGGAAGACGCCCTCGATGGGCAGGTCCATGTCGACGATCTCGGGCTGGACCAGCTGCAGCAGCGGCAGGAAGAGGCGCTCGGTGGCCTTGCCGAGGTAGGCGTCCTCCATCGGCGGCTTGCCGACGATGGTCGCCGGGTAGATCGGGTCGCGGCGGTGGCTCATGGCCGTGAGGTGCAGCACCGGGTACTGGTCCGCCAGGGAGTAGTAGCCGGTGTGGTCGCCGAACGGCCCCTCGAGCCGCGTGTCGCCCTTCTCGACGTAGCCCTCGAGGACGATCTCGGAGTCGGCAGGCACCTGCAGGTCGACGGTGGCGCAAGGCGCCATGTCGACCGGCTCGCCGCGCAGGAAGCCGGCGAACATGAACTCGCTGATGCCCGGCGGCAGCGGCGCCGTGGCCGCGTACGTGACGGCCGGGTCGGTGCCGAGCGCGACCGCGACCTCCATGCGGTCGCCCGCCTCGCGGAAGTTGGCGGCGCCGTCGTGATGGATGTGCATGTGCAGGCCGGTGCTGCGCGCATCGAAGACCTGCAGGCGGTACATGCCGGCGTTCTGGCGACCCTGCCTGTCTTTGGTGACGACGATGGGCAGCGTGATGAACGGGCCGCCGTCGCCCGGCCACGTGGTGAGCACCGGCAGGCGCGAGAGGTCGGGCGGGTCGACGACGACGTCGCGGAAGCGGGCCTTCTTGCCGTAGCGCGGCCCGTAGGAGGCGAGCTCCTTGAGCTGGCCGAGCGCCTTGACCTTGCCGACGAGGCCACTGGGCACCTGCAGCTCAAGGAGGCCGCCGATGCGCTGCGCGATGTCGTCGAGCGGCGCGCCGAGGGCGAGCTCCAGCCGCCGGAACGAGCCCAGCTGGTTCATGAGCACCGGCACGGCGGGGTACCCCGCCGGCATCTTCGGACGCTCGAACAGGAGCGCCGGCCCGTGCGCCTTGCTGGCGCGGTCGGCGATCTCGGCCATCTCCAGGTACGCATCGACCTCGGGGCGCACACGCGCGAGCTCACCCTCGCGCTCGAGCAGGCTGATGAAGGCGCGCAGGTCCACGTCAGGCCGCCAGACCGGATGGCAGCGCGTCGAGCGCGCGCAGCAGAGGAGCGGCGTCACGCAGGCGCAGCCGCGGCGCCTCTTCGCGCGCCAGCCCCGGGACGTCCGCGGGCGTCCCCGAACCCAGCGCTTCGTCGAGCCGCTCGAAGAGCCGGACCACCGGGCCCGCCTCGGCGCCGCGGCGCAGGGCGGCGAGCCCTCCCACGGTGAACGCCCACAGGGCATCGTCGGCGGCGTACGGCGCGTGCACGCTGCGCAGGTAAGAGCAGGACCCCATCAGCCGCGCCAGCAACCCCACCGCGGCGGCGTCGCCACGTGCGGCGACGATACGCAGGCCGCGGGCGTACAGGAAGTCCCCGGCGAGCAGCGCGTTCTCGCGGCAAGCCGCGTCGCCGCAGGCGCACACGCGGCTCTCCCGGTAGTGGAAGAGGTAGCCCTCGTAGATGAGCTCGATGGCGCGCATGTACCCGGCATCGCCGGCGCCGTCGAGCTCGTCGAAGAGAAGACTCCAACGAAGCTCGGGCTCGGTCGCGGCAGGCGGCCCGAACGCCGCGCCCGCCTGCCTCAGGCCCTCCCTGACGAGGGCGGTGGTCACGGGCACGTCAGGCCTGCTTGTGGTCCAGATAGAACGTGAGGGACATGAGCTCGCTCGAGAGGTCGACCTGGCGCACGAGCACGTCTTCACTCGGCTTGGCCACCTTGACGGGCGCGAAGTTGAGCACGGCGCGCACGCCCGCTGCGGCCAGGCGCTCCACCGTGGTCTGGGCCTCGCTCGCGGGCACGGTGACGAGCGCGATGTCCACGGCCTCGGACGCGCAGAACTCCTCCAGGTCGGTGATGCTCTGGACGCGTCCCAAGCCGTAGCTGGCGCCGATCACCGAGGCCGAGCTGTCGAACATGCCCACCAGCCGGAACCCCTGCTCCGTGAACCCGCGATACCTGGCCAGGGCCGTGCCGAGAAGGCCCGCGCCCACGATGATGACATTCCACGAATGGTCGAGGCCGAGGCAGTGCGAGATCTCGTCGATGAGGCGGGAGACCTCGTAGCCCACACCGCGCGTGCCGAACTCGCCGAAGTAGGAGAAGTCCTTGCGGATCTGCGCGGCGTTGAGCCCGATGCTCTCGGCCAGGTCCTTGCTGGAGACACGGTCCACGCCGCGGGCACGCAGCTCACGCAGCTTGCGCAGGTACACCGCCAGCCGAGGTACGGTGACGGCGGGGACGTCGTTCTTGTCTACGTTGCGCACGTGCCCACCCCCTATCAGGCCGAGAAGAAGCGTTGCGCCGCGGCGGCGGCCGCGGCGATGTCGTCGTCGGTGAGCGCCAGGGAGATCATCGCCGCCTCGAACTGCGAAGGCGCGAGATAGACGCCGCTCTCAAGCATGTGCCGCCAGTAACGCGCGTAGAGCTCGGTGTCGGCATGCTTGGCAGCGGCGAAGCTGGTGACCGGCCCTTCGCAGAAGAACAGGGTCATCATGGGGCCGACACGGTTGAGCGTGAACGGCGCGTCGCCGGTGGACGCCGCGGCCTCCAGGCCCCGGGCCGCGGCAGCCGCCAGGGCCTCGAGGCGCTCGTACACGCCGGGGGCGCCGAGCACCTTGAGCGTCGCGGCGCCGGCGGCCATGGCCAGCGGATTGCCCGAGAGCGTGCCGGCCTGGTAGGTGGAGCCGAGCGGCGCGACCGTCTCCATGATGTCGCGACGGCCGCCGAAAGCGCCCACGGGCAGGCCGCCACCGATGATCTTTCCGAGCGTGGTGAGGTCCGGCATGACGCCGTAGCGTGCCTGCGCGCCACCCCAGGCGACGCGGAACCCGGTGATGACCTCGTCGAAGACGAGCAGCGCGCCCGACCTGGTGCACAGGTCGCGGCAGGCTTCGAGGAAGCCGGGCAACGGCGGGACCACGCCCATGTTGCCGGCCACCGGCTCCACGATGAGCGCCGCGATCTCCTCGCCGCGCTCCGCGAAGAGCGCCGCGAGCGCCTCCGCGTCGTTGTACTCGACGAGCAAGGTGTCGGCCGTCGTGCCCTTCGTCACGCCGGGGCTGTCGGGCAGCGACAGCGTGAGCACGCCGCTGCCGGCCGCGGCCAGAAAGGCGTCCGCGTGGCCGTGGTAGCAGCCGATGAACTTGACCACCTTCTCGCGGCCTGTGAAGCCGCGCGCCACGCGCACCGCGCTCATCGTCGCCTCGGTGCCGGAGTTGACCATGCGCACCATCTCGACCGACGGCACGGCCTCGCAGATCATCCGCGCCAGCTCCACCTCGAGGTCGGTGGGCGCCCCGTAGCTCGTGCCTCGCTCGATCTGCATCTGCAGGCGGCCGACCACCTCGGGGTGGCCCCAGCCGAGGATCATGGGCCCCCAGGACGAGACGAAGTCGACGAGCTCGTTGCCGTCGGCGTCCCACAGGTGTGCGCCGGAAGCGTGGTCGATGAACAGCGGGTAGGGCATGCCCACGCCCTTCATGGCACGCACGGGCGAGTTGACGCCGCCCGGGATGTACTGCTTGGCCTCTTCGTAGAGGCGCGCCGAGGTCTCGGTGTTCACACAGTCCTCCCCCACCGCTGGGCTCAGGAGTTGGCAGGTCGCAAAGTCGGGAATGATACTACGCCATGACCCGAGCATGTGCCCCATGGCACATGATTCCACACGCGGGCTGGGTCCGCCACGGCACGAGAGGGGCGGCACCAGACGCAAGGAGGCACAGCCATGGCCATCAGCATCCGCGACGCCGGCCCCGGCGACGAGGCCACCGTGGTCGACCTGGTCCAGGAGCTCGCCGTCACCACCGACTACCCCACGACGGTGGACGAGCACTACGTGCGGCACTTCCTGGCCTCGCCCGTGAGCGGGGTCCTTCTGGCCCTCGACGACGGCGCGCCCGTGGGCCTGGCGAGCTACGCGATGGTGCCGGGGCTGTTCCACGCTGCGGACTCCGGCCTCATCGAGGCGGTGGTGGTGACCGAGGGGCGGCGCGGCGAGGGCATCGGCCGTGAACTGGTGAGGGCCGTCATCGAGGTGCTGGAGCTGCACGGCTGCGCCGAGATCTCGGTCAGCACAGGCGCCGACAACGAAGCGGCCCAGCGGCTGTACTTCGACCTGGGCCTCACCGAGGCGTCGGTGCTGATGGAGAGGCACATCGAGCGCTGATCAGGGGCGCGGCCGGCTCGCCGCGGAGAGCGGCCGGGTTCAGGGTGTGCCCTCCCCTGCCGAGTAGTGGACGAGGGGCACGCCTGTGCCCTCAGAACCGACGTCGGGAGCAGGCCCCATGGGTCACGAGCAGGCAGAGGCGAGCGCCGCAGCGCTCGCGAAGACGACGCAGCGCACGATCGTTCCGGACCCGCTCTCCGCGCAAGCGGAGACGCTGCTTCCCTACGAGCTGGCCCGGTACGAGGCCAACGGCTACGGCCGCTGGACGCACGGACCCGGGCTCCCCCCTGAGAGGCGTGTGGACCTGCTGCCGACGGCCGCCGGCGCCGCCGCACACGAGGGCGCTCAGACCCTGCTGCGCTTCTTCACCTTCACCGACATCCACATCACCGACGTGCAGTCGCCGGCCCAGGCGATCTTCTTCGGCTACAAGGGCTTCCTCTCTTCTGCGTACTCCGGGGTGATGCTGCACACGCACCACGTGCTCGACGCCGCCGTGCGCACGGTGAACGCGCTGCACCGGCAAGAGCCGATGGACTTCGGGATCTCGCTCGGCGACACCTGCAACAACACGCAGTACAACGAGCTGCGCTGGTACATCGACGTGCTCGACGGCGGGCGCGTGGACCCGGACTCGGGGGCGCGCGCGGCCGGCGACACCGCGCCCCGCGCCGCATGGCTCGCTGCGTACACGGCGGCCGGGCTCGACCCGGCGATCCCCTGGTACCAGGTACGGGGCAACCACGACCACTTCTGGACCGGGTTCCTGCGCGTGGACGACCATCTGCGCGCCGCGTACACCGGCGAGACGATCCTCGACCTCGGCAACGTGTTCGAGGATCCGCTCGGCCCGGACAGCCGCGGCTTCTACATGGGCTGCCTGGACGGGCGCACGCCCTACGGCGACATCTTCGGGATCGGGCCCGTCGCCGGCTTCGCCGAGCCGCCCAGGGTGCTCGCCGCCGACCCCGACCGCCGGTCGCTGACGAAGAGCCAGTGGATGCAGGAGTTCTTCGCGACCTCCGCGGCGCCGAAGGGTCACGGGTTCGACGAGGCGGCGGTCGAGCGCGGCTTCGCCTGCTACGCCTTCGAGCCGCGGGCGGACGTCCCGGTGCGCGTGCTCGTACTGGACGACACGCAGCGGGACGACGACCCCTGGGACTACGGATACGGGCACGTCTCACTGGACAGGGAGCGCCGCGACTGGCTGCTCGCCGAGCTGGACCGCGGGCGAGCGGACGGCATGCTCCTGATCGTCGCGGCGCACTGCCCCATCGGGGTCGAGAAGCCGCCGGCGCCGATGTCGTGGGCCTCCAGCGCGTGCGGCACGGAGGAGGAGCTGTTCGCGAAGCTGCACGCCTGCCCGAACCTCATCCTGTGGGTCGCCGGGCACCGCCACCGCAACACGGTGACGGCGTTCCCGTCGCCCGACCCCGAGCATGCGGAGCGCGGCTTCTGGGAGGTGGAGACGGCGTCGCTGCGGGACTTCCCACAGCAGTTCCGGACCATCGAGCTGGTGCGGGAGACGGAGGAGACGCTTACGATCAGGGCGATCGACGTCGACCCGGTCGCCGAGGACGGCTCGCCGGCCGCGACGTCACGCAAGTACGGGGTCGCGGCCCACCTGCTCTTCAAGAACGACCTCGAGGTCGGCTACGCGCCCACCGGCGTGTACAACGCGGACCTCGTCGTGCCGCTGGACGCGGAGATGCGCGCCGCGCTCGACCGGCACCGTACGTGAACGCGCCGGCCCAGCGGGGGCCGGCGCGCGTGAGTCGCGGGACGGGACGGGACGGCGGGCGCGCCGGGCCTCAGCCCATCGCCGGCGCGCACCAGCCCTTGGGCACGTAGGCGCAGTACGGCTCCTCGGCCATGTAGTCGCCGGTGGCCTCGTAGGCGCGCGCGCGACAGCCGCCGCAGACCTTCTTGAACTCGCAGACGCCGCACTTGCCCTTGAGCCCGTCGAAGTCGCGCAGCTCATTGAAGAGCGGCGAGTCGCGCCAGACCTCGGGGAACGTCTGCTCGCGCACGTTGCCGGCGACCTTGTCGAAGTAGCCGCAGCCCTGCACGTCGCCGACGTGGCTGATGAAGCAGAAGCCGATGCCGGCGAGGCAGCCGCGGCTCAGCGTGTTCATGCCGCCGTGGCTGTGCGGGTGCACCTCGAGCTTGCGGCCCTGCGCCTTGGCGCGCTGCCGCATGACGCGCCAGTAGTGCGGCACGTCCGTGGGCTTCATGAACAGGTCGCTCTCCTGCTGGGCGTCGTACATCCACTCGAGCGCCTTCTCGTACTCGTCCGGCGGGAGCTCCTGCTCCTCCAGCTCCTTGCCGCGCCCGGTGGGCACGAGCATGAACGGGTGGAACGAGACGGCTCCCAAGTCGGTGGCGAGCTTGAGCAGGTCGGGTAGGTAGTGCGCGTTGAGCTTGGTGATGGTGCTGTTGACCTGCACCTCCACCCCCGCGTCGAGGCAGTTGCGGATGCCCCGCACGGCGCCGTCGAAGGCGCCGGGGACGCCGCGGAACTCGTCGTGATCCGCGGCCGTCGGGAAGTCGATGGAGATGCTCACGCGACGGATGCCGACGTCCTTCATGCGCCGCGCGATCGCGGGCGTGACCAGCGTGCCGTTGGGCGACATGACGGTGTGCAGTCCCGCGCCGATGGCGTACTCGGCGATCTCGAAAATGTCGCTGCGCATCAGCGGGTCGCCGCCGGTGAGGATGAGGATGGGCCGCGCGAACGAGGCGATCTGGTCGACGAGCGTGAAGCACTCCTGCGTGCTCAGCTCGCCGGGGTACGGGCCGTGGATGGCCGAGGCGCGGCAGTGCACGCAGGCGAGGTTGCAGCTGCGCGTGACCTCCCAGGCGATGACGCGTGGCGGCGCCGGGCCGTCGGCGGGGTCGTGCGGCAGCATGCCGCCAGGGTGCCCGCCCGGGCGACCTTGCGGATGACCGCCGGGGTGGCCCTGCTGGTTTTGAGCGTCTGAAGAGTCCAAACCTGCTCCTAGTGTGCCAGAGCGGCGCGCACGGTGCAACGCGCCGCGATCGTCTACAGGTCCTGCCGCATGCCGATGACCGGCTGGTGGTCGTGCACGCGGTCCTTGGCCACCAGCACCGTGACGGGACCGCTGGCGTTGGCGATGAACAGGGCGTCGTGGCCGACGCACAGGCCGGCGACGATGTTGAGCTCCACGCCGGCCGCGGCCAGCAGCCGTGCCTGCGCGATGGGGTTGCACATGGTCTCGACGGTGCCGGGATACACCTTGTCTTCATCGGCGAGGCCGAGCCCGTCCTCCTTGGTCACGGCGCCGGTCTTGCACAGCACCGTGACCACCTCGAACCCCTCGGCCTGGAGGCGCCGGGCGAAGGCCTCGGCCTCCGGCGCCAGAGAGATGCAGTAGGCCAGGCCGAGCCTGCGGTAGCCCATGCGGCGCGCGAGCTCCATGGTCTCGCGCGCCCTGTCCCACCGACGGTAGCCCTCGGCCTCGACGCGCGCCGCCTCGCGGGCGAAGCGCCGCGTCTCCGGGTCTTCGTACCCGGCGAGCGCCGTGCGCCCGCCCGGCGCGCGCGACACGTCGCAGCCGTCGTCGCCGTCGACGCAGCCGTGGTCGCGGCGGCAGGCGGCGCAGTCTGGCACCCAGGGACTCATCGGCGGAGCGCGCTCGTTGCCGTCACCCCTGCTGCAGCCAGCGGGCGATGTCCTTGGCGTGGTACGTGATGATGAGGTCGGCGCCGGCGCGCTTGATACCGGTGACGGCCTCCATGACGGCGCGCTCCTCGTCGAGCCATCCGTTGGCGGCCGCGGCCTTGATCATCGAGTACTCGCCGCTCACGTTGTAGGCGGCCAGCGGGAACTTGGTCTCCTGCTTGACGGCGTGGATGACATCGAGGAACGGCAGCGCCGGCTTGACCATGATGATGTCGGCGCCCTCCTCGATGTCGAGCAGCGACTCGCGCACCGCCTCCTCGAGGTTGGCGGCGTCCATCTGGTAGGTCTTGCGGTCGCCGAAGGCCGGAGCCGACTCGGCGGCCTCGCGGAACGGGCCGTAGAAGGCCGACGCGAACTTGCTGGAGTAGGCCATGATGATGGTGTCGGGCAGACCCTCGTCGTCGAGCGCGTTGCGGATGGCGGCCACGCGCCCGTCCATCATGTCGCTGGGGGCGACGATGTCGGCGCCGCTCTCGGCGTGCGTGATGGCCATCTTCGCGAGCAGCTCGAGGGTGACGTCGTTGAGCACCTCGCCGTCCTGGATCACGCCGCAGTGGCCGTGGTCGGTGTACTCGCAGAGGCAGACGTCGGTGATGACCACCAGATCGGGGAACTCGTCCTTGATGGCGCGTACGGCGAGCTGGACGATGCCCTCGGAGTCGTAGGCGCCGGTGGCGGCGGAGTCCTTGTGCGAGGGGATGCCGAAGAGCAGCACGGCGGGGATGCCGAGGTCGACCGCCTCGCGCACCTCGGGGATGAGGTTGCCGATGGAGAGCTGGTAGCAGCCCGGCATGGAGCTGATCGGGTTCTTGACGTTCTCGCCGGCGATCACGAAGTACGGGTAGATGAGGTCGTCGAGCTTGAGCGTCGTCTCGCGCAGCATGTTGCGGATGGCGGGTGTGCGGCGCAGACGGCGCATGCGGTAGCTGGGGTAGTACATCGGGTCGTGTCCTTTCATCGCTGGGGCCAGCGGCGGCCCCACTGCGTCAGGCATTGTCGCGCCCACGTGCGGCGATGACAACTCGCGGCGCGAGTCAGCGCTTGACGAAGTCCAGGGCCGTGCGGACCACCGCGAACACGGACTCGCGGTCGCGCAGGTGACAGGGGAGCACGGGGACGGCGGCGTCCACGCCGAGGGCCTTGGCGACCTGCTTCGTCGTGAGCTCCTCGCCCGGCATGGACATGTACGTGGCCACCACCAGGGGCACGTCGCCGAGGGAGCGCACGAAGACGAGGTCTTTGCGCGAGCTCCGCAGGCTGTCCAGGTCATTGGCGTTGGCGAGCAGCACCCAGGCAGAGCTCTCACTGCCCAGGCGCCGCCAGGCGCTCTCGGGTGCGCTCGCCGCGGCCGTGAACACGACGACGTCGCCGGACCCCGCCGCGACACCGGGCTCCTCGGTGACGTCCACCTCAGGTCCCAGGGACAGCTGACCGGCGATGATGGGGATCTCCACTTCCTTGTCGTCGATGAGCTCCACGCGCAGCTGCTTGATGGTGTTGGAGTCGGTGAGCGTGTTCAGGAAGATCTCGTTGTAGAGGTCGATGGCACCGCGCACGGCCACGGTGAGGCCGCGGCCGATGTTCTCGATGGCCGGCTCGCTCACGATGATGAGGCCGCTGGAGTACAGGCTGTAGATGACCTTGGCGCCGTGGAAGCGGTCGAGGCCGCAGTCGCGCAGGATCACGTTCATGTCGGCGCGCCCGTCGATGCGCACCAGCACACGCCACTCCTCCGCCGTGAGGGTGACCTCGCCGCGGTCCTCGATGCGCTCGCTGTAGGCGAGGTGCGGCACGCGTTCCAGCGAGCCGAGCTGCTCGAAGATGAGCTCCCATTCGTCGATGCGGCGGCAGCCCTCCATGATCACGCTCTCGACGTCCATCTGCACGAGGATGTCCTCGTCCGGGACCTGCTCGTCGGCGCTGAACTCGAAGACGCCGTCCATCCAGCTGAAGAAGTCGAAGGCCGAGTCCTGGATCTGCGCCTGGACGGCCTGCTCGAGCGTGACGCGGTCGATGGCGCCGCTCTGAAGAAGGATCGTGCCGATGCGCTCGCCGCCGGCCTTCTCCTGGGCGGCGAGCGCAGTCTTGAGCTGCTCGGCACTGATGGCGCCCGACTTGACGAGGCGCTCGCCCAGCGGCAGGTGCTGGGGCACCGAATACGCATAGTAGATCTGCCCCCTGCGGAAGAAGATCTTGCCCCAGTCATCGCCACGCCGGATGGTCAGCGCACCGGACTGAGCGCTCATCTTCACCAGCTGGAAGATGTTGGGGAGACTGAACTCCCTCAGATTGCCCTGGAGCAGCACCGGCGACCTCGAAGGCTCGGGGGACGGCCGCGTATGGCCGCCAGAGTTCTATATCGGACGGGAGGCACTTCTCAAGACGGCGACCCGACGGACGCGGCCGTGTCACGTCGGGACGGCAGCCGGTACAGGACGGCCTGCGTCAGGTCGCGGCGCGGCGCGGCACGGGCTCCCAGTCCTCCGGGTCGGCCTCGGCGAGGTCGACCGACTCGGCCAGGACCTCGCCGCCGACGGGCTCATCGGGCAGGCAGGCCGGACCCTCACAGGTGCCGGCCCCGAGCCCGCTACGCCGCAGGGCGACGTACCCGTAGACCGCCACGACCAGCGTGGCGGCGCCGCCGATGGCCACCGCCCAGCGCACCCCGAGGCCGCGGACCAGCAGGCCGGTGATGGGCCCGCCGATCGGAGTGCTCCCCAAGAAGACGACCGCCCATAGCGACATCACGCGGCCGCGCATGGCGTGGCCGGCGTTGAGCTGCAGCAGCGCGTTGGTGCTGCCGTTGAAGAGCATGGCGGCGGCCCCGATGCCGACGAGGAGGGCGCCCGCGACGAAGTAGCCGGGCGCGACGGCGAGCACGAGCGAGGCGCCGCCGAAGGCGAAGGTGCTGACAACCAGCAGCCCGGTGGACGGGCGCGCGCGCCCGGCCATGACCAGCGCGCCCACGAGCGCCCCGGCGCCCATGGCCGCAGACAAGGCGCCGTAGGCGCCGCCGCCGCGGCCGAACACGTCTTTGGTCAGCAGCGGCAGGATGACGGAGTAGTTGTAGGCCATGACGCTGACGATGCCCAGCATGAGCAGCGGCACGCGCAGCTCCGTGGTGCGCCAGACGTGCTTGAACCCCTCGCGGACCTGGCCCTTCTCGCGTGACACCGGCTTGCCGCGGAAGAGCTGCGCCGGCCGCATGAGCAGCAGGGCGGCGATGACCGCGAGGAACGACGCCGCGTTGAAGAGAAAGCACGGCGCCACACCCACGCTGGCGATCAGCACGCCACCGAGCGCCGGCCCGGCGATGCGCGAGGCGTTGATGACCACGCCGTTGAGGCCCACGGCGTTGGCCAGGTCGTCGGGGCCGACCATCTCGTACACGAAGCTCTGCTGGGACGGTATGCCGAGCGCGACGCACACGCCGGTGAGGGCCGCGAGCAGCCAGACCATCCACACGGTGACGACGTCGGCCACAGTGAGCAGGCCGAGCACGAGAGCCAGCACCGCAGCCGCGGCCTGCGTCACGAGGAGCAGCTTGCGCTTGTCCACGCGGTCGGCGAGCGCTCCGGCCCACGCGCCGAGCACGAGGACCGGGCCGAACTGCAGACCCACGGTGATGCCCAGGTCGACGCTGCTGCCGCTGAGCTGAAGCACGAGCCAAGCCTGGGCGACCCCCTGCATCCAGGTGCCGCTCATCGAGACCACCTGACTGAAGAAGAACAGGCGGTAGTTGTAGATGCGCAGCGAGCGGAACGTGCGCGAGAACAGACCCCGCTGCGCGGGGCCCGGCGCGTCGGCGGCCGGCGCAGCCGTGTCGCCGGGCGGCCGGCTCACGCGCGCTTCAAGTACACCCGGCCGGCGCGGGAGACGACCTTGACGCCGGCCTGCTTCGCCTCCGCGGCCTTGCGGAGCCCGAGCGCGAGCGCCTGCGGCTTGCGCCCGGGCATCTCCACGAGGGCCGATTCCATGTCCGAGGCGGCGAAGTCGGCGACCACCTGGCCGTACAGGCCGCCGCCACCGCCACGCCTGGGCGGTACGGCCGCGGGGATCAGCTTGTACTCCTTGGCGCTGCGGGACATGGCCCTCACCTCCGCTGGATGGCTGCGAGACGCCGCGCGGTGGGCGCGGCCGCCGCGAGTGTACGCCACCGGCACCGTTGCGGCAGCGTGAGCGAGCGTCCGTGCGCACCTTCACCGTCTACCTGAGGGTTCGGCAGTGCGTACCCTTGACGCCCCGGCCGCAGCGGCGAACGATGGGTCCGGGAACGCCTGTCCGCGGCGCGGCCCGCCGAGCCGCGGACCCACGTCTGGAGGGACGCTCATGAAGAAGCTCATCAACCGTCCGGAGGACGCAGTGCGCGAGGCGCTCGAGGGCGTCGCACTCGCGCACCCCGGCCGCCTCACCGTCCACCTCGACCCGCACTACATCGTGCGCGCCGACGCGCCGGTACTCGGCAAGGTGGCGCTCGTCTCCGGCGGCGGGTCGGGGCACGAGCCCATGCACGGCGGCTTCGTCGGGCCGGGCATGCTGGACGCGGCCTGCCCCGGCGAGGTGTTCACGTCGCCCACTCCCGACCAGATGCTCGCTGCCACGCAGGCGGTGGACGGCGGTGCCGGCGTGCTGCACATCGTCAAGAACTACACCGGCGACGTGATGAACTTCGAGATGGCCGCGGAGCTGGCGCGGGATGCCGGGGCCACCGTCGAGCAGGTGGTCATCGACGACGACGTGGCCGTGCGCGACAGCCTGTACACGGCAGGACGCCGAGGCGTAGGCGCCACGGTGCTGGCCGAGAAGATCTGCGGCGCCGCGGCGGAGCAGGGCAGGTCGCTGGCCGACGTCGCCGCCCTGTGTCACCGCGTGAACACGGAGGCGCGCAGCATGGGCATGGCGCTCACGTCGTGCACCGTCCCGATGGCCGGCAAGCCGACGTTCACGCTCACCGATGCGCAGATGGAGATCGGCATCGGCATCCACGGCGAACCGGGCCGGGAGCAGCGTGCGGTCGCGCCGGTGCACGAGATCGTGGCGCTACTGGCCCAAGCCGTGGTGGAGGACCTGCCGTTCGCGCCCGGCGACGAGGTCCTGGCCTTCGTCAACGGCATGGGCGCGACGCCCCTCATGGAGCTCCACATCGTCTTCCGCGAGCTGCACCGCTTCCTCGACGAGCGCGGCATCGCGGTGAAGCGCTGCCTGGTGGGACCCTACATGACGGCGCTGGACATGGCCGGCTGCTCGCTCACCCTGCTGCGCCTCGACGACGAGCTCACCGCCCTGTGGGACGCGCCGGTGGACACCTCCGGCCTGAGGTGGGGGGCATGAGCGAGACCGTGACGGCGGCGGGCGTCCGAGCCTGGCTGCTCGCCTTCGCCGACGCAGTCGCGGCGCACCGCGACGAGCTCACCGAGCTGGACGCGGCCATCGGCGACGCCGACCACGGCACCAACATGGACCGCGGCATGCGCGCCGTGGCCGACCGGCTGACCGACGACCCCGGGGGGCCCGCCGCGCTGTGCAAGCTCGTGGGGATGACGCTGATCTCCACCGTCGGGGGCGCGGCGGGACCTCTGTACGGCACCTTCTTCCTCGAGCTGGGCAAGGCGGCGGGCGAGCGCACGGAGCTCGGCGTGGCGGACTGGGCCGCCGCCTTCCAGGCCGGCGTCGACGGGGTGCAGCGCCGCGGCAAGGCAGAGGCCGGCGACAAGACGATGCTCGACGCGCTGCTGCCGGCGGCGGCCGCCCTGCGCGCGGCCGGCGGCGGCGACGCGCTGCTGGACGAGGCTCTCCTCGCTGCCGCAGAGGCCGCCGCACGAGGGATGAAGGCGACGGTCCCGCTGGTCGCGCGCAAAGGCCGGGCCAGCTACCTGGGAGAGCGGAGCGCCGGGCATCAGGACCCCGGCGCCACGTCATCGTGGCTGCTGCTGGAGACGGCAGCCGGCGCGATGGGCGGGAGCGCGAGCGGGGCAGAGCGCGCCGCCGGCGCGATGGGCGGAGGTACGGCCGCCGCGCACGACGCCGGGGCCGCGCCGGCGTGATCGGCATCGTCCTCGTCAGCCACAGCGCCCAGGTGGCCGAGGGCGCCGCCGCCCTGGCCGCGCAGATGGCGGCGCCGGGAGTGCGCATCGGCGCCGCCGGCGGCATGGACGAACCCGGCGTGCTCGGCACCGACGCCGCCCGCGTGCTGCGGGCCGTCGAGGACGTGTGGTCGGACGACGGCGTGCTCGTGCTCATGGACCTCGGCAGCGCCGTGCTGTCGGCGGAGCTGGCCGTCGACCTGCTCGACGACGAGCGCCGCCCCCTGGTGGCGCTCACCGAGGCACCGCTGGTCGAGGGCGCGGTGGCCGCAGCGGTGGCCGCCGGCCTCGGCGAGCCGCTCGCGACCTGCGCGGCCGAGGCGCGCCGCGGGCTCCAGGCGAAGGCCGCGCAGCTGGCTGGCGGGGCGGCGCCAGGCGAGGAGGCAACGGCCGGCAACGAGAGCCGGACGGCATCAGGCGAGGGCACTGAAGCACAGGTCCGGGTCGCCGTCACGCCGGCGCTCGGCCTGCACGCCAGGCCCGCGGCGTTGCTGGTGCGCACCGCCGCCGGCTTCGAGGCGCGTGTGACCGTGACCGACCTCTCCAACGGGCGGGGCCCGGTGAACGCCCGCAGCCTGAGCGCTGTCGCGACGCTCGGGGCGCGGCACGGGGACGACCTGCTCCTGACCGCCTCCGGCCCGCAGGCGGACCAGGCAGTGGAGGCCCTGCGCCGCCTGGCGGAGGAGGGCTTCGGAGAGGGTCCGGGTGTCGACGCGGCCGCAGACGCACCGCGAGACGGCCGCGCAGCCGCCGCGGGCGCGGGGCGGCCCGACGTCGCGGCGGCGGCACCTCGCGGCGCCACGGCCGCGACGCGGTCACCCGCGGAGCCGCCCTCAGCGGGCACCGTGCTGACCGGTCTCGCTGCGTCTCCAGGTCTCGCCATCGGCCCCGCCGGACGGCTGTGCGCCTCGACGGCCGCCGGTCCCGCCCAGCCGGCGGCCGAGCCGAAGGCGGAGTGGCGCGCGCTCGAGCGGGCGCTGACCGACACGGCCGCCGAGCTGCGCCGCACGCGCGATGCGGTCGCCGCGCGCGCCGCCTCCGCCGACGCGGCCATCTTCGACGCCCACCTCCTGTTCCTGGAGGACGAGGCGGTCATCGGCGCCGCGCGGAGCGGGGTGTTCCGCGCCGGGGAGACGGCCGCCGCCGCATGGACGCAGGCCGTCGCCGCCGCCGCCACGGCCTGGGACGCGGTCGAGGACCCGTATCAGAGAGCGCGTGCGGCCGACCTGCGCGCCGTGGGCGAGCAGGTGCTGACGCACCTGCTCGGAGGCGCCAGCACGAACGTCGCCGAGGGGACCGGGATCCTGGTGGCGGCCGACCTCTCGCCGTCCCAGGTCGCGGCACTGCAGGGAGCGGCGGTCGACGGTGTGGCGTGCGCCGGCGGCGCTCCGACGTCGCACGCCGCCATCCTCGCCCGGGCTCTGGGCGTGCCGGCCGTGCTGGCGCTGGGGCCGGCCATCCTGGCCGTCGCAGACGGCGTCATGCTCGTCGTCGACGGCGAGGCCGGCACGGTCGCGGTCGACCCGGACGCAGACCAGCTGGCGGCGATCGCACGCCGGCGCGACCAGGCGGCCCGCACCGCGGCGGCGGAGCGCACCGCAGCGGCACGCCCGGCCGTGACGCGCGACGGCACGCGCATCGTGGTAGAGGCCAACATCGCGACGCCGCTCGACGTGCCGGCAGCGGTGGCCGCGGGGGCCGACGGAGTCGGGCTCCTGCGCACCGAGCTCCTCTTTCTCGATGCGCCGCGTCTGCCGGACGAGGACGAGCAGACGGACGCCTACGACCGGGCGGCGGTCGCGCTCGGCGGCCGCCCGCTGACCGTGCGCACCCTCGACGCCGGCGCCGACAAACCGCTCCCGTACCTCGCGCAGACGCCCGAGGCCAACCCCTTCCTGGGGCTGCGCGGGCTGCGCCTGGGACTCGCCCGCCCCGAGCTCCTGCTCACCCAGCTGCGCGCGGTGCTGAGGACGGCCGCGCACCACCCCGTCCGTGTGATGTTCCCCATGGTCTCCACGGTCGAGGAGGTGCGAGACGCCCTGGAGCTGCTCGGGCGAGCGCGCGCGAGCCTGCTCGCCGAGGGCATCGAGGCGAGGACGCCCGAGGTGGGCGTCATGGTGGAGGTGCCGTCCGCGGCCCTCACGGCCGACGCGCTCGCGCCTCTCGTGGACTTCTTCTCCATCGGGACCAACGACCTGACCCAGTACACGCTCGCGGCCGAGCGCGGCAACCCCGGACTCGCCGGGCTGTGCGATGCGCTGCACCCTGCGGTGCTGCGGCTGATCGCCCGGACCGTCGACGCCGCCGGCCGCGCCGGCCGACGTGTGGGCGTGTGCGGCGAAGTGGCCGCAGACCGCGCCGCGCTCCCGGTGCTGCTCGGCCTCGGCGTGCGCGAGCTCTCGGTCGCACCCACGCTGATACCGGGGGTCAAGCGAGCCGTGCGCGACCTCGACGTCGGCGCGGCCGCCGGTCTCGCAGAGCGCGCGCTGGAGGCGGGATCGGCCGCAGCCGTGCGCGACCTGCTCGCCGGCCGCGACCCCTGAGCGTCCGGGACCGCCGATCCCGGACGGGGGGCGAGGACTGCCCCTTCAGGCTTGCTCATCCGCCGCCTCCGTGCGAGGGTCGGGGGCAGGAACAGTGGGGCGCCGGCAACGCGCCCGGCGGTGGCGGTCCACGGGAGGAAGGCCATGACGATCCTGCTCGATTCGGCGGCGCTGGACGACGCGGCGGAGGCGGCCGCTCTCGGTTTCGTACGCGGCATCACCACGAACCCGGCCCTGATGGCCCGGGAGACCAGCGAGCCGCTCGCACACCTGGAGCGGCTGCTCAGTGCGTTCCCCGAGGGCCCGGTCTGCTACCAGCCGACGAAGCCGGCGGCGGGCGAGATGGAGCGCGAGGCACGCGAGGCGCTCGCGCTCGACCCCGCCCGCGTGGTCGCGAAGCTGCCCGCGACCCTGGAGGCGATAGCGCTGGCCTCCCGCCTTCACGACGAAGGCTTCCGCTGCGCCCTCACGGCCGTGTATTCGGCGGCGCAGGCGCTCCTCGCGCACGAGGCCGGCTGCGCCTGGGTCATCCCCTATGCCGACCGTGCGGCACGTCACTCCGCCGGGCACGTCGTCGAGGAGCTCTGGGCGGTGCTGGAGCGGCTCGGCAGCGAGACGCGGATCATGGCGGCGAGCCTGAAGACGGCCCAGCAGGTGACGGACGCGGTGCTGGACGGCGCCGACGACGTGACCGCGCCGCTCGAGGTGATCCGCGCCCTGCCGGCGCATCCGCTCACCGAGTCAGCGGTGCGCGAGTTCGCGGCTCACTGGGAGTGACGCGTCGGGCGGGGCGGCCCTGTGGGCCGCCCCTGCGGGCGCCTGGGCTGCCTCCTCACGGCGGATGCGCCGCAGCGCCAGCGCGCCCCCCGATGCGGCGAGCAGTGCCGCGACGGCGCCCATGCCCAGCGCCGCGCGCGGGCCGAGGTGGCTCGCGACGAGGCCGGTGAGCGGCGCCCCGATGGGCGTGGAGCCCAGGAACACGATGGCCCACAGGGCCATGACGCGGCCGCGCATGTGGCCCGATGAGTGGAGCTGCAGGAGGGAGTTGGCCAGGGCGATGAAGGCGACGCCGGCGGCGCCCATGGGCACCAGGAACGCGAGCGCCAGCTGCAGGGTCGGGGCCAGGGCGACGGCGAGCGCGAGCGCGCCGAAGGCGAACGACACGCCCACGAGCTGCCGGTAGCCGGGGCGGCGGCGCGAGGCCACGGCCAGCGCCCCGGCCAGGGCGCCGACACCCATCGCAGTGGTCAGCGCGCCCAGGGTGCCGCCCCCGCGATGGAACACGGCGCTGGCGAAGAGCGGCAGCGTCACGGTGAAGTTGTACGAGAGCGTGCCCATGACGGCCATCATCAGCAGGGGCACGCGCAGCTCCCACAGGCCCCACGCGTAGCGCAGACCGGCACGTACCTGCCCGCGGCCCGGGCGCACGCGCGGCAAGCGGTGCAACTCGGCCGGGCGCATGGCGAGCAGCGCCGCCAGCACGGCCACGAACGAGGCGGCGTTGAGCAGAAAGGTCCAGGAGAGTCCCACTCTCCAGATGAGCACGCCCGCGACCGCAGGTCCCACGATCCGCGACGCGTTCACGATCACCGCGTTCAGGCCCACGGCGTTGGCGAGGTCCTCGGGACCCACCATGTCCATGGCGAAGCTCTGCCGGGCCGGATTGTCGAAGACGTTGATGAAGCCCATCGCCAGGGCCAGCGCCCAGACCATCCACAGCTGCACCGCCCCGCCGGCCACCACGGCGAACATGGCCAGCGCCTGCAGCATGAACAGCGCCTGTGTCGCGATGAGCACGCGCCGCTTGTCGAGGCGGTCGGCGATCACGCCGCCGTAGGTGCCGAACAGGAGCACCGGCAGGAACTGGAGCGCGGCCGTGAGGCCGAGGTAGAGCGCGTTGTGGGTCAGCGAGAAGACCAGCCAGCTCTGCGCCACGGTCTGCATCCAGGTGCCGCTCAGAGAGACCAGCTGTCCGATGAACCAGACCCGGTAGTTGCGCACGCGCAGCGAGCGGAAGGTGCGGCGCGTCATCTGCGTCAGGCGCCGCACGGGCAGATTCTGGACGACGCTGCTCACCGGTCATCCTCAAGGAACACCTCGAGGACCGGCAGGGCGTCGCGCACGGACTGGAGGTCGGCCTCGCCGAGGTCCGTGAGGCGCTCGGCGAGAAAGGCGGTCTTGCGCGACCGGCTGCGCTGCAGCAGGGCCGCACCGGCCTCGGTGATGGTCAGGCGGGCGACCCGCCTGTCGGCGGGATCCGCCTCGCGGCGCACCAGGCCCTCACCCTCGAGCGCGGCCACGATGCGCGTGACGCTCGGAGGCGTCACGCGCTCGATCCCGGCGAGGCGTCCCAGCGTGAGCGGGCCGTGGCGCTGGATGCTGACCAGCGCCGCCGTCTGGCTGGGAGTGAGCTCGCCACCGGCCTCCGCCCGCAACCGCCTGTGGAGGCGCATCACGAGCAGGCGCAGGCGCGCGGCGAGCTCGCCCGTGGACGGCTGGAGGCCGGCGTCGCCCGGCGTCGCGGCGCCGAGCGGCCGGCGCCCGTCCGCGGCGGAGGCAGCAGGAGGGGTGGGATCGATGGCGGTCACAGACGATAGTTTACACGACTAATTAGCATTGTAAACCTTATACCCGCGGACGCTCCGTCAGCGCCGCCCTGCAGCTCAGGGCGCAGCGGAGAGCAGCGCTCCACCCCATAATCTCATGCTCAGGTTGAAGGTGAATGCTGTGAAGCAGGTGCCTTTTCGTCAACCCCACCGGTAGGCAATCCCTCGCGCGCGGCCGAAGCGCCACGTCCGCGGGAACGATGGGCTGCGAGAGCTGCGGACGAGCGAGAGGTGAGCGATGGACCACACAGCGCAGAGGACAGACCGTGAGAGCGGCTGGGCCGTGCTGCAGACGGTCATCGTCGCCGTGATCGTCAGCGCATTCGTCGCCGTCGCCGTCCCGCTCGTCACGTCGGGCGCACGCGAAGCCCGGCTGGAGCAGAACGCCGCCGCCCTGCGGCTCGAGCTCGGGAGCTACCTCGCTCAGGGCCTGGATCCCACCTACGCCTCCGTGGACGACACGGGCGTGAGCGCGGAGCCACGCGCTGCCGCCGCCGGCCTCTCGCGCGCCCTCAGAGGTCCCGAGAAGCGGTCGGCCTCCTACGTCAACCCGTTCGACGGGAGCAGAGCCGTGGTGTGCAGCTCCCGTCTGCCGTCACGCGCGGGCGACGGCCCTCCGGCCGTCTGGATCACCGACGACCAGCGGTACGGCTACGAGAGCTACCGGCCGTCTGAGGAGAACACGGCCCGTCTGCGCGGGACGCTCGTGGTAGCCCTCCTCACACGGAGCGGCCAGACCAGCGGCGTCGACGTCTACTACGTGGACCGCGACGGGCGCCGCTCGCCGACGGTCGGTCTGCTGGCGCTCTGACCTCGGGCCCCCGCCGGCGGCTTCCACGGCGGCACGGGAGGCCTGCGTGTGACGACTCCGTGCAGCACCTCCATGGCGACGGCTGCTGAGCGGCGAACGGTTGTGAGACGGGGGGTCGCCGAGCATACTGCAAACACGATTTGCACCTGCGAGAGGAGTTTTCGTCTTGGCGCATACCCCCGCCTCCGAGACTGCGATGTGATGGCGCGACGAGGCTTCACCGAACGCACCGCGCGCGCCTGCGCGCGCCACCCCTGGGCGACGATCTCTCTGTGGCTCGCGGCCGTCGTCGCCTGCGGCGCCACCTACTTCTTGTGGGGCGACGTGTTCACGTCGTCCACCAAGTTCCTGAACGACCCCGACTCGAAGCGGGCCGCCGACCTCATCGCCGAGCACGGCGGCGGCACGGTGGCGGCGCAGACCGGCGCGGCCGTGCAGAGCCTCGCCGAGGGCATCGACGCGGCGAAGTCGGGCGCCGGCGAGCTCGTCGAGGGCTCGGAGAAGCTCGCCGGCGGCACGAAGTCGCTGCAGCGCGGCCTGGGCAGGCTCGCCGGCGGAGCCGGCGAGCTCAGCGCCGGGACGCGCAAGGCGGCAGGCGGGGCCGGGCAGCTCAGCCAAGGCATCTCGAGCGCCTCGGCCGGCGCCGCCAGCCTGAGCAGCGGCCTCAGCCAGGTCGGCGGCGCCAGCGACGCGTTCGGCGCCGGCCTGCTGCGCCTCTCCGCCGGCGGCGCGGAGCTCGTGACCGCCGCCGACAGGCTCACGGCCGGCGCCAAGGACCTGGCCGCGGGGGCGAAGCAGGCGGCGGCCGGCGTCGGTCAGGCATCCTCGTCGGCCGGCCAGCTGAGCAGCGGCGCCCAGTCCATGAAGCAGCTTGTGGATGCCTACCTGCAGCAGCATCCCGAGGCGGCCGACGATCCCACCTATCAGCAGATCGTCGGCCTGGCCGCGCAGCTGGCCTCCGGCACCGGCCAGCTGGCCGAAGGGCTCGCCTCCGCCGAACAGGGCACGACGGCGGTGGCATCCGGCGCCGGCGACCTGGCGTCGGGCGCCGGCAAGCTGGCCGACGGCGCCCGTACCCTGAGCTCCGGCCTCAAGAAGAGCGCCGGAGGGGCGGGTCAGCTGAGCCGGAGCATCGACCGGCTCTCCTCAGGCGGCGCCCAGCTGGCAGACGGCCTGAGCGCCGCGGCGCAGAGCTCGCAGACCCTGGCCGCCGGCCAGGACCAGCTGGCAGACGGCACCTCGCAGGTGGCGAAGGCCGCCCGCAGGGCCGCCGGCGGCGCCCGCCGGGTCGCGCAGGGCACCAGCAGCCTGAGCGAGGGCGCCAGCAGCCTGCGCGGCGGCCTGGCCTCGGCGTCCGCCGGCGCCGCCGAGCTCAGCGACGCGCTCGCCTCGGCGGGATCTCTGACCAACCACGACACCGAGATCGTGGTCGTCCACAACGACACGCTCACGGTCGACGACCCCGCCTTCATGGCGGAGGTCCTGCGGCTGCGTGACGCGCTCGCGGCCCTGCCCGACACCGACGTCGTCAAGGTCGTGAGCCGCTACGACGACGGCCTCGACGCGCAGGTGCGCGACGGTCTGACGTCGGAGGACGCCCACACGACCCTGCTCACCGTCGAGATGAACGCGCGACCCGACGAGGCCGCCAACCACATCGCCGGCGTGCAGCAGATCGTCGACGAGGCCAACGGCCGTGCGGGCTTCGAGGTCGCCGTGACCGGCTCGGCGAGCTTCTTCAGCGACTCGCAGGACCTCGCTCGCACCGACCTCGAGCGCGGCGAGGCCATCGGCATCCCCGTGGCGCTGGTCATCCTCGTGCTCGTGTTCGGCACGCTCGTGGCCGCAGGCGTGCCGCTCGTGCTCAGCATCTTCGCCATCGTCCTCGGGCTGGCGCTGACCGTAGCCTTCGGCCACCTGTTCGACGTCTCCGTCTTCGCCCTCAACGTGCTGACGGCCATGGGCCTGGCCGTGGGCATCGACTACTCGCTGTTCATCGTCTCGCGCTACCGCGAGGAGCGCGCCGGCGGCCGCGACAAGCACGAGGCGATCGGTGCGGCCGCCGCGACGGCCTCCAACGCCGTGTTCTTCAGCGGCATGACGGTGGTGCTCGCCATGGTCGGCATGCTGATCGTGCCCATGTCGATCTTCGTCAGTCTGGGCATCGGCGCGATGGCGGCGGTGTTCGCGGCGGTGTTCGGCGCCCTCACGCTGCTGCCGGCGATCCTCAGCCTGCTCGGCGACCGCATCAACGCGCTGAAGGTTCCGTACCTGTACCACGCGGTACACCGGTCCGGGCGCGAAGGCTGGTGGGGCCGGGCGGCCAGAACCATGATGAAGCGCCCGACCGTGGGCCTGGCGATCGGCGCCGCGCTGCTGCTGCTGCTCGCGGCGCCCACCTTGCTCATGAAGACCGGCGGCTTCAGCGCGGCATCCTTCCCCCAGAGGTACTCGTCGAAGCAGGGCCTGACCATGCTGCAGCGCGACTTCCCCGCGGGCCTGAGCCAGCCGGTCACGGTGGTGGTCGACGGCGACCTCGGCGACGAGCGCGTACAGGGCGGCCTGCAGGACCTCATCGACGCCGTCGACGGGGACGGCCGGTTCACGCCCGTCGGTGTGCAGACGAGCGCCGACGGCTCCCTGGCCGTGATCCGCCTGGTCCAGGACGCCGAGGCCATGACCGACACGGCGCGCACCAACGTGCTCGCGCTGCGCGACACGCTCGTGCCCGAGGCGTTCAAGGACGCGCCGGCGACCGTGTACGTGGGCGGTCAGACCGCCGGCGACATCGACTCCACTCATCTCACCGACTCGTACATGTGGGTGGTGATCGCCGTCGTGCTCGCGCTGAGCTTCGTGCTGCTGCTCGTCGCCTTCCGCTCGGTGGTCGTCTCGCTGTCCGCGATCGTCATGAACCTGCTCTCGGTGGGCGCCTCCTACGGCGTCATCGTGCTGGTCTTCCAGAAGGACTGGGGCGCGAGCCTGAGCGGCCTCACGCCCGTGTCCACGATCGAGTCCTGGGTGCCACTGCTCATGTTCTGCGTGCTCTTCGGCCTCAGCATGGACTATCAGGTGTTCCTGCTCAGCCGCATCCGCGAGGCCTGGGGCGAGAGCCACGACAACCGCGACGCGGTGGTGTTCGGCGTGCAGTCCACGGCGAGCATCATCACCGGGGCCGCCCTCATCATGGTGGCCGTGTTCGCCGGCATGGCGAGCGGCCGCCTGGTGGTGCTGCAGCAGCTGGGCCTGGGGCTCGCCGTGGCCGTGCTGCTCGACGCCTTCGTGGTGCGCACGGTCGTGGCGCCGGCCATGATCGCCCTCATCGGCGAGCGTTTCTGGTGGATGCCGCGCTGGCTGGAGTGGCTGCCACGCATCGGTGTGGAAGGAGCCAGGGGCGGAGAAGGAGCCCGGGGCGGAGAAGGAGCCGGGGGCGGAGAGGGCCCGGCGCCGGCGGCCGATGAGCCGCAGGCGGAACACGCCGGCGCCGCGGCGCTCGCCGGCGCGGCCGGCGGCAGGCTCGCCGCCGGAGGACGGCGGTGACCGACACCGGCCCGCCGGACGCGGGCGCACCCGGCGCCGGGCGGCGCGCCGCCCAGCGCTCGCGCACGCGCAGCGAGATCCTCGACGCGGCGGCGGAGCTCGTCACAGAGCAGGGCGCCGAGGCGCTCAACCTGAGCGAGCTGGCCACGCGCGCCGGGTTCAGCAACGCCGCCTCGCTGTACCGTTACTTCTCGAGCAAGAAGGAGCTCATGGCGGCGCTGATGCGGCGCGGCCTCGAGCGCCTGGAGGAGCACCTGCGCGACGTGCCCGCCGACCTGCCCGCGGAGGAACAGGTGATCGAGCTCTGCCTGGCCTACGTGGACTACGCGCGCGCCCATCCCGGCGAACGGGCACTGCTGCTGACCACCACCGCGGTGGTCGCCCCCGAGGACCGGGCCGCCTCACTCCCCGAAGCGTTCGTGACGCGCGTGTTCGGCCTGATCGCGGCCGTGATGGCCGGCGGCGAGACCGAGGGCCGGCCGCCGCTCGACGCCGAGGCCCTCAGCGCCGGCCTCGGCGACCTCGACCGGCAGCTGCGGCGGGCGGCCGCGCAGGGGGCCGGGGGCGGGCAGGACGCCGGGCCGGAGGCTGCGAGCGCCCAAGAAGTGTCCGACGTGTTCGCCATGCTGCACGCCGTGTGGGCGCTGGCCCAGGGCATGGCGGAGTACGACCGGCTGTACACCGGCGCGGAGCGCGACGTGCTGCGCAGCCGGCACCGCGAGATCTTCCGCGCCTACGTGGAGGGCTCGAAGGCCGTCTGGGGCCGCCGGTAGCGGGTCAGTCCGCGGCGGCCGGGAGCACCTCGTCGAAGCGGCCGCTCACGGGCGGCCGCCGTCGTCGGCAAGCCGGCGCGCGGCGCGTTGCCCGGAGGCGCGGCCGAGCTCGCCGTCGTCGCCGAAGCGCAGCGCCCGCGTGGGACACACGCGCACGCAGGCCGGTTCGAGGCCGGCCTGCAGGCGGCCGTGACACAGGTCGCACTTGTGCAGGCGCCCGTCGGCGCCGTACCGCGGCACGCCGAAGGGGCAGGCCAGCGAGCACATGCGGCAGCCGATGCACAGCGAGCGCTCCACCACCACGGCGTCCGGCTCGCAGGCGCGGCGCAGCGCCCCGCTGGGGCAGACCGCGATGCACGGCGCCGCGGCGCAGTGCTGGCAGGCAAGCGAGACGTGGCTCAAGCGCGCCGCGGGAAACGCGCCGTCCTCCACCGTGTAGACCTGACGCCAAGCGCCGGCGGCGCCGGCCGGGTCGAGGTCGTTCTGGTCGTAGCAGGCGACGACGCAGGCGTAACAGCCCGAGCAGCGTTCCACGTCGAGCGAGAAACCCTTGCTCACGGCCGTCCTCCTTCGT
>Ga0172371_10000978_pt1 | contig 45131 bp, 24 predicted proteins | sample Lak12m_FD_114543 | JGI IMG/M metagenome (GOLD analysis project Ga0172371, IMG submission 114543) | Freshwater microbial communities from Kabuno Bay, South-Kivu, Congo - kab_022012_12m | ecosystem: Environmental > Aquatic > Freshwater > Lake | place: Democratic Republic of the Congo: South-Kivu... | reverse complement strand
GGGCGCAACAGGTTCTCGGCAGCTGTAACACCTTGCGCCGTAGCAGCATGCGCCAGCTGAGTGCTTCCTGCCGTGACGTCACCGATGGCGCAGATTGTTGCCGCTGCAGTTCGGCAGTAGGCGTCAACGGGGATGAATCCCTTCTCGTTTGCAGCAAGACCGGCTGCGGCAAGATTGAGCTCCTGGCTGACAGGGCGTCTGCCCACAGATACCAGCAGCATGTCGGCAGAGAGAGCCTCGTCGCCGAAACTGCCGCTTACCTTTGATGCGTCGGCCTTTATCTTCTCCAGCGGCTTACCCGTGAGAATCCTGATCCCGAATTCCTGTTCCATCCGTCGGCGCACTTCGCGGCGCACGTCGGTGTCGAGCATGAAGAGTATGTCTTCCAGCATCTCAACGATCGTTACCTTCACGCCGAGTTGGGCAGCCATGCATGCGAACTCACAGCCGATAACGCCGCCTCCAAGAACCAGCAGTGAGGCCGGAAGACGGGTGAGTCCCAGGAAACCGCGGCTCTCAAGAACCCGTTCATGCTTCGGTATGAAGCCCGGGACCGCCGAAATTGAACCGGTGGCGATGATTGTGCCGTTGGCCTCAACCTGCGTTGTTTCGGTGCCCTTGACTATCTTGATCCTGTTACGGTTCTCGAAGGAGCCGAGTCCTTCTAGAACAGTGACGCCATTGCCCTTGAGCAACTGGCCAACTCCGGTACGGAGTTTCTCAACAACGGAATCCTTGCGGGCGGCCATCGCGGCATAGTCGAACGAAATGTCTTTTGCCGATACGCCCTTGTCGGAACCGTGCTTCGCGTGCCAATACAGCTCTGAGCAGGCGAGAAGCGTTTTTGTCGGTATGCAGCCCCAGTTGAGGCATGTTCCGCCAACCAGTTCCTTCTCAACAAGCGCCACACGTGCGCCAAGCTGCGCCGCACGAATTGCCGCCGGATAACCGCCCGGGCCGCCGCCGATGACTACAACGTCAAACTTTTCCATAGTTGCACATCCTCTAGTTTGGCTTTCACGAGGTTTGCGAAATTGGCCGCGTTGGAACCGTCCACGATGCGATGATCGACCGACAAGGTCATCTTCATGATGGAGCGGATCACAATCTTACCGTCGCGGACAACGGGCTGGGGGATAGTGCTGGCAACTGCCAGGATGGCCCCTTCGCCCGGGTTGATGATTGCGTGGAAGTTCTCCACGTTCATCATGCCCATGTTCGATACGGTGAACGAGCTGCCGGTCATTTCGTCCGGCAGCAGTTTGCCTTCCCGGGCCCTGGCTGCAAGACCCTGTGACACATCGTGGAGTTCGGTCATGCTGAGGTCTTCGGCATTCTTGATGACGGGTACCACCAGTCCCTGCTCGAGGGCCACGGCCATACCCAGTTCCACCGTTCCGCGCCACATTGTGGAACGCCCGTCGGTGTAACTGTTCACGATGGGCATTTCCTTGAGTGACAGGATGACTGCCTCCAGGATGAAGTCAGTGACCGTGAATGTCTTGCCCGCGGCCTTGAGTTCCTGCCGGAACGTCATCAGCCCGGTCATATCGGCGCCGACGGTGACGTAGAAGTGCGGCGTAGAGGTGAAGCTTTCGGTCAACCGCTGCGCGATGACCTGCCGCATTTTGGACATGGCCTTGGGCTTCTCGGCGACAGCGCGTTCCACGTCGTGCGTCATGATACGACCACTAGTGCCTGTGCCCTTGACCCTGAGGATGTCAACGCCCTCGGAGATCGCCAGTTTCTTTGCAGCGGGGCTGATCTTCAAGTCGGCGTAGTGATGCTGCTGGAGGTATGCCTCGACGTCCTCCTCCACTATCCGGCCACCGGGACCGGTACCCTTGATACGGGACGGATCGATGGCTGAAACCTTCACCAGCGCGCGGGCCCGCGGCGATATGGCAAGCCGTGCAGGCGCGGACGGTGCGGCGGGTTTGGCTCGTGGCTGGGCCATGCCCGAAGGGGCAGGGGCGGCTGACGTGGCCTGTGCTGCGGCAGCCGGCGCTGCCGCCGGTTGTGCTTGCGCCGGTTCCGCCTTCGGAGCCGGGGCGGGGGGCGGGACAACATCGGGAAGTTTCTCACCGGGTGTACCGATGAATCCGACGGTTGCCGCAACGGGGACGACCTGTCCTTCCGGTACGATGATCTTAAGCAGCGTACCTTCAAAGAAACATTCGACTTCGATGACGGCTTTGTCCGTCTCGATTTCGAAGATGATGTCTCCCTTCTTGACCGGTTCGCCTTCCTTCTTGCGCCACTTGACGATGGAACCTTCCTCCATCGTCTGGCTTAGCTTCGGCATTTCCACAATCTGTGCCATTTGTAAGTCCCTCCGTTGGCTACAGGATCGAGCGTGCGGCCTTCACAAGGTCGTTGGCGTTGGGCAGGAATGCCGCTTCCAGGATATATGACTGCGGGGCAATCCCGTCCTTTGCCCCAACGCGAACCACCGGTGCATCGAGGTAATCGAAGGCCTCGGCCATGATGCGTGACGCGATTTCGCCCGTGAAACTGCCGATGCTTATGCACTGGCTGGCTACAACGCAGCGTCCGGTCTTCTTGACCGACTCAAGAATTGTCGCCATGTCCAGCGGCACAAGTGACCTGATATCAACAACTTCGACGCTCTTCTTCGTTTCTTTCTCGATGATATCTGCGGCCTTCAGTGCGTCATGAACGGTCGGCCCCCACGTGACGAACGTCAGGTCCTTGCCGGGGCGCTTCACTTCGGCGACGCCGAGCGGGACAAGGTATTCGGATTCCGGCACCTTGCCCTTGATCCCGTACAGCAGCTGGGACTCGACGAACATGATCGGGTTGTTGTCGCGTATGGCTGATTTCAACATGCCCTTGGCGTCGTAGGGAGTGGCAGGATACACGACATACAGGCCCGGGATGTGCGCAAAAACGCTTTCCAGGGTCTGTGAATGCTGCCCGCCATAGCCTTTGCCGCCGCCTACGGAGCACCGGTACACAAGCGGGATTTCCGCCTTTGCGCCGGACATGTAGTGCCACTTCGCCGCCTGGTTGCTTATCTGGTCGGATGCCATGAGAGCGAAGTCCATGTACATCAGTTCAATAACAGGCCTCAGGCCGACCATCGCGGCTCCGACCGCGCTTCCACAGATGCATGCTTCCGAGATCGGCGTGTTGAACATGCGTTGGCGTCCGAACGCTTCGAGCAACCCCTTGGTCACCTTGAAAGCGCCGCCATAGTCAGATACGTCTTCGCCGTAGTGGATCACCCGGCTGTCGCGCTTCATTTCCTCGAACAGGGCTTCCTTGATGGCGTCGCGGTAGTTCAGCTCACCATTGACGCGCTTGATCTCGGGTGCAGCTTTGACGATCTCGACCTTCGAGTACTGGGCCGGAACGGTTGTCTCGACCGTGTCCGTGTACATGTACTTGATCACATCGGCCGGGTTCGGGTCTGCTGCGGCAACCGACTTCTGTGCGGCGTGCGCGTTGCGATCGACGACCTTCTTGCGCAATTCCTCAACCTTCTTTTCGGTCAGGACTTTTGCGGCCACGAGCTGTTTGATGAAGGCATCGATAGCGTCCTGCGCCTTCCATGCTTCTTCCTCTTCCTTGGCGCGGTACTCGTTGCGGGGATCGCTGAGGGAGTGACCGTAGTAGCGGTATGTATCAAGCTCGACCATGCAGGGGCCTTCGCCTTTGCGGCAGAGGTCTGCTGCCCTGCGGACAGCGTCGCGCACGGCAAGTATATCCATGCCGTTGACGACTTCTGCGTGCATGTTGTTCTCGGCGAAGCCGGCGGCACGACGAGCCATGAACTCGACGCCCATCACCTCGTCATCCGCGCGGCCCGTCATGCCGTAGTGGTTGTTCACGACCAGGTAGATGACAGGCAGGCCGAAGGCGTTCTTCTTGGCGAGGAAGTTGGTGAACTGGCCCTGTGCCGCCCAGTTCAGCGACTCGAGTACGACTCCGTTTGCATAGGCGCCGTCACCTGCGAAGCAGCACACGACCTTGCCGTTCTTCTGGTAACGGTAAGCCATTGCAGCTCCCGTGGCGATGGGAACGCCGCCACCGACGATGGCATTGGCGCCGAGATGGCCGACGGTGAAGTCCGCGATGTGCATCCCGCCTCCGCGACCTTTGCAGTAGCCGTCTTCCTTTCCGAACAGTTCGGCTATGGTGCGGTATATGTGGTCCGCGAGGGCTGCTTCCATGAGTTCTGTTTTTGCGTCGGACTTGCAGTCGGGAACGCGCTTCTTCAGTTGTTCGACGTTCATCCCGCGTATGGCGACGCAACCCTTGGCTATGCTGTCGCCGTGGCCGCGGTGGGTTGAGGTTATGCCGTCGTCCGGGGCAACGCCTGAGCAGGCTCCGACGGAAGAAGCTTCCTGGCCGATGGAAACGTGCGTCGGGCCGCGGTAGTTATACTTGGGACAGGGCTCGTAGGCGCCCGACTTCAGTTTGACGATCATTTCCTCGAATTCGCGGATCGTCATCATGTCTTCCAGGAGTGCAATAGCGTCCTGCGCCTTGATCGTTCCGTCTTCCAGTTCGGTCTTGAGGTCCTTCTTGTACTTGTATGCCTCGAACTTGCCGCAGCTGACCGTCCGCGGTTTGAAGTCTGGCTTCCTGTTGCTGTAGTAATTGGGCATTTCCGTCTTCCCTTCTGTTTATCCCTCTAGCACGTGATTACACGTATTTCCTTTTTGCGAAATCGCTGGAGTTCGGCGACAGGCGCGCCGGAGTCAGTGACGATGACATCCAGGGCATCCATGTTTCCGAAACGAACGAACGAGACTTTACCGATCTTGGTGCTGTCCGCCAGCAGAATGATCTTACCGGCGTGATTCATCACGAGTTCCTTGGTGTAGGCTTCCCGGGGATCGGTTGTTGTGAGCCCGGTTGATGCCGAAAGGCCGATTGTTCCCATGAATGCCGTGTCGACGCGGAGCTTGTCCAGTATGGCGCCACTAAGCGAACCGACAAAGGTCTGGCTGAGGCGGCGGAACTCTCCGCCGACAAGTATGACCTGGGGGCCATTCCCGGAGAGACTCATCACAACACGAAGCGAATTGGTCACGACGGTGAGATCGTTCATCCCCTGGAGTCGGGAGGCGAGGGCAAGGATGGTGCTCCCGCCGTCAAGGAATACGGTGTCCCTTGGTTTGATGAAAGCCATGGCGGCTTCGGCTATGCGCTTCTTCTCGCCGGCCGCAATGGACGTCTTATCGTCGAACAGGGGTTCGGAAAGCCTTCCCTCGGGCGATACTGCGCCGCCGTGTACGCGCCTGGCCTGGCCCTTGCGCTCAATGGCAAGCAGGTCACGGCGGATGGTGGCAGGGGAAGCCCCGATGAGACCACAGAGCTCGTTGACGGTCACAATGCGCCGTTCGGCAATGATCTTCTCTATCTTCTCAGTCCGCGCAGCAGCAAGTTCCATGGTCTCTCGCCTGATTGATTCCGAACAGAAACGCTCAGATTCAATCAGAACTGGTCACGAGGCGCAAGAAGAAAGAAAGGAGGAAGGAGGCAGGAGGAAGGCGGAAGGAGGGTGTGTCGGCGCGCCGGGACACAGTCCCGGCCTACACATTCCCTGCGGTTGCTCCGTACAGTTTCGGTACGGCCGTGAAGGATCAGCCAATCGTGAAACGGCTGATAACGCCCCAGGCCTTGCCGTGGTTGGTATTCAGGGCAAACAGTACCTCGTTGCGGCCGGCCTTCCATTCAGCCGGAGCCTTGTATTGGTCAATTTCCGCCGGGTTCGTAGCAGAAGGCTGGCAATCGGCCTCCTTACCGTTCACCCACACCTTTACCGGCCCGTCAGCACCGTACAGCAGCATTCCCTTGCCTCCGCGCGTGATCCGGAAAGCCGCTTTCACGTAAACCAGGCCGTCCTTGCCTCCATGGATGGTCAGAACGCTGCCCAGCCTGACCTCGTTCATGTAGGTCATGCGCGTGAACGCCGTCGATGGGTCTGGCAGTGCCGCGGACCCTATGTCAGCGATAGCAGGCAACAACGGGCTGGCCGTGTACGCGCGAAGGAAATTGGTCTTTGCCTCCGGTTCTTCCTGGGCGGCAAGGATCAATCCATCACATGAGAGCAAGCGGAGCTCCGGTTCCGGTATGCCCTTCACGTGTGAGATGAACTGGTCAATATCACCGAGGTGCACGGCGATACGTTTCCGATCCTGTACGGCCCCGCCATAGATGCGGTAACCGTCCTCCAGGCGCTTTGTCATCTGGAGGACAGCCCGGCGCATTGCCGCCAAGCATGTGAGAGCGGCCTTGCGGTCGCCGCGCTTGCACGCCTTGTCAAACCGGACCCGTTCACGCGCCCTTACACCGAGATAGAGGACGATCTGTCCCGGCATATCCATGAGCTGCAACGTATCGCGGTTTCTTGCGGCGGCCTTCCGGAAACGGGCGGCCTGTTCGATCATGTACTGGCCCGTCTCGGGATGGTCGAAGGTTATCTGGTGCCAGTCAGGGAACAGCGGGTTCAGGGCGGCAGGGATTTCGACGGCAAGAACATGACCGTCCGTGAAGAATCGCCGGCGACCCGTGGGCACAGCCTCGGCAAGCCCCGCAAGTTCCGAGTAGTAGTCGGTATCAAGTCCCCAGAAACGACTCGAGAAACGGGGTCCCCACGTGGCGTAGTCGTGGGTGTGTGAGCTCCACGTGCGCTCTGCCACCAGTCCCTGGAAGAACCAGTAGTTATCAAAGAACTGGCCCCGGTAGTATTCCCAGTTGGTGTTGATGCCGCCGGTAGCGCCGGCTTTGATGGCCTCATCATGTGTCTTTACTATCCAGTGATGGCTGCGGTGGAGCGGGATTGAGTCGTGCCAGTAGATGTTTGTCGCACTGGCCATGTGCACCTCGAATCCCTGGTCCACCAGGTGCTTCACGGTGCCACCCATCGGGGCGGTGTAGTGCCAGTCGGTTATGATGACATCCCGGCTCACTTTCGACAGGGCTGCGGCGGCTTCCTTGCTGGTACCTCCATTTGCCGCGTCCGCGAGGGGGAAATCCTCACGGGACAGGAACTTGTCGCCATAGATCATTGTTCGTGCGCCGTACTTGCGTACCTCGCTATTCAGCCAGTTCAAGTGGTCTGCCAGGATCTCGCCGGGCGTACCGTGTTTGCGGCAGCGTTCGCACACACCCGAATGGGATTCATCGTAACCCACGTGGATGAACGGTGACTGGAAGGCAGCCGCGACATCGGCGATCAATCCGGCAAGAAACGGGCGGGCTTTGGGATGGGTAGGGCAGAGGTTATAGGAATTGGCCGGGTCCTCACGCATTTCGGCGTACTTCCCATTAAGAAGGTGTTCCATGTGTCCCATTGTGGCGATCTGGGGGATGATGGTTACACCGAATTTCCTCGCGTAGGCGCAAAGGTCCTTCGCCTGGGCCGGAGTCATCGAGTTCGGCGGGGCGACCTCGGGGGCACTCGGGTAGACAAACTTGTTCTCGAGGTAGAGGTGCAGGGTGTTCATCTTGAGATACGCAAAGTGTTCCACGATCTTCTTGAAGTGCTGATGGCGGTATTCCATTTCCCTTGCCATATCCACATGTATGCCGCGGTACGCGAGGCGGGGCCAGTCCTCGATGACCAGTTCCGAAAGGGATCCCGTCTCAAACGCGTCCTCCAGTACCTGTCGAAGGGTCTGGATGCCGTACTGGAGACCTGTACGCGAAGCTGCGGTGATCCGGATCCCCCGGGCGATATCCAGCCTGTATGCCTGCACCAGCACTTCCTTCGAAACCCGTCCACATCCCCTGGGTTTGAAGGATTGGACAACTTCCACGGCCAGTTCCATTGCCTTACCACTGGTGGTCCCGAGCCACGGTGAGAGGGCATGTTGCACCAGCCAGTTCAGGTCGCTATCCGGTGTTTTGGCAAAGCGCAGGCGCAGAGGCAGCTTCATGATGCCCTTGCGAATGATCAGCGATTGGGGGTAGGGGATCAGATTCCTGAAAGCTGTTTCCATTGAGTCTTCCTCCTGAGTTGGTCCGAAGAGCAATAGTGGTAAGGAGCTGTGCTGTCAATGCGGGATACCGCAGGAGGAGCAGCAAACAGGTGCATGGACCGGTGTGGACGCAGGAAGCGTTACAGGAACATGAAGATCGAACCCGCTCCGCCTGGAGTTTTCGAGGCTGCGGAGGTGTTGCCATAACCACCCATATTGGCATTCCGTCCGTGGGGGTATGCCTCTTCATCGTAGGGACTGGTAGGGTTACCTTCGTCGATACAGGGGCTGTGCTCGGTGACTGATCGTCCCCATGTCCCGCCGGTGAAATACCCGTTGAGATAGTGACCACCCTGTGATTTCTCGTGGTAGTAGACCGTGTCCACGAAGAGCGGGTCGACTTTCACACAACCGTTGGTAAGGTTGTTGTCGCCGTCCTCGACATCGCAATAGGCAAGGGTGACGGTTCCCACCACATCATCGCCGTTGCCCCAGATGATACCGTTGGTGACGGCCACTGAACCGGCCACCCTGGATATCCCTTCGCCAAGGTTACCGGCGATCGTCGCGTGGTTCATAACGACCGTACCGTTTTCGACGTTTATGCCGTCCCCGTAGCCGGCTTCTGATCCCCATGTGCCCATCGCGCGGTTCTTTGCGATGACGCAACTGCGGAAGGTATGTGTGCCGCTGACGATGTGTACACCGGCGCCACGCTTCGTCAGGTAATCGGAGCCAGAAGCAAGGGAGCTGTTGAGGGCGAACACGGTCCGGATCACGTTCCAGGCACCTCCGTACAGCGCCAACCCGCCGCCGGCAGAACGGGTGTTGGAATAGCCATGGTAGGAGTTGACCGTCCTGTTGGTCAGCAGCATTGAATCAACCAGGGTGCCGTAACTGTTGTATGCGAATATGCCGCCGCCGTACTTGTCCAGGTCCCTGTCGAGTATATCGAGGGTATTGCGGACTATCACGGAGTTGGTAATGACGACATCAGACTGGTATCCGACATAGATACCGCCACCCTCCCGGCCGGACGTATTGTTACTGACAACGCAGGATGCCAGCGTTTGCTCATGCGCGTAGGTCGTGAGTATTCCCGCGCCTTCCTCGATCGGCGCCCATGTCAGTTTGCCGCCGTCCGTGATCCGCAACCCGCTGATTGTGGCGAAGGAGTTATCCGTCATCTGGAGTACCCGCTTGAGGCTCCCGCCCGCGTGCAGGATAGTAGTGGCCGGGTTGGCGCCGAACACGGATATTCCGTATCGCTTGATCATGATGGGGAATGTCTCACCGTTGGTGGTGCTGTATACGCCTGCGTCTATGAAGACGTATGAACCCTCGGTTGCTGTCCGGGTCGCCTTCGTAACCGTCTTGAAAGCATTGGCCCAGTTGGTGCCGGTGTTGCTGTCGTTACCGGCCGGTTTCACAAATAGCTCGTGAATGGAAGGACTGATCCCGGCTGACGCATGATAGCCGAGGTCCAGTACCCCGCCATCCGTTGCACCGTCGGGAGAAGTCGTCTTTCCGGAAAGACCTGCAGCTGCTGCCGTCATGCTCCCGACATTTGCGCAAGGGCTGCCCGCTCCGAGATACAGACCGTGCAGGAACCGTGGATTGGCGCTGATGCAGCCGGTGCCGGCATCGCCGTCCTCAACGTCGCAGTAGCTGAGCGTGACCGCGCCGACAACGTCATCCCAGTTCTTCCAGAGGATTGAATTGTTGATCGCCACCGTGGCGGCTGTGCGTCGTACACCCTCCGGGTAGTTGCCGACGATACTGCTCGAATGGACGGTGAAAGTACCGTTGTTGACGTACACGCCTCCTGCTTCCTAGTACTGTGTGCCTTCGGAGTGGTTCTGGGCGATGATGCAGTTGGTCACCACATGCGTGCCGTTCTCTGCGAATATGCCTGCGCCGTATGTTCGCCCGTAGTATGTGCAGTAGAGCCTGTTGTAACGTATTGCCGACCCATGGATGCGCCAGGATCCGCCATTCAGGAACAGGCCGGAGCCTTCGCCATAGTCGTATGCTTCCCACCCGTAGATCAGGTTATGGTCTATCAGCGTGTTGGTTACCACGCCTGCAGTACAGTTTAGAGCGTAGATACCACCGCCGTACGTGTTACCCGAATTGCGGTTGAGTGTATTCGCCCGGATCGTGCAGTCCTCTACCACCGGTGCGGCCACGGTGTTGAGGTAGAGCCCGGCACCGTATTGCAGCGCCGTGTTCCCGACGATCGAACAACGACGGAACCGGATGCCGGTGCTGTTCTGTACGTATGCACCGCCGCCATTACCCGGCGCGCTGGCTCCGGTGAGTGTCATGTCTTCCACGAGTATGTTCGTGGCACCGGATATGGTCATGAACCGGATGGTCCCTCCCTGGTTGGTCAGGATCGTGGGCCATGTTGAGGAACTGCGGGTGCCTGGCGTACCACTGGTGCCCTGGTAACCGCCCCGCAACTGGATGTACGAATTGTTGATGCTGAGCTGGGCAGGGAGAACGAAAGTCTGGCCACGGATATAAATGATGTTGGTCCGGCCGCTGCGATATGCATTGAGCGCCGTCTGGATCGATGTGAAGGCATTGCTCCAGCTGTAGCCGTTGGCGAGGCCGGTCGCGTCCTTGTTGACATACCAGATGGCGTAATAGCCGAACGGCAGGACAGGCGTGGCCCATCCGGTGCCGACCACGTTGGTCGAAACGCAGGTGTAGAAGTAATTGGAGCCGCTGGCGGTGCTGACTATCGTGGAAAACGCGCCTGTCTGGATGCCCACGTTGATCACATTAGCCCACGATGAAGTTGAAGACGTGTTGCCGGAGTTCGGACCCCAGCAGACGAATACACGGGTGTTCGCGCCACCATCGCTTACCACCCGTCCCTTGAGCGTCACCGCAGGGCCGAACTCGTTCAGGACTCCATCGTTTACAACTTCCGGTGGCGAAATCGTGGCAACAAAACTGCGCGAGGGCTCGCCCCATGCCGTGGCGCCGACAGCGTTGGACACATATGCCCTGAAATAGTAGGTAGCATCTTTCACCAGGCCGGTTACCCGCTTGGAGAACAATCCGGGGTAGTTCATCTGGCCGACATACGTGCTTGTTGCCCATGCCAGCTTGTCGTTCGTCTTGTCTGTCTGCCCATAATAGAACCAGACGGACACCGGTCTTGTGCCTACGTAGAGCAGACGCCCGTTCAGAGTGGCTGCATTGGTTGTAACAGCTGTGGCAGCGCGGTTCGTTACCCCGATAGGGTTGGATTTGGATGCGACGGACGTATTGCCGTAGGCGCCGCGGTTAACAATGCCTCCGTCCGGCTGTGGTTCCATCGTCGGCACGATGTTGGTGGCACAGGTGTCAATGGCCGGGCTCAGTGTTGCGCCGGTACCCCAGCTCCCGCCGCTGAAATAGCCGCCCTCGTACTGACCGTAGGGCGATTTGACATGATAGTAGGTACTATCAACGAATTGCGGGTCATTGGTGTTACATCCGTCGGCCCCATTGCTGTCACCGTCCTGCACAGTCGTGTAGTAGAGTTTCGTATTGCCGGCGACCGTCTGGTAGATGTCATCGACGTTGTCAGAGATGATCGAGTTTGTCACTGTGATCGTACTACTGCCGGCCTGAATCACCCCGTACTGCCGGTTTGACACCACCGTGCAGTTCAGGAGCTTGCAGACGGCTGCCCCATCCGCATAGAAGTTGATGTTCTGACTATTTTCCGGACCCGGTCCGCAGTTCTGGGCAATAATCGAGTTCCGGAATATTGCAGTACCGCCCGCCACATGGACACCGTCGCCGACCTGACGCCCATCGCTCGAAGGCTCACCCGCATCGTTCCGCATGATCACCGAATTCGCCACATTCACGGTGCCGTTAAGGTACAGTCCGGCGCCTCGAACATAGCCCCAGAGATAATCCGCGGACAGGAAGTTAGCGCTGACCACGCAATTCGTGATATTCCATGTGCCGCTGCCGACGGCGATGCCGCCGCCGTTGGCGTACTGAATGTTCGACGAACTCAGCGTCGTGGCCTTGTTGGATATCACGGTGCTGTCCGACATGTTGACCGAACTGTTGACCGAGTAGATGGCCCCGCCGAAGATATCGCCGCCGTTCCACATGTTCAGGTAGCACCAGTTGTTTCTGAAGATACAGGTATCCAGCTTCAGGCCTGCACTGTTCAGGATGTACAGAGCTCCACCCGAACCGTCGGGGTTGCTGGACCCCTCGCGGTAGCCACCCTGGAACTTGACTGCGCGCACGGTGCAGTTTGTCGTTCCATTGATGAAGAGGAGGCGTGTGACAGCGCTCCCGTTGCGCTTCACCACCGTCGGCCAGGTCGTGAGACTGTAGTTGCCGGGGAAACCTGTCCCCTGGTAACTGCCCAGCATGCGCACGTTAGACTTGTTCATGGCCAGCTGGATATCGATGGGATAGTTACCGCCCTTTATGTAGATGATGTTGGTCCTGCCGGCGATGCAGCCCGAAAGGGCGGTGTCAATGGCCGGGAATGCGTCAGTCCAGTTGTACCCGGTTGCGCGTCCTGTTGCCGTGGAAGATACGTACCTTATGATTGCATGCCCGAATGGGATGCTCGGCTCCGCCCATTCCGTCCCGACAGCGTTCGTGGCATAGCACGCGTAGTAGTAGTTCGAACCGGACGCAGTGGTGATGTTGACCTGGAAGTTACCGACAGTCTTCAGCCCGCAATTCACCACGTTCTGCCAGTTCGCCGTGCTCGCAGCTCCGCCATCAACGGGTCCCCAGCATACGAACACACGGGTGTTCAGTCCGCCGGCACTCAAGAGTTCACCCTTCAGCGTCACGGTCGGACCGAACTCGTTCAACACACCGCGATTCGCTATCTCGGGTGGATAGGCAACAGCAGTGAAGTTGGTGGAGGGAACCGCCCATGCAGTCGCGCCGGCAGAGTTTGAGGCAAAAATCGTGTAGTAGTAGTTCGAGTTGCTGAGCAGACCGGCGACTGCTCTTGATATGCTTCCTGTTGACGGCACTATCCCGGTGTACGCGTTGGTCTTCCACTGGGAGGCCGTTGTGTAACCGTTGGTGAAGCCCCAGTAGAACCATATCTTCACGTTCGGGCTGCCCGGCAGCAGCACTTCGGCGTTGAAGGTCGCTGATGTCGGCGTAACGGCATTCGGCGCAAGCACGCGTACTGCAAGGGGAGGGGACTTCGATGCCACGGCAGTATTGCCATATGCGCCGATGTTCAGTCGCGCTCCGTTCGGATGCGGTTCGGCGCTGCATGCTGCCGTCGGGCTTCCCTTGTCGATGCATCTGCTGTTTGTTGTGCTTGTTGCCCACGAACCACCGGAGAAGTAGCCGTTGACATAGTTGCTGTAGACCGACTTCACGTGGTAGTAGGTCTTGTCCACAAACGCCGGGTTGTTGCTGAAACACCCGTACTGGCCTGCCTTGGTTCCATCTCCGATACAGGAGTAGTATGCGTCAATTGCGCCACCGACATCCCTGACAGTATGACCGTATATGATGCTGTTCGAAACGGTGAGCGTGGCGCTGCCGGCGTACTCGCGCACGCCCTCGTTGTTGTTGTCCACGATTGTGCAGTTGTCGACGAGGAGACTGCCGCCGGCAACGTAGACGCCCTCGCCCTGTTCCGTCCCGGATGTCACGGAAACCACTTCGTTCGTCTTGATAAGGCAGTTCCGGAGAGTATGACTGCCGCCGGCAACGTAAACTCCGCCACCGTACATCGTAACTTCCCATTGATTCGGGTTCCACACACGGTTGTTCTGTACGACTGTACGCACCACGGTCATGGCGCCGCCATCAAGGACTATCCCTGCTCCGTTGGGCCGCGTCACTGACCACCCGTGTATGGTGTTGCGGGAAACATTACCGCGCACCACGCAATTGGACATGGTCCCCGAACTGCCGGCAAGGTACAGACCGCCGCCATAGCGGACCCAGTCACGATCCGTGACGTCCATGATATTTGAGATAATTGTGCTGTTCTTGATACTCATCAGGGAATTGTTCAGCGCATAGATTCCGCCGCCAAGCGCGCCGGCCCGGTTGTTGGTGATAATACAGGAGTCAATGGTGAAACCGCTGGAGTTGGTGATATAGAGCCCGCCTCCGACAGACCACGAGGCCGTCAGCAGGCCCCCGGCGATGGTCACGCTCTCAAGCTTGCCGTTGGCCGCGTTGACAATCGTCGCTATACGGTTCGTAACAGACGTGCTGCGCTTTATGACCGTGGGCCACGTGCTCGGGTTCTGGCTGCCCGGCGTGCCGCTTCCCTGGTATCCGCCACGCAATATGACGCCAGGCTTTGTCCAGGAGAGGGGAGTGGTCAGTGTGAATGTCTCGCCCTTCACGTGAATAAGTTCCGCGCCGTTCGTCGCCGCGTTCAATGCGATCTGGATGGTGTTATAGGCGGAAGCCCAGGACTTGCCGTCAACCCCGCTGCCACCGGACGACACGTACCACGCTCTGCATGCGCGGAAACTGCGTAGTACCGTAGACCATGCCCCGCCCGCCGCGTTGGTGGCGTAACAGCGGTAGACATAGTTGCTGTTGGGCAGGAGGCCGGTCATTGTCTTGGTGAATGCGGTTTCCGGGCCGTAGCTGCCGACGTACGCGACGTTGGCCCAGCTGGATGTGGCTGTGGTGCCCTTGTCCGAGAAGTCCCAGCAGACATACACACTGGCCGTTGGCAGGGAATTGGTCGTGGCGACCTCACCGTTGGCGACAGCATTGTAGGACCCGATGTCCGTGGCAGCGTATACTTCAACATTCAACTGTGCCTGTTTGAGGCTGGCGCCGTATCGGAAGAACGTTCCCTGGTTCCGGACGTTCATGTGGCAGGCATTGATCCAGTTGGCGCTCCGGGCAACGGGTTCAATCCTGGCCTCGTCGATGGTGCCGTTGAAGTCGTATCCCGTACCGGGACTGTACCAGCTTCCGATGTAGGCGTTGTGTGCGGGGTTGTCATTGTGTGTCCATGCAACTGTCCCGACAGGATTGCCGTTGAGGTAGAAGTAGATATAACCGTCACCGGGCGTGACATATGCCACATGGTACCAGTTGCCGGCAGTGATGCCGAGTGCAGCCGTCTGCCGCCAGCTTCCGCCGTCATATGCGATCAGCGACCCGTCGTTGTGGCAGCACATCATGTATGAGTACGAGCTGCCGCTACGCTGGGAATCTTTGCCGACAATTGCACCGTACTGAACCATCGCTGCAGGCTTGATCCATGCCGATACCGTTCGCGGCAGGGCAATGTCCAGGCTTGCCGGGGTCGCGAAGTCTATGTAGTCCGCAGACCCGTCGAAGGTCTGTGCCCCGTTCACAGCCCCCGCGGTGGAAGGTGCCGTATTGCCGGACTTCGTCCCGTTGATCCGGTTCGTGGTCGAATCGTAGTAGTCCGTTCCGGACGTCTCCTTCAGGTGCCAGACGGAGCGGTAGGAGGAAGACCACGTGGTTCCGTTCGTGTTGCATGGAAGGGCCGACACGCCCGCCTTACCCCAGTAGCCGTATATGTACTTGCCTTGAGACAGAGCAGGTATCCTGACCCAGACGAGCGAGGTGCCGTTAGTGTCCCACTTCTCTATCTCGTAGTTCAGCGGCGTGAGCTTGTCGGAGGCGGCAAACCTCATGTCCGCGCCCGTTGCCCTGGAAACGAACTGGGTGTAGGCGAAACCGGGGATATTCGTTCCCAGCATGACAAGCGCGGTGAAGTCGCTGAAGCTCTCGTTTATGGGTGCGATGTACGTAATCTTGGTGCGGTACTGCCACGAACCGTAAGGCTGTTCGATCACATTGGCTATTGACGCGGTATTGCTTGCGGGAGAACCCAGGCCGTACGAGCCCGGCTGGAGCGCCAGCGAGACGGTCTCGGCGCTCTCGTTGGTGTAGATGTCCCACAGTGCCGTGATCTTGATGTTGGTGCTCGCGACACCGGCGGGCAGGGTAACGCTGGTCCCGGCCGGATTCGCCGTGTAGTCGACGCCATAGACAGCCGTGCCGCCGAAGGAGTAGCTGACCGTCAACGCGTAGTTAGTGGCCGCGGCAGCCCTCTGGATCGTGAACGTGGCGGTATCCGTCCCGGCGACGCTCTCGGTCGCCGACGCATCCGGCGCAGTCACCGTGATATTGCCTGCAAGGAATCTCTCGGTGGTTTCCGCCCATCCGTGACCGCCGGCGTTTGTGCCGTAGTACCGGTAGAAATAGAACTTGTTGGCCGTGAGGGTCGTGGCCTGGTAGGTGGGAGTTGAGTTTTGCAGCCAGGCGCCCTGCGCCCATTTGTTGGTGGCATCCCAAAGACCACTAGTGGGGGCCCCGCCATCATTGTCACCCCAGTAGACTGAGACTGTGACCGGCGACTGGCCGGTGCTGACCAGGTGCCCGTTCAACCATGCCGATGCGGCAGTGACGTTGGTAGGCGTGTGGTTGTGGATCACTGGCTTGGACTGAGTCCCGACTGTCCCATAGTTGCAGAACACGGAATTCGATGCCTGATTGAGATAGCACGCATAGACCCAGTTCGACGCACGTGCCGTCCGCGACAGCGTGAACTCGTCGATGACGCCCTGCCAGTCGTAGCCGGCCGCCGACGAGATGTAGAACGGCGATGCCGAGGGGTCGCGGTAGGCGGCCGTGCCTGCGCGTCGCCCGTTGATGTACAGCTCCGTCCGGCCGGAACTGATGACGGCGGTGTAGTGGCGCAACGTGCTCATCGGCGACGGCTGGGCGCAGAACGGGTTACCGGTGCCGTCCCAGGTGTTCAGGTAGATGTTCCCGCTGCAGTAGAAGAGATCTGGTCCTGGGTTTCCGCCGCGGACGCACCACAGCATGTCGTCCGGAGTACCCGCTGAACTGCTGGCCCAGGCGGAAATGGTGACTGTGGGGCCCGGGTTGAGGGTTATGCCGACATAGTCGCTGCTTCCGTCAAATGAATAGGCGTCGAGGATCTTTCCTGACGCTCCACGGCTGGCGCCGGTCACAACTCCGTTATACTTGTTTGTTGTACAATCGAGGGCATTGCCGCTGCTCTCGTCAAGGTGCCAGACTCCGGCAAAACCGTTGGTCCATGTGGCCCCGTTAGTGGTACAGGCAGGGGCGGTGGCGCCGCTCTTCTGCCAGTAGGCGTATATGAAGTCGTTGGTGCTGGCTATGCGGGGGACATTGACCCAAATGTACGAACTCCCGTTCGTGTTCCATTTCTGGAACTCGAAGTTGAGCGCCGTAGTCTCGTTGGAGTTGGCGAAGCGGATGTCTGCTCCGGAGGCGGGGGATGAGAAATCAGTATACCTGAAACCGGAAATGGAGTTGGTACTCAGAATGACGAGGACCGGAATGTTGGTCAGCGTTCCCTGGATAGGAGCTGCAAACCGGATCTTGAGCCTGTAGGTCCATCCGTCATAGACGGCGGCCTGCAAAACACACACGCTCGCCATCAGGGAGAAGGCGGCGGCAATACAAATTCTACCTCTGGTCCTGGAGCGCACGGTACCCCCGAACCCAAACAAGCACAGTGATTTCTGGTTTTTAATCATACTAAAACGTGGCATACTTGTCCATAATTGCAGTTGGCGTGACCTCGCGTGATTTCCTGGCTTTGGGACGTAGTCATGCGTCTATCTGATAAGCAGGATTGTAGCAAGAATTGGAGTCCTTGACGCAACCGCGGTATTGCCGTAAGCCCCCATGTTGACGCGGCTTCCATTGGGATATGGCTCCAGTGAATAGCTGCTACCCGGGTCTCCCGCATCCACGCAGGGGCTTGTCTGGGGCGATATGGCCCAGCTTCCCCCGCTGAAGTACCCGCCAGTATAGTATCTGCCTCTGGACTTCTCGTGATAGTACACCGGATCCGCGAAAAGCGGGTCCGTGCTTGTGCAATTGACGCCGTTGGCATATCCCGTCCCTATGTCGCAATAGCCCATGGTCAGCGTTGCCTTGTTGGTAACGTCCATTCCGTTCTGCCATAGGATCGTGTTGGTCATGGCAACGGAATACCCGGTCACGCGGAGTCCCTCGCCGCCGTTGTTCGCCACCGTGCAGTTCTCGATACGGACTCCTCCGGCAGCATTGATGCATATCCCGTCTCCCCACACGCCACCGTTCCAGCCGTTCTCAGGGTAGCAGTACGGGCCTGCTTCGCAGTTGTTGGTGGCGATCACACAATTGCGAACGATATGAGGTCCTGCCTCCAGGTAGAGGCCGGCGCCGCTGCCATCATAGAGGTTGTTACAGTAGATGTAGTTCCCGCGAAAGACACAGTTGAGAATGGTCCATCGTCCATTCAGGACAAAGAGGCCGGCCCCCCTGTTGTAGCCGGTGTTGTGGCCGCCGGTGCCGTACCCGGTGTTCCTGGTAACCAGGCAGTTGGTGAGCGTGACTGACGTGTTGCCCACGGAGAACAGCCCGCTACCCCGGGTGTTCTGGTCTCCACCGCAATAGAGGTAGTTGTTGGTGAAGATGCACGATCCAATAGTCAATTGAGGCGAGTTATTGATGTAGGCCCCTGCGCCATCCACCGTACCTGCCAGGTATCCGCCTGAAACTGTCAGCCCGCTCACGAGACAGAGCAGGGCACCTTCCACCTGCAGCACACGGGCCTGGATGGGGTTGCCCGGCGCACGGATGATCGTTGTCTCGCTGTTTGTGCCCAGCAACTGAAGGCCCACCCGGGTTATAGGCAGCGGGAAGGTCTCCACGTCGTTGGAATAGCTGCCGGCCGCCACGTGAACGCGACTGCCTTCCTGTGCCATTGCCAGCGCCCTGGTGATGGTTCGAACCGCAGATGCCAGGTTTGTTCCCGCGCTGTTGTTGTTGCCGTTGGTCGACACGTACAGGTCTGCCCTGGCGGCAGGCATGCCGGTGAACGCGTGGTAGCCCAGGTTGACGATACCACCGTCCGTCGTACCGTCCGCCCGCGTGGTGTAACTCAAAAGCTGCACGTCCGCGGCATTGTCGGCACCGGCATCTACACACAGACTGCCCGCGGCGAGGTACAGCCCGCGTTCGAAAAGCGGATCCGCGGAAATGCACCCGCTGCCCGCATCCCCGTCCTGGATATCGCAGTTGACCAGCGTCAACGAACCGCCCTGCCTGTTCAGATCGTCGTTGTTCTCCCAGAAAATGGAATTCCTTGCAGAAGCCGTTCCGGCGTTGACGCGCCAGCCCTCGCCGCCGTTAGCCGCGAGGGTACAGTTGTTCAGGGTCAACGTGCCGCCGTTAAGGCAGATGCCGTCGCCCGTCCAACCTGAAGAATACCAGCTCTCCACGTCATTCCCGACTACTGTGCAGTTCCTGAGCTGGTGTGTACCGCTGGCAACAAGGAGCCCGCCACCACCGGTGTAGTAGTGCCGGGTGTAATTGTAGCGAACGTGGCTGTCCCGCAGGAGCCAACTGCCCCCTACGAGATAGAGCCCCGCGCCCCCATACCAGTAGCTGCCGGAAGTGGATGAGGTCCGGTTCCTTTCCACCACGCAATTGGTGATGCTGCCATAGCTGTTTTCGCCGTAGAACGCGCCCCCGCGGGCTTCTGCCACGTTGTTCAATACAGAGTTGCCGGAGAGGGTACAGCCGGTAATGACCACATTAGTTGAACCCGAAACAGCCAGCGCCCCGCCATAGCGTGCCGCTTTGTTGTTCATGAGAAGACAGTTCGCCACCGTGATGTTCGTGGCGTTGACCACCGAAATGGCGCCGCCGTTGCCGGGGGCGTTTGCGGAAGTGAACGTCAGGTGTTCGATCCGTCCGTCTGACACCCCGTTGAGCGAGAGCAGTTGTGTGATGGCCGCAACGTTCGAGACAGCCGTGGGCCATTGGGCACTGTCCCTGTTTCCAGGGTTGCCTGTGCCCTCGTACCCGCCACGGACCGTGACGTGATTCCTGGACCAGGTCACTGGAATGGACAGAGTGTATGTGCCTCCTTTGACACAGATCAGGTTCGTCTTCGTGCTGAGACAGTCATCAAGAGCGGCCTGGATCGTAGTGAACGCGTTCGACCAGCTATAGCCGGTGCCGGTACCCGTCGCGTTGACTGCCACGTAACGAATCCGGCGCGTTCCGTAGGGCAGGGCGGGGGAAGCCCAGGCAGGTCCGGCCGCGTTCTTTGCAAAGCAGGTGTAGAAATAGTTTGAACCGGCCTGGACAGGTGCGGTGGTCGAGAAGAGGTCCGGCTTCACTCCGAGCTCTTCAACATGCTCCCACGACCCGGTGGTGGTTCCTCCGTCGTCTTTTCCCCAGCAAATGTAGACTTGTGGCGCCTCACCACCCGTGGAGATCACTTCTCCGTTCAACGTGGCAATGGGACCGGCCTCATTTGAGACCCCGCGGTTCACGACGATCGGAGCGACAATCGAAGGAGTGAAATTGGTGGATGGACTTGCCCATGCCGTTGTCCCGGCTGAGTTGGAGGCAAAACAGGTGTAGTAGCAGGTGACACCCTGCGCGAGGTTACTGGCCGTCTTCGCGAAATCACCTGCAGTCGTCAGGGTTCCTGCCAACACGTTGGTATCCCAGTTGCCGGGGACGTTCATGCCATTGTTGTCGCCATAGTAGAACCATACCGTGACATTGGAACTGCCCACATACAGCAGTGTGCCATTCAGGGTGCCGAAGGTGGGATTGACGAGTGTAGCTGCCCTGTTGGTCACACAAAGGGGATGAGACTTGGAAGCCGCGGATGTGTTGCCGTACAGGCCCATGTTGACCCTGGCCCCGTTCGGATCTCGTTCCTCTGAACAGGCGGAGGCCGGCGCTCCGCCGTCAATAACCGCACTGATGGTCGTCCCCGTAGCCCACGAGCCGCCGGTGAAATAACCGCCCACGTACTGGCCGTACGGGGACTCTTCGTGGAAATACACCATGTCCACGAACCTGGGATTTGCGGAGATGCACCCGTCGTTGCCAGCCTTGTCTCCGTCTTCGATATCGCAGTATGACAGTGTGAGGGAAGGAGAACTCTCATAGACATCGTCGCCATTTGCCCACAGGACACTGTTGCTTATCACCATTGTTCCATCCTGACGCCATACACCGTAGTCCTTGTTCGTCGCAATTGTGCAGTTGTCGATCAGGAGTGTGCCGTTCTCCTGGCGGATTCCTACGCCGATATCAGAGCCGTGATTTCCGGCTATCAGGCAGTTCCTGATAAGGACGTTGCCGGAACCGACATGGACGCCGTCGCCCATGCCCTGAGGCGACCACCATGAAGCCACGCTGTTGTTGTTCCTGATGATGCAGTTCCGTATTTCCGCGGTACCGTTCAACCCTACACCGCCGCCCTTTGGTGCCCCGCACTGGTAATCACCGTCGGCGAGATTGTCGAAAATCATGCAATTGCGCAGGTAGGTCGTGCCACTTGCGACATAGATGCCGCCACCACTTGCACTCTGCACGTTGTACGTGTCCACCACTTCCGCCCTGTTCGATGCGACGATGCAGTTGGTGAACGTCACCACGCTACCTTCTGAATATACTCCAGCACCAAAGATCTCACCGCCGTTCGGGATGGCGTGATAGATCCGGTTTCTCAGGATTCTGCAACTGTCCACCACGAAGCCCGGCGCGTTCTTGATGAATATGCCCCCTCCGCTGGCGCCCGGGTGAGTCGGAGTGCTCCCGACAAATGCATACCCGTTGGTTACGGTCACACCTTCCAGCCGGCACCCGGTCACTCCGCTCACATACAGGATCCGGTGCGTGGTATCGGCTGTCCTTGTGAGAACTGTTGGCCAAACTGCAGGATTCCTGTTACCGGGGAGGCCCGCACCCTCATACCCGCCACGCACGGTCACATAGGAGTTTGACCACAGCAGTTGCCCGGCCAGGGCAAACCGCTCGCCCCTGAGACAAACCATGTCGTTGCTCGCCGTGCTTCCAAGCACCTCCTGGACTGATGTAAATGCAGTTGACCAGTTCGTCGCATATGTGTTGTCGCCGGTGGAGCACACGTACCAGTCGTGCGCGCCGGTGGCCCGTGTCCGGAAATCGTTGGTCCGCGACCAGCCTGTGCCCGCGGCATTGGAGACCAGGATACTCCAGTGGTACAGGGTGCCCGGTGTCAACCCGGTGACACGGGAGGTGAAAGTGCCGCTCTGCATGCCCGCGCTGACGGTGTTGGTTGTCCCGCTTCCGTTGGCCCAATAATAGAACCGGGCGGACGGCGTCTGGCCTCCCGTGTCTGTTACTTGACCTGCCAGGGAGGCCGACAGACGAATGACATGGCTAACACCGCGGTTTGTGACACAGGGCTTGGAGACCGTGGTGAATGTCTGCGCCGTCCGCGACCAGTTGGTGCCGGTGGAATTGGTGGCGTAGCAGCGGTACACGTAGCTTGATCCGGTCAGCAGTCCGGTTAGGTTCTTCGCGAAACTCTGGCCCTCGCCCCAGTCGGTTCCGACAAGATCAGTATGTGTCCATGCGGAAGTGGAATTGGTTCCCTTGTCAATGTAGTCCCAGCAGAAGTAGATCCACGGATTCTTCGTACCACGCGCATAGAGAACCGTTCCGTTCAGTGTTGCACTCGTTGGTCCGCGGCCGGTGACAGCGTCTGCCCGAACCGTGAGGCCGGTCGGCACGGCTCCGGCGTCGGAGTATCCCAGGAAAACGCTGTTTGACGCCTGGTTCAGCCAACAGGCGTAGACCCAGTTGGAGGCACGTCCCGTGCTCGATATCCGTATCTCGTCCAGGGAACCCCTGAGCATGCGTTGCCCATCCGCTACGTTCCCGGCAAACCGCAACTGGCGGGCCTCCTTGTCGAGGGCAGCTGAATAGGCCCCGCTGAATGTTGCCGAACCGTTGACATAGTAGGTGTATGTGGCGCCGGTTTTGGCAAGGGCAACGTGGGACCACTGGTCGTCAGTAACGGCAAAGGTTGCGCCGGCATTCCACGGGCCCCAGCCGTCGCTCAGGTCGTTGATTGCCCACCCGAAGTTAAGTGGATCGCTGTAACGCTGAATTACCCAGTTCTTGTAGGGAGACGTTGCGTGGTCATAGTCCACGAGGTCCGTGGAAGCGCTTTGGCCGCCACCGGTGGGCTTGACCCACAGCTCAACGGTGACATTGTCGCTTCCGTGAAACAGGTCCGTTGCCGGTACACTGACGTAGCCCGTGCCGTCGAAATGGTCGGCTGGTCCCACCATGCCCGTGGTTGCGGTCACACCGCCGTGTGCCACTCCATCATTGTTGTTCGTTGTCGAATCCACTGTGTTCGTATTCTGCATGTGCCAGACTCCGCTGTACGCACTGCCCCAGGTGGCGCCATTGGTTGTGCAGGGGGCGGCATTGGTGGCGTAACCCCAGTAGGCGTATATGTAGTCGTTGGTGCCGGCTATGGAGGGAACTCGAACCCATGCAAGCGAGGTGCCGTTGGTATCCCAGCGCTCGATCTCGTGGTCCAGGGCGATCGTGCCGCTGGAGTCTGCAAAACGCAGGTCGGCGCCATTTACAGGCGAACAGAAGTCGGAATACTTGAAGCCGCTGATAGCCGTACGCAGATGAACCACTGCCGGGAATTCTGCCAATGTCCCCGGGATCGGTGCCTGGAAACGGATGGTCATCCTGTAGCGCCATTTTTCGTAGACTATGACGTCAGTAACGAAACTCTGCGCCGTTGCCGACCATGCCTTTCCCGTGGAGTTTGTTGCATAACAGCGATAGAAGTAGGTGCTGCCTGGCATAAGTCCTGACACATTGGCCGCGAAACTGTCGCCTTTGCCGCAGTTGGTTCCTACAAAGACCACGTGTGCCCATGCTGATGTGGAATTGGTCAGGCCATCTGCGGCGCCCCAGCAGAAGTAGAGTTTCGGGTTCTCCGCCTCACCGGTGTGTACTACCGTGCCGCTTATCGTGGCGCTCCTGGCCCCAACGCCGCCGGCGCTCGTAGCCATGACCGTCAGACCGGTTGCCACCGGTCCTGCGTCCGTGAAAGCCAGGAAGGTGCTGTTTGACGCTTGGTTCAGCCATGCGGCGTAAACCCAGTTCGACGCACGGGCCGCAAGCGATATCTGGATCTCGTCAAGTGCGCCGCTGTAGTAGTCACCATATGCACGGTTGCCAAAACGCAGTGCCTGTGAATTGTTGCCGAGGTCGCCAGCCTGGTCGCGTGAATAGACAAGGCGCCCGTTGGCGTACATGGACTGCTTCGCCTTGTCGTATACGAGGACAGCCTGGTACCAGGTATCTGCCACGATAGGGAATGTGCTGTCACCGTCCCATGCCCAGTGTGGTTGCCATGCATAGCGGTGGTAGCCCGATTGGCAGGCTCCCTCGTAGAGGTCCTCCTTGTTGTAGAGGCATCCGGCCGAGGTGCTGCCGGGCTTGAACCAGATGGACACCGTCAACGGGAAACTGTCGGGATCCAGGACGTCTCCGCAGTTGATTTCGTCGTTTCCGTCGAAGGCCTGGGCATTGCCTATCCTTCCCGGCACGGTCCCGTTTCCGCTCTGGGACCCGTGGTAGCGGTTGGGCGTCGAGTCCCGGTTGGTAGCGCCGCTGGTTCCGGCGGTCATCTGTTCATCCAGGTGCCATACACCACCGAAGCCGTTTGTCCAGGTTGACCCGTTTGTTGTGCACGGTGGCGGCGATACGGAGTCCCGTCCCCAGAATGCGTAAATGCAGTCGCTGGTCGAGGCTATGCGCGGTACCTGTACCCATACCAGGGATTGACCGTTTGTGTTCCAGCTCTCGATCTCGTAGTTCAAGCCGACGGTTTCGTTCGACGAGGAGAACCTGAGATCAGCGCCATTGGCCGGAGCCGCAAAATCAGAGTACTTGAACCCTGGTATGCCGTTGGTGCTGAGTGCTGCCAGTACCGGGAAGTTTGTGACGGATCCGGGAATGGGGGCGGCAAACCGGATCTTCATGCGGTAGTTCCAACCGTCGTACACACCGGCGTGGAGCGCGGCTGAGCCGGCCAGGAAGAGGCCGAGGCAACATGCGGAAATCCGTTTCCCGGTCTTCATACTCCATCCATTTGCCGCGAAAAATCCCAGTTAGGTAGTATACTATTCCGGAGCATCCGCAACAAGCAGAGAAGGCAGGGGAGGATTATGGCATGGGACAAAAAAAGCGGCGGGAACATTTGTTCCCGCCGCTTCTGTGCTGCAAGTGTGACTCTACTTCTTGCCGATCAGTTTCTTTGCGAGATCTGCCGCGGAGGCTGCATCAGGAGCATAGCCGTCGGCCTTGATCTCATCGGAGAACGCCTGGGTCACAGGAGCGCCGCCGATCATGACCTTCGTCTTGCCGGCGAGGTCCGATGCTTTCACCGCGTCCACAACGGCCTTCATGTTGGTCATGGTGGTCGTGAGGAGCGCGGACACGCCGATTACCTGTGCCTTGTTGTCGCGGGCGCCGTTAACGAACTTCTGGGCGTCAACGTCGATGCCCATGTCAACAACCTTGAAGCCTGCGCCTTCGAGCATCATTCCGACCAGGTTCTTGCCGATATCATGCAGGTCGCCCTTGACCGTGCCGATAACGGCGGTGCCGACAGGCTGTACGCCTGCGGACGCAAGCTTGGGCTGAAGGATCGCCATCCCCGCCTTCATGGCGCGGGCCGCGATCAAAACTTCGGGTACGTAGACTTCGTTCTTCTTGAAACGCTCGCCGATCACGCTCATGCCTGCGAGCAAGCCCTTGTTCAGGATGTCCTTCGGCTTCTCGCCGGCGGCGATGGCCTGTTCGACCAGCGTCTTAACATCGTTGGCCTTGCCCTTCATCAGGTTCTCGGATATCTGGTTCAGAACGCTCACGTACTCCTCCTTGTTGTCGTTTTTGGTCCAACGGTTCCAGCCGCCAAACCTTGCTTCTGCAAAAACGTTTTCAGGGTAGAGAAACGACATGAGGCAAAATAGTCGGTTTTTTGTTGAAAATAAGATGATTTTGCTGTTTCGTGGCTACGGAGCAGCAGCATAGGGCCTTTTTGCGGGCAGGTGACGGCAGGGAATTATGGCAATCTTGTCCAAGCGAGTCCTGGACTCCGTCGGTAAGACCTACCACAGGGACTTCGGGCTGCGCCCGAAAATGATGGACCTGGCCGGACGGGTAGTGGAAACCACCGATGAGATCGGGGTAGTGTCAGGAACCCGGCGTAAGCGCAACTACGCCCTGCAGGAGAGCATCAACCGTGGTGCCTCTTTTGTCTACTCGCCTGTCCCCGGTATCTCGACGTGGGTCGTCGCGCTGGAGGATAAGCGCATGATACACGGCGCGCTTGTCGGCGGCGAAGTGCGCATGCAGCCGGACGGAAAGACGGAAGAGGGAATGAACTATCTCGCGTCCCACGGGATGAATCGGCGGATTGCCGAGAGATACTTCGAAAGACTCCCGTTGTGGTCCGATGCGCGCGTCAAGGAAGCAGCCGACTCTCTTTTCTCGACTTTCTATTCCCTGAGCGGATGGCAGCCCGAACTCATGAGGGAAAACCGTCTGAAAGCCCTGCAGCAGGAACAGTTCAACCAGGCGATCGAAGACCAGCGCAAACAGGGACGTCCTTCACTTTACGCGTTCGAAAAGGAGCGGTCGCTCCTGGCCAATATACGCGCCGGTGACAGGAACGCCGCGCGTAAGATTCTGAACGAGATGCTGGCAACGATATTCATGTCGTCTCCGCAACTGCCCGTGTTGCGCGCGCGCACGATCGAACTGCTGAGTTGCCTGACCCGTGCGGCGATCGAGGATAACCCGCTGCTGGAACCGCTGATCGAGAGAAACCATGCCTGGATCGAACGCCTGGTGCATTCCACCAGTTTCGAGGATGTGTCGTCGAAACTCATGAATGCCCTGGATGAGTTTGTTGACGGTGTCTACGTGCACGGTGTCAATCGGTCCAACCCGAAAGTGAGCAGGGCGGTCGACTTCATCACCAGGAACTACGCATCTGCCATCTCACTGCGTGATGTTGCGAAGGATGTGGGCCTCAGTTCCTGTCGCCTGTCGCACCTCGTGAAAGAACTCACTGGGCGCACGGTCTTGCAGATCCTGTTCCAGGTGCGGATCCAGCACGCACAGCAACTTCTTCTCCGTACCGACAAGCCCTGCACTGAGGTCGGGTATGATGTCGGGTTCGGTGACCAGAGCTACTTCATCAAGCATTTCAAACGGCTGACGGGGATGACGCCTTTCCGGTTCAGGCGATCACGGGCAGGGTAGATGGTTTGTTTTGTATTGAAATCTGTCAACCGGCCGGTACATTACGCCCCACCAGTGATGGCGAGCGTAGCTCAGTTGGTTAGAGCATCAGACTGTGGATCTGAGTGTCGCGGGTTCGAATCCCGTCGCTCGCCCCATTTCAACCGGTACTGTTCTTCAGCCGGCGTTCATCGGAGAGTCAATGCGGTCCAGTAACAAGCCGGTCCGGAAGTGCCACTCGTGTCCAATGAACCTGGACGATCATTGCTGGCTCTTTGCCAGTCCAAGGAACCAGTGGCGCGCGGGTCACGTCTGCCCGGCATTCGGAAACGAGGCCGTGCTCAAAGAATTCGGCGAGTGGCAGAAGCACCAGCCTCCGGTAAAGACGCGCCGTGAACTGCGGCGCGGTGTTTTTCGTCCGCGGCTGCGCCGCAAAGAGGGACCCGAGTTGGATGCCCGTGAGGCCGAAGCGATAGCCAGCCTGTTGCATGCAGGCAGGACGGGGCGGCGGTGAAACCGGTTCGTACAAGAGTCATCAATACCCGTGAGAGAGCGATCCTTGTTCAGGGCGTATTCGGCCGTACCGACCGTGACGAGGCCGCAGACTCCCTTCTTGAGCTTGAACGGCTTGCCGATACGGCCGGTGCAGTAGTGGCTGGAAGCATCACCCAGCGACGCAATGCGCCAACCCCGCAGTTCTTTGTCGGCGAAGGCAAGCTCACGGACATCCAGCTTGCCTGCCGCAATGCCGGGGCAAACCTGGTGATATTCGATAACGAGCTTTCCCCGGTACAGGTCAACAACCTGGACATGGCACTCGGCATCAAGGTCATCGACCGCACTGAGCTTATCCTGCAGATCTTTGCCGGGCGCGCCCGGTCCGCTGAATCGCAGATCCAGGTTGAGCTCGCGCAACTGGAGTACCTGATCTCGAGAATACCGGTTTCCGAGAAACAGAGCAGGTTCCAGGGCGGCATAGGGATGCGCGGCCCGGGGGAAAGCCCGCTCCAGCTGCGCAATGCCCCGATGCGTCGCAGAATCGCCGACCTGAAACGCAAGCTTGAGGCTATACAGCGGCGTCGCGAGCTGAAGAAAGCCCACCAGCGCTGGCCGACCGTCTGCCTGGTTGGGTATACCAACGCAGGCAAATCGACCATGCTCAACGTGATCGCACGCGCCGATGCCTACGTCGATGACCGCCTGTTTGCCACGCTGGACACAAAGACACGCAGGATTCGCCTGCCGAATGGTGTGGATGCCCTTCTGATCGATACGGTAGGATTCATCCGGAACCTGCCGCACGGACTGGTGGCCTCGTTTCGTTCCACGCTCGACGTGGCCGTACAGGCGGACCTGTTGGTTGTGATGGTGGAAGCGGAGCACCCGAGGGTGGAGGATCATCTGCGTGTCGTCCGCGACACGCTTGGTGAGATCGGCGCAGCCGGCGTGCCTTCGCTGCTGGTGCTGAACAAACTGGACCTGGTGCCGGACAGTGCGAGGCGCGAGGACCTGCGGGCCCGGTTCCCGGATGCGCTCGGTGTGTCGGCCGCCACGGGCGAAGGATTGCAGGACCTCAAACAGATCATGGGGGAGAAACTCGAGGATGTTGTACGTCGTCGCAACCCCGATTGGCAACCTGGGTGACATGTCTCCGCGCGGGGTTGAAGCCCTGCGGGCTGCCAGCCTCATTGCCTGCGAAGACACCCGTCGCACACGTGTGTTGCTCGCTCATTTCCAGATTCCGGTTCCGCGTATGCTTTCCTATCGCGAACACCGGGAGATGTCTTCGGGAAATGTCATTCTTGAGCTCCTTCAACAAGGCCACACCGTTGCCCTCTGTTCCGACGGCGGATTCCCCGGCATCAGTGACCCGGGGTATCGCCTTGTCCGCCTTGCCGTTGAGAATGGCATCAAGATCGAAGTGATTCCCGGTGCTTCGGCCGTGCTCACTGCACTTGTTCTTTCGGGCCTGCCGACATCAAGTTTCACGTTCAAAGGATATCCTCCTCGTCGCCCCGGTGTGCTGAATCGCTTCTTTGAAGAAGAGGCCGGTATGGCTCACACACTGGTGGTCTACGAATCGCCCTTCCGTGTTGGTGCCACGCTGGCGGCAGCTTTCAAGGCGCTGGGCAATCGCCAGGCGGCAGTCTGTATTGAACTGACGAAGAAGTTCGAGCGCGTTCATCGCGGTCCCCTTGAGCAACTCGCCGCGGAGTTCCGGGACGGCAAGGTGAAAGGCGAAGTCACGATCGTCATAGCCGGCAACAACCCGAAATTCACCGAGGAGTCGGAGGAGCGGGAAGGGGACATCGGCTGAACGTGGGGGACGCCCCAACCTGGTGCCTTTTTCGCCTTGGCCTGTCCTCCATAGTCCCGAGTTCGCAGAGTATCGGGACGAAGGAGGACGTGAGAATTCCGGACGTCTCACGCAAAGTCGCAAAGACGCAAAGTCAATCAGGAAGACCGTTGACTATCCGATGGATGCCGTCTTTGATGAGATGTGCGCCGAAGTTGATCAATAGGCCCAGTTGTTTATCGGCCAGGCGAAGGTAGGTAAGCAATTGCTTGCAGTGGACGGGGAGTATCGTCTCGACCGACTTGAGTTCGACAAGCACGTGATTCGCCACAATCAGATCAACCTTGAAAGCGTGCTCGATGAACAGGTCGTCGTACGCTATTGGGATAGTAGCTTGCCGTATCACCGCCACGTTTTCCCGTGCCAGTTCGTAGGCGAGCACTTCTTCGTACACGGACTCCAGTAATCCCGGGCCCAGTTGTGTGTGTATCTTGTAGGCTGCGTTCACAATCAACTTGGCGATAAGGTTCTCGGTAATGCTGGCTTTGTCCTTCTGTACTGTGGGGATACGGCGATCTGCATACATGGGTTCAAGAGTACAAGATTGATGAAACACTGTATATCGGGTGAAACCCTACAACTGTAGCGAGCCATCTTCCGGTCCTCAACTTGGCGGCTTTGCGCCTTGGCGTGAGAGTTCCGGATGTCTTGCGCAGACGCTATGGCGTGCCAGGAAGAAAACACAAAGGGAGAGTTGGAACTCATCTTGCCAGCAGGTGACAGTTCGCAGGGAGAAGGTGTTAGCGTTTCAGCGTGACGTCGCGAGGGCCCTTCACGACTTCACCGGCGATGAAGGGTTTCTCCCCGGATGACCGCAGGACACGCATTGCCCGCGCCGCATCAGCGCGCCGGACGATTATCACCATGCCGATGCCCATGTTGAAGACACGGTACATTTCGTCGAATTCCACCTTGCCCTTGTCCTGGAGATAACGGAAGACCGGCGGTACCGCTGTGGCATCGGTATGGATCACAACCCGCGTGCCTTCAGGCAGGATGCGCGGTATGTTGTCCAGCACCCCGCCACCCGTGATATGCGCCATGCCGCGTATCTTCACGTCGCGTATCAGGCGCATAACCGGCTTGAGGTAACTGCGGTGAACGGCCAGCAGGACATCGGCCACGCTCTTGCGTGTGCCGGGAAGGCGGTCAGTGACCTTCAGCCCTTCCTGCGCAAATATGACCCTGCGAGCGAGGGAGAAACCGTTGGTGTGAAGGCCCGTGGAGGGAAGGCCAATTGCCACGTCGCCCGGACAGATTGTCTTTCCCGTGATGACGTTCTCGCGCCGCACTGTTCCGACTATGGTCCCGACGAGGTCATACTCCCCGATGGGGTAGAGTCCCGGCATTTCCGCAGTTTCCCCGCCGAGCAGGGCGCAGCCGTTTTCGCGGCAGGCTTTGCATAGGCCGGACACAACCTGGCGGAAAACCGGTCCCTCAAAACGTGACGTGCCGACATAGTCCATGAAGAAAAGCGGCCGTGCGCCCTGGACAAGGATATCGTTCACGCAGTGGTTGACTATATCCTGGCCCACGGTGTCGTGACGGCCCGCCATCACAGCCACCTTCAGTTTTGTGCCCACGCCGTCCGTACTGGCGACAAGGATCTCCTCACGGCCGGGAGACTTGAACATGCCACCGAACAAGCCGATATCGCTGACCACACCACTGGTGGCCGTGCCATGGACCATGCGCTTGATCGCGTCAATGGCGCGCATCTTGTTATCTATATCGACACCCGCACGGGCGTAGGCGGATTGTTTCTTACTCTTCTTCATCTATGCTCCTGAAGACTGGCAAACAACATAAGGCCGGCCCTGCGTTGCCGGCGCCGGGGACACAGCCCCGGCCTACACTTCATCTGGCTCAACTTGTAAGAGCCGAACCATGTTCGGCGACCGCCCGTGTATGACACCGGACCGTCTCCATCATCGCCGCAAGGTGTTGCTGCTCCTACCTTGCCGTCACAGTCCCACGGCCTTGAATGTCCTCTTCACATCCCGGAAATGGGTGTCCAGGCTGAACACCTTGTCAAAATCCTGCTTACGCACATTGCCGGTGATGCCGGGGTCGGCCTCGAGCAGTTTCCGGAAGTCCGTGCCTGTTTCCCATGACCGCATGGCATGTTTCTGTACCATCCGATAGGCGAGTTCGCGGCTGATTCCGCGGTCGATCAGCATCAGCAGAACCTGCTGCGAGTGGATCAGCCCGTGCGTGAGGTTCAGGTTGGCAAGCATGCGTTTGGGCGAAACGCGGAGCGTGCGGACGAGCTTCTCCAGCTGCGTCAGCATGTGGTCAAGGCCGATGGTGCTGTCCGGCATTATGATTCGCTCCACGGACGAGTGTGAAATGTCACGCTCGTGCCAGAGTGCGACATTCTCCATCGCGGCAACCATATTGCCTCGCAGCAGTCGCGAAAGGCCCGAAAGCTTCTCCCCCGTGATAGGGTTACGCTTGTGCGGCATCGCGGAGGAGCCCTTTTGTTCGGATCCGAAGTGCTCTTCGACCTCGCGCACTTCAGTCCTCTGGAGATGCCTGAGCTCTGTTGCCCACCTGTCGACCGATGCTCCCACCAGGGCAAGCGCGGCAACGTATTCGGCATGGCGATCACGTTGCAGGACCTGTGTGGAAATAGCTGCCGGTTTCAAGCCCAGCTTGCGGCAGACGTATTGTTCGACAAACGGCTCCAGGTGCGCGTGCGTGCCGACTGCGCCTGAGAGCTGCCCGACGGCAATGACATCGCGCGCGTGTTGCAGGCGGAGCAGGGCACGCCCGAACTCGTCGTACATGAGAGCCATCTTGAGTCCGAAAGTGATAGGTTCGGCGTGCACACCGTGTGACCGCCCGATCATCGGGGTATACATGTGCTTCCGGGCCTTCGTGGCGGCGGCCAGCCTGAGCGCCTTCACATCCTTTATGATAATGTCCACTGCCTGGACCATCTGGACGGCCAGGCTTGTGTCGAGGACGTCGGAACTTGTCATGCCGCGGTGTATGTAACGGGCTGAAGGTCCCACATGCTCGGCCACGTTGGTCAGGAACGCGATGACGTCGTGGTTTACCTTCTTTTCGATGGCATCGATGCGCTTGACGCTGAACCTGGCGCGCTGACGTATTCGCTTGAGGTCGGCAGCCGGAATCCGGCCGAGCCTGTGCATGGCCTCGCAGGCCAGGATTTCGACCTGCAGCCAGATGCGGTACTTGTTTTCGTCAGTCCAGATGGCGCCCATTTCGGGCCGTGTATAGCGGGCAATCATGACTGTCTCCTCTGCTTGCGCGCACGGGCAATGATTACGCGAACACGAGGATGAACACCATCACGAAAATGGCAACGGACTCAATGATGCCCAGCGCCATGAGGTAGTTGGTGAAGCCCTGGCCCGTCTCCGCGAATGCGTCGGCTGCGGCAGCCGCTATCTTTCCCTGCATCCACGCGGACAGCCCGATCGCGATTCCGCCGAACAGGCCCCAGCCAATACACGCGGGCCAGTTGGCCGGCTCAGAAGCCATTTTCAGCAGTTTCACGGTCATCACGATCATGCCGTAGAAAGTCTGTGTGATCGGTGCGCCAACACAAACGGCAAGCTGGATGAAGGGCGCCGGCTTGTTCTGGGCAAAACACTTCTTCCAGGCGCCAACGGCCGCTGCGCCCGCCGCCCCGATTCCGAGCCCCGAACCAACGGCAGAAAGCGCCAGTGCCAGTGCGCCGCCTATTTTACCGACAGCTATTGATGTTGCAGCGTCCATGTCATTCTCCTCTGTATGATACTATTCCTCAACACGTTGTAGCCACGGCGCTCTGTCGCCGTGCCATGCTGCCGCGCCGGCATGGCGCGGCCACATCTTCCCGACTCTATGCTGCCTTCTGCAAGCCTTTTGCCGGATGCTTTGTCAAAGGCTGATATGGAATGCCGGCCCACTCCAGCCCGAAATGCATTGAGAACTCGAGCGCATTGAGACGCACCCCGTGAACAAGCACACTTACTGCGCCAAGGGCGACGTTCATCCCGTGCCCGATGAAGATGATGAGCGCGGCAATGAGACCCTTCAAGGGATTGCTGAACCCGAGCGACAGGGCCATTGAATTGAACGCGCCTGCAAGCTGCAGGCCTGCCACGCCAAGGGCAAAAAGCCGCAGGTAGGAGAGGATATCGCCGAAGTTCGACATGAGTGTCAGCGGCAGCATGGCATGGTTCACCCATTCGGTCTTGAGCCGCTTGACCGGGGTCATGAAGAGCAGCACTGCCACCAGTCCCAGTATCGCGATCGGGACAAACCATCCGGGAAAGGGCTTTCCGAGCAGCATTGCGCGGGCCGCGAAGAACATCGTCCATGTTACCGCCGTCCATCCCGCCTGGGCAATCGCAAGCGTGCTGTTGATCGTGCGGAGCATGTTCCAGATGTGCGCCACTGAAAGGTGGATAGCGCCCAGGAATATGCACAGGTGCATCACGTTCTGGCTGTCTGCGAGCCAGTCGATCTTGAAGCAGCGTAGGGGTGCAGGGGCCTCGACCATGGCGAAAAAGGTGCCGCTAAGAAGGCCCCAGACTATGGTGCAGATGCTGAAGATGGTCATGAGCCGGAACGGACCTGCGGGGGCAGAGCGCATCTTGCGCCGCAGGAACCATGTCAGGCCGAGGAATATGAGGCCGTATCCGGCGTCGCCGATGATCATGGCGAAGAAGATGCTGAGGAATATGAGGAACGACGCGCTCACATCCGCCTCCCGGTATCCCGGCAGGATCTTGATCAGCTGGAACAGGCTTTCGATGGGACGGACCCAGGCAGGCATGCGGAGCAGTGTTGGAACCTGCTCGGTATCCGACGGATCGGTGACAAGCAGGGCCCATCCTTCCCTGGCCGCCAGTTCGCGGAACGACGCGACCGTGTCCGCGGGCACAAAGCCCTGCAAAAGTGCCAGCGGGCCTTGCTGAGCCATGCCGGCCCGTGCGCGGCACAGTGCCACTTCATCCGACTGTTCGGCCACGTACGCCTCTATCGCCGGCGCGCAGGCTGCAAGGGAACGGAGCTCTTCTTCCGCGCCTGCCAGGCGACCACGCAGCGAGGCCAGTTCCTCGATGGCAGCCTTCAACGGGCGACGGGGAAGAGGTATTTCCGTTGCCGGGTACTGGAATTCGCCCCGGCCTGCCAGCGCCATGAACTCCTCGCGGCCCGATGAACCAAGCCTGCGCACAACAACACCGTCGGGTACATCAGGCATCGATCCCTGTACAACCTTGTACAGCTTTACCACGACTCCAGCGTCGCGGAGAGCCTTCACCTGATCAGGATCGAAACTGCCGAGCGGTTCGAGCGCCGCGACTTCCTGCTGCAGGGAGGCACATTTCTCGGACGAATTCTGACGGAAAGCATCCAGCTCGACAATGCGCCGCACGTGATCTGCCGCAGATCCGCCTGTTGTGCCGGGATGGAGGGCAGTGCCGGCTGGAAGTCTGCCGATAATCGACAGCGCGTCTCCGGCCCCGGTGAGCCTTGATACGGCGGTTGTCAACGCGTCTCCGGCCGGGGTTGTCAAAGGCACAACGTGAACGGTTCCGGTGTCGCGCAACGATGCAAGCGCCTGCTCGCGGTCCGACTCCGTGCAGATCACCGTCACCTTTTTCAGTCGCACTATCATTTGCGGTTCCTGGACTCGACACGCTCTGTGGCTCGGACTTACTCACGTTTCCGTTGTAGCCGCCCCGCTCTGTCGGGGCGTCCGATGTCAGGACACGGCGACTGAGCGCCATGGCTACATTGTCTGTCTTACCACCAACTTCATGCCGCCAATGCCGGTTCAGCCCGTTTCTTAGCGGTCTTCCCGCGGGCAACGGCAGCTGTCTGCTCGTCACCAAGGAAAATCCTTATCACCCGAATGTTCTCACGGCACTCCGGGATCTTGACCTTCTCAAAGAGGTTCACGCGCTGCGACGTGGTGCGCAGCTCGGCGGCAATACAGCGGCGCTGTTCCTCGAACGTCAGCCGCCTTGCTTTGAAACGGAGCAACCGTTCTAGCACGTCGAGGGCATCGTCAATCCACGAAGGGGTCCTGAACAAGTCGTATGGCTTTCGCCGGAAAACAATCTCCCGGAAGAGGGGAATGACCACGCCGGCAATGTTGCCCTCATCAGTGAGAATCGATTCGACGGAGAGCAGCGACTTCATGTCCACCGGTTCCGACCAGAGCTTGAGCCACGGTTCCAGTTCGGCCAGGGCCTGCTGTTCCTCGGTCGCAACCTGGTGGATGCGGCCGTTGATACTCTGGATCTCAACCTGGAGCTGCTGTTTCTTCAATTGCAGCATCGGGAGGAACCGCTCGAATCGCGCCAGCGCCTCGCGCTGGGCTTTCATCTCGTTCTTGGTGTGCTTGATCCGGGCCATGGCATCGCTCAGGATGGAGTTCCCGCGGCGCGTTTCGGCCAGAACTGATCGATAAGCTTTGTATGGATTCCCGTCTCCATTGGTTCAAAACAGCCGGCAAGTATCTCCCATCCCAGGTCCAAGGCCTGTTCAAGGGGTATATTCACGGACAGATCCATGAGTTCTTTTTCAAAGCGCACGCCGTACTTCAGGAGCTTGTTGTCCCAGTCGCTCATCCTGAATCCCATCGACTGCTTTTCCAGGGTCTCCCGGTAGGACGCATACAGCTGGATCATGGCGGTCATTATGGTCCTGTGATCGTCACGCGTCTTGCCGTTGACCAGCTGCTTGAGGCGGCTGAGCGAGCCAAAGGGCTCAATCCGGCCGCCGCGGAGGTAGAACTGCCCTTCGGTGATGTAGCCGGTGTTGTCCGGCACAGGGTGCGTCACATCGTCGCCCGGCATCGTGGTTGCCGCCAGGATCGTGATGGAACCGGCGCCTTCGAAGTCGACGGCTTTCTCGTACCGTGCGGCGAGCTGGCTGTACAGGTCGCCGGGGTAGCCGCGGTTTGACGGGATCTGTTCCATCGTGATGGCAATTTCCTTCATCGCATCGGCGAAATTCGTCATGTCCGTCAGCAGCACCAGCACGCGTTTCCCCTGCAGGGCGAACTGTTCGGCAACGGCGAGGCTCATGTCGGGAACCAGCAGGCACTCAACAACAGGGTCTGCCGCGGTATGGATGAACATGACCGAGCGCGAAAGGGCCCCGCTGTCGTCCAGCGTGTCGCGGAAGAAAAGGTAATCGTCGTGCTTCAGTCCCATCCCGCCCAGCACTATCACGTCGACTTCGGCCTGGAGCGCAATGCGCGCCAGCAGGGGGTTGAAGGGCTCGCCGGCGCGCGCGAAGACAGGAAGCTTCTGCGATTCAACCAGCGTGTTGAACACATCAATCATCGGTATGCCGGTTCGCACCATGCGGCGGGGTATGATTCGTTTTGCCGGATTCACCGATGGCCCGCCTATCTCGACCATGTTCTCCGTCAGGGGAGGACCCATGTCGCGCGGGTTTGCGCCGCCGGTGAACACGCGGCCGAGAAGCGCGTCAGAAAAAGGAACCTGCATCGGGTGTCCAAGGAACCGGACGCTGGCATCCGTTGCAATGCCGCGGCCGCCGGCGAATACCTGTAGCGAGACTTCATCGTTCCGGAGGCGGATCACCTGGGCAACCGAAGTACCGCGCCGCGAACTCACCTCGGCCAGTTCGCCGTAGCGGATATTCTCGGCCCGGATCGTTATGACGTTCCCGGCAATATTATCGATTCGATGGTAGACCTTATGCACCGGCAGCTACCTCCCCGACCATTTTCTCAAGACGGACCTGGATGCTCTTGAATTCCGCTGACTCCATGTCCGCCCGGTTCCAGTCCCTGGTGGCCTGGGTCAACTGGTGGAAGAACTTGCGCGCTGTCTCCTTGTCGGCGAAGCGCATGCCTGTCTTGAGGATCAGCCCGACAACTCCGAAAACATGTCGCTGCCGGTCGGCGGTCGTGGCGCTGTCCACGGGATGATACGCATCCTGCTGGAGATAGACGTGGTCCAGGTACTCCGACTTCAGGTAGACCATGAAATCCTCGATCGATGTGCCTTCTTCGCCGACCACCTTCATCATCTGGGCAACGTCAGTGCCGTCCCGCAGTATGGCGCGCGCCTGTTCGACGAGTTCCACCGGCACCACCGGCTGGTACTTGCTCCAGCTGTCGAGCGGGTCGATCGCGGGATAGCGGCGCGCGTCTGACCGCGCGCGTGACAGTCCATGAAACGCGCCGACTACCTTCAACGTTGCCTGGGTCACGGGCTCATCGAAATTACCGCCGGCGGGACTGACCGTGCCGCCGATCGTGATGGACCCGGTCGTGCCGTCCTTCAGGCGGACCAGGCCGCCGCGTTCGTAGAAGGCTGCGATAACGGATTCGAGGTAGGCCGGGAACGCCTCTTCGCCGGGAATTTCCTCCAACCTGCCCGATGTCTCGCGAAGCGCCTGTGCCCAGCGCGAGGTCGAATCGGCCAGCAGCAGTACGTGCAGTCCCATCTGGCGGTAGTAGCTGGCTATCGTCACGGCCGTGTATACCGATGCTTCCCGTGCTGCAACGGGCATGGAGCTTGTGTTGCAGATGATGACAGTTCTGTCAATCAGGCTGCGTCCCGTGCGCGGATCGGTCAGGTGGGGGAACTCGCGCAGCGTTTCGACAACTTCGCCGGCACGCTCGCCGCAAGCCGCGATGATGACTATGTCGACCTCGGCGTACCTGCTGGTGATCTGCTGCAGCACTGTTTTGCCGGCACCGAACGGGCCCGGTATGCAATATGTGCCGCCCCTGGCCACCGGGAAGAAAGTGTCGATTACCCTGACCTTGGTGGTCAGCGGGTCAACCGGACGAAGCCGCTCGGCGTACACTTCGACAGGAACCTTCACCGGCCAGCGCTGCAGCATGGAAACCGCGATGCTGTTGCCGCGGGCGTCCTTCAGCGTGGCAATCGTTTCCTCAACCGTGTAGTCGCCCTTGCCGGCGACAGACTCGACGGTGAACTTGCCGTGGAACTCGAACGGGACCATTATCCGGTGCTCGAAAATGCCTTCGGGCACAGTGCCCAGCGTTTCCCCGGCGGTCACCGTGCTGCCGGGCTTTGCCACGGGCGTGAAGTGCCACTTCCTGTCCCGTGGAATGGCCTGCAGATATGTTCCGCGCTGCAGGAAGAACCCGCATTGTTCCGCCAGTTTGGGAAGGGGATTCTGCAGGCCGTCGAAGATCTGCGTCAGCAGGCCGGGTGCCAGTTCCACCGTGAGCAGTTCGCCGGTAAATTCAACCGTGTCTCCAACGGCAAGACCGCGGGTGTTTTCGAAAACCTGCATGTCGGCGAATTTCCCGCGCAACCGCACTACCTCCGACATCAGGCGGACATCGCCGATGCGGGCAAAGCCGACTTCGTTCTGGCCGACGGCCCCGTCAAACGCCACGGTGATCATGTTTCCCGTGACACCAGTTATTCTGCCTGTTACAGCTTTTGCCATTGCCGTGTTCCCCGCGCTCCTGATTCCAGAAGCGGACAACTGCTCTCAACCATCTTGTAGCCGGCCTCGACCTGCCCGCCATAGCCTCTCGGCGACGGCTGGGTGAGGCCGGTCCGGGGTCAACGACCCCGGCTACACTTGTGACACACGCTACGACAGTACCATCTAACCGGCTGCAACGGACGGTAACGCGACTGAGTCGAGCGTATTCACCAGTACTTGCCGTCCGGTCTCAAGGTCAAAGGCCGCCCAACGTTCGGAAATGCGAAGCCGGACGGCATATGCCAGTACCGCGTCACCGGTGAACGCGTCGAAACCGGAAAGTTGCACCGATTCCGCCCATCGCAACTGGTCGAGCGCCAGTTCCCGTTCCAGTGGTGTCTTTCGTCCGAATGCCTCGTGAACAGCGTGTTCGATGCGGGAATCGTAGCCGGTATCCGGGACAAGGTACATGTTCGGGTCTGCCTGGCGCCTGTGCGCACGCACTTTCACAACGGCATTCCGTACCAGGACTTCGAACTTGCGCCACTGGCGCACAAAAGGGTGAACGGCTGGCAGGGCAGGGTCGCCATCAAGCTCATCCAGTCCGGCGAGGTCGTCGGCGGACAGGTGCTCCGCGCACATCGCGCGGAACTGCCGGAAATCAAACCTCGGCATCTCCCCGAGGGGGAACAGCGGCAAACTTGCTGCAAGATAGTAGTAGTGACTCATGTACTCAGGCGCCCTTCGAGAACAGCGTGCGGTACGGTCATCATGTCTTCAAAGCGTTCTGGACTAGTGTTGTGAGAGGTGGACGCAACATCCGCCCCAGGGTCGCCGCGATGGCCTCGGATGTGAAATCATGCTGAACCCGGCCGTCAGCCATGCGAATCCTGAAGCCGCCTACCACGTCGCGATCGCCGTGTATTTCAATTCCGGCGACGCATTTTGCCGCCAGCTTCTGGCGTACGAACTCGGCAAGGCCCTTCTCCTGGGCCGGGGGGACAAGCACTTCGATCGCGACTCCTCCCGCGGGACCACGGCAGTAGGACTCGACTGCCGCAGAAAGGAGCTGCTTGAGGAAGTCATCCGACATCAGTTTTCCGGTCTCCGCCCGCAGGACATCCGTCAGCAGCTTGCCGACGGCCTCACCAATCCACAGGATAACGTCGCGTCCTGCCTGTTGAACGGTCTTGCGTGCCCTTGCCGCGAACGCCTCGGCATCGGCTTCCGCCTTCTTGCGCAGGGCATCGGCCGTGCCGTGGGCCTCATTCACCATGGCATCGGCCTTCTTGCGGGCCTCGGCCACGATGCGGTCGGCTTCCAGCTTTGCCTTGTCCAGCCCTTCGTGCTGGATCCTGTCGAGCAGGCTTTGCAGTTCGTCGGCCATACTCCTCTTCTCCTTACTTCTGTGGCTGGGCGGCCGGCTGTTGCGCAGCCGGCACCTGCCCCTGGCAGGGCTCGAGTGCAGCCAGTTTCTTCAGCAGGTCGTATTTTGCAGCGACCAGTTTGTCGGCCTGGTCCATGAGGCGCTTTGCGCTCTCCGGATCGGATTTGGTCAGCATCCTGAATCTGTTTTCCTTCTGGGCATGCTCGCTGAACTTCATCGTCGGATCCTTGCTATCCAGCGACAGCGGGTTCTTGCCCTGTTTGGTCAGCTCAGGGTTGTACCTGTAGAGCGGGAAGTGACCCGAGTTGACCGCGTCGCGCTGTCCCTGCATGCCGTTTATCATGTCAATACCGTGGGCGATGCAGTGGGAATAGGCGATGATCAGCGATGGCCCGTCGTATGCATCCGCCTCGGCGAACGCCTTCACGACCTGGTTCGGGTTTGCGCCCATTGAGACCGTGGCAACATAGATGTTGCCATAGGTCATTGAGATCATGCCCAGGTCCTTCTTCATCACCGGCTTGCCGGAGGCCGCAAACTTCGCCACCGCCCCGAGCGGCGTGGACTTTGACGCCTGGCCGCCGGTGTTGGAGTATACCTCGGTGTCCAGGACCAATATGTTGATGTTCCGGCCGGTGGCCAGGACATGGTCCAGTCCGCCGTACCCGATATCGTATGCCCACCCGTCCCCCCCGAGCACCCCGACGGACTTCTTTGCCAGGTAGTCGGCAACGGAAAGCAGCTGCTTGCATGTTTCGCAGTCGCAGGCCGCAAGCTGTTTCTTCAACTCGGCGATGCGGCCGCGCTGTGCCTCGATCCCCACCTGGTTTGACTGGTCGGCGGCACGGATCGCCTGCAGCAATTCCTTTGACACCTTTGTGCCGGTGCACACGCCGTCCAGGATCTTCTGGGTGAGTTCCATGGCGTACGCGTTGAACTTGTCGACCGCGAGGCGCATACCGAAGCCGAATTCCGCGTTGTCTTCGAATAGCGAATTCGACCAGGCAGGTCCACGCCCGTCGCTGCGCGTGCAGTACGGTGTCGTCGGCAGGTTGCCGCCGTAGATCGAGGAACAGCCCGTGGCGTTGGCGATCATGGCGCGGTCGCCGAACAGCTGGGTCAGCAGCTTGACGTATGGTGTCTCGCCGCAACCGGCACAGGCGCCGGAGAACTCGAACAGGGGCGGGCACAGCTGGCTGCCCTTGATTGTCGTGCGGTTGATAACGGCGGGGTCGGGATCCGGTATCTTCATGAAGAACGCGAAGTTCTCGACCTCTGTCTTCCGGACGGTAAGCTGGTCATGCATCATGATCGCGCGCCTGCCCGTTTCCGCCTTCGTTGCCGGGTCTTTTTCGCGGCCCGGGCAACGCTCGACGCAGGCGCCGCAACCGGTGCAGTCTTCCGGGGCAACCTGGACCGTGAACTTCATACCGTCGAATTCCTTGCCCTTGGCGGCGGTTGACTTGAACGTGGAGGGCGCTGTCCTGAGCACCTCGGGCTTGTATACCTTTGTCCTGATCGCGGCGTGCGGGCACACCAGCGAACACTGTGCACACTGGATGCAGAGGGACGGGTCCCACTGTGGCACTTCAGTGGCTATGTTACGTTTCTCGAAACGGGTTGTGCCTGTAATCCACGTACCGTCATCGGGCATGGCGCTCACGGGCAGCGAGTCGCCTTCCTGCTGCATGATCTTTGCCGTCACCGTCTGGACGAATTCCGGCGCATCAACGGGAACGGTAGGCGGACGCTTGAACTTGCCGGCAGGCTTTGAGGGCACCTTTACCTCGTGCAGGCCAGCGATCGATGCGTCGACCGCCTGGAAGTTCATCTGCACGACCTTCTCACCCTTTTTCCCGTAGGTCTTCTTGATCGCCTTCTTGAGGGACTCGATTGCCTTTTCGCGGGGCAGCACGCCCGATATCGCGAAGAAGCATGTCTGCATGATAGTGTTTATGCGCGCGCCGAGACCCAGGTCCTTTGCCAGTTTGATCGCGTCAATCACGTAGAACCTGATCTTCTTCGCGATGATCTGCTGTTCCAGTTCGTCCGGCAGGTAGTTCCACACTTCCTCGGCGGAGTAGGGGCTTGCCAGAAGGAACACGGCGCCCGGCTTTGCAGTCGCCAGCATGTCGTATTTCTCGACGAATGAGAAGTTGTGGCAGGCTACGAAATCGGCCTTGGTGCACAGGTACGGGCTCTGGATCTCCTTCGGGCCGAACCGGAGATGCGAAACCGTGATGGCCCCGGCCTTTTTCGAGTCGTACACGAAATAGCCCTGGGCAAAGTTGTTCGTGTCGGTGCCGATGATCTTGATCGAGTTCTTGTTGGCCCCGACCGTCCCGTCCGAACCCAACCCGTAGAACATGCATTCGAATGTGCCCGCCTGCTCGAGCTGCCAGTTTGAGTCAACCGTGAGGCTTGTATGCGTGACGTCGTCCACGATGCCGACGGTGAAGTGGTTCTTCGGTTCCTTCTGCTTCAGGTTGTCGAACACGGCCTTCACCATGGCCGGCGTGAATTCCTTCGAGCCCAGGCCATAACGCCCGCCAACCGTCCGGGGATAGAGTTTGCCCTTGAGCCAGCCGTTCTCCATGCCTTCGCCCAGCGCCGTGCGGATGTCCTCGTACAGCGGCTCGCCGATGGAGCCCGGTTCCTTTGTACGGTCGAGGACCGCTATCGACTTGACGGACGCTGGCAACGTCGCGGCGAATGCCTTCGCGTCGAAGGGCCTGTACAGGCGGACCTTGATCAGGCCGACCTTTTCGCCCTTCGTCAGCAGGTAGTCGACCGTCTCGTGAGCGGTTTCGGCGCCGGAACCCATGATCACGAGAATGCGGTCGGCATCGGACGCACCGACGTAGTCGAAGAGATGATACTGGCGTCCGGTGAGCTTCGCGAACCGATCCATATATTCCTGGACGATCCTCGGAGTTGCCGCGTAGTAGCGGTTCACCGTTTCACGGCCCTGGAAATAGACGTCAGGGTTCTGGGCAGTGCCGCGGATTCGCGGGTTCTCCGGCGTGAGTCCGCGCGCGCGATGCGCGAGGACGAGGTCTTCGTCTATCATCGCGCGGATCACATCGTTGGGGATCTGGTATATCTTCTGGAGCTCATGCGAACTGCGAAACCCGTCGAAAAAGTGCATGAACGGGATACGTGTTTTCAGGGTTGCGGCATGAGAAACGACTGCGAGATCGGCTATCTCCTGTACGCCAGCCGACGTCAGCATCGCGAACCCGGTCTGGCGGACGGCCATCACGTCGGAATGATCGCCAAAGATCGAAAGGCCCTGACATGCCAGGGAACGTGCGGTGACATGGAAGACAGTCGGGGTCAACTCGCCGGCAATCTTGTACATGTTGGGGATCATGAGAAGCAGGCCCTGCGACGCCGTGAAAGTGCTGGAAAGCGCGCCGGCCGTGAGAGCTCCGTGGACCGCGCCTGCAGCTCCGCCCTCAGACTCCATTTCCATTATCTGCGGGACCGTTCCCCAGAGATTCTTGATACCCGCTGCGCTCAACTCGTCCGCCGTTTCGCCCATCGGCGATGAAGGGGTTATCGGGTAGATGGCGCAAACTTCGCTCAGCAGGTGGGCCACTGTGGCGGCAGCGGTGTTTCCATCAACCATTATCATTTTCTTGTCATCTGGCATCTCAGGGTTCCTTTCGTCTGTCTTTCACAAAAGAAGCTGTCAATCGGCGGACGATCCCGTCACCGGTTTCCTGCACTTCGTTCGGGGCCGCCGATCAGCGGCCCTTGATGAACTGGCGTACGGAGTCGAGCTGGCCTGCGCTGCCAAGCACCTGGTTCTTGTGCGCAATGTACTTGGCATACTCGGCCATGAAGATTTTTCCTGGCGGCCTGAGGTCGAAGTTTTCAGGCGTGTCACGGAAGCTTTCCCTGTGAACACGGCACCACACAAGGCGCCCGTCTGTGTCGATGTTGACCTTGGTTACGCCCATTTTGGCCGCCTTGCTGATCTCGGCCTCGTCAACGCCCTTTGCGCCCTTCAGCTTTCCACCGGCGGCGTTGATGCGCTGGACTTCATCCTGCGGGACGGAGCTTGAGCCGTGCATCACGAGGGGGAATCCCGGCACCAGCTTCTGGATGCCCAGGATCACCTCGAAGTGAAGTCCCTGGCCGCCCGCGAATTTGTAGGCGCCGTGGCTCGTGCCGATGGCGCAGGCGAGGCTGTCGCAACCGCTGCGCTTGATGAAATCGGCTGCCTGCGGCGGCTCGGTGAGGTGGGCGTTCTTCTCGTCCACCGACACGTGTTCCTCGACGCCGCCGAGGGTGCCGAGTTCGGCTTCGACGGAAATGCCCTTCTTGTGGGCAGCGTCGACAACACGTTTGGTGGTCGCGATGTTCTTCTCGTACGGCTCACCGCTTGCGTCGATCATGACGGATGAATAGCCGCTGCCTGCTATGCAATCAATGCAGGTGGCCTCATCGCCGTGGTCCAGGTGCACTGCGTAGATGGCGTCGGGGAATATCTGGTCGGCCGCGCGGATCATGGCCTCCAACAGACGCTTGTCAGTATAGGAACGGGCGCCCTTGGAAATCTGGATCATGAACGGCGCCTTGCTGTCCATGCAGCCCCGGAACAGGCCCATGATCTGCTCGGCGTTGTTGATGTTGTAGGCTCCGACGGCGTACTTGCCGTAGGCGTGCCTGAAAAGATCTTTTGTTGAAACCATCATGACTTATTCCCCTGTGGTTGGTGTAGCGTGCACCCCGCGCGCGACCCGTGCAATATATGAGGGCAAGCGTGGATAGATCAACAGGGAAGTGCGGAAAGGCCATCGGCCGGGCGCATTGCACGTGGCGAGGGCTATGGTTGTCGGTGGATTGTGGAAAAGATTGGCCGGTGTCTTGG